>Ga0136630_1001116_pt1 | contig 10815 bp, 8 predicted proteins | sample AntDrymUQ5682106_2_FD_105496 | JGI IMG/M metagenome (GOLD analysis project Ga0136630, IMG submission 105496) | Polar desert sand microbial communities from Dry Valleys, Antarctica - metaG UQ568 (21.06) | ecosystem: Environmental > Terrestrial > Soil > Desert | place: Antarctica: Dry Valley...
ACGTCGCGCTGGTTGCGCAAGATCCTCGGCCACACCTTGTGCGTGTGCCTATGCCAGCGGGCCGGGCTGCCGCCCCTGCGCTTCTCCGAACTCGTCGACCTCTAGGATACTTGCACATCGGGTTAGCTATCAGCCGTCAGCCCCGGAGGCTCATGTCCGAAGGCTAAAGTGCAGCCTGTCTACTAGTACTTACTGTTCAGGCCGCGGGCGTCGCCCTTGCCGAGGGAGCGTTCGGAGGTCTGGCAGGGGCCGTTGGTCTGGGAGCTCATGGTGAGGTTGCCGTGGTTGCTCTCTGGGGCCTCGCCGAGCCCGAAGGTGTGGCCCCGCTCGTGGGTAATGGACGACTGGACGTCGTAACGTCCCTGGCACGATCCGCCCACGCTGGTGGTCCACGCGTGGTCGAACTTATTCAGGCGGATGTCCGAGTGGGCGACCCTGTTCGGGGCGTTGTCGACGATCCAGCTCGACACGCACGCGTAGGCGGTGTAGCTGGAGGGAAGATCCCCGAAGCCGATCACGCTCTTGCCGTCGCTGGAGTTGCAGGTGGCGTCGGTGTTTATATCAACCGAGCGGGAGGTTCCGCCCTCGTACCTGAGCTCGCCCCGGACGCGGTCCGGGATGCCGCAGCTATCCTTGACCTTGAAGATGTTGGCCCCACCCTGCTTCATCGCAGCCACGGCGCGGACCTTCGAAAGGTTGTCGGGGATGCTGCCCTGGTTGGCGTACCAGCGGTTGTAGTTGTAGACCTTCGCGTCCCGGCTGGCAAAGTAGGGGTCCCGGCACGCGCTCGGGCTGGAGGCCCGGGTCCCGAAGTCGGAGGAGGCTTCGGATCGGGGCTCCGTGCCGACGCCGTCCAGAGAGATCTCGTCCCCGCGCGGGTTGCTCACCACGAGGTACTGGTTCCCCTCGGGGGATGTGGCATTCGCGGTGATGGCCATGCCGGGCTCAGGCACGACCGCTCCGATGCCGCCGTCCACGATCACCCGCCCATCGACCGGGCACCTGTCCTCGTCCACCACTTCCGGCAGGTCGCCGGCCTGGAGCTCTTCGAGGCCCGGCGCGCACGCCTCGTACACCTCAGGCCCGGTCTGGGCCATCAAGGAACCCGCGAACATGGCTACCGCGGTGCTGGCCAGCGCCAGGGCCGCGGCTATCGACGTCATCCTCTTCAACATGCCCCCAAGTCGGACCGGGCCACCACCACATCTTGTACGGCCCTCGAAACCCCTACACTCTAAGCACCACAACGCAACAACGCAACAGCAAAACACCAAAAAGCCGAAAGTCGACCGCTGAACGCTCTAACTGCTACAGGCGGCGCAGCGGCCGTGGAGCGTGATCTCGTGCCAGTCGGTCACGAAGCCGGTCTCGCGCTCGACCTGGAGCGCCAGGTACTCCATGAGCTCCTCGTTGAACTCTATGACCGACCCGCACTCGTCGCATCGGGCGTGATGGTGAACCCGCTCCGTGGAGAGCTCGTACCGCGAGTACCCCTCCCCGAAGTCCTCCTTGCGCACGATGCCGAGCTCGGTCAGCAAATCCAGCGTCCGGTAGACCGTAGAGAGGCCGAGCTCGGGGTGATCCCCCTTCACCCTGTCGTACAACTCCTCCGCAGAGAGGTGCCGCTCCCCTTCGAGCTCCCGCACGATCACGCGCCGCTGGTTCGTCAGCCGGTAGCCCCGGTCCCTGAGTATCCGCTCGAAGTCCAGCATCCTCGACAGTCTAGCCCCACAATACAACAAGATCAAGAATTGATCCTGGATAAAGGGATTGGACTAGCTTTCGGTGACTCCGAGCCACCGATGCGGCACTGCGGTCGTCTGCGGGATCGAGAAGCTCCGAGGCATCAGGCTACAGGCACGAGGCATTAGGGGTGCGGTGCGCGACCCGTAGCCCAGCATCGTCTCCCTGATCTGCCCCGGAACATCGCGACCGCGACGACCTCGCTCCGCAACCCCTCAAAACCTCGAACCTCAAAGCCTTTCGGTCAGCCTTTCTTGTTGCCGTCGGCGCGGAAGGTGGCCTTGCGTCCGCCGGGCCACCAGTTCCAGTCGCCAAGGACGCGCATGGTGGCCGGGACGAGGAGGATGCGGATAACGGTGGCGTCCACGAAGACGGCGACGGCCAGGCCGAGCCCGACGGCCTTGGTGAGTATGATCCCGGTAAAGGCGAAGGCGCCGGTGACGACGATGATGATGGCGGCGGCCGACGTGATGATGCCGGCGGTGGCGACGAGGCCCTTGGAGACACTCGCCGTGTTCGAGTCGCCGTTCTCGTAGGCCTCGCGGATGCGGGAGAGCAGGAAGACCTCATAATCCATAGAGACCCCGAAGATCGTGCAGAACATAAGGATCGGGAGCGTCGCGTCGACGAAACCGAGGGGCGTGAAGTTCAGGAGGCCCGAGAGGTTGCCGTCCTGAAAGACGAAGACCACCGCGCCGTAGCTGGCGGAGAGGCTCAAGATGTTCACGATCACGGCCTTCAGGGGGATAAAGACCGAGCGGAAGGTGAGGAGCAGGATCAGGTACGTCACCCCGATCACGAACCCCGCCGCGAGCGGCGCCTTCTTGTAGAGGCTGGATATAAAGTCCTTCTGCCCCGCCGAGAGCCCGCCGACCAGGAAGCTCGTCCCCTCCGGGGCATCCACGGCCCGCACCGCGTCCACCGCGCCGTAGGCCCTCTGGGTGTAGGGGTTCTGTTCGGTGACGGCCCTGATGAGCGTCCGGTCCCCGGCCACGTAGGAATCGACCGCGTTCCGGAGCTCCTCCGACTCGCGGGCGGCGGGGAGTTTCAAAAAGTTCGCCACCCCCTCCGGCGTGACGTCCCCGTCCGCGGAGACGCCCTGCGGGAGCTCGGGAACGCGCCGGTCTACCTCATCCGAGACGCGGCGCTCGACCTCGGCCCGGATCTCGCCCTCCGCCGCCCGGACCTCCTCTGCCACCCGCGGCTCCACCTCGGCCCTGACCTGTTCTTCCGTTCCGGGCGGAACGGCGCCGTAGGTGGCCTCAATCTCCGAGAGCTGCTGTTGGACGGCCTCGTCGGTGCGCTGCTGTGTCTGCTGCCGGATCTGCTCCTCGACGAGCCCGTCCACCCGTCCGGAGGCCCCGCTCTCCGCCTCGGCGCGGGCATCACCAACCCGCGTGGCGTAGTCGCGGGCCGCCCCCTCCCCCACCGTGTAGACGCTCTCGACGCGGGCTACACCTTCCGCGTCGCGTATCATCTCGCCGAGTTCTTCCGCGTCGGCGAGGCCTTCGGCCGTCAGCGGGTCGCGGCCGAGGTTGGTGACGACCTCCATGGGGTTCAGGGCCGCGTATTCGAAGTTCTCCTTGAGCAGGTCGTCGCCGGCGCGCGACTCGTACTTCTCGGGAAGGACGGTCGCCTCCGGGATGCCGACCTTCATGTGCGTTACGGGGAAGAGCAGGGCGGCGAGGATGCCGGCGACGAGCAGGATCACAATGAAGGGACGTCCCATCACTACCTCGGCGCTCCGGCTCCAGAAGCCCGCGCCCGGGCCACCGCTCTGGCGCCGGATACGCAGGAGATTCACCTTCGGCCCGATGACACCGAGCAGGGCGGGCAGGAACGTCAAGGCCGCGAGGACGGAGACGAAGACCACGATCACGCCCGCCGCCCCGATGGAGCGCATGAACATGAAAGGGAAGAAGAGCAACCCGGAGAGCCCGATCAGCACCGCGGTTCCGGAGAAAAAGATCGACCGCCCCGCCGTCGCCACGGTGCGCGGGATGGCCTCGGCCGTCGAGTAGTCTTCTAGTTCCTCCCGGAACCGGCTCACGAAGAACAGGGCGTAGTCGATCCCGAGTCCCAGGCCCAGCATCGTCGAGAGCGTGAGCACGAAGACGGACATGTCGTAAGAGCCGGCGATAAAGTAGATGATCGCCAGCGAAGTGAGCACGCTCGCCCCCCCGATCACCACCGGCACCCCGGCCGCAACCAACGTCCCGAAGGCGAAGATCAAGATGATCACCGCGAAAGGGAAGGCGTACTTCTCGGCCTGCTTCACGTCCTCGTTGCTCGCGGCCTCCAGGTCCTGATATACGGCCGGCGCCCCCGTGACGTAGGTGTTGAGGTCCTCCGAGCGCACCTTCTCCCTTACGTCCGCGACCACGTTACGGGTCTGGTCGATGGAGACGCTGAAGGCGATGATGGCGTATGACTTCTCGCCGTCCCTGGAGATAAAACGCCCGTCCTCAGAGCCCGCGTAGGAGGCCACGTAGCGGACCTCATCCATCTCGCGGACCTCTGCCAGCGCCTGCTCCTGGGCGTCCTGGAACTCCCCGCCCCTGGCTTCCAGACCGTCACCCGCGAAGACGACCGTCAGGGCGGCCGGGGAGACCCCGAACTCTTCGGACATGAGGTTTTGAACCTGCTCGGCCTCGGAGTTCGAGCCCTCGAAACCGCCGCCCTTCAAGCGCCCGGAGAGGTCAGGGGCGAAGATGGCGCTGAAGATGAGGATGACGCCCCAAACCGCCAGCACGGCCCACCTGTAACGGTAGGCGAACTCGCCGAGCCCGTAGAAGCCTTTCATGCGGTGTTGCGGCTGTTCTCGGAAGACCTTCTCATCGACGGTATCGTACCCGAATGGGCGGTGCTGGACGGTGTTTGGTTACACGAACGTGAAGCCGAACCCGGGGCTCAAGCTCCGTCGGGGGCGCGGGTCCTCGACGGCAACGTGAGGGCGAGCACGAGGCCGATGACGGGGAGCGCGGCGACGGCCAGCATTGTGGTCTTGAGGCCGCCGGCATCAGCGAGGAGGCCGAGCAGGGGCGCGCCTATGCCCCCAAGGCCGATGGAGAGCCCCATCGTGAGACCGGCGGCGAGCCCTATGCGGCCAGGCAGGTACTCCTGGCCCATCACCACCGTCACCCCGAAGGTCCCCACCGTCGCCGCCCCGACGAGCGCGAGCAGCGCCATCCCGGGGTACGGTCCGACGAACGTGAAGGCCAGCACGAGCGGCGGCAGCACGAGCATCGACCAGGCCAGCACGGCCTTCCGGCCGAACCTGTCCGCCAGGGGACCCATGAAAAGCGTGCCGACCGCCCCCGAGGCGAGCATCACCGTGAGGGCCACGTTGCCGAGGGCCGCCGACGCGCCGTGCACGCGCTCGTAGTAAGAGGCCACGAACGCGACGAGCCCGAAGTAGACGAACGAGCGGACCGCGACGACCGCGATCATGACCGCGAACGGCCCCCAGCTCTCCGGCGGTGCTTCCACCTCCTGCGACCCGTTCCCGGCCTCCTCCGGCGCGAGCCGCAGCATCCGGGACGTCTCGGCGAACATCACGCCCGCCATCAGCGCGGCCGGGAGGGCGAGGAAGAGCGTGCCCGGCAGGCCGAAGACCAGGACGAGCGGGGTGGCGACGATGGGACCGAGGGCGAAGCCGGCGTTCCCCCCGACGGAGAAGAAGCTCATGCCCCTGGCCCGGCGGGCGCCGGAGACGTAGTTTGCGAACCGGGCCGCCTCCGGGTGGAAGGCAGCGACGCCTATGCCGCTCACGACGACGGAGGCGAAGATCAGGGGGTAGCTCGGCGCCACCCCGACGAGCGCCATGCCGACCCCCGCCAGGAGCACGCCGAGCGGCATCAGGGCCGGGATGGGGTTCCGGTCGGAGAAGATGCCGAAGAGGGGCTGAACGAGGGAAGAGCTGACGGTGGCGGCAAAGACCAGCGCGCCCGCCGCGGCCAGCGACAGGCCGCGCTCGGAGATGAGGAACGGCAACAGCGCCGCCACGGCGCCCTGGTTGAGGTCCGTGAAGAGGTGCCCCGACGACAGGACGCCCATCGCCCGGCGGTCCACGCCTTTTTTCGAGGCCGCGCTCACGCTTCCCTCCTACCGTCTCCGACCCCGAAGATGCTATCAGTCATCCGAGATCCCGTACGGCCCAATCGCCCATACCCGGCCGGGAATCTCCAGACACTCCCGCCTCACGCCGCCCAAGATCTCCTCGACGACCTCTACCGGATCCCCCGGCGCCGGACGCCCGGCGCGCGGGACCGGCATCTTCAGGAGCACGTCCGTCGGACTGCCCTCCCCAACGCCGCCGAGCTCGCAGGCCTTCCGGAACGCCTCCCGGAAGCCGCCCACGCCGTCCACGAGCCCCAGCTCCAGGGCCTCGGCGCCGCTCCAGACCCTGCCCCCGGCAATGGCGTCCAGGTCCGGCAAATTCCGGCCACGGGAGACCCGGTCCTTGAACTCGTCGTAGACGTGCCCGATCTGGCGCTCCAGCACCCGCAACTCATCCTCCGTGGGTCGGCGGCTCAAATCCATCAAGCCGGCCCGCTTTCCCCTTTCGAGCCCGACAGGGTTCACGCCCAGCCTCTCGTAGAGGCGGTCGGCCACGGGGCGGATCGTGATGACCCCGACAGACCCGGTGACCGTGGACCGGCGGGCGACGACGTGGGCGGCGGGGGCGGAGACGTAGTAGCCGCCGGAGGCCGCGACGTTGCCCATCAGGACGACGACGGGCTTTTTGGCGGAGATACGGCCGACCTCGCGCCAGATCAGGTCGGAAGCCAGCGCGTCCCCGCCCGGCGACTCGACGTGGAGCAACACGGCGCCCACCCGCCGGTTTCGCTCGGCCCCCCTGAGCGCCGCAACCACGGACTCGCTGCCCGCGCGCTCGCCCCCCAGGAACGGCAACGGCACAGGCAGCCGGCGGCTCCTGCCGCGCGTGATCGCCCCCTTCACCTGCACGAGCCCAACCCGCCGCACCCGCCTCCGGTAAGGTGTCTTCAAGGATTTTCTCGCCCCCGTCCACTCCGCGACACGCGGCTTGTCCCCGCCGCCGGCGAGCCTCCCCGGCAACTCGTCCTCGTAGCAGACGCCGTCGACGAGACGGGCGGCCACGGCCTCTTCGGGCCCGTAGGGGGCGCCGTCTATCGCGTCGCGCGCCTCCGCCGCCGTAAGGCCCCTCGACTCGCAGATGGCACGAACGAGATCCTCGTAGCGGCCGTCGAGGAGGCGCTGGGCCTGCTCTCGGGCCTCGTGCGAGAAGTCGTTGCGGGTGAAGGGCTCGCCGGCGGACTTGTACGGCGAGACGGCGACCACCTCCGCGCCGATGCCGAGACGGTCCAGGGCCTCCTTGAAAAAGCTGACCCTGGTCCGCACTCCCGTGACGCCCACGGTGACGAGCGGGGCGACGAGGACCTCGTCGGCCGCGCACGCCAGGTAGTACGAGCGCGTGTCTACCGGGTCCGCCAGGTACGCCACAACCCTTCCTCCCCCCTCCCGGAACGCCAGCAACTCCCCCCTGGCCTCCTCCAGCGCGGCCCATCCGGCCTCGACGTCCTTGATGCGGATCGCCACGCCACGGACCCGGCCGTCGGCGGAGATCCGGCCGAGCCTCTCGCGTAGGGCCTGAAGCGTGACGGGCCCCGGTCCGCGGTTGATCCGCCTGCGGAAGAAGCCGACCGGCGTCTCGAACTCGGGCAAGGCGCCGCTTATCTCTATCCACACGAAACCGGGTGGTCGGCCGAGCAGGCGCGAGCGGGCGTTGCCGATCAGGCGCCATAGGTTGACCAGAAGATTAGAGAGCGCGGACACTGACGTCTATGGTACACCGCGGTCGCCGGACGGCCTTATGATAGACTCGCGAACAGGAACGATTACTGATCATCGGAGGGAACGAGAAGCACGTGGGCGGCACGCTGGAGAGGGACATACGCGAGCGGTTCCGCAGATCGGGCTACACGCTGACCTCGCAGCGCAAGGCGGTCCTGGAGGCCCTGGGCGAGAGCCGGGGGCATCCGTCGGCCGAGGACGTTTTCCTGCTCGTCAAGCAGAAGAACCCGCGCGTGGCCCTTGGCACCGTCTACCAGGCGCTCGGCGTGCTGGAGGAGATCGGGGTCATAGAGGCCAAGCACTGGGCGGAGTCCCCGACGCGCTACGACCTGAACGTCGGGCCGCACCTGGACATCCGGTGCCTGAGTTGCGGCAGGGTCTCCGAGGTGCCTGGCGTCGCTTTCGAGAACCTGGAGGAGAGCATCCGGGACGCCACCCCCTACGAAGTAACGCGGGCCACGGTGGTCGTGGAAGGCCTCTGCCCCGCCTGCCGCGACGCCGGCTGAACAACCCTCCCGCGTCCATCCCCGGCCGGGCAACGCATCGACATTCCGCGTATGGCCTTTACCTCGTCGCGCGATACGTTTAACCTTTCGGGCCATGGGCGTCCCCTGGGTGGGACGATAAGGAGCGAAGGTCCGTTGGAGGGAAGCAGATGAGCGAGGAGCGGGAATACGCGGCGGCCGGGCTCGCCTCGGGCCTGGAGGCGGCCGGCACCCTCATAGAGAGCCTCGAAGAAGAGGCGGCGGGGCTCCGGCGGGATCTTGAGGCGGCGACCGCAGCCCTCAAGTCGGCCCAGGAAGAGATCTCCTCGCGCGCCGACGCCGAGCGTGAGGCGTCGGGGTTGCGGGCCGAGATCTCCGACCTCAAGCGCCGCCACTCGGACGAGCAACTCCGCATGAGCAACGAGCACATCGCCGAGGTCGCCGCCGTCCGGCACACGCTGGAGGAGCAGCGCCGCGCCGACGTGGAGGCCGCCTCTTCGCAGACCCGGGTGGAGGAGATCAAGGAGGAGTTCGCCCACGAGCGCGCGGCCCTGGAGGAGCGCCACACGGCCGAGGTCGCGCAGCTCAAGGCATCCTCGGAGACGTGGGAGGAAGAGCTCAGGGAGAAGTACCAGGAGCAGGAGAGTCGCCACGCGGCCGAGCTCGAGGCCATCCGGCGCGCGGGCCAGGAGCGGGCGGAGGAGCTGGAAGGCTCCAGGGACGAGGAGATCCGGCACCGCGTCGCCGAAGAGCGCGCCTCCCATGAGGTGCGGCACGAGGCTGCCTTGCAGGCGCTCAAGAGCGCGGCGGCGGGCCGCGAACTGGAGCTCCAGAAGGACTACCAGGCCGTCGTCGAGACGCAGCAGGCCGAGATAGAGTCGCTGCGGCGCGAGCTCGAGTCCCGCGCGCTCCAGGTCGAAGAGGCCCGCAAGGAGGAGCGCCGGCAGGTAAAGGCCCTGGCCGACGGCAGGGAGCGCGAGCTCCGCCGCTCGCAGGCGACGAGGCTGGCCGAGGCCCAGCAGGCCGCCGACCGCCGGCTAACGGCCCTGCAGGGGCAACGCGAGGCTGACAACCGGGCGCTGCGGGCCCGTCAGGCCGAGGAGATGGCCGCCGCCCGAAGCGAGCACGAGCAGAGCCTCGCCGCCGAGGACGAGCGCAGGAGGTCCGAGACCTGGGCGCTCGAAGAGCGTTTGCGAGAGGCCGGCATCCGCCGCGAGACGGAGCTGCGCACCTACGGCGCCCGGATAAAAGAACTCGAGGCCGCACGGCTCGCGGAGAAGGCGGAGGCCGAGAGAACCCGGGAGGAAACCGTAGAGAGGCTGGAGGCGGAGCTCTCCGCCAGGGAAGACCGGATCTCGACGCTCCAGGAAGCCCTGGAGGAGGCCGCGAGGCCGGAAGACGCGAGGACGGATCGGGCCGAATCCGAAGCCGCGCCGGTCCCCACGGAGGTTGCCTGGGATCTTCCCGACGAGCAACAACCCCGAGACCATGAAGAAGAGATAGAGGCGCGCAGGATCCTCGCCGAGGAGCGAATAGCGGATCTGGAAGCCCGCCTCGTGGAGGCCACGGAGGAGGCGAGGCGCAACGCAGAAGAGCGGGAGGCGGCCCGCGAGAACCTCAGGCGCCTCTCCGATCCGGAGCGCAGGTTGCGGGAGGCTCTCGCCCTCTTTAACGAGAGCGAGCACGCCAGGGCGGTGGCCTCGATCTCCCGCTCCTTCGGCCTCCCGAAGGTCCACGCAGGCCTCGACGGCGGGACCTCCGGCAAACCTACGCTCACCCTGCTCTGGGGCGAAGTCGCCTGGCGCCGCTACGTCTCCGACCCGACCGAGGGCATCCCGGACCCGAGGGTCTACCTCGCCGGGACCGGGGACGACCCCTCCGAAGTGTCCCAGCCCGAGCGAGAGCCGAACGCCCGCATGGACGCCCGGGGACGCCTCATGCTCGGGGTGCAGGCACGTTGAAAAGGTTTCAGGTCGCCTCCTTCGGAGGCTTTCAGGTTTTGACGCATCAGGGATGCGGTACGCGGCCTAGAGCCAAACATCGCCACCATGGTTGGCCCGCAAGAGCGACATGTCCGCGGATCCTCGCTCTACAACCCCTCAAAACCTGGTACCTCGAACCTTGTCTGCAGTTTCGGCGGCTGGTGGTTTGGGTTCAGGCGCGGCCCGTGCGGCGCATGCGGCGAAGGACGCTCTCGTTGTGGGCCTGGAGGGCGTGGCCGCGGCGGGCGCCGACGTATGCCGCGGCCACTGAGGCCGCGAGGAAGGCGGCGGCCAGCAGGACCGCCCCAACGCTGTCTATGCCGGGAAACGGGGTCTTGCCGATGAGCAGGTTGACGACAGGGGAGATCACGAACGCCGCCGGGGCGACGAGCGTACCGTGCAGCCGGTGCCGGTCCGGCGCCTTGTACGCCCCGGCCATCCCTCCGAAGTAGAAGGAGAGGCCACACACGAAGAGCAGCACCGGCGCGAAGTTTCTGACGGCCGAGGACGATGGTTCGAACTGGAAAAGCCAGGAGAGCACCGGCGCGAGTATGCCGAACACGATGAGCAGTACAAGCACGAACGCCACGAGCATTCCGACACCCACCGCTGCGACGCTTCTCATAAGACGGATTTTAGCAGCCGCGGCGCAGTACCCCGTAGCCGGGTTCACTCGCGGGGGCTGCGGACCGGGCGACACCAGCTTGTAGGCCGGGACGCGGCATAGTAACCTCTCGGACCGTGAGAACGCGCGCAACACGGGACCTCAG
>Ga0136630_1001117_pt1 | contig 10809 bp, 11 predicted proteins | sample AntDrymUQ5682106_2_FD_105496 | JGI IMG/M metagenome (GOLD analysis project Ga0136630, IMG submission 105496) | Polar desert sand microbial communities from Dry Valleys, Antarctica - metaG UQ568 (21.06) | ecosystem: Environmental > Terrestrial > Soil > Desert | place: Antarctica: Dry Valley...
CACGCGACCATGATGCCCCGGAGCCGTGATGGTCGGACCGGCATCCTCGGTGGTGGCGATCGCTGCGCGACCGCCACCACCGAGGTCACTGGTGCACCCTCCCAGTAGGGGGACCGCAGTAGGGCATGGTCGCCTCGGACGAGCCTCGGCAATTCACGGATAAGGCAGTCCGCGGTGGTGGAGCCGGCTGGACCCCGTGTCAGCCGGCCGGCGGTACCTCGTCGTCGCGCTGGTCGACCGCCTCGACGGCCCATGCGAGCCCGTCGAGGGGGTCGGCGACCGCCAGGCGCAGGACCCATCCCGTCTCGGCGCCCGGAGGCGACCACCGGTACCAGTCCAGCTCGCCGACGGCCTCGCCCAGTTCCCACGGATCGGGCGGCCAATCCAGGCCCGCCACGGCCGTCGCCGCCCACCATGCCGAGAATCGTCCGGCGGCGCCCCCGCGGCGCCGGCCGTAGGCGCCGCCGCTCGCGCCCGCCCACTGCAGGACCGCCAGCGCCTCGTCGGCGCCCAGGGCCGCGAACGCCGCGCTGGGCTGTCGTCCGGTGTCCAGCAGCAGCCGGCCAACCGCGGCGGCGCCCGAGCCCCTGACGGCAGCGGTCGCCACACGGCCCGAGGACTCCGCGACCCACGTCTCGACGGTGCCACGCAGCGCCCGCGCGGCGTCGTCATCCTCGCCCTCTGCGGCCGGGGACAGCGTCCGTGGGCCTCCCAGCGGGCGCACCGATGCCTCCGGCTGCGGGAACGCGGCCTCCCGATCCCGGTAGCGCGGCAGGGCGTAGGCCGGCTCCCACGCCGCGAGCCGCAGCGGCATGTCACCGGCCGCGAGCGCCATGCCGGCTCCCGCGGCTCCGCCCGCCGTCGCGGCGGCGGTGAGGTCCTCGCCGCGCAGCACCCGCTCCTGCGCCACCGCCGCGGCCGCGGCGGCTTCGGGCAGGTGCGGGGACAGCGCGGCCCAGTCGTGACTGCCGGCGGCCACCTCGGTCAGCGGTCCCAGGGCGAACCTGCCCGCTCCGGTCCGCACGACGGCGGCGGCGTGCGCGGGCGGCGCCTCGAGGGCGAGCCGGTAGTCGATATGCGTCGCCACGGGCCACAGCTGCTTGCCGAGCTCGACCGCGTCGAGGCAGCGGCGTCCGAGGTCCGTCAGCGTGTCCCACTGCCTGGACGCGCAGAGCCCGTCGACCGCGCGCAGCAGCGCCGCGGTGTCCGCGGCGTCGACGAGATCCTGCAGCCCGGTCATGGCGGCAGCGTATGCCGCCAGTCAGGCCGCCGGGGCGGCCCGGACGCCCGTGTAGCATGTGGCGCCCATGAGCGATTCCCGTCCTTCGCGGCCCGAGCGGCCGCCGCGCCAGGACCCCCCACCCAGCCGGCGCGACCGGGAGGCCGACGCGGCGGACGCCGCGCTGAAGGCGCTGCGGGACAAGCTGTCCGGGGTCCTGCGCCGGCTCCCCGACGTCGAGCGGCGCGTCCTGGAGCTGCGCATGGGGCTGGTCGACGGCAACCCCCACAAGCCCGGCGATGTCGCCGAGCGCATGGGCATGACCATCCCCGAGGTGAAGAGGATCGAGACCCGCGCCTTCGAGCGGATCCGTGAGGTCGGCCCGATCAAGGGGCTCGAGCGCTTCCTCGGACGCTAGGGCGGCGACCGGCACCGCCCGCCGAGGACCGTGCCAACCCGTCCGGCCGGACCGTCGCCCGGCGCGAATCCGGGCCCCGGCTCCGGTACCGTGACTCGCAGCGCCGCGCGGGCGCCGCGCCGGAGTGTCGGGGAGATCTTGGTCGCACGCTCACTGGTCACGCTGGTCCTGTCGGTCGCCCTCCTGGCGGTCGGGCTCGCCGCGCCCGCCGCCCGCGCGGGCCCGTCCGCAGTGGTCCCGCCGACGGTCGTGGAGCGCCTCCCCGGTCTGCCGGCCGAGGTCGCGACGTTCCAGGCGGCGGACGGTGCGACGCTGTCCCGCCCCGTGCGCACGCCGGTGCCGTTCTCGCTGGTCGGCTTCGAGGTGCCCGGCGGCGCGTCGGTGGAGTTCCGCACCTCGCGCGACGGCACGGAGTGGACCGGGTGGTCGGTCGCCGACGCCGACGGCGACGAGGGTCCCGACCCGGGGACGGCCGAGGCGGCGCGCGAGGTGCGCGCGCACAGCCTGCCGACCTGGGTGGGCGCCGCCTCCTGGCTGCAGACGAGGGTCAGGGGCGCCGCGCCCGACGCCGTGCCCGCCGTCCTGATCGACTCGGCGGGACTCGGCCGGTCGTGGCCGCGGCGCGCCGTCGACCGGGTCGTCGGCGCCTGGCGCGGGGGTCCGGCCGCCGCGGCCGCCGTCGCGCAGCAGCCGGAGATCGTCACTCGGGCGCAGTGGGGCGCCGACGAGTCGCTGCGGGTCGACGAGCCCTCGTACGCCCGCCGGCTGGAGTTCGGCGTCGTCCACCACACCGCGGGGCCGACCGACTACTCCGAGGAGGACGCCCCGGCGGTCGTCCGGGGCATCTACGCCTACCACGTGGAGTCGAACGGCTGGAGCGACATCGGCTACAACTTCCTCGTCGACCGCTTCGGGACCGTCTACGAGGGCCGCGCCGGCGGGATCACCGAGGCGGTGATCGGCGCGCACGCCGGCGGGTTCAACACCGGGTCCGTGGGCGTCGCCCTCATCGGCACTTTCATGACGGAGCCTCCGCCCGCCGTCGCGCTCGACGCCATCGAGCGGCTGCTGGCCTGGAAGCTCGACGTCCACCACGTCGATCCGGCCACGACCGTCACGGCCACCAGCCGTGGCTCCTCCCGCTACCCGGAGGGGGAGACCGTGGAGCTGAACTCGATCTCGGGCCATCGCGACGTCTCCAGCACCGACTGCCCCGGCGACAGCCTGTACGCGCTGCTGCCGGCGATCCGCCCGCGCGTCGTCGAGCTGGGCGGGGACGTCCTCCTCGACCACCGGGCCGACCCGGAACAGCTGCGGGTCATCCGCGGCGTCCCCGAGGAGGGGGCGGTCGCCCTGAGCGCCCGGTTGCGCCCCGCCGGCGCGTGGGCGCTCGAGGTCCGCGACCCCGACGGCGCGACCGTCCACACCGACAGCGGCAGCGGGGCCACGGCCCTGTCGGCCTGGTCCCTGACCGGGCCCATGACCACCGGCCGCTACACGTACACCTTCTCCAGCGCCGGCCGGCGCAGCGCGACCGACTACGTCGAACTGCTCCCGCCCGAGATCGCCGCAGCGGCGGCGACCCCCGCCGCGGTGAGCGCCGACGACGACGGCGCGCTGCTCGAGCCGGTCGAGTTCAGCGCCGAGCTGTGGGACGACGCGACCTGGGCGCTCACGGTCTTCGGACCGGACGGCCGGACGGTGCACAGCGACCAGGGCGTCGGCGAGACGCTCGAGAGCGTGTGGACCGGCGCGGTGACCGAGCCGGGTCCGCACCGCTGGAGGATCGTCGCCGAGGATGCCGAGCCCGCGGAGGGCTCGGTCGACGTGCGCCTCACCCCGCTCGAGCGTGTCGGGGCGGCGGCGGACCCGGTCGCGGCGGCCATCGAGCTGTACCAGGTCGCCTTCGCCGTCCCCGGCAGCGCGGACCACGCGGTGCTCGCGCGCGCGGACGTCTTCGCCGACGCCATGGCCGGCGGGCCACTCGCGGGGACGGAGGGGCCGCTGCTGCTGACCGGTGCCGCCGAGCTCGACGACCGGGTGGCGACCGAGCTCGACCGCGTACTCGCCGAGGGCTCGACGGTGTACGTCCTCGGCGGCGAGCAGGCGCTGGGCCCACGGGTCGTGGACGACCTGGAAGACCGCTGGCAGGTGGCCAGGCTGTCGGGCAGCGGGCGGGTCGAGACCGCGGCGCGGGTCGCGGCGATCGTCGTGGCCCGGTCGGGGACCACCACCGTCATGGTCGCGCGGGCCGGGCCGGACGACGCGGCGCCGTGGGCCGACGCCCTCGCCGGCGGAGCGTACGGCGCCGCCCACGGCGTTCCGGTGCTGCTCACGGACGGCGATGAGCTGTCGCCGGCCACCGCCGTGGCGCTCGCCGACATGGAGGTCACCGACACCGTGGTGCTCGGCGGCACCGCCGCGGTCGCGGACGCGGTGCTGGCCGACCTGCCGGGTGTCCGCCGGGTCGCCGGCGCCGACCGCGCCGCCACGGCCGCGGCGGTCGCGGCCGAGCTGTGGGGGCGGACCGCCGGCGCCGACGGCGACCGGCTCGTGCTCGCCGGCGGGTACGCGCCGGGGGCGTGGACGCTGGCCCTCGCCGGATCGCCGCTGGCCGCCAGGTCGTCGGCGCCGGTGCTCCTGACGGCCGCCGGCGGCCTCCCACCTGCCACCGCGGAGTACCTCGCCCAGCTCGGCTACTCCGACGAGCGCCACGCCGCCGGCTGGGTCCTCGGCGACGAGGCCGACGTCAGCGACGACGTCGTCGGCGCGGCCGAGGCGCTGCTCGGCTAACGTCAGCAGAATGGTCCAGGTCACGGCGCAGATGGTCGCGAGCGTCGTCGCTGTGCGAGCGTCGGTCGGCGATGCGGTCGCGGCGGGCGACACCCTCCTCGTCGTGGAGTCCATGAAGATGGAGATCCCGGTGCTGGCGCCCGTCGCCGGCACGGTCGCCGATCTCCAGGTGGGTCCGGGCGACATCGTCGAGGAGGGGGACATGCTGGCGCTCATCGACCCGGCCTGAGCCTCACCCTCGGCTGGCCCCCGACCGCGGCGGGCTACGATCCCGGCGTGCCCGTTCTCTCCGATCTCCTGGCCGATCGCTGCCAGCTCGACGACACGACCATCGACCACCTGCAGCTGCTCCTGTCGGAGTGGCAGGTGCTGGCGGACCTGTCTTTCGCCGACCTCCTGCTCTTCGTCCGCCACCAGCTGCCCGACGGCACGCCGATGTACCTCTGCGTCGGCCAGATGCGCCCGTACACGGCCCAGACGATCTACGCCGAGGACCTCGTCGGCCAACTCTTCCCGGTCCGCGACCGCCCCATGGTGGGGCGGTCATTGGCCGAGCGCCGGGTCATCCGCGACGCCGACCCCGACTGGTCGACCGGCGTGCCGGTCCGCGAGGAGGCCATCCCGGTCCGGCTCGTCCACGGGTCCGCGGACGCCCGCTTCGACGAGATCGTCGCGGTCGTCACACGGGAGGCGAACGTCTCGACCGCGCGGTCGCCCTCACAGCTCGAACTCACCTACCTCCAGTCGGCGGGCGAGCTGGCGCAGATGCTGGCGGACGGCACGTTCCCCTACCGCGGCGAGAGCCCGGAGGAACGGGAGCTGTCACCGCGCGTGGGGGACGGGATCATGCGCGTCGACGCGCAGGGCAGCGTCACCTACGCATCCCCGAACGCGATCTCGGCCTACCGGCGTCTCGGAAGCCTCGACCGGGTGGTGGGGCAGCACCTCGACGAGTTCGACCCCGACAGCGACGAGCTCACGGAGGCGCTGGTCGAGGGCGTGCCGACCGTGAGCGAGATCGAGCGGCAGGGCGCCATCGTGCTCCGCCGCCTGCTCCCGCTGATCGGCAACGGGCAGGTCATCGGCGGGCTGCTGCTCGTCCGGGAGGTCACCGAGCTCAGGCGCCACGAGCGCGCGCTGCGGCTCAAGGACGCCACCATCCGGGAGATCCACCACCGGGTGAAGAACAATCTCCAGACGGTCGCGTCGCTGCTGCGCCTCCAGGGACGCCGGCTGAAGTCGGAGGAGGCGCGGGAGGCGCTCGCCGAGAGCGTCCGGCGCATCTCCTCCATCGCGCTCGTCCACGAGACGCTCAGCCAGGAGTCGCGCCAGCGGGTCAGCTTCGAGAAGATCGCCCGCCGCATCGTCGACATGCTCGGCGACGGTCTCGTGAACCCCGACGTGCCGGTGTCCTTCGTCCTGGAGGGCAGCCCGGGCGACCTGCCGGCCGAGGTGGCGACGCCCCTGGCGCTGGTCCTGACCGAGCTCCTGCAGAACTGCGTCGAGCACGCGTTCCCCACGGACGGCGGCACCGTCGAAGTCACGTTCGAGCGCGGCGTCGCCACGCTGCGCGTCGTCGTCACCGACGACGGCGTCGGCCTGCCGGAGGGGGCGACGCTCGAACGCATCGCGAACCTCGGCCTGCAGATCGCGCGCACCCTGGTCGAGAGCGAACTCGGCGGGACGTTCGACACACTGCCGGTCGACCGCGGCACGAGTGTCGAGCTGGTGCTGCCGCTGCCCTGACCCCGGTCAGGCGGCTCCGTCCCGCAGGGCGGCCGGCCTCAGCTTGCGATGCGGCGGCGCCGCTGGCGGCTGCGGCGGAGGGTGCGGCGCTCGTCCTCGTTCATCCCGCCCCAGACGCCCGCATCCTGATTGGTCTCCAACGCCCACTCGAGGCACTGGTCGGTCACCTCGCAACGGCGGCACACCGCCTTGGCCCGCTCCACCTGGTCCAGTGCCGGGCCGGTGGTCCCGATCGGGAAGAAGAGTTCGGGGTCCTCGTCGAGGCAGGCGGCCTTGTTGCGCCAATCCATCGTGGGTGCTCGCTTTCTCGTCGCGGCTGAGCGCGAGCCGTTCCTGGGAACGGGTGCGCCCGGCCGGGTGCGGGGTCGGGTCTCGGGCATGGCACCGTTGCCGTGCACTGCGCCGGGCCTACGGGTTTGTGAACGGCGTCACAAGACTCGGCGCTCTGCGATCGCTGCCACAGTAGCGAAGCCTCCCCGGGGCGTCTAGGGGGTATGTGCGAGATTTCACAGGGGATTGTCCTGCATAGAATCGCCCGCCATGCTGCCGTTCGGGAAGGGCGACGAGGGCGGTCCTGCGGTCGTCGGGCACCGCGGCGCGCCGCTGGTGGCGGCGGAGAACACTCCCGCGGCCTTCGCGGCGGCGGCCGCGGCCGGCGCCGGGTGGGTGGAGCTCGACGCCCGGAGGAGCCGCGACGGGACGGTGGTGGTGCACCACGACGCCTGCACCGCCGACGGCACCCCCGTGGTCGACCAGGACGCCGGGCGGTTGCGGGCGCGCGGGGTCTGGACGCTTGCGGCCGTCCTCGACCGGCTCCCTCCCGGGCTCGGCGTCGACGTCGAGGTGAAGAACTTCCCGGGTGAGCCGGACCACGACGATGAGCACCGTCTCGCCGCGCTCGTCGCCGATGTCCTCCGGGCGGCGGCGGGCGGTCGCCCCCGGTTGACGAGCTCGTTCAACCCGCTGACGGTCGCCGCGCTGGCGGCCGGCATGCCGGGCGTGCCCGCCGGCTTGGTGCACGGCCCCGGCCTGCGGCTGGACGCCGCCGCGGAGATCGGTCGCGAGTTCGGCGCGACCGTGGTCTGCCCGCACGTCGATGCACCCGCCCTCGATGCCCGGACGGTCGCGACGGTGCGGGCGGCGGGCATGGCGGTCATGGTCTGGCCCGTGGACGACCCGGTCCGGGCGGTGGAACTCGCGGCCGTCGGGGTCGACGCCCTCTGCACGAACGACCCGGCGGAGCTCGTCCAGGCGCTCAGGCGACGACGGTGAGGGCGCTGCGGGCGGTCCCGAGGGTCAGCCGGTCGGTTTCGCCGACGAACTCGCCGTCGACGTGCAGCGGCACAGGGGCGGTGGCAACAACCTCGTAGCGCTCGAGGTCTCGCCACGTGCGGACGTGCCCGAGCCGGTCGACGTTCCCCGAGGTCAGCGCGGCGCGCGCGAGCCTGGCGAGTGAGAGCAGGCCGACCCTGGTCAGTCCCGTCACGTCCAGCGCCCGGTCGAGGTCGGCGTCCGGGCACACCAGTGCCGGCAGCGGGCCCAGGTAGGTGTACGGGCTGGAGTTGCAGCACACGACCGCCCGGAGCCCCGCGTGCGTCGGCTCACCGTCCACGGTCAGCGACAGCAGTGCGTCCTGTCCGCGTCCGGCGAGGTAGGCGAGGAACCCGCACCACAGGAACGAGGCCTGCCGCACGGTCCGCTTCATGCGGATGCGCCGCTCCACCATGCGCACGACCTCGGCGTCGTAGCCGAGGCCGGCGCAGAAGGCGAAGTAGCGCCCGTTGGCGACGCCCAGGTTGACCCGGCGGTCCTCCCGCTCGCCGAGCTTGCGCAGGATCAGCGACGTGGCCGCGACGGCGTCGTTCGGCATCCCCAGCGTCCGCGCCCAGACGTTCGTGGACCCCCCCGGGATCACCGCGAGCTTCACGTCGGTCCCGGCGATGCCCTGCACCACCTCGTTGAGCGTGCCGTCTCCGCCGTGCGCGATGACGACCTCGTACCCGGCGCCCACGGCGTCGGCGGCCAGGGAGATCGCGTGACCGTGTCGCTGCGTCGCCTCGACGTCGAGCTTCAGCTCGGAAGACAGCGCGTGCGCGATGACGTCGGTGACGGCGGGCCTCGTGGCCGTGGCATGGGGGTTGTGGACGAGAAGGGCGCGCACGCCGGGACGCTACCCGACGATGGCCCCGCCGACCCCAAGGCTTCGCGGCAGAACGCCGAACCACGACGCACTGCCGAGGGGTCAGTACTCGGCGGTGCCCTCCATGCCCTGCCGTAGGAAGTCGAGGATGCGGGCGAGGAGGCGGGAGACGTGCATCTGGCTGATGCCGACCTCCTCGGCGATCTGGGACTGCGTCTTCCCCCGGAAGAAGCGCAGGCCCAGGATCATCTTCTCGCGCTCCGGCAGCTGCTCGATCAGCGGCGCGAGGGAGGCGAAGTACTCGAGGTTGTCCAGGCGCAGGTCCTCCTCCCCGATGCGGTCCATGCGCATCGGGGCGTCCTCGTCGTCGCCGGCCGGGGCGTCGAGTGAGGTGGTGGAGTAGGCCTGACCGGACTCGAGCGCCTCGAGGACCTCGTCCTGGGTGACGCCGGCCATCTTGGCGATCTCCTCGATGGTGGGGGAGCGCCCGAGGTCCTGGGTGAGCTGCGCGATGATCTTGTTGAGCCGCAGCGACAGCTCCTGCAGGCGGCGGGGCACCCGGATCGCCCATCCCTTGTCCCGGAAGTACCGCTTCAGCTCGCCCACGATCGTGGGCGTCGCGTAGGTCGAGAACTCGACGCCGCGGTCGAGGTCGAAGCGGTCGATCGCCTTGAGCAGCCCGACCGACCCGACCTGGATGAGGTCGTCGAGCGGCTCGCCGCGGTCCTTGAACCGCTTCGCCAGATACTCGACGAGCGGCAGGTGAAGACGGGCGAGCGCCTCGCGGTAGGACTGGTCACCGGTCGCCTGGAGTCTGGCGAAGAGGTCCTTGGTGTCCTCGCGGGTGTACTGCGCCGTCATTCCGCGTCCCGCGCCATGGCCAGCCGCTTCTTGCCGAGCACCACCGTCGTCCGCGTCTGAAGCGACTCGACGCTGAGGTCGTCCGCGAGGGCCCGCAGGATCATCCACGAGAACGAGGACTCGTCGATGATGCGGACGTCGCCGGGCACGTCGGCGGACAGGCGCACCTCGAGGCCGCTGTCCGTCGGGGTGACGTCCATGACGATCGGTGATCCGCCCGAGTGGCGCAGCAGTTGCGTCGCGGCCTCCTCGACGGCCATCCGCAGGTCGTCCACCTGGTCGAGGGTGAACCGGTCACGGGCGGCGATGCCGCCCACCGCGGTCCGCAGCACCGCGAGGTGCGCGGCGATCGGCGGGACCTTGATGGTCACGGTCTGATCGTTCACGTGCGGATCCCGTCGTCCGTTCCCTGAGCTTCCGCGGTGAGCCACGCGGCGCGTCGCAAGCCTACCCGCGGCCGCCATCGGCCGGCGGGCCGGGGCGGACGGGCGGCGAAGGCGCTTGCGGCCGGCGCACCAGTGGCTCAGGCTGCCGCGATGGACATCAACCTCGACGCCTACTACCGCGGACAGGCCGCCGAGCGGCTGCAGGCGCTGGGCGACGAGCTGCTCCGGATGGCGGGCGAGGCCGGCAGGGCCGACGCCCACGACGCCGCCATGTGGCTGGCCGACCTGTCCACCCAGCTGCTCGACATGGGCCTGCGTGTCGGCGGCCAGCACACCCCGCCGGCGGGGGACCTGCTGTAGAAGAACGCGCGCCAGCTGGTGGGCGGCCGGCCGATGGCCGCCACCCGCTCGATCCACCGCTCGGCGTGTCGAGTTCGCCGTAGCCCGCGCCCGTACGGAATGCTCGCCGACGGCGGCGTCCGGCACGCCCGCCGGGTTCTTGCCCTCCGGGGTGGATTCTTCGGATATCCGAAGAATCCACCCCGGAAGGGGGCAGGTGGCCCGATGTCGACCGCAGCCGGGGACCACTGGCGGCACGGTCGCCGTGAGACGGGTGGCGGCGTCGGGTGCGCGCCCCTTGAAGGCGAGCCGCGGGCCGGTGCGGCCGGCGTGCAGCGATTGTGCAGCGCCGGGGGCGACAGTCCCACCTGGAGTGACCACCGGGGCCCGCCGGGCCCCGCACACGCACGCGGGAGGACGCTGTGCAGGGATTTCTCGCGGCCCGTCACCGGGCCGGAACGGCGGCGACGCTGGTCGCCGTCATGCTCGCAGGCCTGGTGGCGGTCGCCGCCCCCGCGCGGGCGCAGGCGGGCTCGATCGTGTTCATCAAGGACGGCAACGTCTGGGTCATGGCCGCCGACGACCCGTCGACGGCCAGGGCCCTGACGACCGACGGCACCGTCGAAGAGCCGTACGCCGCCCCGGTGCAGAGCGACGACGGCGTGATCTACGCCGTGACCGTCAACGGCTTCGGCGAGGTCCGGCGGATGGACCAGAACGGCGACCCGATCGGCGCGCCGTTCCGCCCGCAGCAGAGCGAGCAGGGCATCTTCGACATGCACCTGTCGCCTGACGGCCGGACCTTGGCGGTGTCCACGAGCGAGTTGATCCAGTCACCCATCGGCTTCCTCTTCGTGTTCTTCGTCCACTTCGTCCACGCCGACGGCAGCGACTCGTCAGACCTGCC
>Ga0136630_1001118_pt1 | contig 10809 bp, 9 predicted proteins | sample AntDrymUQ5682106_2_FD_105496 | JGI IMG/M metagenome (GOLD analysis project Ga0136630, IMG submission 105496) | Polar desert sand microbial communities from Dry Valleys, Antarctica - metaG UQ568 (21.06) | ecosystem: Environmental > Terrestrial > Soil > Desert | place: Antarctica: Dry Valley...
AGGCACGCCGTCGCCGCCCTCGGTGCCGACGGCAACCAGGCGGCGACCGCCATCATGACCACCGACAGCGTGCCCAAGCAGTCGACGGTTCGCGGTGACGGCTTCACCGTCGGGGGCATGGCCAAGGGTGCGGGCATGCTCGCACCAGCGCTCGCAACCATGCTGGTCGTGATCACGACCGATGCCGATGTCGAGGCAGCGACCTGTGACCAGGCGTTGCGCGAGGCGACCCGCACCACCTTCGACCGGCTCGACTCCGACGGCTGCATGTCGACCAACGACTCGGTCGTCCTGATGGTGTCCGGCGGGAGTGGCGTGACGCCGTCGTACGACGACCTCGCCACCGCGCTGCAGCGGATCTGCCACGAGCTCGCCCAGCAGCTGCTGCGCGACGCCGAGGGCTCCGACCACGACATCGCCATCACGGTGGTCGGCGCTGCGTCGGACGACGACGCCGCCGAGGTCGGCAAGGCGGTCGCGCGGAGCAACCTGTTCAAGTGCGCGATCTTCGGCCAGGACCCCAACTGGGGCCGCATCCTCGCCGCCGTGGGTACGACGTCCGCCGCATTCGACCCCTCCGACCTCGACGTCGCGCTCAACGACATCTGGGTCTGTCGCAGCAGCGGCCCCGGCGACGGCCGCGAGCTCGTCGACCTGACCGCCCGCGACGTCACCGTGACGATCGACCTCAAGTCCGGCGACGAGACGGCGACGGTCTGGACGAACGACCTCACCTCCGCCTACGTGCACGAGAACTCGGCGTACGCGTCATGACTGAGACAAGCACTGGCGACTGGTTGCAGGCGACCGCCAAGGCAGCCACCCTCGCCGAGGCCCTGCCCTGGTTGGAGAAGTACCACGGCAAGACGGTCGTCGTGAAGTACGGCGGCAACGCGATGACCGACGACGCCCTCAAACGGGCCTTCGCCGAGGACATCGTCTGGCTGCGCTACGCCGGGTTCCACCCGGTGGTCGTGCACGGCGGCGGACCACAGATCACTGTCATGCTCGACCGGCTCGGCATCGAGTCGGAGTTCCGCGGGGGCCTCCGGGTCACGACGCCCGAGGCGATGGACGTGATCCGGATGGTGCTGGTCGGACACGTCGGCCGCGAGCTCGTGGGGCTGCTCAACCAGCACGGGCCCCTCGCCGTGGGGCTCTCCGGCGAGGACGCCGGGTTGTTCACCGCGAGACGGACCCGCGCCGTCGTCGACGGGAAGGACGTCGATCTCGGACTGGTCGGCGAGGTCCGCGACGTGCGACCCGAGGCCGTGCGGGACCTCATCGACGCCGGCCGGATCCCCGTCGTGTCGACCGTCGCGCCGGACGAGGAGGGGCAGGTCCACAACATCAACGCGGACACGGCGGCTGCTGCGCTTGCGGTTGCGCTCGGCGCGGCGAAGCTGCTCGTGCTCACCGACGTCGAAGGTCTCTACCGCGACTGGCCGGCAAGTGACGACATCATCGGCGAGATCGGCGTGGAGGCGTTAGACGCGTTGATGCCGACCCTGGTCAGCGGCATGGTGCCCAAGATGGGTGCCTGCCTCAACGCCGTCAGGGCGGGAGTCCCGCGGGCCACCGTCGTCGACGGGCGCGAGCCGCACGCGGTGCTGCTGGAGATCTTCACCGCAGAGGGAGTCGGGACCCAGGTGCTCCCTGTTGCGCGGACCAAGATCCGGACGGCGTTGCGCGGCAGGCAGGAGGCGACCCGGTGAGCAGCCAACGACGCAGCGCGCACGACGGTGGTGTGGTGGGAACGGCGGAGGGCCTGACCGCGCGGTACTCCGGCGCCGTCATGAACACGTTCGGCCCACCCAAGCGCGTGCTCAGCCACGGCAAGGGCTGCTACGTCTGGGACACCGACGGCAACCGTTACCTCGACCTGCTGGCCGGGATCGCGGTCAACGCCCTCGGGCATGCGCACCCGGCTGTCGTCGCCGCGACCACCAGGCAGGCTGGGCGTCTCGGTCACGTGTCCAACTTCTTCGCCACCGAGCCCCAGATCCACCTGGCCGAGCGACTGGTGGCCCTCACCGGCGCCGTGGACGGTCGGGTCTTCTTCACGAGCTCCGGTGCTGAGGCCAACGAGGCTGCCTTCAAGCTGACGCGTCGCACCGGGCGCCGTGGCATCGTTGCAGCTGTGGGTGGCTTCCACGGCCGGACCATGGGCGCATTGGCGTTGACGTCCAACCCGGCATACCGGGAGCCGTTCGAGCCGCTGCCCGGCGACGTGACGTGGGTGCCGTACGGTGACGCGGACGCGCTGCGACGGGGCGTCGACGCCGACACGGCAGCGATCGTGCTCGAGCCGATCCAGGGCGAGGCAGGTGTGGTCGTCCCTCCGGCCGGATACCTGGGAGCCGCCCGCAGGGCAGCTGACGAGGTGGGTGCCCTGTTGTGGTTCGACGAGGTGCAGACCGGCATCGGCCGCACCGGGAAGTGGTTCGGCTACCAGCACGAGCAGGGGGCAGAGGGCCCGCTGCTGCCGGACATCGTCACCGTGGCCAAGGGGCTGGGCGCCGGCTTCCCCGTCGGCGCCTGCATCGGGCTCGGCGCGGCGGGGAGCCTGCTGCTGCCTGGCCAGCACGGCACGACGTTCGGCGGCAACCCGCTTGCGGCGGCGGTCGCCCTCACCGTGCTCGACGTGATCGAGTCGACCCGGCTCCTCGAGCATGTCATCTCACTGGGGGAGCGGCTCAGCGAGGACCTGCGCGCGGTCGCCGGCGTAGCCGGCGTACGTGGCCGCGGGCTGCTCATCGCTGCCGACGTCGCCCCCGGTACGGCGAAGGCGGCGGCCGCCGTGGCCCTCGACGGCGGCGTCATCGTCAACGAGTGCACGCCCGACACGCTGCGACTGGCGCCGCCGCTGATCCTGCACCACCATGAGGTCGAGCCGGCACTGCCCGTGCTCGCGACGGCGATCTCCATGGCTTCGGCCGGCGGAGCCACCCACCCATCGCGCGGCGCAAGCAACGGCGAGCACGATCCAGGCACCATCCGCCGATCTCCGTTGGAGGCAACGTGACCCGACATTTCCTACGCGACGACGACCTCGCTCCCGCCGAGCAGGCAGCCATCCTCGATCTGGCCGATGAGTTCCGCGCCAACCGTTTCCACGCCCGTCCGCTCGAAGGGCCCCAGGCGGTGGCAGTGATGTTCGACAAACCGTCGACACGGACCCGCGTGTCGTTCTCGGTCGGCATCTCCGAGCTGGGGGGCTATCCCCTCGTCATCGACGCACAGTCGTCGCAGATGGGCCGCGGAGAGCCGATCGAGGACACGACACGGGTCCTCGACAGGCAGGTCCAGGCGATCGTCTGGCGCACCTTCGGCCAGGAGCGCATCGAGGCGATGGGGGCTGTCTCGGCAGTTCCCGTGGTCAACGCGCTCACCGATGAGTTCCACCCCTGCCAGATCCTTGCCGACCTGCAGACCGTCAGGATGCACAAAGGGCGACTCGCCGGTCTCACGATGAGCTATCTGGGCGACGGCGCCAACAACGTGTCACACTCCTGTCTGCTCGGCGGGGCAGTGGCCGGCATGCATGTGCGGGTCGGTTCGCCGAAGGGCTACGAGCCTGACCCGCGGATTCTGGCGCGTGCTGGCGAGATCGCCAGCGACACCGGCGGGTCTGTCACTCACGAGACGACCCGCAAGGCAGCTGTCGAGGGCGCAGACGTCGTCGTCACCGACACCTGGGTGTCGATGGGGCAGGAGTCGCAGGCGGGGGGTCGCTCCTCACCGTTCGTGCCGCTCGCCGTCGACGCGGAGGCGATGGCACTCGCCGACCCGGACGCTGTCGTGCTGCACTGCCTCCCGGCATACCGGGGCAAGGAGATCGCAGCCGACGTCATCGACGGGCCGCAGAGCCTGGTCTGGGACGAGGCTGAGAACCGTCTGCATGCGCAGAAGGCGCTCTTGACGTGGCTCCTCGACGAGGCGAGGAAGCGATGACGCCCGTTCCCTCCAGCATTGCTGCGACGAAGGCGGCCCGCCACCAGACGATCGTCGAGCTGCTGAGCCGGCATCCGGTCCACTCCCAGGCCGAGCTTGCCGACCTGCTCGACACGACGGGGCTGCGCGTCACGCAGGGCACTCTGTCGCGTGACCTCGTCGACCTCGAGGCGGTCCGCGTCCGCGACAGCCAAGGGGCGCTGGTGTACGCCGTTCCGAGCGAGGGGGGCGACCGCACTCCACGGTCGGCCACCGACTCGGCAGCGGCAGCGAGCCGGCTCGCCAAGCTGTGCAACGAGCTGCTGGTCAGCGCGGAGGGGTCGGGCAACCTCTCCGTGCTGCGGACCCCGCCGGGGGCTGCGCAGTTCCTCGCCTCGGCGCTGGACAGGGCCGAGCTGACGGAAGTGCTCGGTTGTATCGCCGGCGACGACACCATCGTCGTCGTCAGCCGAGAGCCCGACGGCGGAGAGACACTCGCCACCAAGTTCCTGGCGCTTGCCGAGTCAGGCAGCGACCTTTGACAAAGGAGTCAACAGTGACCGTCCCCAGCACCACCGCCGGAGCCAAGCAGCGGATCGTCCTCGCCTACTCCGGCGGGCTCGACACGTCGGTTGCCATCGGCTGGCTCGCCGACCAGACCGGAGCCGAGGTGGTCGCCGTCGCGATCGACGTCGGCCAGGGAGGCGAGGACCTCGACGACATTCGCAAGCGTGCGCTCGCCTGTGGCGCGGTCGAGGCAGTCGTGGTGGACGCACGCGACGAGTTCGCGGAGGACTTCTGTCTGCCGGCGCTGCGGACGAACGCGATGTACATGGGTCGCTACCCGCTCGTGTCGGCGCTCTCCCGCCCGTTGATCGCCCGTCACCTCGTCGCCGCGGCACATGAGTACGGCGCCACCGTCGTCAGCCATGGCTGCACCGGCAAGGGCAACGACCAGGTGCGCTTCGAGGTCGGTGTCGCCGCGCTCGCGCCGTACCTGTCGGTGATCGCGCCGGTGCGCGACTACGCGTGGACCAGGGAGAAGGCGATCGAGTACGCCGAGCGGCGCGAGCTGCCGATCGACGTCACGAAGAAGTCGCCGTACTCCGTCGACCAGAACGTCTGGGGCCGCGCCGTGGAGACTGGTTTCCTCGAGGACATCTGGAACGCCCCGATCGAGGACGTCTACTCCTACACCGACGATCCGGCCACGCCACGCGACGGTGACGAGGTCGTCATCGCCTTCGAGAACGGGGCTCCCGTGGCCATCGACGGCCGCCACGTCACGATGCTGCAGGCCATCGAGCAGCTCAACACCCGTGGTGGCGCCCAGGGGGTCGGGCGGCTCGACCTCATCGAGGACCGGCTCGTCGGCATCAAGAGCCGGGAGGTCTACGAGGCCCCTGGCGCACTGGTGCTTCTCGAGGCTCACCGCGAGCTCGAGAGCGTCACCGTCGAGCGCGACCTAGCCCGCTTCAAGAAGGGCGTCGAGCAGCGGTGGAGCGAGCTCGTGTACGACGGTCTGTGGTTCTCCCCGCTCAAGCGCACGCTCGACGCCTTCGTCGACGCGTCGCAGCAGCACGTCAGCGGCGAGGTGCGGCTGACGCTGCACGCCGGGAAGGCGGTCTCGACGGGGAGACGGTCGGCGACGAGCCTGTACGACTTCAACCTCGCCACCTACGACGAAGGCGACTCCTTCGACCAGTCGCTCGCCAAGGGGTTCGTCGAGCTGTGGGGGCTGCCCGCCAAGATCGCGGCTCGACGCGACCAGGGTGCCGCCTCATGACCGTCCCGACACCCGCTGTCCCGCGTCTCGGCCCCCGGGAGGCGCCGGTTCGCGCGACAGCGGGTGTTCGGTCGGGAGGGGGCATGCCGGATGGCGGGTGAGACGGCCGGGTCGGGGCTCTGGGGCGGCAGGTTCGGAGGCGGGCCGTCGCCGGAGCTGGTGGCGCTGAGCCGGTCCACCCACTTCGACTGGCGGCTGGCGGCGTACGACCTCGCGGGTTCCCAGGCCCACGCCGTCGGACTCGCCGCCGCCGGGCTGCTGAGCGACGACGACCTCGCCAGGTTGATCGCGGGCATCGAGGTGCTCGGCTCAGACGTCGAGTCGGGGTCCTTCGTCGCCGGCCCGGAGGACGAGGACGTCCACAGCGCGCTGGAGCGCGGTCTCGTCGAGATCGTCGGGGCGGAGCTCGGCGGCCGGTTGCGCGCCGGGCGCTCGCGCAACGACCAGATCGCCACCCTGTTCCGGGTCTACCTGCGCGACCATGCCCGCACGATCGGAGTCCTGGTGGGCGACCTCGTGCAGGTTCTGGCCGATCAGGCGGAGCGCCATGTCGCCGATCCGATGCCGGGACGAACCCATCTGCAGCACGCGCAGCCCGTCACCCTGGGCCACCACCTGCTGGCCCACGCCTGGCCGCTCATCCGAGACCTGGGGCGGTTCTTGGACTGGGATCGACGCGTCGCGGCCGACTCGCCGTACGGATCGGGTGCTCTCGCCGGCACGACGCTCGGTCTCGACCCCGAGCAGGTGGCGAGCGACCTCGGCTTCACCGGCTCCACGGCCAACAGCATCGACGGCACCGCGGCCCGTGACTTCGTCGCCGAGTTCGCGTTCGTGACGGCGATGATCGGCGTTGACGTCTCGCGGATCGCGGAGGACGTGATCTTGTGGGTGACCCGCGAGCTCGGTGTCGCGACCCTCGACGACGGCTACTCGACCGGGTCCAGCATCATGCCGCAGAAGAAGAACCCCGACATCGCCGAGCTGGCCCGCGGCAAGTCCGGGCGCATGATCGGCAACCTCGCCGGGCTGCTCGCGACGCTCAAGGCGCAGCCGCTCGCCTACAACCGCGACCTGCAGGAGGACAAGGAGCCGGTGTTCGACTCCATCGACACCCTGGAGGTCCTGCTTCCAGCCTTCAGCGGGATGGTGCGCACTCTCACGTTCCACCCGCGGCGGATGGCCGAGCTGGCGCCGCAGGGGTTCTCGCTCTCCACCGACATCGCCGAGTGGCTGGTCAGGCAGGGCGTGCCGTTCAAGGACGCCCACGAGGTGACCGGTGCCTGTGTACGCCGTTGCGAGCAGCAAGGGATAGAGCTCCATCAGCTGTCAGACGGCGACCTGGCCGAGCTGTCGCCTCACCTCACGCCGGCGGTTCGGGACGTGCTGACCGTGCCTGGGTCGCTCGCTGCTCGCGACGCACGCGGGGGTACGGCGCCGGCTCGCGTCACCGAGCAGCTCGCAGAGCTCCGCACGACACTCGCCTCGCTCCAGGCGTGACTCGGTGCGGTCCGCGGGTGGTGGCGCCACGCTGAGGCAGCCATGCGGAGACGGTGGCGCCCATCGCCGGTTGGCGTCGCGGGTGCGATCGTCATAGCCCCGGCCGATGGACGTTTCGCGCCGGGTGGCGCAAGACGACGGGTCCCAGCCACGTTCAGCTACCCGGCGCGGGGGCTGCGCTTGTAGGCCGACACGGTCTCGTCGCCCGTGACCCAGAACCGCCACGGGACCCCGGCCGCCCGGCTGACCCCGACCCGGGGCCCTGCGGAGACAGCCGGCGGCCGCTCGTCGTACTCCAGCGTCAGGGGACCGGTGCCACCGAGCAGGGCGGCACCGTCGTGCTCGCGGCCGATCCCCAACGCCTGGGTCAGGCAGGCGGGGCCACGGGCGAGCGACCGGTCGGCCGTCCTGGCGCCTCGGCGTGAGCGTGCCAGCTCGACGCCCTCCACGACCCGGCCGGCCCGCAGCAGTACTGCGGAGGCGACACCCTCGCGGCCCACGACAACGTTCGCGCACCAGTGCATGCCATAGCTGAGGTAGACGTACAGGTGTCCCGCGGCACCGAACATGACCTCGTTGCGCCGGGTCGTCCCGCGGAAGGCGTGCGACGCGGGATCGGCTTCCCCGGCGTACGCCTCCACCTCTGTCAACCGGACGCGCACGGCTCCGTCGGCGGTGACGTGGGTGAGGCTCCAGCCGAGGAGCGCGGGCGCGACGACCTCGCTGGGCTTGCTCCAGAAGCCGCCGAGGTCGGTCACGACTCGATCTTCTCGCGCCGCGACGCTCGCAGCGGCAGCGGGACGAAGGGGACTCCACGCCAGGGCCTAGGCTCGGCTCCATGACTCTTGAGATTCCCCGCCCCTCCGAGGGTGACATCGTCGACCTGATCCTCACCGACCACCGGCTGTTCGAGGACCTGCTGCGTGAGCTCCGCGACGTCACCTCTGACCGGCGCCGGGTCGTCGCGACCATGGCCGAGCTCCTCGTGGCGCACGGAGAGGCCGAGGAGAGCAAGGTCTACCCGTCGCTCGAGAAGAAGGACGCCATCGACGACGACGAGGTGGAGCACGGTGCGAAAGAGCACGATGAGGGTTACCAGACCCTGCTTCCGCTGCTGGAGTCCGCGGCGGTCGACACCGAGGAGTTCAGCGACGCGATCCACGAGTTCAGCGAGACGCTGCTGCACCACCTCGACGAGGAGGAGCGCGACATCCTCAACCCAGCGCGGACCGACGTGGGCGACGACGACCGCGCCCGCCTCGGGGCTGCCTGGGCAACCGAGCGCAACCGCCTGCTCGACGAGGGCTGCGGAAGCGTCGACGACGTACGCCGGCTGGTGCGCGAGGCCGAGGAGCGCTCGTGAACCGGCACGTCCTCGACGATCTCGCGTGGCGCGGCCTCGTGGCCCTCTCGACCGACCTCGATGCGCTGCGCGCCGAGATGTCCGCGGGCCCGATCAGGTTCTACGTGGGCTTCGACCCGACGGCACCCAGCCTCCACATGGGCAACCTGATGCAGCTCGTGACGGCCCGGAGGCTGCAGGACGCGGGCCATGTGCCGTTCGTGCTGGTGGGTGGCGCCACCGGCATGATCGGCGACCCCAAGGAGTCAGGTGAGCGCTCCCTGAACTCGCACCATGTCGTGACGGAGTGGGTCGAGCGGGTACGCCGTCAGGTGGAGCCGTTCTTCTCCTTCGACGGCGACAACGCCGCGACCATGGTCGACAACTACGACTGGACGGCCGGCCTCTCGGCCATCGACTTCCTGCGTGACATCGGCAAGCACTTCCCGGTCAACCGGATGCTCGCCCGCGACGTCGTCCGCAGCCGGCTGGAGGCCGGCATCTCCTACACCGAGTTCAGTTACGTCTTGCTGCAGTCGATGGACTACCTCAACTTGTACCGCGACTTCGGGGTCCGCCTGCAGACCGGCGGCAGCGACCAGTGGGGCAACATCACCGGCGGCGTCGAGCTCGTCCGCAGGGTCACGGGGGAGCGGGTCCATGCCCTCGCCACCCCGCTCGTGGAGCGGGCGGACGGCACCAAGTACGGCAAGACGGAGACGGGGGCGCTGTGGCTCGACCCCGAGATGATGACGCCGTACGCCTTCCACCAGTTCTGGCTGAACGCGCAGGATGCCGGCGTTGTCCAGCTGCTCAGGTACTTCACCTTCCGCGGTCGAGACGAGATCGACGGGCTCGAGAAGCAGACGGTCGACCAGCCGTCCCGTCGGACCGCGCAGAAGCTCCTTGCCGACGACGTGACGACGCTCGTGCACGGGCCGGAGGAGACCCGACGCGCGAGAGAGGCGGCTGCGGCGCTCTTCGGAGCAGGTGAGCTGCGCGATCTCGACGTCGCCACGCTCGAGGCGGCGCTGCGGGAGGTCCCGCATGTGCACCTTGCGATGGGGACCGAGCTTCCCACGTACGCTGCTCTGCTCGCAGAGACCGGGCTGGTCGCGAGCAAGGGCGCGGCGCGCCGCACCGTGACCGACGGCGGTGCGTACGTGAACAACCAGCGGATCGAGGACGCGGAGTCGAGCCCGGCTGCCGCCGACCTCCTGCCGGGTGGCTGGCTGCTGCTCCGCAAGGGCAAGCGCAACCTCGCCGGAGTCCGGATGGGACCAGGCCCCTGAACTTGACCTCGGCTCGGCGCGCTCGTAACGTACTACCTGCCTCGCCGGAAGGGACGGGACGCAAGACCCCTCCCAACGGGGAACAGCGGGCTGCCGGCAGCAGTGGGACCCCCAGGAGACCGGGATCCGAGGCGGCATCACCGCACCTCAGGTCGGTAGTTCCGGCCGACGCTGGACGAGGGAAAGCGATTTGACTGCCTCCCTCCGGGCCAGTAAGTTAGACGAGTTGCCCCGACGCAGGCTGAGAGGCCTGGTGACGGTGCGCGCCCGATCCTTGAGAACTCAACAGTGTGCCAAAAGTCGACGAACGAATTAATAACGCCCCGTCGACAGGATGCGAGACCAACACACGTTGGCCCTCACGTTCTGTGGACGGTTCCTTTGGTAAGAAAAGTCTCCTAGGCTTCACGGTCGAGGAGCGTCTCTTGCCGGGATACTCCAATGAACTGATGACCGACCGTCCTCGGGCGGTCGACTATCAACGAATTTCAACGGAGAGTTTGATCCTGGCTCAGGACGAACGCTGGCGGCGTGCTTAACACATGCAAGTCGAGCGGTAAGGCTCCTTCGGGAGTACACGAGCGGCGAACGGGTGAGTAACACGTGAGCAATCTGCCCTTCACATCGGGATAACTTCGGGAAACCGAAGCTAATACCGGATACGACCATCGATGGCATCTTCTGATGGTGGAAAGTTCCGGCGGTGAAGGATGAGCTCGCGGCCTATCAGCTTGTTGGTGGGGTAATGGCCTACCAAGGCAACGACGGGTAGCCGGCCTGAGAGGGTGACCGGCCACACTGGGACTGAGACACGGCCCAGACTCCTACGGGAGGCAGCAGTGGGGAATATTGGACAATGGGCGAAAGCCTGATCCAGCAACGCCGCGTGAGGGATGACGGCCTTCGGGTTGTAAACCTCTTTCAGCAGGGACGAAGCGCAAGTGACGGTACCTGCA
>Ga0136630_1001121_pt1 | contig 10803 bp, 8 predicted proteins | sample AntDrymUQ5682106_2_FD_105496 | JGI IMG/M metagenome (GOLD analysis project Ga0136630, IMG submission 105496) | Polar desert sand microbial communities from Dry Valleys, Antarctica - metaG UQ568 (21.06) | ecosystem: Environmental > Terrestrial > Soil > Desert | place: Antarctica: Dry Valley...
CGTCGCCTTCCTCGTCGTGGCGCGGCGCCTCGTCGAGCAGCTCGGCGAAGCTCGGCGTGCCGCCCAGCACGAGCTGGTGCTCGGGCTCGGCGTCCTCGCCGGCGAACTTGAAGCCCGACTCCCACGCCTTGCGACCGGCCGCGATTCCGAGCGTGGCGTACGCCGCCGAGGACAGGCAGGCGAGGGGAAGCGGCTCGCGCATCCCGCGGTCGTAGAGGTCGAGCAGCGCCGTCAGATATCCGCGCGCCGCCTCCGGAGCGAGCGGCGGGATCCGCGCGATCGTCACGCGCGCCTCGCCGGCCCCCGACCGCGCGCGCCCGACCGTCGCGGCGGAGAACGACCGGTCCGGATACGCGGCGGAGAGCGCGAGCAGCCGCACCCACGCCGCCAGCCGGTGGCGCGGGCTCACGCGGGAGAACGTCACCGTGCGCAGCACGTCGCCGCTGACCCCGGACACCGTTCCGCTCAGCGACCGGCCGTCCGCGAGCGCGACCTTGACGTCGATCGCCCCGACCTCGCCGGTCCCCTCGAGCAGCGCCTCGGCGTGCCGGACGATGTCTTCCACGGTGGGCTGCACCCGGTCGACGACCGGCTTGCCCAGCACACCGGGGGGCAGCGTGCCGCGCGCGATCTCCGCGAGGATCGCCGGCCTGGACTGCGCGCCGGCGAGCCGCGCCTCGAGCAGCCGTTGGCCGACGCCCCACACCCCGAGCCCGTCGAGCTCGATCGGAAGCGCGTCTTCGACCTCGTCGGAGTAGTCCGCGAGGGTGATGCCGAGGCGCTTGCGCAGGAACGCGCGCACCGGCCGCTCCACGAAGCGCACGAGGTCGTCGACCGCCACGAGCGCCGCCGGCGGTCCCGGCAGCGGTCCGGCGAGGAACGGTCCGGGCGCTGCACGCTTCCCGGCCAGCGCCCGCGCGCCTTCGAGCGTGACCCGATCGAAGCTCCACGCTCGCGCGCGCACGAGCGCTCCGACCGTGAAGTTGCGCACGTCGAACGGCTGCAGCGGGTGCCGTACCACGACGCGCGTCCGGGCCTCGGCCTCGTGGGTCCGCACCGTGCGGTCGATCACGTCGAGCAGCTCGCCGACCGGCACCGCGGGCGGACGGGAGGCGTTCGTGCGCTCGTCGTTGCCGGTGTAGGTGACGAGGAGGAGGTCCGTCGCGGCCATCAGCGCGTCGAGCAGCATCTGGCGGTCCTCGGTCCGCGGGTCGCGCTCGCCGACCTGCGGCTCGTCGAGCATGACGTCGTCGCCGTCGCGCGGCGCCTTGCGCGGGAAGACCGCGTCATCGAGCCCGAGCAGGCAGATGACCCGGTGCGGCACCGAGCGCATCGGCAGGAGCGTGCAGATGGTCAGGTGACCCGTGCGGAAGTTCGTGCGGGTCGGCCGTCCCCGCAGGCGCTCGGCCAGCAGGGCGCGAACCTCCGCGGGCACGAGGCGGATCGTGTGGACCACCTCGCCGGCGGTGGCCTCGCCGACCACCTCGTCGAGGATCCGCCCGAGCTCGGCGCGCTGCCAGGCGTCGCGCTGCGTGGTCGCCGTCAGTGCGTCGGCGGCGCCGGCGATGGCGGCGGCCCATGCGTCGATGGCCTGCGGGACGCTCAGCGCATCGAGAGAAGACTGCAGGCGGTCGACCAGCTCCGCGAAGCGCCCGGCGAGGTCGATCGCGCCGCTCTCGATGTCGTCGAGCGGCAGCACGCCCTCGAACAGCCGTTGCTCGTCCTCGTTCATCGTCACGCCGAGGAGCACCCGATCCAGGCCCGCGCGCCAGGTCCCGGCGGACAGCCCGTCGAGCTTGAACGGCTCCCGGTGAGCCGCATCGAGGCCCCAGCGGATGCCGCTCGCCGCCACCCAGTCCTCCATGCGCACGAGGTCGCCGTCGTCGAGCCGGAACCGGCGGCGCACCGGCTCGCGGTCGGCCAGGTCGAGCACCTGCGACGCCGTCAGCCGCTGCCCGGCGAGGTCGAGCAGCGCTCCGACGACGCCCAGCACCGCGTTGGTGTGGCGCAGCGACCGGTCGGCGAGCCGGACGCGAAGATCGGGGGGCCGCAGGCCGGCCGGCAGGGCGTCGAGCTCGTCGTCCTCGTCCGACGCGTCCCAGGCGCCGAAGGTGGCCTGGATCAGCGGTGCGAAGCTCTCGATGTCCGGGCACATGACGATCACGTCGCGCGGCTCGAGAGTCGGGTCCGCTGCGAGCAGGTGCAGGATCGCGTCGCGCAGGACCTCGACCTGACGGGCGCGGCCGTGGCACGCGTGGACCTGGACGCTGCGGTCCTCGGGCGCGAGGAGCGGGCGTGCGTCCTCGCTGCCGGGAAGCGGGACGCCGGGCGGCGAGCGGTCGGCCCGCACGTCGGCCTGGATGCGCGCCAGCAGTGTCTCGCCGCGGTCCGCGATCGGATGATGGTGGTCGACGTGGTCGCTCGCCCGGCCGACGACGAGCTGCGTCTCGCGGGCGTCGTGACCCCACGACGCGAGCAGGCGGTTGGCCGGGAGGCTGGCGGTCGTGTCGTCCCTGCGGCGGACGATCGGACGCTCGACCTGGCTCGCGATCGTCTCCCACAGGGCGGGCGATGGATGCAGGAGGAAGAGGTGGACGGCGCGGCCGGCCGCCAGGGCGCGCAGCACCTGCAGATGGCCGGAGGGCAGGCGCGTCAGGCCGAACAGCGCGATGCGCTGCGGCAGCCCGACGTGCGCCGGGTCTTGACGCAGCCGCGCACACGCGCCCTCGAGCCGCTCGGCCGGGCCCGGCTCCCCGATCCGCTCGCGCACGCGCCGCCACAACTCGGCCTGCCAGCCCGCCATGGCCGGCAGTCCTGCATCGTTTCCGCCCGCCCAGGCGCGGACCGTCTCGGGTCGGTGCAACGCGTAGCGATCGAACAGGCCCGCGACATGCCGTACGGTGGTGAACCGCCGTGCGCGCCGCGCGGGGTCCGCCGGTGACGTGCCGCCGAGGTGCGCGGCCAGGCTGCGCAACCACGGCTCGGCGAGGCACTCGTCGACCACCTCGAGCAACGGCCACACCATCCGCTCCGGCAGCCATGGGTCGGCGTCCGGGCTGACGCCGGACGCCTCGGCGATCGCGGCCCCGACCAGCCGGCGGGGCGAGGGGAAATCGACGTTCGCGCACACCCCGTCCGCGCGCCCCGGCCGGGCGCCCAGGCGGTCCGACATCCGCTGCGTCAGCCAGCGCTCCATCCCACGGGTCGGGACGGACACGACCTCCGGCGCGAACGGGTCGGGGAGCGGGTCGGCCAGAAGCGCGCGCAGCGCGTCCACGAGGCCGTCGGCTCGCTCGGCTCGATGGATGTGGAGCACCACGTCACCCTATGGGTCGCCCCAGACCGTCAACATCTGACGAGCGATGATCGAAGGCAATCCCGGCGCTCCCTTCGAGGGCGAGGTCCTGATCCGCCGGCGCCGGTGGTTCAGCGACGAGACGGGCTTCGCCGTCGTCGACGCCGACCGTGACGGGGATGAGATCGTCCTGGTCGGAAGCATCGCGCACCTGGAGGAGCGCGAGCGCGTCCGGGTCTCCGGTTCCTGGGAGGACGATCAGCGCTTCGGGATGCAGGTGAGGGTGACCATGGCCGAGCCGCTCGCGCCCGGCGGGGATGCGGCGCTCACGACCTACCTCAGGCGGGTCAAGCACATCGGGACAGACCGGGCGGCTCGCCTCCTGGCGCGCCACGGCGACGACGTGCTGGGGGCCATCGACCGCGATCCGCGCGCCGCGTTCGGCTCCGTGGGCCTGAATCCCCGCCGCACAGCGGAGGCGACCAAGTCCTGGAACGCGCTGCGCTCCACCCGGGCGCTGCACCTGCTGCTCGCGCCGCACGGCCTCGGCGGTCTGGTCCCGCGCATAGCCAGGCACTACGGCGAGCGGGCCCATCACGTCGTGCGCCAGCGGCCGTATGAGCTGACCAGCGTGTTCGGCGTCGGCTTCCACACGGCGGACAAGATCGCGCGCTCGGGCGGGGTGGGAACCGGTTCGGCGGCCCGGGTGTACGCGGGCGTCGCGCACGTGCTCGCAATGGCCGAGAAGGACGGATCGACGTGCCTGCCCGTCGCCGAGCTGGCGCGGCGGGCGGGTGAGCTGCTCGACGCGCCGCCGCCGCAGGCTCCCGTCCTGGACGAGATGCGGGACGCGGCCGAGCTGACGCTCGAGATCGACGCGCACGGCGCCGTGTGGGCCTACCGGCCGGCGACGGCCGCGCTGGAGGCCGAGTTGGCGGCGCTGGTCGGGGAGCTCGCGACGGCGAAGCCCCGCCTCGAACCTCCCGGCGGGGCTCAGGAAGGCGACCTCGTGCCGGCGCGCGCACAGCGGGCCGCCGTCCGCGCGGCATTCACCTCCCGTCTCTCGATCGTCACCGGCGGGCCGGGAACCGGGAAGACCGCCACGATTCGCATGCTCTGCGCCGCGGCGAAGGGGCAGAAGGCGTCGATCGCGCTCGTCGCCCCAACCGGCCGCGCCGCGCGGCGGATGACCGAGGCGTCCGGCATGGGCGCCTCCACCATCCACTCGGCGCTGGGCTGGATACCGGGGCAGGGACCCACGATCGACGAGCTCGAGGCCGAGATGGTGATCGTCGACGAGACCTCGATGGCCAACCTCGAGCTGCTCGTGACGCTGCTGCGCGCCGTCGGCCGGCGGACGCACGTCGTGCTGGTCGGGGACGCCGACCAGCTCGCACCGGTCGGCGCGGGCAAGCCGTTCGCCGAGCTGGTGGAGGCCAAGGCCGTCCCGGTCGCTGAGCTCACCCACATCTTCCGCCAGGCGGCCGGCAGCATGATCGTGCTCGGCGCCCACGCAGTTCGCCATGGAGAGCCCCCGTCGTTCACGCACACCGACGGCCTCGCGCGCGACCTGTTCCTGATCGAGCGGGCGGATGCGGGTGCGGCGCTCGAGGAGGTCGTCTCGCTCGTGGCCGAGCGACTGCCGGCGCACTTCGGCATCGACCCGCTCACCGACATACAGGTCTTCGCTCCGGTCTATGCCGGCGCGCTGGGGATCGACGCGCTCAACAGCCGCCTGCGCGAGGCGCTCAACCCGTCCGGGCGGGCGGTGCTCGGTGGGCGGATCCGCCTCGGCGACAAGCTCATGCTGTCCGGACGCAACCTGCACGAGCTCGGCCTGATGAACGGCACGATCCTGCGCCTCGTCGAGCATCGGGAGGAGGAGGAGCTGCTCGTGGTCGAGGCCGATGGGGCGATCATCCATCTTCCCGAGGAAGAGGCGCCCCGGCTCCAGCTCGCCTATGCATGCTCCGTCCACAAGGGCCAGGGGATCGAGCTGCCCGTCGCGATCGTGATCGCGCACACCGCGGCGGGCGCGCACTTCCTGCGGCGCGAGATGCTCTACACGGCGATGACGCGGGCGCGGAAGGCCACGGTCGTGGTCGGGCAGCGCGCCGTGGTGGCGCGAGCGGCGGCGACACCCGACACGTCAAGACGGCATTCGCGGCTGGGCGCGCGACTGCTTGCCTAGTCCACAAGCCCGATCCGCCGGTCGAAACCGCTCCCGCCCGGCGCGATCACCACCGGCCGGGGAACTCATCCGAGCTCACCGTTCAGCGCGCGCGTGTAGCGCTCGGCCGACCGCCTGACGACGTCCTTGGCGCCCGTCGGGATCACCGTCGCCCACCACGCGCCGTAGATCGCGTCGTAGGCGAACGGCTCGACCGCGGCGACCATCCGCTGCACCTCGGCGCCGGGCAGCGGGACGAGGTTCGGATAGCTCCACATGAACCCGACGTGGGAGCGGTCTGGGATCACCTGGATGATGTCACCGGTCAGCAGCGAGCCGGCGCCTTCGGCTCGGTGCAGGATCGTGCCGCCTGGGAAGTGCCCGCCGCCGCGAATCAGGGTGAGGCCGTGGCCGAGCGCGAGCCGCTCCCCCTCCCAGTGGCTGATCGCCCGATCGGGCCGCATCACCCACTCCGCATCGGCCGCGTGCAGGTGGATCGGGCAGTCGAAGCGGTGCGCCCATTCGACCATGGAGGAGTAGTAGTGCGGATGGGAGATCGCGACGCCCGCGAGACCGCCGCGGCGCTCGACCTCCGCGGCGGTCGCGTCGTCGAGCAGGCTGATGCAGTCCCACAGCAGGTGGCGATCGCCGAAGGGGACGAGCAGCGCGCGCTGGCCGATGGCGAACGCGGGGGTGGTGGCGACGCCGACGAGCTCGCCCTCTGCGCGGATCGCGTTCTCGTGGCCCGCGGCGAGCTCGGAGAGTGTCGTCCAGCGCTGGCCCGCCGGCGGGACGTACTGGCGCGGGTCGGTGCAGATCGGGCAGTACGCGGGTGGGCCGCCGGTGTCGGGGAACTGCGTCCCGCACGCCACGCAGATGCACCGGTCCACGACCGGTCAGCTCGCGGCGCGCAGGCGAGCCTTGTGCGCGCGCTTGGCGGCCTGGTACTCCTCGAGCGCCTGCGGCGAGTCGACGTCGCCGAGCGTCGGGTGAGCGGGCACGAGCGCCTCGGCCGCCTGGACGCCGAACCGCTTGGCGAGCACCGCAGCGAGCCCGTCGACCTTCATCGCGCCGAAACCCGGCAGCGCCTCGAGCCGCCTCCTCAGGTCCGGCGCGGACACGGCATCGGACCAGATCCGACCGGCGTCCCCGTCGTAGTGCTCGGCCACGTGAGCGGTGAGATCCCGTACGCGCTTGGCCATCGAGCTGGGGTACCGGTGGACGGCGGGCCGCTGGCGGAAGGCAGGCTCGAGGTCGATCGCCGCGAGCGCCCCGGCGTCGAGCGTGCCCAGTCGCTCCTGGATCACGAGCGGGCCCTCGAACGCCTTCTGAACGGTGACCTGCTGGTCGAGCGCGAACCCGATCAGGAGCGCAAGGGGATCGCGGGCGATCAGCTCGTTCGCCGCGTCGGAGTCGGTGAAGTGGAGGCGCTCGGGCATCGGTGGGATCGTATTGCCTCTCTGCGGCGTAGAGCATCGCGTAGTACGCGGTGGACACAGCCGCTGCGGCGTGACGGGCAGCGATCAGCGTCTGCGCGGCCGCCACTCCCTCTCGCGCCCTCGTGAGCAGCTCGGACGAACGCGGGCTCGCGCGGCGGCCGAAGACGACGATCTTGTCGCGGTCGAGAGCGCAGCAGGCTCACTCAGACTGCATCAGCCGGCGGACGAGCCGGCGGAGCCGCTCGAGCGGCCCGAGCACGACGACACGCAAGACGACTGTGCCGTCCGCCCTGCGCTCGGGAACCAGCTCGACTCGATCCATGCCTTCAGGGTGGAGGCGCATCATGAGGCGCAGATCAAGATTGCTTACCAAAGGTATGCCGCCTTGACGCAAGCCCGCTCACCGTGGCCGAGGCAGCTGGGCTTCAGCTCGCCCAGGCCCTGCTCGGCCCCGGTCGACCGCGCCCGGTCTACGGCGAAGTGATCTGCGAGTCGCTCGTGGAGCTGAGCGCGGCGGCGGCGGTCAGCGGTGGTGGCTGGTGTCGTTCCAGAGCCAGATCACCCGGCGCTCGCGCTCGTACCCGAGGTCGCACAGCGACGCGGTGCTCAGGGCCAGGTGACTCCCCGTGCGCGCCGGCAAGCCGAGCCAACGGGCGCCCAGGATGCGCAAGATGTGGCCGTGAGCGAAGAGCGCGACATCGCCGTCCGCGCCCGCCGCGCGGGCGATCACGCGATCCACGCGCTCGGCGGCCTCGGCGAGTGGCTCGCCGCCGGGCGAGCCGTCGGTCCACAGGTCCCAACCGGGCCGCTCGGCGCGGATGTCCGCGGTCGTCCGCCCCTCGTAGCTTCCGTAGCCGAGCTCGCGCAGATCGTCGGTGACCTCGGTGACTCCGGCGAGCCCGACGAGCCGCGCCGTCTCGTGAGCCCTGGCCAGAGGGCTGGAGAGAACCAACGCGAAGCTGCGATCGGCCAGGCGCCGACCGAGTGCCTCGGCTCCCGGTCGACCGTCCTCGAGCAGCGGGAGGTCGGTCCGGCTCGTGTGCTGCCCGGACCGGCTCCATTCTGTGTCGCCGTGGCGAACGAGTAGAACCGCTGGCCCGGTGCGTGCCATCGACGCATTATCCCAGCGCAGTGGACAGTCGGTCGTCACGATCGGGTGTCGACCCGTTGCTGATCGGTGGTTCCCCACCGATCACCGGCGCTGTGCGGTCACCGAAGAAGGCACAGGTCTCGAGCACCCGGTCGTAGCGCGACCAGCTCTGGTCGGGTTCGGTTGCCTTCTCCAAGCGGTCGAACGCGCCCATCTGACCGCTGAGGTTGTCGATGGCATGGACCAGAGCCGCCTCGCGGGTGCTCGGGACCGTGGGACTCCCGAACTCGAGCCGGCCGTGGTGGGAGAGGATGATGTGCAGCAGCGCGCGGGCGCGCTCGGGCGGGAAGCCCGGTCGCGTCTCGATCGCCCGCCGGACCCGGTAGTAGCCGAGCGCGATCTCGCCCTCCAGCCGGCCGGGATCCGTGAGGTCGATGCGCCCGTCCTGCGCCGCGTAGGCCTCGAGCTTGCCGAAGTCGTGCAACAGCGCGCCGGCGACGGCGAGATCGCGGTCGATGCCCGCGAACGTCGAGGCCGCGTGGCTGACCAGCCCGGCCACCTGGAGCGAGTGCTCGAGCAGCCCGTGCACGTACGCGTGATGGTTGAACTTCGCGGCGGGCATCTCGCGGTAGCGGCGGCCCGTGAGCGAGTCCGAGCCGAGCAGGCGCGCCAGCAGCGCGGCCAGGTCCGGGTCGTCGATCGACGCGATCAGCACGTCGAGCTCCTCCACCAGCTCGCCCAGCGGCCGATGCTCTGACACCCGTTCGCGCTCGGCGAGGCGGACGCATCCGCATGGGTCGAGGAGCGATACTCGCCTGCATGGCCTTCGTCCCGCCCGCCCGTCACCTGCTGCGCGCCAAGGACCTGGCCGACGCCCGGTACTTCGAGCCGCTGGGCGTCGACGACCTGGCCCGCACCGCCGGCCGCTCGCGGGCGCACTTCAGCCGCGAGTTCCGCCGCGCCTTCGGCGAGTCGCCGCACGCCTACCTCCTCACCCGGCGCCTGGAGCGCACCGCGGCGCTGCTGCGGACCACCGACCGCTCGGTCGCGGACATCTGCCTCTCCGTGGGACTGCTGAGCGTCGGCTCGTTCACCACGAGCTTCACGAGCACCTACGGTGTCTCGCCGACCGTCTAACGCGCGACGTTCCCGCCGGCGGCCCACCAAGCGCTCGTCCCACCTGCGTCATGCGAGTAGCCTTCTACACCAGAAGCTCGGGATGGAGGCGCGCGCCGACGTGACCGTCCCCGAGATGGGCCACTTCCGCTGGGTCACGGTCGGGCCGGCCGGCCAGCCCGACGTTGCCATCGTCCTGATGGCGATTCCCGGCGCGCCGATCATGGACGACGAGGCCGCCGAGCAGGTTCGCAGCCTGATGGCGAAGGGCTTCGCGGGCACGATCTTCCTCACCACCGAGGACTGCCAGGCGTCATACGAGGAGCTCACGGGCCGCGGCGTCGAGTTCACCGAGCCGCCCGAGGAGCGCCCGTACGGGATCGACTCGGCGTTCCGCGACCCGTCGGGCAACAGCATCCGGCTCACCCAGGTCACGCAGATCGCCGTGGCCTGAGCCGGCGGCCAGCAACGGGCAGCCGGCGGTTCGGGAGGCGCGGCGGTAGGCTGGCCTGATGGCCCGCTCGACCGCCTTCGCGCGCCCCCGGCACGGCCGCGTCATCGCCGGGGTGTGCGCCGCACTGGCCCAGCGCTTCGGCACCAAGCCGCGGCACGTGCGGCTGCTCTTCGTGGTGTCCTGCCTGCTGCCGGGACCACAGATCTTGCTCTACGCCGCGCTGTGGATCGTCGTTCCGGCCGAGTAAGCGCCTGAGCCGGCAGTCACGGACCTGGCGGCACGGGGAGCTCCTGGCAAGGTCATACAAGGCGCATCGGCATACCGGACTCATCCAGCGAGTCCTGCGCCGAGTGATTGAATCCGCGCATGCACGAGCGAGAAGCTGACGTCGTGGTGCTGCAGGATCTGCTCGACCGCAGCTACGCGGCCGCGGGTCCGCACCTTCTCAGGATCCACACACCGGAGCGACGCTTGCGTGCCGAGCAGATCGTCGAGCGGCTCAGTGGCATGTGCCTGCTCGCCCTGGCCACGGTCACCGCCGATGGCCGACCCATTGTCGGGCCAGTCGACGGAATCTTCTACCGAGGCGCGTTTCATTTCGGATCGGCGCCCGACTCGGTGCGGTTTCGCCACATCCGCGCCCGTCCGCGGGTGAGCGCCACCTACCTGCCGAGCGAGGCGCTCGCCGTCACCGTGCACGGACGTGCGATCCCCCTTGACATCCAGTCCGACTCAGTCGCCGGGTTTCGGCAGACGCTGCTCGACATCTACGTGCCCCGCTACGGCCCGGAGTGGAAGGACTTCCTCGACTCGGGCCCCGGGTACGCGCGCATCCAAGCCGACCGCATGTTCACGTTCGCGATGACGACCGGCTGAGGGGCCGCTCGCACGCGCGGGCTCGGGCGGCTCGGGCACGAGCTCGCGCGGCGCCAGTTGGAGTCGTAGGCTCCGCGCGTGCATGTGCGCCGGATCGGGTCTTTGGCTGACCGGGCGCAGCTCACCTTCTGGCGTGCGTGCAAGGAGTTCGTCGAGGACCGGGGGCACCGCGACGCCGCGCAGATCGCGTTCTTCGCGGTGCTCTCGTTCGTACCGCTCGCGATGCTGCTCGTCGGCGGGTTCGGCCTGGTCCTCGATGATCAGGAGGTGCGGGAGCGGGTGGTGCGTGCGGTGTTCGACAACGTACCGCTTGCGCAGGAGTCCGATCGCGAACGGCTCGAGCGTGCCGTCGGCGACTCGCTC
>Ga0136630_1001124_pt1 | contig 10793 bp, 9 predicted proteins | sample AntDrymUQ5682106_2_FD_105496 | JGI IMG/M metagenome (GOLD analysis project Ga0136630, IMG submission 105496) | Polar desert sand microbial communities from Dry Valleys, Antarctica - metaG UQ568 (21.06) | ecosystem: Environmental > Terrestrial > Soil > Desert | place: Antarctica: Dry Valley...
CACCCACGGCGTGATCTGCAGGTAGTAGCGATCGACCATCCGCACATGTGTTCCGACGACGAGCACGGTGCCGACGGCGAGGGCCACGAGCGGCACGTGCAGCCGTGGAGAACGCACCACTCCGACGACGGCGCCGACGGCAGCGGCGACCACGAGCACGACGCCCCACCCCGTGTGGACCGAACCCGAGCTGTTTGGCGATCACGTCGACCGCCTCCGTCGCGCGCGTCGGCACGTTGCCGAAGCGGTTGTCGTTGTCGGGCATCAGCGTCGTCGGCAGCAGCACCTGGAACGCGCCCGCCGCTGCGAGGAACGCGGCGTACGGCGTGACGAGCGTGAGCCACTCGCTACGCCAGACGAGCGGGAGACGCGGCAAGCCGAGCCGTCCACGGGCACGCCAACGATCAGTGAGATCGAACGCCTGGGCGACGGCGAACACGCCGACGAGCACGACACCTTCGCGGCGGACGTTGAACGCGACCGCGGCGAGCAGTCCCAACACGACGAGGCGCCATCGCGCGGCATCGAACCAGGTCGCGCTGTCGAGCGTGCGATCGAGGAACCAGATGGTGGTGACGACGGCGAGCAGGTGCGGGTACTCGGAGAGCAGGTTGCCCGTGTGCGCGAGGTACGCCGACGACAGACCCAGCGTGGCAACCACGAACCAGGCGACGACCGCATTCGTTCGTCTGCGAACGACCCCGTGGATCAAGACGAAGCCGAGGCACAGCACTGCCACCTCGACCAACTTCAGGCGCTCGTAGTCGAGGCCCCACAACCGAACGAACGGCGCCAGCAGCAGCGGGAAGCCCCACGGGTACGCGTCGGGGCTGAACAGCGGATCGGAGTTGGCGACGGCGAAGCGGTTGTCGGCGACGACCTCGGCCGTGTTGCCGGCGAACACGGCGCGCGCCTGGCGGAGATAGAGCGCGAAGTCGTCGCCCTGCGGGTGGCCGGTGCGATGGAACTGCACGGCGAGGACGGCGATCCCTGCGATCAGCACGGCGAGGACCACCGCACTCGCCAGGCGGTGACGCGCCGGCAGTGCGTACACCGTCGACGAGCTCATGCGGGAACGGCTCCCGAGCGCCCGTCCTCGATCACGAAGCTGGCACGGGTCGTGATCGGCCCACCCGGAACCGTGACGACCTCGACGACGCGGTAGTCAGCCGTCCACGTGTCGGGCCTGACCACGTTGCGGACGTAGCCGCGCCGGCGGTTGATGTAGTTGATGTGCGGGTTCTCGGCGTACTGGACGGCGTCGCCCGGCGCGTTCTCCACGCCGTCGCGACCGCTCGTGATCGACGAGCCGACGAGCTCGGTGGCGACCGTCTCCGAGGCCGGGTCGTCGAAGTCGGCCTTGACGTCGCAGACGTAGCTCGCGTGGACGTCGCCGGTGAGGATGACCGGGTTCGTCGTCCCGACGGCAGCGATGCGGTCCCGGAGCCCATCGCGCTCCGGCACGTAGTTGTCCCACGCATCGTCGCTGTAGCTCTCGGCGGGACCGGCGGTGAACTCCCGCTCGGAGAAGAACACCTGCTGGGCGAGCGCGTTCCAGCGGGCCGTCGGGCCGGCGAGGTTGGCGAGCAGCCAGCGCTCTTGCTCGCCGCCGAGGATCGTCCGGCTCGGGTCGAGCCGACGGGTCTGATCCTGATCGCTGCGGTACTGACGAGTGTCGAGCACGTGCACGTCGAGCAGGTCGCCGAACGTCGACCGGCGGAAGAGCTGGATGTCGAGGCCGCTCGGGATCGACGAGCGCCGCAACGGCATGTGCTCGTAGTACGCCTGGAAGGCCGCTGCACGCCGGGCATGGAACGCGTCGGGAGGCTGCAGCGCGGGGTCCTGGGGGACCTCGTCCGCCCAGTTGTTGTCGCTCTCGTGGTCGTCGAGCACGACCAGCCAGGGGAACGCGGCGTGGCACGCCTGGAGGTCGGCATCGCCCCGGTACTGGGCGTGACGGTTGCGGTACTGCTCGAGGGTGACCGGCTCGCCCGTCCCCTCGTGCACCCGGATCGACGCCGGATTGGGCGCGCCCTCGTAGATGTAGTCGCCCACCTGCACGACGAGATCGAGGTCCTCCTCTGCCATGTGCCGGTGCGCCGTGAAGTAGCCGTCCGTGTACGCCTGGCACGAGGTCAGGGCGAAGGCAAGACGATCCGTGGGTGCGCCGACAGCGGGAGCGGTGCGGGTGCGGCCGGCCGGGGACACGTCGCGCATCGTGCGGAAGCGGTACCAGTACCAGGCTCCGGGACGCAGGCCGCCGACCTCGACGTGGACACTGTGGCCGAGCTCGGGTCGCGCCAGCTCGATGCCGCGCCGCACGACGCGGCGGAAGCGGTCGTCGCTGGCGATCTCCCACAGCACAGCGACGGGTCGATCCGGCATGCCACCGCCCATCAGCGGGTCGGGTGCGAGTCGGGTCCAGAGCACGACACCGTCAGGTGTCGGTTCACCGGAGGCGACGCCGAGGGTGAACACATCGGTCGTCGGCCGTCGCTCGCGGCGGGAGGCAGTCGAGCCCGCCAACACAGGCGGACTGGCGGAGATGACCTGCGTCGCGGCGATCGCCGCCGCGCCCGCAGCGCTTGTTCGGAACAGATGACGGCGAGAGATCGGTTCGTTGGGCACCTACCTCATCGAGGCAGAGCGACGTGACCGCGATGTGGCTGCCCCGGCGCGACGCCGTGAACTCTGAACCAACGTTGCCGCCGGGGCGGGTCGGGCGAGAATGGTGGCGTGGTGACTCGTGGTCGGTCGTGACCGGGTTCGTTTCCGCGTGGAGGTGCACGGCCGGGTGCAGGGTGTCTGGTTCCGAGAGTCGTGCCGCTGCGAGGCGGTCGAGCTCGGCCTCGCCGGGTGGGTGCGCAACTGCCGTGACGGCAGCGTCGAAGCCGTCTTTGAGGGCCCGGAGTCGCAGGTCGCGCGGGCGGTCTCGTGGTGCCGTCAGGGTCCGCCGCGAGCCGAGGTGGATGCCGTCGACGTCAGCGAGGAGTCGCCGGAGGGCGTCGCCGGCTTCCGCGTCCGGTGAACCTGGACCGGCGACGAGCGCTCAGGCGAGGCTGGACGTGCGCGGGTAGATGTCGGCGGGATCGGTGAGCACGTTGACGAGGTACGGGCAGCCGGCAGCGAAGGCACGGTCGAGCGCCGCACCGAGCTCGTCCGGTTCGCTCACCGTCTCCCCGGCCCCGCCGAGCGAACGCACGACCTCGTCGTAGCGGGTCTGCGGCTGCAGGTCGCAGGCGACGTCCCAGCCGTAGATGGCCTGCATCGGGTGCTTCTCCAGCCCCCAGATCCCGTTGTTGCCGACCACCATGACGACCGGCAACTCGTGACGTACGAGCGTGTCGACATCCATGAGGCTGAAGCCGGCGGCGCCGTCGCCGAGCAGCGCAACGACCTGCGAGGAGGGGCGGGCGACTCGGGCAGCGATGGCGTAGCCGAGGCCGTTGCCGAGGCAGCCGTACGGTCCCGTGTCGAGCCAGCAGCCCGGCTCGTACACCTCGACGAACTTGCCGGCATACGAAGCGAAGTCGCCGCCGTCGCAGATCACGACGGCATCGCGAGCGAGTCGCCGGCGCAGCTCGCCGTAGATGCGACTCGGCCGGATCGGATCTGCGTCCGCATCGAGCAGCTGCTCGTCGCGTTCGGCGGCAGCCGACTCCGCCGTCCGCAGCTCGGCGACCCAGGCCGTCCGCCCGGCAGGGTCCTTCGGCCCGACGACGTCCGCCAGCATCGCCAACGTGTCGGCAAGCCGTCCCGTCACGGTGAGCACGTCGACGTGCGCGGCTCGCGACGACGGGTCCTCGACGACGTGGACGACGCGGGCGTCTCCCCACCGACCGAAGCCGAGACGGAAGTCGAGCGGCGTCCCCAACACGACGACGAGGTCGGCGCGCTCCTTGACGACACCCCTCGTGCGCAGGAACGCCAGCCGGTGATCGGCGGCGATGGTGCCCCGCCCCATGCCGTTGAACAGGCACGGGATATCGAACTGCTCCACCAGCGCGACGAGCGCCGCCTCGCCGCCCGCCCAGTAGACGTCGCTGCCGACGATGAACGCCGGTCGCTCGGCGGAGGCGAGCGCGGCCGCCAGCTCGCCGACGGCGTCGAGGTCCGGATCCGGCCCCCGCTCGCCGGCGGCGACGTCGGGTACCTCGCCCGCCGAGGGTCCGAAGACGTCGAGTGGGAAGTCCAGGAACACGGGACCGCGCCGCGGCGTCAGCGCCAGCGTGGCGGCGTCGTGCACCATCTTTCCCGCCGCTGCGGGGTCGGTCACGGTCAACGCCGACTTCGTGACCGAGGCGACGATCGGCACGTGATCGAGCTCCTGCAGCGACCCGGCACCCCAACGGCCCGACGGCGCCCGACCCCCGAGCACGACGAGCGGTGACCCGTTGAAGTGTGCAGAGGTGATCGCCGACACGCCGTTCGTGATGCCGGGTCCCGCCGTGAGCGCCGCCAGGCCGGGGCGGCGCGTGAGCTTGGCCATCGCCTCGGCCGCGAACGTCGCGGTCTGCTCGTGCCGTGTGTCGACGACCCGCATCGACTGGCTGCGCGCAGCCTCGTAGAACGGCCAGATGTGCCCACCGTTTAATGTGAACATCGTCTCAACGCCGAATCCGGCCAGCGCAGCGACGGTCTGCTCGCCGGCGTGACCATCCAACATGCCCATCGGGCGAACCGTACCCGGGCCTAATCTTGACGTCGCTATGCAGGTGTCCGAGGCAACGGTGCTGCCGCACCGTGAACATCGGATGCGGTGGTGGAAAGAAGCGGCGCTGATCGTCGGCTTCTACCTGATCTACTCGTGGACGAGGAACCAGTTCGGTTCGAGCAAGATCGCCGCCGACGGCATCCCCGAGCAGGCCTTCAACAACGCCGAGCGGATCGTCCGGCTCGAACGCTTCATCGGGCTCTACCACGAGGAGACGATGCAGGAGCTGTTCCTGTCGCAGAAGTGGTTCATCCAGTTCTGGAACACGTACTACGGCACCGCCCACTTCGCCGTCACGGTGGCCGTGTTCATCGTGCTGTTCCTGAAGCGACCGGGCGTGTTCCCACAGTTCCGCAACACGCTGCTGGCGATGACAGCGCTCGCGATCATCGGCTTCGCAACGTTCCCGCTGATGCCGCCACGCCTGCTCGACACGCCGTGTGATCGCTTCGGCGGCGCCTGCATCGCCAGCCCGCTACGGCCGGAGAACCCCGACGGCACGTTCGGCTTCGTCGACACGCTGAAGGACTATGGCGGCCCGTGGTCGTTCGACTCCGACACGATGACGAAGCTGTCGAACCAGTACGCGGCGATGCCCAGCCTCCACATCGGATGGTCGACGTGGTGCGCCATCGGCGCCTGGCCACTGCTGCGCCGGCGATGGCAACGCATCGCCGTGTTCGCCTACCCGCTCGCGACGCTCTTCTGCATCATCGTCACGGGGAACCACTACTGGATCGACGGCGTCGGCGGTTTGCTCGTGCTCACGTTCGGATCGCTCATCGGATGGCGATTCCACCGCTGGAACCAAGACCGCCTCGACAAGCGCTGGATCCGGCGCAACGAGGACGCCGTCGTGCACCCGGCGCAGGGCTGACCGGCGCTACGGCCCGCTAGCGTCGCTGGCAACCATGTGGATCGAACGGATCACGCAGCCCTCCGATCTCGGTGACCTGGACTACGACCAGCTCGACGAGCTCGCGGGCGAGATCCGTGACTTCGTCGTCGCAGCCGTCAGCGAGAACAGCGGACATCTCGGCTCCAACCTCGGCGCCGTGGAGCTGACGCTCGCCCTGCACCGGGCCTTCGACTCACCTCGCGACGCCATCCTGTGGGACACCGGCCACCAGGCGTACGTGCACAAGATCGTCACGGGCCGCCAGCACCAGTTCGCCGAGCTCCGCCAGGGCGGGGGCCTGTCGGGGTACCCCTCACGCGAGGAGAGCCCCCACGACTTCGTCGAGAACAGTCACGCCTCGACGATCCTGTCCTACGCCTACGGGCTCGCCACCGCCCGCGATCAGGGGGCGAGCGAGCACCGCCACGTCGTCGCGGTGCTCGGCGACGGGTCGATGACCGGCGGCATGGCCTACGAGGCGCTCAACAACCTCGGTCACTCCGGCAAGCGGGTGATCATCGTGCTCAACGACAACGGCCGCTCGTACGCGCCGACCGTGTCGAACCTGTCGGCCAGCATGGAGCGTCGGCGCACCGCCACGTTCGAGGCGCAGGTGACGGGCGAGGTGCCTCGCGTCCCCACGGGACGGATCACCGAGAAGCTCGCCAGCGCGCTCACCGACATCCGCCTCAACCCGGTCTACGTGCGGCGCCAGCGGCGGATCGAGGACTGGGTGCGCGACCTGCCCGTCGTCGGCCTGCCCGCCGAGCGAGCGCTCGAGGCGATGAAGGCCGGCGTCCGCGAGTTCCTGCAACCGCCTGCGTTCTTCGAGGCGCTCGGCGTCCGGTACACGGGTCCCGTCAACGGCCACGACATCGAGGCGCTCGAACAAGCCTTCGCCAATGCCGTCGAGCTGTCGAGCGAGGGCCCCATCGTCGTCCACGTGCTGACCCAGAAGGGTCGTGGCTACCCGCCGGCCGAGGACGACGACGAGAAGCACCTCCACGACGCGCCCGTGTTCGATCCCAACGTGGGCCCGCCGAAGGCGGTGCCCACCGGCTACACGCAGGCGTTCGCCGAGGCCGTCATCAAGGTCGCCGAGGGCGACCAGCGGATCGTCGCCCTCACGGCGGCGATGCCCGGCCCGACGGGCCTTCTGCCGTTCCAGGCCCGCTTCCCCGACCGCTTCTTCGACGTCGGCATCGCCGAGCAGCACGCCGTCACGGCCGCTGCGGGCATGGCGATGGCGGGGCTGCGCCCCATCGTCGCCCTGTACGCGACATTCCTCAACCGGGCGTGGGACCAGGTCGTGTACGACGTCGCGCTGCACCGCCTGCCCGTCGTGTTCTGCCTCGACCGCGCCGGCATCACGGGACCGGACGGGCCGAGCCACCACGGCGTGTACGACCTCGCCCTGCTGTCGAAGGTGCCAGGGATGCGGATCCTCGCCCCGTCGAGCGTGCAGGAACTGCACCAGATGCTCACCGATGCCGTCCAGCTCAGCGACGAGGGTCCCGTGGCCATCCGCTACTCGAGAGGTTCGGCACGCCAGGTGCCCGAGCAGGACGTCGGCGTCGGCCTGCGCGCCCGCCAGATCGTGGCCGGCAACGGGTCGGTGTGCGTGCTCGCCGTCGGCAAGATGGTCGAGACGGCCGAACGGGCGGCCGCGACGCTCGGCCCACGAGTCACCCTGTGGGACGTGCGGTCGTGCGCGCCGCTCGACGAGGAGATGATCGCCGACGCTGCCCGCCACGGCGGGGTGGTGACGATCGAGGACGGGATCGCAGAGGGCGGCATCGGCGCCAGCGCTGCCGCTCGAATCCGCGCGCTCGACCCGACGATCCCGGTCACCGTGCTCGGCACGCCGCTGCACTTCATCCCCCACGGCGCGCCGGGCGACATCCACGCCGGCCTCGGTCTCGACGCCGACGGACTCGTCGCCGCCATCCGGCAGCTCCCTTCCTGAACGGTGGACGTCGCGTCCGAGCTCGACCTCGCCACGCGCCTCGCCGACATCGCCGACGCCATCACACTCCCGGCCTTCGAGCGCCGGGCGTTCGCCGTCGAGCACAAGGCCGACCACAGCGAGGTCACCGAGATCGACCGCGGCTGCGAGGCGGCGATCGTTGCCGCGCTCGCCGAGGCACGGCCGCACCACGGTGTCGTCGGCGAGGAGCACGGCCTGCAGGGTGACGCCGGGTCGACTGCCCGCTGGATAATCGACCCGATCGACGGCACGTCGGGCTACACGCGCGGCATCCCGGTCTGGGCGACGCTGATCGCGCTCGTCGTCGACGGTGAGGTCGCGGTCGCAATGGTCTCGGCGCCGGCACTCGGGCGGCGATGGTCTGCCGTTCGCGGCGGCGGCGCGTTCGTCGGCGACCGTCGCTGCCGGGTCTCGACCGTCGCCGACCTGGCCGATGCGCAGCTGTCGGTGACCCTGAACGAGGGCTGGCGAGAGCTCGGACTCGTCGACGAGCTCACCACCATCGCCCTCGCCGCCCGACGGTCGCGCTCGCTCGGCGACTTCTGGCAGCACGTGCTCGTCGCCGAAGGTGGGCTCGACGTCGCCATCGATGCCGTGGGCGTCGCCGACTACGACCTTGCCGCCGTCCGGCTCATCGTCGAGGAGGCGGGCGGGACGTTCACCGATCGTGCCGGCGTCCCGGCGCACGACCGGGGCACGGCCGTGAGCAGCAACGGCCTGCTGCACGACGAGATCATCGCTCGTCTCTCGGTCAACTCGACGTGACGGCACTGCTCAGCGCGCTCGGCGTGGTCTTCGTCGCCGAGCTGGGCGACAAGACCCAGCTCGTGGCGATGAGCTTCGGTGCCCGCTACTCGCTGCGCCACGTGCTCGCCGGTCTCGCCATCGCCTACGCCGTGTCCGCCGGGCTCGCCGCCCTCGTCGGCGGGGCACTTGGCGCCGCGCTCCCCGACCGACCGCTGGCGATCGGTGGCGGGATCCTGTTCATCATCTTCGGCCTGTTCGAGCTCCGCCGCGCGCGCCACCCCGACGACGGTGACGACGAGGCGCCCGACGCCGTCGACGGGCGGATGCGTTCGCCCGTGCTCCTCGTAGCGACGGCCGTGACGGTCGCCGAGCTCGGTGACAAGACCCAGCTGGCAACGGCGACACTGGCGGCCGACTCCGGCGACCCGGTGTTCACGTGGATCGGTGCGACGCTGGGGCTGATCGCCGCCGGTGCCGTCGGTGTCGTGGTCGGCCGTTTCCTCGGCGATCGCATCCCGAGGTCGACGCTGAGTTACGTCTCGGGCGGGCTCTTCCTCGCAGTGGGCGTCGTCATGGTCGTCACCGCACCTTGAGTGGTACGCCCCGCCCGCGGCTACGAGTAGAAGGGGTTGTCGCCGGTCGAGTGGTCGGTGAGGTCCTTCACGGCCGTCACCTGCTCGATCGCGTCGACGACCATCGTCTGCACGCCGTCGAGCATCGTCATCTTGCTCATCGAGCAACCGTGGCAGCCGCCGCCCATCGTCAAGAACACGATGCCCTCGCCGTTGTGGCCGACGTAGGTCACGAACCCGCCGTGCGCAGCGAGCGCAGGATTGATCTCGTCGGAGATCATCGTCTCGACCCGCGCCGACAGCTCGTCGTCGTTCGTCAGACCCTCGACGCTCGGCGCAGCAGGCCGGTTGGGATTGCGGATCACGAGACCGGTGGTGTCGTTGTAATCGAGCGTGGCGCCCTGCAGCACCTCGACGTCCTTGCCGGGGATGACGACCTTGAGGCCGTCGTGGGTGCGCACCTCGTCGGTGAACCCGGCGTCGAGGTACTCGCAGAAGCTGAGGTCGTAGCGGAAATCCTCGCCCCGTTCGGACACGATCTCGAGGCGCAGGCCGAGCTGTTCGGCGTCGGACTCCTCGGCGCGCAGCTCGATCAGCTTCTCGAGCGCAACGGCCGTGACGGAGACGACCTGCTCGCTCCCGGGCGATGTGACGGTGTCCGACCTTCCCAGTGCCTCCATTGGACTCATGACGTTCACGCTACCTGCCGTAGCCTCGACCCCAATGAGTGAGACCGCGGACCGCTCGCCGGCAGCACCGTTCACGACGATCCCCGACATCGATCTCGGGCGCTGGCACGACGGGCCGGCAGCGCAGGCCGCGCTCGCCGACGAGGTCCGCCGCGTCTGCCACGAGGTCGGGTTCTTCCACCTCGTCGGCCACGGCGTGCCCGACCGCTTCCGCGCCAGGTACTTCGATCACCTGCAGGCGTTCTTCCAGCTCCCCGACGACGTCAAGGCGCAGATCGACAAGATCCGCTCACGCCACTTCCGCGGCTGGGAGCGAGTCGGTGCGGAGCTGACCGACAACAGGGTCGACCACCGCGAGCAGCTCGACGTCTCGACGGAGAACCCGCCGTACCCCGCAGACGCGATGCCCCTTTACCTCCGCCTCGACGGACCGAACCAGTGGCTCCCGGACGCGGTGCTACCCGGCTTCCGAACGGTCGTCGAGGAGCTGTTCGAGCGTCTCGGCGCGGTGGCCGACACGCTGATGTCGGTCATGTCGGTCGGGCTCGGCCTCGACCCCGATCACCTCCGCCACGTGTTCGGCGAGCGTCCCCTGTCGTTCGCCAAGTTGATCCGCTACCCGCCGACGCCCGACGGCGAGGCGGGGGTCAACGCCCACCACGACGCCGGCTTCCTCACGCTGCTGATGCAGCACGGCGTCGGTGGGTTGCAGGTGCAGAACCAGGTGGGCGACTGGATCGATGTGCCACCGCGCGACGACGCGTTCGTCGTCAACCTCGGCGAGATGCTGCAGCGGATGACCGGCAACTACTTCGTCGCCACGACGCATCGAGTCGTCACGACCGTGCCCCGCTACTCGTCTGGGTACTTCCACGGCCCCGACCTGCGCACGGTCCTCGCGCCACTCCCGCTCGACGACTCGTTCGCGGCCGCCGTCGCCGCCAGCCCGCACCACTCGAACGCCGGGTTCATGGCGACACGCGACGAGCTGGTCGCCGGCAGCGCCGGTACCGCGTCCGCCTCCGCCGACGTGTTCGGTCGCCAGATGTGGAACTACTACCTGCGCAGCTACCCGGCCAACGTCCGTGCCCATCACCCCGAGGTCCGACTCGAGGCCGCGGTCACCACGTCATCCGGCGCAGCAACCCATCGCGGTTGATCAGCTGGTGCTTCAGCACGAGCCCGA
>Ga0136630_1001125_pt1 | contig 10790 bp, 8 predicted proteins | sample AntDrymUQ5682106_2_FD_105496 | JGI IMG/M metagenome (GOLD analysis project Ga0136630, IMG submission 105496) | Polar desert sand microbial communities from Dry Valleys, Antarctica - metaG UQ568 (21.06) | ecosystem: Environmental > Terrestrial > Soil > Desert | place: Antarctica: Dry Valley...
GCTCCCCACGACGAACCATGGTCCTGCGGTCCAACCCGCGAATATCAGTCTGACCCGCGTCGCGCACAGCACGCCGGACCGCCACCAGCCCAGCCGACCACACCGTCCAGCACGAGCGCCAACGCGCCACTTCAACCACCCCGACTTGACAAACGCTCTCCCATATCAGCTGGGCGGCTCCACCGGGCACCACAGTCCGACCGGCGCGGTCACACTCTCACGATCACGCACGACAACCCCAATGGCCAGCCCCTCGCTGGCCTCGACGTAGGAGCGCCCTTGATGACTCCGAGTTCCACCCTGCCGCCCGCGCCACCGCTGTCCCCGCCGGACCGGCTCCTCTGTGGTCCGGGTCCCACGAACGTCGAGCCGTCCGTGCTGGACGCGATGCGCGAGCCGATGCTCGGCCATCTCGACCCGACGTTCCACGAGCTCCTGCTCGAGCTTGTCGAGATGCTCCGCGCGGTATACGGCCTGGAGGATGGCGTCACGCTGCCGCTGCAAGCGACCGGGATGTCCGGGATGGAGACCGGCATCATGAATCTCGTAGCCCCCGGGGACGTTGTCATCGTCGGTTATGCCGGCTTCTTCGGTCGCCGGATCGCGCAGATGGCGGCGCGCCACGGCGCGGACGTGGTCGAGGTAACGCGTGACTGGGGTGAGGTCGTCCCGAACGAGGCACTGCTGGACGCGCTCGACCGCCGGCCCGAAGCCCGGCTGATGGCTGTCGTTCACGCCGAGACGTCGACGGGCGCCCAGCACCCTCTGGCCGAGCTCGGCGCGGCCCTGCGTGATCGCGACACGCTGCTGTTCGCCGACTGCGTCACTTCACTCGGTGGTATCCCCGTCGCATTCAGCGATTGGGGCGTTGACTTCGCCTACTCCTGCACGCAGAAGGCGCTTGGCGCACCTCCCGGCATGTCGCCGATCGCGTGTTCCGGACGCGCCTTCGAGCGCCTCCAGGCCCGCGGCCACACCGTGCCGTTCTCGTTTGACGTCGAACTGCTCCTCGACTACTGGGTCCAGCGCCCGATCACGTACCACCACACGGCGCCGATTCTTCACATCTACGCGCTCTATCAGGCGCTGCGCCATACGCTCGAGGAGGGCCTCGCCGCACGATGGGCCCGCCACGACGACGCGGGCCGGTACCTGCAGGCGGCGATCCGCGAACGCGGGTTCGAGCTCCTTGCGAACCCTGATCACCAACTGCCTCACCTCACGGCCGTCTGCGTGCCTGAAGGCGTCGACGGACCGAAGGTGCAGCGGCGACTACTCGACGAGCACGGCATCGAGATCGGCGGAGGTCTCGGACCGGACGCGCCGCCCATGTGGCGTATCGGCCTGATGGGACCCAACGCTTCGATCGAAGTCGCCGATCGCGTCCTTGCGGCATTCGACTCCGTGCTGGCCGGCGAGCCGACGCTGGTGCGGAAGCTCTGAGCTCGGCGGCGCCGTCGGGCAGCGTGAGATATCCGAGCTCGTCGAGGACGACGAGCTCGGTGCGGGCGTAGCGGCCGACGACGCGGGCGAGTTCGCGGCGGCTTTCGGCTTCTTGGAGTTCGTTGGCGAGGCCGGCGAGCGTGGTGAAGCGAACGCGGCGTCCGGCGTGGCAGGCGCAGACCGCCAGGGCGGTGGCCAGATGGGTCTTGACGGTGCCGTTGTCGTCGCTGACGATCACGGACTCGCGGTCGTCGATCCACGAGCCCTCGGCCAGCGCGGCGATCGTGGCCTGGGGGACCTTGGGGTTGTCGGTGAAGCGGAAGTCCTCGAGGCGCTTGATGGCGGGGAAGCGCGCGTCGATCAGGCGGCGTTTCTCGCGGCGCTCGGCGCGCTCGGCCATCTCGGCTTCCAGCAGCGCGGCGAGATAAGCGGTCGGGGTCTGCTGCTCGCGCGTGGCCTCTTGGGCGAGCGTGCGGAAGCGGCGCCGGACGGTCGGCAGCTTGAGCTCGATCGCGTGCGCCTCGATGAGCGCCTCGAGCGCCGCGGTCTTCGCGTTCTTCGGGGTCGTGGTCATCGGGCGCCTCCGAGCAACTGGTCGTAGTCGGACGGGTCGGGGGCCGGGCGCGCGTGGGCGGCCAGCCGTGGGTCGGTCCGCGGCGCTGGCGCGGTCGGCTTGGTGGCCTGGGCGCGGCGGGCGAGCACCGCGACGGCGCGGCCGTCATGGGCGCCGGCGGCCAGCGCGCCGCCAACGGCCAAGACCACGTGGTCGGGCCCGTGCTCGCGGCAGAGCAGCAGGACGTCGACCATCTGGCGGGCGGCCTCCGAGCGCCCGTAGCGACCGGTCAGCGCCGCCCAGAGCTTGTCGAAGACAGCGGGCCAGCCGCCGCGATCGCGCTCCTGGCGCAGCGCCAGCGAGTGCTCGAGGCCGCCGGGCCTGCGCTGGAGGAGCTCGAGATAGTGATCGAGCGTCGCGCTGGTGCCGAACCGGCCGTGCAGCCGCTCATGGACGGCGACGATCTTGCCGGCGTGGCTGATTGTGAGCTCGCGGGCACCGATCCGCGCTGCGACCTTCAGCCCGGCCAGCGCGACCGGCACCGAGTAGCGGTTCTGGCGGACCGTGACCAGCGACTTGCTGTCGACTCTGGGCGCCGCGATCTCCGTCGCGTCGAAGCGCTCGGCCGGCAACGACCGCAGCAGCGGCCGCTCGGACGCGAACGCCTCGCCGACCGTGACCTGGCGGCCGACGACCCGCCGGCCCAGATCCTGCTCGCAACAATCCAGCAGCCACGCGTTGAGTGCGGCGAGGTCGGCGAAGCCAGGGACCGGGACGAGGTGGTTTCGCCGGAAGCGGCCGACTTCGCCCTCGACGCCGCCCTTCTCGTGAGCGCCCTCGATCCCGGTGTCGTGAACTGCGACTCGACGAGGTAGTGCGAGCGCAGCGCGACGAACCGGTCAGACTCCACGCGGCGGCGGCCCTTGAGGACCTGCTTGACCGCCGAGGTGAGGTTGTCGAAGCGGGCGTTGGCGAACACGCCGCCGAACCACTCAAACGCCTGGGCGTGGAGTTCCAGGAACGCCTGCTGGGTTTCGACCAGCGACGCCTGGCAGAACGCCGCGCCGGAAAACGACGCGCGCATCACGAACAAGTGCACCGTCACCGCCACCCCCGCAAGCTCGACCTGGGCCTGACCCCAGTCGACCTCGGCGTCGGCCCCGGGCGCGTGGACCTGCGGGACATGCACCTCGCCGACCGGCCAACCCATCGCCCGCTTGCGTGCCCGCACGTAATCGCGGACCGTCGTCTCGGCGACCTCGGCGCCGTGCTCGTCGACGAGCCGCCGATGGATCCGCTTGGCCGTGTGACGCTGCTTGCGCGGCGCGTCGCGATCGGCCTCAAGCCATGCGTCGACCAATGCCCGATACGCACCGAGCTTCGGTGCCGGCCTCGAGATCGGCGAACGCTTCGCCGGCGGCAACGCACCAGCGCCTGCCTGACCGCCCGTCGATGAACGCCATGGCGTTCGGCCAGCGCGCGGATCGACAAGCCCTCCCGCTCGCGGTCACGTCTGATCTGCTCGAACTGCTCCACTCTGAATCCCACTCCTCCGTGCCTCCGGTCCGCGCTCGAGATGAGCGCCAACCGTCAGGTCAAGATCGGACGAGGTGGGGCCAGTTCAAGCCGTCGCAGTGGGGCCAGTTCAGACCGTCGTTCCCACCTACGCCCGCGAGCGCCACGCGATCCGCGAGGTCGAACGCCCCGTCACCTCTTCCGGTCTGGGCGTGGTCCGCGCGTGCCTTCCCGATCTACTGGCCGACGAGGCGTGACCGCTCTCGGCCTATAAGTGGCTTATAGCGGCCTATAAGTGACCCGCCTGTTCACTTGCTCGAGATGCGGCCGGATCGGCCCGTGGGAAACGCGCCGCTGCCCGCAACACCCGCCCCGAGATTCGGCAAAGCAGCAGCGCTTCCGCGTCGCCGTGTTGCAGCGGGACCGATTTCGCTGCCGCCGCTGCGGCTCGAACGAGCAGCTCGTCGCAGCCCACTGGCCGATCCCGCTGCGCTCATTCGCCGCCGACGACCCCGCTGCCTACTCGCCAGGAAGCGGCGTGACCCTCTGCCTGCCATGCCACCGCGCCACCGACCCATGGGCGCGCTGACAGCGGGGGCCGTCGCGCCGAAGTCCGCGAAAGCGATCAGAAGGACGCAAAGCCCTTCGTGGGAAAAACTGGCTTTACTGGGATTCCAGATCAGGAATAATCGCTATCCATGGCCGCCAAGACGTGCCCGGAGTGCGGTACGCCGATCCCACACCGGGAGGGTCGCGGCCGACCTCGGATCTACTGCTGCGATCGCTGCCTGTGGCGCGCGGAGCAGCGCGCGTGGCGCAAGGCCCACCCGCTCGGCTGGCGCATGTTCCGCGACCTCGGGATCGAGGACCGCGGCTTGCTGGAGATGCTGCGCCAGGCCGGCGTCGACAGCGCCTGAAGTCCCACCGGTGGGACTCGCTCCGCTTGCAACCTCTTGCGTGGGGCCGTGACAGAGGCAGGAGTTTCCCTGCAAGAAACCTGGGGGCCTGCAGAGTCCCGCTGAGAGGCCCCTGCGGGGCCCCGCTGAGGCCATCCGAGCCCTTCTGAGGGTTCCCCTCCCCTCACCGTTCTCAGAGGGCCGGAGCGGGCCCCAAACAGGTAGACTGTGAGTGCGAGAACTTGGCCAGTTTGCAGGGGATTTTGGCCTAGTGACTCGTCCCCCCTCGCCTATAGAAAGCCCTCGCGCCGGTTGGACGGCCGAGGGCATGACCGCCACATCGGAGGTAGCGATGCAGCAGCAGGACCAACCTACCGTCGTCTGCGAGCGCTGCGGCCGGACGGCCGACGCGGAGCGTGCGTTCCTGCCCGTCGGGTGGGAGAGCAGCTTGAACCACGCGGTATGTCCCGGCTGCAAGTACGTCGAGTGGCACCCGCACTGCACCAGCCTCGTGACCTGGGAGGCTCGCCCGGAAGATTCGCTATATCCCAACCAGCGAGTCGACCCGAAGGTCGACTGGGCCTCGATGCCGCGCGAGGAGTGGGACTTCGGCTCCCTGACCCGGTGCGAATACATCGACGTCACGATCGCGTGCGTCGAGGGTGAGGGTGACCCGCCGACGGAGTGGCGATGCCCGAAGTGTGGCGGCACCGAGTTCGAGTTGGTGCACCGCGACTACGAGCCGTCCGGCATCCGGATGTTCGGGCTCACGGTCGAGGTCGACGACGATGACGACTGACGAGGCCCGCGCGTTCGTCGCGAAGGTGCAGTTCACCTACGCGAAATCTGTCCCGGATAACCCGCACTTCTACCTCGTCCGGGCGAAGCTGGAGCCCGAGCTGCAGCCGGGCTTCGACGCGCTCGTGGCGCTGATCGAGCGCGACGGCTACCGCAGCCGGTTCCAGGACGCCAGCTACGTCTACCTCGAACTGGGCGACGGCTGGCGCTACTGGGCGAGCAGGTCGCTGTTCCAGCCGGGCGGGAACCTCAACCGGGCCAAGGTCGAGCAGCCCGACGAGCGCCCGCAGATTCCCGGACTAAAGGACGAGCGATGAAGGCCGTGCTGTACGCGAGCAAATCGACGGGAAGACGTTCATGGCAGCATCGAGACCCAGATCGAGGACTGCCGTGCGCTGGCCGAGCGCGAGGGCGCGGAGGTCATCGGGGAGTTCGCCGACGAGGCGTTCAGCGCCTACCACAGCAATCGGGGACCGGGGCTGGCCTCGGCCAAGGCGCTGGCCGTGCAGGCAGCGACGGAGCACGAGCGCTGCGTGCTGGTGGGCCAGGACGCCGACCGCTTCGCCCGCGGAGCCGGGGACGCCCCGGGCGCTGCTGACCACCTGGGCGAGGTGTACTTCGTCCTGCGTCGTCAGGGCGTCGCGCTGTGGTCCGTGCGGTCCGGCGAGCTCGACTTGCTGCGAGCCGCGCTCGAAGGCGAGCGGGCCACCGGCGAGAGCGCGCGCAAGAGCCAGTCCGTCAAGGCCGGGCTCAAGCGCCGGGCCGACAGCGGCAAGCCGGTCGGGGCGCTGCCGACCGGCTACCGGGCCGAGACCATCGTGGTCGACGGGGTGGCCGTGACCAGGCGCGTGATCGACGCCGACGAGGCCGCCCTGACCGAGCGCATCTTCGCGCTCTGCGCCGCCGGGCACTCGCAGGGCGACGTCAGCCGCACGCTCAACGCGGAGGGCGTGAGGACTAAGCGCGGCAAGCCGTGGAGCACGCGGGCGGTGCGCAAGGTGATCGAGAACCGCGCCTACCTGGGCGAAAACGGCTACGCCGCCGTGATCGACGCGGCCACCTGGGAGCGGGCGCAGGGCCCAAAGCGGCCAACCCGAACGCGCGCACCACGGCTCCCCGACGTCGACTTCGTGCTGGGCGGGTTGGCCCTGTGCTTTCACTGCGGCGCCGCCATGCGCTCGCGGCGGTGCGCGCTGACCGCCAGGCGCACGTACCGCTGCGCGAACGCGATGGAGGGACGCAACCTGTGCCAGACCAGCAGGCCGGTGCCCGCCGAGGACGCGGAGCGCGAGCTGATCCTCAACGTCGTCGGCTACATGCCCGACCTCGACGCCTGGCTGCACGAGCAGGCGCAAGGGCACCGCCAGCAACAGGCGAACGCAGAGCAGGCGCTAGCGGTCGCCAGGACGGCGCTACAGGCCGTGGAGCGGCGTCTGGAGCGTCTGCTGGACGACTACGAGCGCCTGCCCGCGGATGAGGCCCGGCCGCTGCTCAGACGCGCCACGAAGGTCGAGGCCGAGCGCGACGAGATCGAGCGGCGCGTCCGCGACCTCGAAGCCGTGGTCGCCGAGCACCACGACGATCCCGACGACCTGGACGCTGCCCGCGACCTGTACGTGCGCCTGGCGGAGTTCGCCCGCGGCCGCCTGGAGAAGGCGTCGTCGCCGCCGGAGGTGCGAGCCGCCGTCCGCTCGTTGTTCGAGGTTGTCGAGCTCGGCTACGTCGGCGACGAGCTGGCGGTCGCCGCCGGGCTCCGGCTTGTCGAACCCGAGCCCGTGACTTTCCTCTACCGCACCCTTTGACGCGGTCCCGATCCCGCCGCTGCTGGTCGAACTGCAATCCCACTGTTCCGGGCTAGCGCCGCTCGAGGCCGGGAGCTGCGCGACCGCTATCGCTACGCAGGAAGTAGCGGTGCTCGCCCCGCATGCCGCTCTTTGCCGGCACGCGAAAGCAGCAGCTATCGGGCGAAGGAGGGGGCGTTCGTTCGAGCGTGCCCTTCATTCATCCGGCCGGCGCTGAATGCGCGCCCGCGTCAGCGACGCTGCGGCGTCGGATCGGCGCAGCGCCCAGGATGACCGCCATGGCAAGGATGGCTGCTCCCACGACAAGCGCTCCCGCATCGCCACCGGTGGGTTTGATCACCATGTCCGCGACGACCAGGAAGAGGATCACCAGTTGTATCGATCAACGACGTTGAGCCGGTGGATGCGCCGGTCGACCTCCGGATACGCCGGCCCGTGCTGTTCGACGAGCGCGCCGATCCGCTCTCCTTCCGGCCTGAAGTAGAAGAAGCCGAGGAGGAACGAAGCAGCCCATCCCGCGGGGCCGATCACGATCCCAGAACGACGCCAAGCCACTCTGCGGGCATTGCCACCGGATGCGCCAGGCGAGCCGGCCCCGCCTGGGGTCGGAAGCTCGTCGTCCCTCCTGCGCCCCGCCCGGAGGACTCCGCCATGTCGCGTCGGGCTGGCGACACGCGGCGGCGCTGGAAGTGAAGCCGCCGCCACGGCCGTGCCTGGAACAGCGCTGCACCCGGGCGGATCGTCCCTCGCGGAAGTGAGGACCGCCCCGGTCAGGCCGCTGCGGTCTCGCTTGCGAGCTCGCGCGGCACCGCCGCCCGCACCTGCCCGCGCAGGTCGCGCACCTCGGCGTCGTCGCGCAGCGCCAAGGCGCGCTCGCAGGCGGCCAGGCACTCCGACGTCCGGTTCGTGCGCGCCAGCGCATGCGCGAGGCGGGCCCAGACACCCGGAGCATCCGGCGCGATCCGGGCGGCCTGCTCGCACGCCGACACCTCAGTGCCGGTGTCGCCCGCCAGGTGGGCGACCAGCGCGAGGTCGAGCAGCCCCTGCTCGGTCGGAGCGAGCAGCCGCGCGCGCTCGAGCGCCGCACGAGCACCCACGCGGTCGAACACGCGCAGGCGCAAGCGACCGAGCCGCTCCCACGCGGAGCCGTCGCGCGGCGCGCACTCGACCTCGCGCTCTGCCGCGTCGACGGCCTGCGAGAGCGAGCCCATGTCCTCGTAGATGCGCGCGGCGGTGCGGTAGGGGGCGGGGCGCCCACTCTCCTCGCGGATCCAGTCGCGCACCGCGCGGGCGGCGGCCGAGTAGTCGCCGGCCTGCCAGTAGGCCGTGGTGAGAAGGCGGAGCACGGCGGTGTTGCGCGGCGCGGCGTCGCGCGCGAAGACCAGCCGCCGTGCGGCGAGCGCGAAGCTCCCCTCGGCCAGCGCGTGCTTGGCGGCGGTCATGAAGCGCTCCACGCGCTCGGCGCCAGGATCGGGCGTGGAGAAGTCCACGAAGTGCAGCGAGCCGGCGGGCACGGTGCGGATGCCGTGCTGGAAGGACAGGCGAGCCCATTGCTGGATGTCGTCGCCGTCGCCCGTGAAGTAGATCCCGTTCACCGTGCCGACGCCCCATTCGGGATAGGAGAGGCAGCGCGCGTAGCGGTGGACGACCGAGTGGTCGGGCACGCGCGAGCCGAACGGGTCGTGCTTGGCCGCGTCGGCCGAGGCCGCCCGCCGGCGCTGCTCCTCGGCGTAGTTGCGCGCGCCCTCCTCGGCGCGGCGCTTGCGCGCGGCGGCGGCGCTGACCTTCACCGCCGTGCGTGTCACCGTGCCGCCGCGCGAGTCCTCGGCGAGGCTCTCGAGCTGATCGGCGGCCTCGTTGACCGCCTTCAGATGGCGCTCGTGCTGAAGCTGCTTGCCCGGCGGCGCGATGTCGGGATGCCAGCGCTTGGCCTGCCGGCGCCGGGCGAGCTGGATGTCGCGCTTGTCGAAGGGCGGGTCGACCTCCAGGAGGAGCACTGCCTGCTCGATGTCGAGGACCTGCGCCATGACCTGATCACGTTAGCTCCTCGATGCGGCTCCGGACCTCACCGCCAACCCAAAGAGTGCCAGGCACTCTTCAGGTTCGAGAGGCCGGCGTCAGGCGGCCAGCGCGAGACGCGGCGCGCCGGCCGCCGCCACGAGCGCACTGAACAGCGCGAGGTGCTCGGCGCACCCGACCATCCCCTCCGCGTGCCACTGCACGCCGAGGAAGAACGGTCGGCTGGGATCCTCGATCGCCTCGACCGTGCCGTCCGCCGCGCGGGCGACGACCCGCAGGCCCCGGCCGAGCCGGTCGGCGGCCTGGTGGTGGAAGGAGTTGACCGCCAGCGTCTCCGCGTACGTGAGCGCCGCCAGGAGGGAGCCGGCCGCGACGGCGACCGGGTGCGCCGGCTCGGTCCCGTGGTGGGTCTGGCGATGGTCGTCGAGGTGCTGATGGAGCGTCCCGCCGCGGGCGACGTTGATGGCCTGCGCGCCGCGGCAGATGCCGAGCACCGGCATGCCGCGCCGATCCGCGGCCAGTGCGAGCCCCTGCTCGGCGGCGTCGACGCCGCGGTCGGTGGGCCCCAGCCGCGCGTGGCGCTCGAGGACGCCGTAGGTGAGCGGATCCAAATCGGGACCGCCCGCGAGCAGCAGCCCGTCCAGGCGGTCGAGCAGGGCCTCGGCGAGCGCCGGATCGTCGGGGGCGAGGACCACGGGAAGCCCGCCGGCGGCCTCGACCGCCCGTAAGTAGGGAGTCCCCAGCCGCAACTCGGCGGCGGGAGTGCCCGCATCGCAGCGTCGCAGCGTGGGCAGCGCGCTCGCGTGCCGCTCGGGAGTGAAGACGCCGATCAGGGGCCTCATGCCCACATGATCGGCAGGTGCGGCCCGCAGGCACATGGACACGAGGACAAACTCGCGTTCTAACCTCTTGCCCTCATGTCGAGCCAATACATCTACTCGATGTACAAGTTGAGCCGGTCGCACCCGCCCGACAAGCAGGTGCTAAAGGACATCTCCCTCTCGTTCTTCCCCGGCGCGAAGATCGGCGTGCTCGGCCTCAACGGCTCGGGCAAGTCCACGCTGCTGCGGATCATGGCCGGGCAGGATCAGGAGTACCGCGGGGAAGCGCAGCTCGCGCCGGGCGCGAGCGTCGGGATGCTCGAGCAGGAGCCGCAGCTCGACGAGGGCAAGGACGTGCGCGGCAACGTCGAGGACGGCGTCGCCGCTACCCGCACGCTGCTCGACCGCTTCAACGAGCTCGCCGCCAATTACTCCGACGACACCGCCGACGAGTTCGCCCGCCTGCAGGACCAGATCGACGCGGCCGACGCCTGGAATCTCGACTCCCAGCTCGACCAGGCGATGGACGCGCTGCGCCTGCCGCCGTCCGAGTCGCCCGTCACCAACCTCTCCGGCGGCGAACGTCGCCGCGTGGCCCTGTGCCGGCTGCTGCTCTCCGCGCCCGACCTGCTGCTCCTCGACGAGCCCACCAACCACCTCGACGCCGAGTCGGTCGGCTGGCTGGAGCAGCACCTCGAGGAATACAAGGGCACGATCGTCGCGGTCACCCACGACCGCTACTTCCTCGACAACGTCGCAGGCTGGATCCTCGAGCTCGACCGCGGGCAGGGCCTTCCCTTCAAGGGCAACTACTCGAGCTGGCTGGAGCAGAAGCAGGAGCGGCTCGGCCAGGAAGAGCGCCAGGAGTCCGCGCGCCGGCGCACGATCGCCCAGGAGCTCGAGTGGGTGCGCGAGAACCCCAAGGGGCGGCGCAAGAAGGCCA
>Ga0136630_1001128_pt1 | contig 10766 bp, 7 predicted proteins | sample AntDrymUQ5682106_2_FD_105496 | JGI IMG/M metagenome (GOLD analysis project Ga0136630, IMG submission 105496) | Polar desert sand microbial communities from Dry Valleys, Antarctica - metaG UQ568 (21.06) | ecosystem: Environmental > Terrestrial > Soil > Desert | place: Antarctica: Dry Valley...
CTCCGATCCTCCCGTTCTCATACGTCGCGGCGGCCGCCGGAATCGCGACCCTCATACGCATTTTGACCTTTCCCCGCGTCCGCCGTGTCCTCGGACGCTTCTCTCCGGGGGCGTATGCGAGGAGCAAAACCCCGATCTTGCTCGCATTCGGCATTCTTCTCTTCGGGATCGAGATGGATTTCGAGCGGGGGCCGCTCCCGGTCTTCCATTCGCCGTCGAATTTCCGGTCGGTCATAGATCCCGCCCCGACCGAACGCGTCGAAGCCCTCGACGAGGCGGTCTCGCTCATCCCGGAGGAGGCGAGGGTTTCGGCGACGAACAACATCGGGCCGCATCTCGCGCACCGCCGACACCTTTATCTTTTCCCGACCGTGAGCGACGCCGAGTACGTCATCCTCGACGAGACGGCACCCGGCTACGACACGCAAATAGAGCCGATACTAAATTTGCAGTCCACGCAGGAAATAAGGCGGAGCGGGGAATATGAGGAGATCTTCGCCGAAGAAGGCGTGGTCGTGTTCCGAAAAACGGATAGTGGCGAATAATAGAGAGCCGAATCAAACCGAAAGCTCCGGTTTCCGGGAGTCGGGGAAACGAGGAATCGAAGAAAGGCCGCGTTTCGCGGTTCTCTTTGATTCGCGCCGCCGGACGTATGCGGGAGGCGGCTGGCCGGATTCTCGCGCCTTCGCGCCCGACGGACTCCCGCTGAATTCGGAAAGGAGCTTCGGTGGCGGATACTTCGATTCCTCGTTTTCCCCGACTCCCGGTTTTTATCCTTCGGGGGCTTCGGGGGTTTGGTCGCCTTGCCCGGGCTGGGGGACGGGGCTGAGGACTTCGGGGTTCGAGTTGGCGAGTTCTTGGGCGGCTTCGTAGTCCTCCTCGGCGGCGGCGTATCCCTCCCCGACTTCGGTGAGGAGGTCGAGTGCGGCGTCGCGCTCGTCTTCGAGGGAGGGGTCTCCTTCGAGGATCTCATAGAATTCTATTTCCGTGGCCTCGGCCTCGAGTTGGCTGTCCATGGCGGTGGAGAGGAGGTTGGCGTATCGTATGACCGCCTCTTCGACTTCGAGATCTTCGACCCTGGAGAGGGAGCTTTGCGCCTCTTGCAAATAACCTCGCGCTTCTTGCATGGACTCCCTCGCCTGGACGATGTCCTCTTGCTGGCCGTCTGGCTCGTCGCCGGATTCGATGCTTTCCTTGACGCTCGAATACGTGTCGCGGGCTTGTTCGAAGAGTCGGTTATGCTCGGCTATTGACTCGTTCGCTTCGGCGATGGACTCGTTCGCGTCCTCGCGGGGGTCGCCGAAGAAAGACGAGCATCCCACCAAGAGAAACAAGGCGGCGGCGAGCATCGGGGCGACGATCAGCTTACGAGGGTTTATCATGTGTCCCATGAATGAAGAAAGTATAACGTCTTCGGGAACGGCGGGCTTGCGAGCCTTGCCGGAGAAAATCAAGCGCAAAGTAGGCCGCCTCTTCGGGCGCAAATCGGACGGGGCGGAGGGCGATTCTCACGCCTCGGTTCCGCAAGCCGCCCCGGACGTCTCACCGGAGCTTCGCGAGCGGGCCGCGAAGGACATCCGTGAGTACGCCGAGGATAACGAGACGCTTTTCAATCGGGCGTCGCGCTTCGAGGAGAAGGCCGAGCGTCTCCAAACCAGCGACGGAACGACGAGCGAGAGCGCGAAAAGGAGGGCGGAGCGGGCGCGCTCGGAGATAAAGTCCGGGCTTTCCGAGCTCCGGGCGTCCTTCTCCGAGGCGCACGGCGAGGAAGAGGGCGGACTCGCCTTCGACGCCGCTCTCGGGGCTTCGTGCCCGCAGTTCGCCGCGCCCGAAGAATAAATTCCGCCGATCCCGCCCTCCGCTTCGCCCGCCCGTTCCATATCTTCCGACTTATCCTGAAGAAGTGATCGCGGAAATGGTTTCGCTCGCGAGCCTCCGGGCTTCGGGGCCGGTTTGCGGGCTGAGGAAGAGGAAAGCCGCCGCCCCGGCGAGGAGGATGAAGACCCACTTTCCGCCGCCGCCTTCTTTGACCTTCTCACCCCGGATGCGTTTGCTTCCCTTTTGCGCGGCTCCGGTCGCGGATTCGATGTGGCCCCGGAGTTTGTCGTCGTCCCACAGGCGCATGAGGACATCGGCGGGTTTCTCGTCGGAGACATCGTCGGTGATGTCGCGTATCGCCTCGACGAGTTCGCGAATGTTATCGCGGAGGTCGTCATCGTAAAGGAGACGTTCGAGTATCGGCTTCGCCCCCGCGTACACGCCCGCGATCGCGCTCAACGGGATCAAAGACTTCGACGCCGCCTCTTCCTTCAACCTCTCCTTGCGGCTCTTCCTGCCAAACATCGGAACCTCTCTTTCGTTTCTCCGCCGCTTCCCATCTTTGTAAAGAATACATGATACCCGTTTGTCAGGATTGTTATTGCGCGGTTCGCCCCGAACCGTGCGCTCATCAGCTAAAAACTGGTCGCGCCACTTTCCGGGGATAAGGATGTTTCGCTTCGCCCACGGCCCGCCTTCGTCGAGGCGGCGCGGCGAATTCCATACCCGCGTCCGAATCGTGCCGAGAGCCGGGTCTCCGCCTCACTTCGCGTTCGCTCCGCGAAGGATGGATGCGTCCCACGAAGGAGGGAGGCGGCGATAACGAGTCGAATCGAACGCGAGCGGCATTCTCCATACCCCTCCGTCTGAGAAACGTTTCGGTGGAACATCTTCTCCGCGATGGAATGCCCCTCGGACGCGAAGCTCGCTATCCGGAAATTCCGTTCGACGGAAGGCGATCCCGGCGGGAGACGACTCGGCGAGAGATCCGCCGAGTCGTCTTCGCGGGACTCCGGATAAGCGCGGCGGGCGAAGAAGTGGGCGGCTGTGATCGACCGCGTCCGCTCGATCCGGGATTCGAGGAAATGTGGATGCGAATTGCGAGGAAGTCCGAAGCGGACGGGGGCGAGAACCGACCTCGCCACCCACCCGATTCCGCGGACGGTCATCCCACCCGGTCGAGTCCCACCTCGACGGTCTCTCCGTCCACCGAGATCTCGTCCTTCCCGGAGCCGTCGAAGGCGAGGTTTCTGGCGAGTACCTCGTTCTTGAAATATTCGCCCCACGTTCCGGAAAGGAGCCGCTCGAAGCGTTCGCTCCCGGAGAGGCTCACGTTTATGGACTCCTCGATCTCGAACCCCCGATCCCGCCGCAAATTCTGAACGCCATGCACAAGCTCCCGCACAAGCCCCTCGTCGAGAAGCTCCTCACCGAGTTCGGTGGCGAGCGCGACCGCGAGATCGGCCTCCCTTTCGAGGGCGTACCCCGACCTCTCCGTCGGCTCCACGAGAAGCTCATCGGGGGCGAGGTTTATTTCCTCCCCGTCCACCTCGACGGGGATGTTTTCTCCGGCGGCGGCTTTCGCTCCGGTTTCGGGGGAGGCTTCGGCGAGTGCGGTTCGGATACCCGGCGCGAGCTTCCCGTATTTCGGGCCGACGACGGCGAGGTTCGGTTTGAGATCGTATGCCGTCACGTCGTCGGTCGAGCCGAAACGGAGCCGCTTCACATTGAGTTCGTCGAGAACCATCTCTTCGAGGCTGGAAACTCCGTCCCGCACGCTTTCGTCCTCCGCGACGACGACGACCTCCGAGAGTGGCTGGCGCGTTTTTATCGCGGTCGCGTTCCTCGCCGCTCGCCCGAGCGCGACAACCCGCCTCGCCGCGTCCATGCGAGCGGACAAATCTTCATCCACGAGAGCCGCATCGTACTCCGGCCAGTCGGCGAGATGGACGCTCTCTGGGGCGTTCTCGTCGGCGTTCGTGACGAGGTTTTTGTATATCGCCTCGGAGACGAACGGGATGAACGGCGCGGCGAGCTTCGTTATTGCGACGAGGCATTCGTAAAGTGTCGAATGCGCCGCCTTTTTATCCGAGTCATCCTCGCCTTTCCAAAATCTCCTTCGGCTCCTTCTCACGTACCAGTTCGAGAGTTCGTCGGTGAATTCCTGGATGGCGCGTCCGGCGGCGGTGATGTCGTATGCGTCCATGCGTTCGGTGGCGGTGTTTATGGTGAGATGGAGTTCCGAGAGGATCCACCGGTCCATGAGACTCCGCTCCCCCGGCTCGATGAAATCCGCCTCCGGATCGAAGCCGTCTATGCGGGCGTATGTCGTGAAGAACGAGTATGTGTTCCACAACGTGAGAAAGAATTTCCGAACGGTCTCATCCACTTGATCCTCGGAGAAGCGCCGCGTGTTTCCGGGCGCGGTGGATGTGAAGAGCGTCCACCGGAGGGCGTCGGCGCCTTGTTTCTCGAAGAGGTCCCATGGGTCGAGGACGTTTCCGAGGGACTTCGACATCTTCTTCCCCTCGGAGTCGAGGACGTGTCCGAGGACGAGGCACGTTTTGAACGACGACTTCCCGAAGAGCATGTTCGAGATGGCGAAGAGCGAATAAAACCATCCCCGGGTTTGATCCACGGCTTCGCAAATATAGTCCGCCGGAAACTGCGAGTCGAACCGCTCTTCCCCATCCCTCGGATACCCCCACTGCGCGAACGGCATCGAGCCGGAGTCGAACCACACGTCGAGGACTTCGGGGACGCGCCGCGCTTCTTCCCCCGTCTCGGGATGGCGAAGGACGACCCGGTCAATGTATGGGCGATGGAGGTCTTCGGGAACGTTTTCGGGTTCCACCGCGAGGCTTTTTATCTCCTCGACGCTCCCGACGACGATTGTCTCCCCGGATTCGGTGCGCCATACGGGGAGGGGGGTTCCCCAATAACGTTCGCGGGAGAGTGCCCAGTCAACGTTGTTTTTGAGCCAGTCACCGAAGCGTCCCCACTTCACGTGGTCGGGAACCCAGTTTATTTTCTCGTTGTCTTCGAGAAGCTCGCCGAGCATGGCGGTCGTCCTCGCGTACCATGCTTTTTTGGCGTAATAAAGGAGCGGGGTCCCGCACCGCCAGCAATGCGGATACGCGTGTTCATACTCCTCGGAACGAAAGAGCACGCCTTTCTCCCGAAGCTCCTCGACGAGTCCCGCGTCGGCATCCTTCACGAATTGTCCGGCGAACGGGTCGACCCGCTCGTCGAAGGTTCCGTCGGGTTTCACGGGGTGGATGGTCGGGAGGCCGTATTCGCGCCCCATCCTCGCGTCGTCCTCGCCGAAGGCCGGGGCGGTGTGGACGAGGCCCGTCCCCTCGCCCGTCGTTACGTGGCTCCCGAGGACGACCGTCCACAGGTTTTCCGAGCCTTCGGAATCCCCGGCCGGGACGTACTCGAAGGGGCGGCGGTACTTCATCCCTTCGAGTACGCGGCCTTTTCGAGTTTCGAGGACTCGATAATTTCCTTCGCCGAAGACGCGGTCGAGAAGCTCCGAGGCGACGATGAACTTCTCCCCATACGCTTCGACGGTCGAATATTCGATGTCGGGGTGGGCGGCGACAGCGGAGTTCGAGATGAGCGTCCACGGGGTCGTCGTCCATATTAGGAGGGAGGTGTTCTCTTCGTTTTCGAGGGGGAGTTTCACGTATACGCTCGGGTCGGTGACGTCTTTGTATCCTTGTGCGACTTCGTGGGACGACAAGGAGGTTTGATCCCTCGGACAATGCGGCGTTACTTTGTATCCTTCGTAAAGGAGGTCTTTGTCGTGGAGGGATTTCAATGCCCACCACACGCTCTCGATGTACGAATTATCCAAAGTCCGGTACGGGTCGTCCATGTCGGCCCAGAAAGCCATACGGTCGCTCATTTGTCGCCAGTCGTCCACGAAGCGGAAGACGGATTCGCGGCAGAGCGCGTTGAATTTCTCGATGCCGTATTCTTCGACATCCTTTTTCCCGGAGAGGCCGAGTTCCTTCTCGACTTGGATTTCGACGGGGAGGCCGTGGCAATCCCAGCCGCCCTTTCTCTCGACGCGGAAGCCGCGCATGGTTTTGTAGCGTGGGATCACATCCTTGAAAGCCCTCGAAAGCACGTGGTGGAAACCGGGCTTCCCGTTCGCGGTCGGCGGGCCTTCGTAGAAAACGAACGGTTTGTCCTTCGGGCGATTCTCGACCGATTTCGTGAAGGTGCCGGACTTTTCCCATAAACCGAGCATTTCCCGTTCGAGTTCCGGGAAACCGACTCGGGGTGAAACTTTCTCGAATGTCATAGTGCGAGCCTCCTCATATATAAACTCCCGCTCTCCGGCGGATCTTCCACCGGGGACGGGAGCTTTTCGGCTCTCGCGGTACCACCCCGCTTATTCGGGAGCTTCGCCCCCGAACCTCTCTTTCTCGCTGTGACGGGCGGAACCCGGCCTCGCTTAATTCACGTCGGGGGCTTTCGTCCCTCCGGTTTCGGCGGGGCGGCTCGGGGAGGATCTTCGGTTCGGTTCCCGCGCCGGACTCTCACCATCCCCGGCTCGCTGTGGCGTGGAATTCCGAGCGTACTCGTTCCCGTCATCGCCTTTGTATATGCGAATTATACGAGGATTTTTAGCCTTTGGAACAACATGTGTCAAGGTTCACAGGGATTGTGATCGGGGATGGGCAGACATTCGTGAACATATATTACAAAAGGCCATAAAATGGAGCCGTTGCGCCCGGCCTTCGCGGATCGGGCGAGGATTGGAATAATGTAAGAACCACGTAAGAAGTGGATGGTAGTCTTGACTGGTATTCGGATTGTCCGGATACCAGGCGCAAGAGCGAAGTACAGGAGATGAAGTTTTGAAGATTCGAACGAAAGCAGCCATAGCCGGAGGGGCCGGAGCGGTCGTAACCTTCGGCGTCGCGGAGCTTATACAAAGTTTCAGCGAGGCGGTGCCTTCGATCCCGGTGACGGTGTCGCAGCGTGTCATCGAACTGACGCCGGGCGCCCTCGCCACCGAAGCGACACAAACCGTCGGGACGGCGGCCACCCCGATACTCGTGACGTGCGTCGTGATCGGGACGGTCATAGTCTCGGCTCTCCTCGGCGCGCTCTCACTCCGCTCGAAGCTCGCCGCATTCGCGGGGGCGGCGGCCATCGGCGTCGTCGGACTCGTCTCCGCCCTCTCGGACTCCGCCGCCGTCGCCATGCCGACCACGCTCGCGGTCGTCGGAGCCGTCCTCCTCGGACTCGCGACCGCCGGTGGCCTCCTCGTCTCCGGCATCGGAAGCTCGGATGAAAGCGCGAACGCCGGAAGCGCGAACGCCGGAAGCGTGAACGCCGGAAGCGCGAATGCGGGAAGTGCGAATGCGGAAGGCTCGGAAGGTGGAGCGGAGCCTTTCCGGGGCCGGATGCGCGAGTCGGGCTCCTCGCAAACGACGGTGAGCCGCGGCAGCTTCATCTCTCTCGCGGGCGGGGCCGTGGTGGCCGGAGCCGCCGCCGCCGGAGTCGGGCGGTTCATCCTCGGACAGGGAAACCCGGAGGCCGCCGGAAACGCCCCCGCGCCTCTCCAGCCGGCCTCGAACACGAGTGGCGAAGCGACCGATGCCGAGACGACGAATGGAGATTCCGAGGCTCCGCAAACCCTCGATCCGCCCCCCGAGGACGCTTCCTTCGACATCGAGGGTATGCCGGAGATCATCACTCCGGCGGCGAGTTTTTATCTGATTGACACGGCGATTACGTCGCCGCGGATAAACCGCGACAATTGGTCGCTCTCGATCTCGGGCGAGGTGGACAACCCGTTCGAGATGACGTACGACGAACTGACTTCGATGCCGTACCGCGAGTCGGACATCACGATGTCGTGCGTCTCGAACGAGGTCGGCGGCGGACTCGTCTCGCACGGACGATGGACCGGCGTTCTTCTCTCGGACGTTTTGAACGAGGCGGGCGTGAGCATGGACAAACTCGGGCGGGGGAACGAACAACTCGTCGGGCGGAGTGTGGACGGCTGGGAGGCCGGATTCAAGACGGATATTGCGCTCGATGGGCGCGAGGCTCTCGTGGCGTTCGGGCTGAATGGCGACGAGCTTCCGAGGAAGCACGGGTATCCGGTGCGGCTCGTGATTCCGGGGCTTTATGGGTATGTCTCGGCTACGAAGTGGCTGGAGGAGATCGAGCTGACGGACTGGGGCTATGACGTGTACTGGATCCAACGCGGATGGTCGAAGGAAGGCCCCGTCCTCACCCAGTCCCGCATAGACACCATCGAAGGCGGCGATGAACTCTCCGCCGGAACGGTGAATATCGGGGGCGTCGCGTGGGCGCCGACGCGGGGCATCGAGCGCGTCGAAGTCTCCACCGACGGCGGCGAGTCGTGGAACGATGCCGAACTCGCCACCCAACTCGACGACGACGCGTGGCGCCAATACCTTTACGAGTGGGACGCCGAACCGGGCGAATACACAATCCAAGTCCGCGCCACCGACGGCAACGGCGACACCCAAACCGAGGACGAAGCCGCCCCCATCCCATCCGGCGCGACCGGATACCACACCGTCGAAGCCACCGTCGCCTGATAAAAAGAGCGAATTTCCGGGGGCCGATATGCCGTGATCGACCCTCACCCTCGACTTCACATGAAGCCTTTCGAGGAAAAAGAGGGTTTCCTTAACCGAAACGTTTCCGGTGCGTAACAAGATCGTAACTTCGCGGAAATTGCAATGTAACAGCCTAACGCTATTATTCAACTAGACCGAGCCCCGACCGATGGATCGACTTCCCCCCTCCAGATTCCATCGGTCGGGACTTAGCTTTTCTCAAAGCTTTCAGCGAATACAAACCGAAGGCGGGCCGGGCGCGTAGAATTCGCGTCCGGTTCTTTTTGTCGTTGGGAGGCGGGTTTGGAAGTCAACGAATTGCACGGCTATGGCCTTTCGCCCTCCGAGGCGAGGGGGCTTCAAAATGAACTTGCGCCTCGTGTGAAGGTCGGGCCGTCCCTCGACCTCGGCTCCATAAACTTCGTCGCCGGGGTGGATGTTTCGACGGAGGCTGGGACGAACATGGCTTATGCGACGGTGGTGGTTCTCGAATTTCCGGGGCTTTCGGTTGCCGAGGAGCGGGGGTTTTCGGCTCCTCTCGGGTTTCCTTATGTGCCGGGGCTTCTGTCGTTCCGGGAATTGCCTTCGGTGGTGGGGGCTTTGCGGAAGGTCAAGAGTCCGGTGGACGCGCTAATTTGCGACGCGCATGGAATCGCGCATCCTCGGCGGCTCGGGCTTGCTTCGCATGTCGGGCTGTTTCTCGATGTGCCGACCATCGGGTGCGCGAAGAGTCGTCTAGTCGGGGAGTTCGAGGAACCGGGCGAGGAGAAGGGGCGCGTCTCGGAGCTTCGGGATCGGGGCGAGGCCATAGGGGAAGTGGTTCGGACGCGGAGCGGCGCCTCACCCGTTTATGTGTCAGTGGGGAACGGGGTTTCCCTCGAAAGCGCGGTCGAGGTCGTTCTCGCGTGTTCTCCGAAATACCGTTTGCCGGAGACTACGCGGAGGGCGCATGAGGCGGCGAACCGTTTTCGGCGTGGCGAGTCCGACGCGCTGTTTTAGGGTGTCGCGTGGGCGGGTTCCTCGAGGGGCGTGTTCTTCGGCGACAAGGACGTGAGGCTCATCCAGGCAACCGTTAGGCCGAACGGGATGAAGGTGAAGGGCATTGGGATGAACGCGAGGATCGCCCCGAGCATGAGCATCGCGGCGACCGGGCGCGGATAGGCGCGGGTTCGGAGCATCGCCAGTCCGAGGAGGAGCCAGCCCACGGAAAACAGGGCGAAGGAGAGGTTGAAACCGAGCATGACAAGCGCGGGCGGCGCGGCTTCGAGGAGTTCGGGGGCGTCCGCGGCGAGGGCCGGCGTGATGAAAGTTCCATCCCAGAACGTGCCAGCGACAAGGATCGTGCCGACGAAGGCCATCAGGAAGCCCGCCGTCCCGAGGATGCCCGCGGACGCCGCGTGGCGCGAATAGACGGAGATCACAGCCCCGACAAGAAGCACCCCCGCGAGCAGGAAAAGCGCGGACTGAAAAATGGAAGATGGCGAGGATAGTGTCGCGGCGGAGCCTTCCATAGACTCTCCCAAGCCGACGACGAAGTACATAAGCTCTCCGGCGACGAGCAAGACGCCGCTCCCCATGGCGGCGGCCCCTCCCAACCTCACCAGCTTTGACTGTGCCATGATTCGCTCCTTTCTCGGACTCTCCGCTTCACGGGGTGGCTTCTTTCGCGGTGGGAAAACTATTTACGTGATCCCACGTGGCTCGGCGGAATTCGCTCGGGCTACGTGGTTTCGAGAACTCTATGATCTCGTACTCGGCGTCGGCGTCACCTCCTCGACCTCGGCTTGACCTAAATAACGGATACCATGGTTTCCATCATCCCTTTGCCCGTGTCTGGCTTTCCTCCGGGAGATGCTTTCCTGTGAGCCTTTCGACGGATGCTTTTCTATGAACCCTTCCGAACGACATCATGCTCTCCTCCTCGCGGTGAAGCTGTGGTTCCGGCGCCAGTGTGTCGGCGTCGGATAGCCGTGTACATGTGCCATATGGCACGTTTTCGTAGATCGGGTGTGGCCGGATGGACATTTTTCCGAACTCTTTTTCTGGACTTTCATTCGCCCGAGGAGATGATGCCGAGTTCGATGGCTCGGACGGCGGCTTGTGTGCGGTCCGACACCTCGAGCTTGGCGATGATTTTTTGCACGTGGTTCTTCACCGTCCCGACGCTCACGAAGAGTTCCTCGGCGATCCTCCGGTTCGCCTTCCCTTGCGCGAGGTGCCGAAGCACTTCGATCTCCCGTCGGGTGAGCGGGTTCGGCGGCGCGATGGGAATTTTCTGTTCGCGCATCTCGGCGGCGAGCCTTTTTAGAAGCCTCGTCGTCATGGTTTGGCTGA
>Ga0136630_1001129_pt1 | contig 10764 bp, 13 predicted proteins | sample AntDrymUQ5682106_2_FD_105496 | JGI IMG/M metagenome (GOLD analysis project Ga0136630, IMG submission 105496) | Polar desert sand microbial communities from Dry Valleys, Antarctica - metaG UQ568 (21.06) | ecosystem: Environmental > Terrestrial > Soil > Desert | place: Antarctica: Dry Valley...
GCCGACGTTGATCGCCGGGCGCACGCCCGAGTAGAAGAGCTTGCCCTCGAGGAAGATCTGCCCGTCGGTGATCGAGATCACGTTCGTCGGGATGTAGGCCGACACGTCGCCGGCCTGCGTCTCGATTACCGGCAGCGCCGTCAGCGAGCCGCCACCGAGCTCGTCGTTCAGCTTCACGGCGCGCTCGAGCAGCCGGGAGTGCAGGTAGAAGACGTCGCCGGGGTATGCCTCGCGGCCCGGCGGGCGGCGCAACAGCAGCGACATCTGGCGGTATGCGTAGGCGTGCTTGGTGAGGTCGTCGTAGATGCACAGCGCAGCCTGGCCGTTGTAGAGGAAGTGCTCGGCCATCGCGCAGCCCGCGTAGGGGGCCATGTACTTGATCGGCGCGGCCTCGTCGGCCGGGGCGGCGACGATGATCGTGTTGTCGAGTGCTCCGTGCTCCTCGAGCGTGCGCGCCACCTGCACGACCGTCGACATGCGCTGGCCGATCGCCACGTAGACGCAGATCAGGTCCTTGTCGCGGTTGTTGATGATCGTGTCGATCGCGATCGCCGTCTTCCCGGTCTGGCGGTCGCCGATGATCAGCTCGCGCTGCCCGCGGCCGATCGGGATCATCGAGTCGACGGCCTTGATGCCCGTCTGCATCGGCTCGGAGACCGGCTGGCGCTGCACGACCCCGGGCGCCTTGAACTCGGCCGGGCGCGTCTCCTCGGTGTTGACGTCGCCCTTGCCGTCGAGCGGGTTGCCGAGCGGATCGACGATCCGTCCGAGCAGCGCCTCGCCGACGGGCACCTGGAGCAGCGAGCCGCTGCGCTTGACGGTGTCGCCCTCCTCGACCGTGTCCCAGTTGCCGAAGAGAACCGCGCCGACGTTGTCCGACTCGAGGTTGAGCGCGAGGCCCGTGACGTCGTTCGGCAGCTCGAGCAGCTCCATCGACTGGCACGAGTCGAGCCCATGCACGCGCGCGATGCCGTCGGCGATCGAGAGCACGGTCCCGACCTCGGAGAGGTCGGCCCCGCCCTCGTCCATTCCCTCGATCCGGCTCTTGAGGATCGATGTGATCTCGTCGGGCTTTATCTGCATGTGTGTGGTCTCCTTGGGCGGCGGTCGTCTCAGGCGGCCGAGGCCACTTGCTTGCGAAGTCTGTTCAGGCGATTGCGCACGCTGGCGTCGAGGATCATGTTGCCAACCCGCAGCACCAGGCCTCCGAGCACGTCGGGATCGACCTGGCTCGTGAGCTCGACGTGGCGGCCGGTCTGCTCCTCGATCTGCTTGCCGATGCCCTCGAGCGTCCGCTCATCGAGCTCGACGGCGCTCGTGACCGAGACCGAGATCAGCTTGTTCTCCTCAGCCCAGAGCGACTCGAACGCGCGCCGCACGCGGAAGATGACCGGCATGCGGTGGCGCTCGGCGAGCAGGCCGAGGAAGCGCAAGAAGCGCTCGTCGGCGCCATCGATGGCGCGTTCGATGCCGTCGATCTTCTCCCGCGACGAGAAGTACGGCGAGAAGAAGAACACCTGCAGCTCGTGGTTTCCCTCGAGCTCGTCGGCGAACTGGGCGAGCTGTTCGCGGATCTCGTCGAGGACGCCGTGCTCCTGCGCGACCTCGAACAGCGAGCGCGCGTAGACGCGGGCGATCTCGTCCAACTACTTGCCCTCGCCGTTGCCGCGCCCGGCGGGCGCAAGCGTCGAGAAGTCGACTTCTTCGAGCGCCTCGTCGATCAGCCGCCGGTGGTCCTCGTCGTCGAGCGACTTGCGCGTGACCTTCTCGGTCGCGATCACCGTCAGGTTCGCGACCTCCTTGCGGATCTCGCCGAGCGCCCGGCGCGTCTCGGTCTCGATCTCGCGGCGCGCGCGCGCCAGGATCTCCTCGCTCGTCTCCTTGGCGTGGGCCTTGGCATCGTCCTCGACGCGATCCGCCGCCTTGCGCGCACGGGCGACGATGTCCTCGGCCTGCTGGCGCGCCTCACGCAGCCGCTCGCGGTACTCCTCGAGCAGCTGATCGGCCTCGCGGCGGGTGCGCTCGGCGGCGTCGATCGATCCCTCGATCGCCAGCCGACGCTTGTCGAGCGCCTCGCCGATGCGCGGGAACGCGTACTTGCGCAGGACGGCGAGCGTGATGAAGAAGACGAGCAACGTCCAGATCATCAGCCCGAGGCCGGGCGAGACGAGGAACGAGCCCTCGCCGCCGCCCTCCTGGGCGACCGGCAGCGTGGTGAGGAGGTCGGCGAGCATCGGTCTAGGCGATGAAGAAGGCCACGAGCGACATCAGCAGGCCGTAGAACACGATCGCCTCGGTGAGGGCGAAGCCGAGCCACATGATCGACTGGATCTCGCCGCGCATCTCGGGCTGGCGGGTGACCGACTCGATCACCTTGCCGAAGATGTAGCCGACGCCGATGCCTGGCCCGATCGCGGCGATCGCGGTGCCGAGGCCCAGCGCGAGCGCCTTCTGGCCCTCCGCGCCGCCCTGGGCGATGACTGTGATGACTCCGAGTAGGTCCATGTGGATCTCCTTAGTGCTCCTCGGCGACGGCCTCGCCGAGGTAGATGGCTGACAAGAGGGCGAAGATGAAGGCCTGGAGCGACGCGACCAGGCCGAGCTCGAAGACGTAGAAGGCAAAGCCCACCGGCAGCGTGACGATGCCCACGATCGTCGAGCCGAGCAGCACCGCGAGGCCGCCGGCCATGATCAGGATCAGCAGGTGCCCGGCGAGCATGTTGGCGAACAGTCGCGCCGACAGCGACGCCAGGCGGAGGAACTGCGAGATCACCTCGATCGGCGCGACCAGCGCGACCACTGGACCGCTGACCCCGGACGGCACCCAGCCCTTGAAGTAGCGCACGAAGCCCTTGGCCCGGATCCCCTCGTAGTGGTACGAGAGCCAGACCACGAGCGTCAGCGCGAGCGGCACCGAGAAGTTGGCCGTGGCGGCGTAGAGCGCGAACGAGGGGATCTCGATCCCAAGCACGGCGACCGGGTGCTCGGAGTTGGTCGGCAGCGGGATGTAGCCGATCATGTTGCTGAACCAGATGAACAGGAACAGCGTGCCGATGAACGGGAACCAGCGGTTGGCCATGCGGGAGTCCATGTTGTCGCGCGTGATCGTGTTGCTTGCGAGGTCGTAGGCCATCTCGACGGCGGTCTGCACGCGGTTGGGCTTGTCCTGCATGCGACGGGCGATGTAGACCATCGTCCCGCACGTGGCAAGCGCGGCGAGCACGAGGTAGAGCACCGCCTTGTTGATCGAGAGGTCGATGCCGGCGACCTCGATCGGGATCCACGGATCGAGCCTGAACTCGTTCTGCGGCATGAACTTCTCCTCGCCCTGGGCGAGGGCGAGCGCCGGCGACGACAGAAGGAGTGCGAGTGGCGCGAGCGCGGCGAGCGCGCGTTGCCTCACGCAGCCACCCCGCGCAGGATCAGCCGGCTCGTGAAGTAGGTCGTGAAGAGGACGAGGATCAGCAGCGCCGCCGCGAGCCCGGCGTCTTCTCCGGCGACGAGGCCGATCGCGAGCACCGCGAGCGCCGTGAGCCAGGCGCGACCCATCGAGCCGCCGGCGACCAGGCCGACGACCGCTCGCGGATCCTCCGCTGCCTCGGCGCGCTTCTGAAGCGCGTCGCCGATCAGGCGCTGGACGACCCATGCAACCGACGCCGCCGCCCATCCCACGAGCGGCAGGCCGCCCAGGACGAACACGATCAGCGCGAGGGCGAGCACGACGAGGTCGAGATGTCGGATCACCACCATGACTATGCCCGGCTCAAATGTTCTTGAAGCGCGAATAGACGAGCACGAACCCGAGCACGAGCCCCACGAATCCGCCTGCCACCGCAAGCGGCGCCGCCGCTCCCACAAGCGTTCCCATGCCGAAGCCGACGGCGGCGCAGACGACGATCGTCATCAGCAACATGATCCCCGCCGCTGCTGCGGATCCGCTCGGTGGCTGGCTCAAGGAGGTGGGGCTCTCTGCGCATGAAAGGGCACTCGAGCCGACGGCCGTGGAATCCGCCTGCCGAATCGGCTTCGAGACTTGATTCGAGGGTACACGAGGGGGGACTTTGTAACAACTTTGTGACAGTGTGAGCGGGACCGGCGAATGCTCGCCTCAATCGCCCGCGATCCAATCGAGCGGCAGCTGCGCCCGCTTCCTCCCCATCAATGCGACGTAGTAGATCGGATCGCCCTTCACCGACAGGCGGTGGCGGTAGCGGACCGAGGCTCGCTGTTCCATGACGCCCTCGTGGCCCATGCGCGTGACGAGCTCGCCGATGCCTCCCTCATCCTGGTCTTGGAGCAGGTCGCGCTTGACGTTGAACGCGATCCACCCGCCGTCGGAGACCAGGTTGAAGGCCTCGGCGAACGCCCGCGGCGGCACCTCGTCGAAGCTGAGCGCCGCCACCAGCGTGAGGCAGTTGAAGCGCTCGTCCTCGAGCCGGCGGCGGACGTCCGGCGCCATGTCGGTCAGGTCTGCGACGACGTAGTGCCGGTAGAGGCCGGGGCGATCGCGCTGCGCGGCATCGGCGGCCTCGACGATGTTGTCGACGCCGGTCAACGACTCGACGCCCCTGGCCGCGAGCTCCTCGCCCATCATGCCGTTGCCCGCGGCGAAGTCGAGCACGGTGAGGTTGGCCATCTGCTCGCCCTCGCTGTCGAGCAGGGTGGCCAGCACGGTGGCCATCGTGCGCGGCGACCGGCACCGGAGCTCGCCGTCGATGAGCTGCTCGTAGAGGCCGGGGATCGAGAAGATCTGCTCGTAGTCGTGGATGCGCAGCCGGCGCCGATCGCCGCCTGCCACGACCTCGAACCACTCCTCGTCCTGGTCGACGTCGGGGTGGTGCCCCGAGGGCAGGCGGATGTCGTGGGTTTGGGTCAATGCGCCAGGACTGTAGGCGGCGAGCGCAGGCCGTGCTCGACCAGCCCGGCCGGCTACGGCGCCGCACCCGCCAGGCGCACGACCAGGTCCGCTCGCGAGCGCGTCACAGCGACCATACGCGTGTTGCGCTCGTCGCTGCCGAGAGCCCACGCGCGGGCCTCCTCGCTCGACTTGCCGTACGCCTCGTGCCGAGCGACGAGGCGGTGGACGCGGAGCTCGTCGTCCAGATCGCAGAACCACGTCTCGTCGAGCAGCGGACGGACAGCCGCCCACGGCGGCGAGTCCACGAGCAGGTAGTTGCCCTCGGTCACGACCAACCGCACGGCGGGCTCGACCGCCACCGCCGCGGCGACGGGCTCCTCGATCTCGCGCTCGAAGCGCGGCGCGTACACGGTCTCTGTGCCGGGCTCGCGCAGTCGACGCAGGAGCGCCACGTAACCCGCGCCGTCGAAGGTGTCAGGCGCGCCCTTGCGCTCGCGCCGACCGAGGCGCGCGAGCTCCCCGTTTGCGAGGTGAAAGCCGTCCATCGCCACGACGGATGCTTCGGGGCCGAGCGCGCGCGCGATCGCGGTCGCGAGATGCGACTTCCCGGCCCCAGGGGCGCCGGTGATGCCGAGCAGGCGGCGGGGCCCGGACCGCGCCAGCGCACGTGCCCGTTCGATCAGCTCCTCGAGGCTCGTGGCATGCGGTGGGGCGGCAGTCGTGCCTTTCCTCCCCATGGCCATACCCTACGGTCGATGTGGGCCCAGGCGACGCTTCGGCTAGCGCCGCGCCGGCGCGGATTTCATCTGGTCACGGGTGAGATCGAGGCTGGTGTGCCGGGCCTCGAGCGGATGCGAATCGGGATCGCTCACCTGTTCCTGCGCCACACCTCGGCCTCGCTCGCCCTCAACGAGAACGCGAGCCCAGAGGTGCTGCGCGACTTCGGCTCCTTCTTCGACGCCGCCGTGCCCGAGGACGCGCCGTTCTGGACGCACACGCTCGAGGGCGCCGACGACATGCCCGCGCACATCAAGGCCGCGCTGCTCGGCCCCTCCCTGACGCTGCCGGTGGCCGACGGGCGGCTGGCGCTCGGCACCTGGCAGGGCATCTACCTGTGCGAGCACCGCGACGCCGGCGGCGCGCGCGAGCTGATGGCGACGCTCTGGGGCGACGGCGACTGACCCGATCCGTCCAGCTCATGTGCGAACATGCGTTCGATGCGGTGGGACAACCTGACGATCGACGGCGAGCAGGCGACGCGCCTGCCCGGCTACCGCGACGGGGCCGTCGTGCGACACTTCGACGCGCCCGAGGCGCTCGACACGCGCTTCTACGAGGTCAACGCGCGCTCGGTGCTCAACCGCGTGCCCAAGGCCTCGCGGATGCCATTCCCGTGGACCATCAACCCCTACAGGGGATGCAGTCATGCCTGCGTTTTTTGCTTCGCTCGCCCCACCACACCTACCTCGGCTTCGACGCGGGTCGTGACTTCGAGCGCGAGATCGTCGTCAAGGTCAACGCGCCCGAGGTCGTGCGGCGCGAGCTGCGCCGGCCGTCCTGGACGCGCGAGCACGTCGCGATGGGCACCAACACTGACCCGTACCAGTGGGTAGAAGGGCGCTACAAGCTGATGCCGCCGATCTGGGAGGCGCTCGCCGAGTACGACACGCCGTGCTCGATCCTGACCAAGTCGCCGCTGCTGCTGCGCGATCTCGACCTGCTCGTCGAGGCGGCGAAGCGGGTGCCGGTCACGGCCAACTTCTCCGTGCCGACGCTCGACGAGGCCGCATGGCGGGCCACCGAGCCGCACACCCCTAGCCCGCGCGCCCGCCTCGATGCCGTGGCGAAGCTGAATGCCGCGGGCATCCCGACCGGGGTGCTCGTGGCGCCGCTGATGCCGGGGATCAACGACGACCCGGAGCAGGTCGAGCGGATCCTCGCACTCGCCACGGAGGCAGGCGCGGTGAGCGTCGGCGGAATCGCGTTGCACCTGCGCGGTGAGGTGAAGGGAATCTTCTTCGACTGGCTGCGCGCCCAGCGGCCGGACCTCGTCCCGCACTACGAGCAGCTCTACCGGCGCGGCGCCTACGCCCCGGCCGAGGAGCGCAGGCGGATCGCGGCGCTCGTGCGCCGGGACGGCGAAGCGGGCCGCCGCTACCTGCGCGATCCGGCTCGACCCGATCCCGGCGAGACCGAGACGGGAGAGCTCACCCGACCCGCCGAGGAGGCGCAGGTGCCGCTCTTCTGACTCCCAGTCGCGATCGCTACGCGGGCGGCGGCGACAGGATCAGGTCCACCAGCAGGGCCGGATCACGGCGCGTGCCGCCGGGCTCGCCGTGGCGCTTCTCGAGCTCGATCGCGTCCGGGTCGGTGAGCGGGCGCAGGCGGCCCTCGCGGATCAGCTTCTCGTCGACGCCTCCGAGCCGCCCGGCGAAGGTCGTATAGACGGGCGTGCCGAGCGCCACGGCCTCGCGGTTCATCGTGCCGCCGGCGGAGACCATCAGGTCGGCGAGCGCGATCAGGCTCTGCGCGTCGACGGCGCGCTCGGGCACTATCAGCGACGGCAGGCCGAGCCCGCGCACGTAATCGCGCTGGCCCTCGGTGCGCGGGAGCACGACCGCGTGCACCCCCTCGTCGCGCCCGAGCCGGGACAGCACGCCCACGAAGAGCGGGTTCGACTTGCGGTGATAGAGCGAGACGTCCGGTGGCGGGCGGACCACGACGACGACGCGTTCAGGATCGACGTCGAGCGCCCCGAGCACACCGGGGTCGAGCTCGAAGTCCGCCAGGTAGTACTCCTCCTTGAGCCCCGGGTACTGCGCGAGCTTGTGGGGCCCGACCCCGTAGCGGGCCAGGCGCTCTGGCGGGATCGAGTCGGGCGTGATCACGCGCCGCGCCAGCCGGCAGCCGACGTTGTGCTGCTGCACCGCCCACTCGTAGTCGAACGTGTTCACGGCCGGGATGCGAAGCGAGGCCGCCGCGAGCGCGAGGTCGTTCGACCCGTGCCCGACCGCGAGGTCGACGCGCCGCCGCGAGCCGAACCGGCGCATCGCCGCCGTGCGCGAGGCAAGGGAGGCCACCTTGCTCAAGAGGCCGGCCCCGCCGTGGCTGCCGAAAGAGACGTGGTCGACCGCGTGAAGGCGCAGCAGGTCGAGCGTCTGCGCGTAGTCGCGCGCGGTGACCACGACCTCGTGGCCCTGCTCGCGCAAGCGCCGGATGATCGGCCGGAACACGAGCACGTGCGCCGGAGCCGTCATGTCGATCCAGATCCGCACGAGCCGGGCGCAGCTTAGGCGCGCTCAACCTCCCAGCAGTGGCACCCTCGTGACGACGATGAACGCGCACAGCGCGAGCGTGCCGGCGCGCAGCCAGCGGCTCTCCGCGAGCGCCGCCAGCGGAAGCAGCCAGACGACGTACCACGGCAGCAGGAACGTCGTGGTCACGAGCAGCGCGAGCGTCGCCCAGCCGGCTGCGGCGATCCAGTCGGCTCCTCGCCACACCCGCGCCGCGAGCACGGCGAGCGCCCCGCCGAGCCCCGCGAGCGCGACGACCCGGACGACGGGCGCGAGCGTGTAGCGCCCATCGGCGAAGCCCGCGAGCCCGAGCGCCCGGGCGATGTCATGCGGGATCGCGTGACGGGAGACGAAGCCGCCCTGGTCGGCGAGCACGCCGAGGTAGCCGATCGTGCCCGAGCGAAACACGGCGAGCGAGAGCGCCCCGAGCGCGAGCGCCGCGATCGCCGCGCCGGCGAGCGCACGCGACGGTCGGCGTGCCCCGAGCACCATGAACGGAAGCACCAGGCCCGCCGTCGCCTTGGCGGCCGCAGCGCCCACCACCAGGGCGGCCGCGGAGCGCTCGTGGTCGGCGAGCGCAAGGTGGATCCCGACCAGCACGAGCAACGTCACCAGGGCGTCGTTGTGAGCGCCCCCTAGGCCCCAGACGAGCGCCAGCGGGTTGAGGCCGACGAACAGGACGGCGGCCACGGGCGGGCGGCCGAGCCGCTCCGCGAGCGAGGCCACGAGCGCCACGCAAGCGACGCCGGCCGCGGCGACGATCGCCTTGAGCGTCCACAGGCTCGCCGGCAGTCCGAGCGGGGCGAGCGCGTAGGAGACGAGGGTGAAGAGCGGGCCGTAGGGGCTCGGCAGGCCCTTCCAGCCGACGAACGGATGCACCGGGTCGAGCGGGGCGGCGTCGGCCGAATTGAGGTAGGGGTCGAAGCCGTGCAGCGCGCCGAGACGGGCGTAGGCGATGTAGCCGAAGACGTCGGCCGAGAGGATCGGCGCGCTGAGCGCGAGCGCCAGATGAGCGCCGAGCACCGCCGCGACCGCCCACGCGGGGCGCACCGCGTCGGCGACGACGAGCGCGGCCGCATAGGCGGCGCACATGACCAGCACGAGCACGCTGAAGCCGCCGGGCTGAAGCTCGGGCCCGACACCGGCGAGCGGCCCGCCGAGCCAGGCGGGGAAGCCCTCGCGGCCTGCCGGCACGAGGAACGATGCTCGGTCCGGGACGCCGGCGGCGACGGCCAGCGCAGCGCCCACGAGCACGATCAGGGATCCGGCCGCGATCGCGCTGCGGCGGCGCTCGAGCATGCCCACGCGTCGCCTGCGGCCCGAGGGCGCGACGAACGGCGAGAGCCTCATCCGCGCTGGGTCGGTCGCCACAGGCGGATCAGGCGGGGATGCGGCTGAAGAGCGCGCGTGGCAGGTGGCGCACCACCGACATCACGAGGCGCAGGCCTCGCGGGGCCCACACCGTGTGGGCGCCGCGGGCGAGCCCCTCGACGATCGCCTCGGCCACTCGGTCGGGCGTGGTGCTGTAGGGCGGTGCGTCCATGCCGGCCGTCATCTTCGTGCGCACGAAGCCCGGCCGCACGACCAGCACGCCCGCTCCCGTGCCCTCGAGTGCCAGGCCGAGGCCTTGCGCGAACCCGTCTAGGCCCGCCTTCGACGCCCCGTAGACGTAGTTCGAGCGCCGCACCCGCTCGCCCGCGACCGACGACAGGACCGCGATCGTGCCGTGCCCCTGGGCGACGAGGCGTCGCGCGATCACGGTCATCACCGACGCCGCCCCGAGGAAGTTGGTGCGCAGCACGGACACCGCGGCCATGTGGTCGCGCTCGGACTCGGACTGCTCGCCGAGCACGCCGAAGGCGACGAGCACGAGGTCGACGTCCTGCTCCCCTGCGAGCGCCGCTTCCACGAAAGGGGGGTGGCTCTCCACGTCGTCGGCGTCGAACGGGAGCACCTCGACCGCCACGCCCCGACCGCGCAGCTCCCCGGCGAACGCCTCGACGGCGTCGGGGCGGCGCACCGCGAGCCGCGCCGCGCGCATTCGCTCGCCCGCAAGGCGGCGCAGCGTCGCCTGCGCGATCTCGGACGTGGCGCCGAGCACGAGCACCGACTGGGGCGCCCCGAGCGCGTCCCTCATCGACCGACCTCCACCGGCGCGCGCTCGCCTCGCCGCCGAGCAGTCGTCGGGGCGGGCGCGAGCAGGCCGACGCGCCGAGCGAGGTCCGAGCGCATCACGCCCTCCGGGTCGAGGCGACGCTGCGCCAGCCGCCACTGCTCGAGCCGCGGGTACATCGCAGCGAGCAGCGCGGGGCGCAAGCGCGAGTCCTTGGCGAGGTAGACGCGCCCACCGGCCTCGACGACGAGCTCGTCGAGGCCGTCGAGCAGCGTCGCGAGCCCGGGCATCGCCGCGGGCAGGTCGAGCGCGAGCGTGAAGCCCGGCATCGGAAACGAGAGCAGCCCCTGCTGCGGGCCGAAGCGCTTGAGCACGGCGAGAAACGACGGGCTGCGGGCGGCGCTCAGGCGCTCGAGCACCGAGCGCAACGCATTCGCGGCGCCGAAGGGCACCACCAACTGGTACTGCAGGAAGCCCCGCCGGCCGTAGAGGCGATTCCA
>Ga0136630_1001130_pt1 | contig 10764 bp, 7 predicted proteins | sample AntDrymUQ5682106_2_FD_105496 | JGI IMG/M metagenome (GOLD analysis project Ga0136630, IMG submission 105496) | Polar desert sand microbial communities from Dry Valleys, Antarctica - metaG UQ568 (21.06) | ecosystem: Environmental > Terrestrial > Soil > Desert | place: Antarctica: Dry Valley...
AGGTAAGGTGTGTCACGATCACAGGGACGGAAATGGCTCATGTACGCCCGCTCATTGGAACCCTGACCGATCCGATCCCCTCGCGCTTGAAAAGTGCCACGCTAAGTCCGACAGGCTGCTAGGTGCTTCCTGGCGAAAAGCGGGATTCAGAGGGGATCTTTATTTCGTTCTCTTGGCCTCCAGCGTCATATTTTTGACATCCGACCCGGCGGGTGTTTAACTTGAGAGGAGAGATGCAGCGCACATGTATCACCACCACGCCTTGATCGTCGACAACGATGCGGGAACCCGACAGCGCGTCAGGACCATTCTCGAGTTCCTCGAGTTCCAGGAGATCGCGAGCTGCGAAGCGGCCCAATTTCAGGAGGCGCTGGCGGAGATGCCGACTTGCGACCTCGTCCTTCTGGGTGATGGCGGCCTGCCGGCCGTTCGGAGGGAACTCGTGAAACAGCTTCAAGCAGAGCACCCGAACATCGCGGTGCTGCTGATCCTCGACCCCAGGGCGCCGCGCCCGCCGAGCGAGGCCGGCCTAGCCACCGTGTGGCTCCCCTTGCGCCACGACGAGCTGACGGCGGCCCTCGGCAAGATCGAGCGGCACCGAGCATTGCGGCAGGGCAACGGCACGAGACCGGTCGAGCTGTTTCGCAGCCTGGTCGGGACCAGCCCTGCCATCAAGCGCATCACCAAGATGATCGGCATGGTGGCCGGCACCGACGCCAATGTCCTCATCACCGGCGAGTCCGGGACCGGAAAAGAGGTGGTGGCGCGACACGTCCACTATCATTCCAAGCGCCGCAACCGCCCGTTCGTCCCGGTCAACTGCGGGGCCATCCCCGCGGAGCTCCTGGAGTCCGAGCTGTTCGGGCACGAAAAGGGCGCCTTCACCGGCGCCATTACGATGCGCCAGGGGCGCTTCGAGCTGGCCGAAGGCGGCACGATCTTCCTGGACGAGATCGGGGATATGACCCTCACGATGCAGGTCAAGCTCAACCGCGTCCTCCAGGACCGCACCTTCGAACGCGTGGGCAGCAACAAGAGCCTCACGGCCGATGTGCGCATCGTCGCCGCGACCCACGTCAACCTGGAAGACGCCATCGCCCGGGGGGCGTTCCGCGAGGACCTCTACTATCGCATGAATGTCTTCCCCATCGAGATGCCCCCCCTGCGCGAACGGACCGAGGATCTGCCCCTGCTCATCGACGAGCTGATCGCGCGTGGCGAGTACGAGGGCCGAGGCCGCATCCGTCTGACCCCGCGCTGTCATGCGTCGCTCGTGCGCTACCCCTGGCCCGGCAATGTGCGCGAGCTCGCGAACCTCATGGAACGCCTGGCCATCCTGTGCCCGAACGGCCTCGTGGACCTGCCCGATCTGCCGGTCAAGTACCAGGCCGCCGATCTGATGGGAGCGGACTTCCCACTCGTGACGGCAGACGTGGCGGCCGGTGTGTCCGAGCGCGACCTAGCTTTGGGCCTCACGCGCCTGCCCCGCACCGGGCTGGACCTCAAAGAACATCTGGACAGCCTCGAATACTCGCTCATCATCCAGGCCCTGGACGACTCCGATTGGGTCGTCGCGCACGCGGCCCAGCGCCTCAGGATGGGGCGCACCACACTGGTGGAAAAGATGCGCAAGTTCGATATTCAGCGCGCCGAGGACCGGCCGCGGGCCTGAGCGGCGCCCCTTGTCGAGACCGCTTCAGTTTTCCTTCGACCGGACCTAGAATCGCACCTCCGGGTGCCCATAACGCTCGAGGATCCCGTGCAACCGGTCTTCATCCTCCGCCATGCCGACGGTGCCGGACCGGGCTATCTCGCCGAGTTCCTGGCGTTGCGCCGCGTGCCGCTGGAGCTGTTTCGGCTCGATCAGAACGAGACGATGCCCGCGACGCTCTCACACGCCTCCGGGCTCGTGGTCATGGGCGGGCCGCGGCTGCCGTCCGCGGCCGCGGGGTCCCCAATGTTCGAACGCGAATGCGATCTGGTCGTCGAGGCCTGCGATCGAGGCCTCCCCGTCATCGGCCACGGGTTCGGGGCGGAGATCGTGTGCCTGGCCCTGGGGGGCAGTGTGGCGACCGATCCGAAGCGCGAGATCGGCTGGTTTCCGGTGCGGGCGGCGGATGGGGCAACGGCGAAACACTGGTGGCAGGGCCTCCCGGCCGATACCGAGGTATTCCACTGGCGCGACACCACACTGTCCCGCCCCACCGGTGCGGACGCCCTGATACGATGCGATCAACTTCGGGGTGATCAAGTACAGGGCGATCAAGGCTTCGTCATGGACAAGGTCCTGGCCCTTCAATGCCACCTACAGGTCACACCCAAAATGGTCACCGAGTGGGTGGCACGCTATCATGAGGCGCTCCGTCCTGCCGATGGTCCGTCGGGCCGAGTGCAGACGGCAACCGAGATCACACGCGCCCTGCCGCAGCGGGTCCGCGCGCTACGGCGAATAGCCGACCCTGTTTACACCCGCTGGCTGGAGGGTTTCGGCGAGCGGCCGGAGATTAAATAACCTGTCGGCGAGGTTCCCCGTGCGGCGCGACGGCGATGCGCCCGCATGAGTGCGCGGCATTCGATAAGAGACGGCAAGTCCGATGATCATCATCCTGCACCCCGACGCCAACAAGAACGACCAGGAATACCAGCGGCTCATGGAGCATCTCGCGGCGCTGCCCGCGGTCCGGCCGCGCACCCACGTCGAGGTCGGCGCCAAGCAGACCCTGACCGAGATCTATCTCATCGGCGACACCTCGCCCCTGGACAGTAAAGAGATCGAGGGCTTTGAGATCGTGGAAAGAGTGGTGCGGGTCTCTCAGGAGTATCGGGTCCTCGGCCGGCACAAGGGTGACACGCGGCCGAGCCACTTCGAGTACAACGGCGTGCGTTTCGGGCAGGACAGCTTGCAGATCTTCGCCGGCTTGTGCGCGGTGGATACACGCGAGCACGTCGAGGCCATGCTGCGTGCCTTGAGAGACCACGGCCAGGTGTGCACGCGCATGGGCGCGTACAAGCCCAGGACCAACCCCTATTCCTTCCAGGGCCATGGCAAGGACTGCCTCCCGTACGTGTTCGAGTCGGCGGGGAAATACGGCATCCGCGTGATCGCGATGGAGATCGTGCACGATGCCAACATCGAGGAGATCGCGGAGGCCCTGCGCCGGTCGGGCGATCCCACCGGCGTGATGCTCCAGATCGGGACGCGCAATACCCAGAACTTCGAGCTCCTGAAATGCGCCGGGCGCCAGAGACGCTTTCCGGTCCTGATGAAGCGCGGCTTTGGGATCACGCTCGAAGAGTCCCTGAACGCCGCCGAATACCTGGCCAGCGAGGGCAACCGCAACGTGGTTTTCTGCCTGCGTGGCGTCAAGACCAATATGGGAGACCCGCACCGCAACCTCGTGGACTTCGCCCACATCGCGGCCGTGAAGCGCCTGACACGTATGCCGGTGTGCATCGATCCTTCCCACGCGGTCGGATCGCGGGGCCGCGCACCCGATGGGATCCTGGACGTGTTGCACGCGACGGCCCAGGGGATCATCGCCGGTGCCAACATGGTGCTAGCGGACTTCCACCCCCATCCCGCCAAGGCGCTGGTGGACGGTCCGCAGGCCCTGACGATCGAGGAGCTGGGGCCGTTTCTGGAAGACGTTGCGATCGCGCGCGAGGCGTATGAGAAACGGCGGCGCCTTTATGAGCGCGCCGCGACCGAGGCGGGGCTGCGGAGCGCTGTATGAGGTCGCCTTTTGCGGGTTACGGCCCGCACGGAACCTGCTCTACAGTCGATGTAGGCGGGTTAGACGCGCTGTTTGCGTCGTAACCCGCCGAACGCACCCAAGAGGAACTTCCGATGTGCCGGACTCATGCACGGCGTTCCCGGAAGGCGGGTTACGCAATACAGCCGCTAACCCGCCCTGTCAGGTGATCGATTACTACGCCGGCTTTACTTCTATGCCGGCTTCACTTCTATGGGCTAGCGATCACCCGAGCTGGCGTTCCCTGATCTCGTCGAGGGTCTTGCAGTCGATGCATTGCGTCGCCGTGGGGCGTGCCTCCAGGCGCCTAATGCCGATCTCGACGCCGCAGACCTCGCAGTAACCGTAATCGCCGATCTCGAGGCTCGCGAGCGATTCTCCGATCTTTTTGATGAGCTTACGCTCCCGCTCCCGGGTGCGGAGCTCCAGCGCGAACTCCTCTTCCTGGGTGGCCCGATCGTTGGGATCCGCGAAGTTGCCGGCCTCGTCCTGCAGGTGATGAACGGTGCGCTCCACCTCATCCATCAGTTCGCGGCGCCACGCCAAGAGGATCTGCCGGAAATGCTCGACCTGCCCCGCGCCCATGTAGTCCTCACCGGCTTCCGGAACGTAGGGCGTGAACCCGGAGTACCCACCCCACGCGGGGGGCTTCGACGGCGCGGAATCAATCACCGCTTGCTTGGCTGGTTTCTTGGTCACCGACACCGGGTCCGACCTCACCGAACGAGAGGGGCGCATTTGTACCAGAAAGGCCCTGAGGGCTCAAGTAGCCCAATAGGTCAGGGACGGAACGACTTCTCGCAGCCGGCACCCGGTTGGTAGGGGCGCACGGCGTGCGCCCTCTGGGAACGGGTGCGCCTAGCCCAACTTTTCTCTACTGGGAGGCGCGCAAGCGCTCGCCGGGCGTAGACTACGCTCCCGGCCCCGGCGGAGGGTACACACCATGCGCGTGAGATTCCTCTTGGCGTTCGCTTTGGCCGTGGCCAGCCTCACCGTGGTCGAGGCCCGCCCGCTCGCCCCCGAGGCGGTGCCCGAACCGCTCAGGCCCTGGGTCCCCTGGGTGCTGCATGGTCTCGATGATCTGGGCTGCCCGGCTTTCTTCAGCGATCCGCGCGCGCGGCGTTGCGCGTGGCCGAGCACGGTCGAGCTCGTGCTCGAAGACAGCGGTGGGACCTTCGAGCAATCGTGGGCCGTGTATCGCGAGGTCGACGTGGCACTGCCCGGCGATCCCCGGCACTGGCCACAGGAGGTCAAAGTCGATGGAGACGCGGCTGCTGTCGGGGAGCGGGATGGCCGACCGGTATTACGCCTCGGCCCCGGCATTCATCGGATCAGCGGGCGTTTCCAATGGGACCGACTGCCCGATTCCCTCACCCTCCCGCCGGACAGCGGCCGGGTGGGCCTGCGCGTCAAGGGCGAGACCATGGCCCTGCCGGACCTGCGCCCCGATGGGCAGATTTGGCTCAAGACAGAAGGCGCGGGGGAGGCAGCGGACCGGTTGGATATCCAGGTGTTCCGCCGGCTCACCGATGAGATACCGGTTGAGATCACCACGCGCGTAGAGCTCGATGTGAGCGGACAGGAGCGCGAGCTGGCGTTGAACGGGGCACTGCTCCCGGACACCATCCCCCTGAGATTGGACAGCCCGCTACCGGCGCGGATCGAACCTAGCGGAGAGCTCCGCCTGAAGGTGCGGCCGGGGCACTGGGTGGTCGAGGTCCTGGGCCGTTATCCCGCCGACACCGCCACTTTCGAGCTCGCGGAGCCCCAAGACCCCTGGCCGAAACAAGAGGTGTGGGTCTTCGATGCGCGGAACCACCTGCGGCTGGTCGAGGTCGAGGGGGTCCCGGCCGTGGACCCGAGCCAGACCACCCTGCCAGACGCCTGGAAGGGGCTCCCCGCCTACCGCGTGAACCCCGGCGACACCCTGACGCTCAAGCTCGTGCGCCGCGGAGACCCGGAGCCCGAGCCGGATCGGTTGATCCTCAATCGCGATCTATGGCTCGATTTCGATGGCGGCGGCTACACGGTGGCCGACTCCATCACCGGCACCATGACGCGCGGCTGGCGACTCACGGCGGGAGAGCAGCTCGCGCTCGGGCGCGTGGCGCAGGACGGCGTCCCACAGCTCATCACGGCACTGCCGGGCGACCGGCGCCCCGGGGTCGAGGTGCGGCGCGGCACCCTCAATCTGGACGCCCGTTCACGCCTGGAAGGCGCGCTGCGATCGCCCCCGGCCGTGGGCTGGGATCAGGACTTTCAGGGGCTTTCCGCCACCTTGCACCTGCCGCCGGGCTGGCGCCTGTTCGCGGCCAGTGGCATGGACGACGCGACCGCGACCTGGCTCATGCGCTGGACGCTCCTCGATCTGTTGCTGGTCCTGCTCGCCGGCATGGCCATCGGCCATCTGTGGGGACCGGCCTCGGGCCTCCTCGGGCTCGTGGCGCTGACCCTCATCTGGCAGGAGCCCGGGGCGCCGACCACCATCTGGCTGCACCTGTGCGCCGCCACCGCCCTCGTGCGGGTCCTGCCCGAGGGACGCTGGTCGTCCTTGGCAGGCGCCTACCGCTTCGGAGCCTTCGGCGTGCTGGCGCTGATCGCCCTGCCGTTCATGGTCGATCAGGTGCGCCTCGCGCTCTATCCGCAACTCGAGCGAGCGGGGCCGGCGCCGCTCGCGGGCGTGCTCGGCGGGCTCCAAACCCCCGGGGAGGTGTCGAGCGAAGCGACCGGGAAGATGGACATGGCCGTAGAGCGGGGCGATCGGGTGTTCAGAAAAAGCCCAGCACCGGCCGAGGAGGCGGAGGAGCTCCCTGAAACGCCGGCCGCCAGTGCGCCGTCGGCCGAGCAGTTGGATGCCATGGCCATGAAGGACGAGCGCGAGCGAGCGCCCTCGAGACCGGCCGCCTTGACCGACGAGATCGACCCCAAGGCCAAGGTACAGACCGGCCCCGGCCTCCCCGAATGGCGCTGGACGGAGGTGGCGCTCACCTGGCGCGGCCCCGTGGTACGAGACCAGTCCCTCTATCTAATGCTTATCCCGCCATGGGGACATCTGCTCATGAACCTGGCCGGAGTCGTGCTCCTCGCCCTCCTCGCCGCACGAATGTGGCAGCTCCGCCGCGGCCGGCCGGAAGGTCCCGTCGGGATGTTCGGCGGGATGACCCCGGCCCTCGTGATCCTTTCCGTCGCCGGCCTGGGCCTTCCCTGCGACGAGGCCCGCGCCGACTTCCCCGATCCGAAGCTCCTGGAGACCTTGAAGGAACGCCTGACGGCGCCACCCGACTGCCGGACGAGCTGCGCCCAGATCGCGCGCGCCGCCATCCAGATCACGCCCACGCTCTTGGCCGTGCGCCTGGAGATCCACAGTGAGGGATCGGTGGCCGTGCCGTTGCCGGTCAATGCCCGCGAATGGATGCCGAGCGAGGTGCTTCTGGACGAGGGAGGCGGCGCACCGCTCTTCCGGGCACCGGACGGCGGCCTCTGGGTCCGCCTGGCCACAGGCCGCCACGATGTCCTGGTCGCCGGGCGCCCCCCACCGCGCGCGCGCCTCACCCTGCCCCTGCCCTTGCGCCCCCACCGGGTCGAGGTGCGCGCCGAGGGCTGGGCCGTCGAGGGCGTCCGTGAAGACGGCGCGCCCGACGGCCAGCTCCAGTTCACCCGCCTGCGGGCCGGCGCGCAGCTACCGGACCTCGAGCCCGGCGCCCTGCCGGGCTTCGCGCGAGTCGATCGGCTCCTGCACCTCGGGCTCGACTGGCGCGTCGACACCGAGGTCCGGCGCCTGTCCCCGCTCGGTCAGGCGCTGGTCCTGGAGGTCCCCCTGCTCGCCGGTGAATCGGTGACCACCGAGGGCGTGCGGGGGCGCGACGACAAGGTATTGGTCAGCCTAGCAGCCAACGCCGAGAGCACCCGCTGGGCGTCCGTCATCGCCGACAAGCGCCCGGAGCTGACCCTGGTCGCGCCCCAGACGCTCGACTGGACCGAACGCTGGCGTGCCGATGTGAGCCCCATCTGGCATCTCGACTCGCGCGGCCTCCCGGCCGTGCATCACCTGGACCCGAACGGCCGCTGGCTGCCCGAATGGCGCCCCTGGCCCGGGGAGGCGCTCACCCTGGTCGTGAGCCGGCCGGCCGCCATCGAGGGCCCGACCCTGACCCTGAAGGCGAGCCACCTGGCCACGGAGATCGGCCAGCGCGCTACCGACAGCACGCTCGTGCTCGCACTCGAAAGCAGCCAGGGCGGGCAACATGCCCTCACGCTGCCGGAGGACGGGCGTCTCCTCCAAGTGGTGATCGATGGGCAGGCCCAGCCGATCCGCCAGGAAGGCCGACGGGTCGGCTTTCCCCTGGCGTCGGGCGAGCAATCGATCGAGGTCCGGTTCCGCCAGGACCAAGGCATCACCCCCCTGTTTCGAACACCCGAGCTCGATCTGGGCGCTCCGAGCGCCAACCACAGCCTGGAGGCGCGCTTGGGCAGCGACCGCTGGGTGCTGTTTGTGGGCGGCCCGAGGCTCGGACCCGCGGTGCTGTTCTGGGGCGCGCTCGCCATTGTCGCGCTCCTCGCCCTCGGACTCGGGCGCACGCGCTACACCCCCCTCGCCTTCCGGCACTGGTTCCTGCTCGGCATCGGTTTGAGCCAGGGCAGCGCCGTGGGCGCCCTCCTGGTCGCCGCCTGGCTCCTGGCGCTCGGCGCCAGGACACGCGTGCCGAGCGATCTCGTCCCGCTACGCTTTGATGCCCTGCAGATCGCCCTCGTTCTGCTGACCCTCCTCGCCGCGGGCGCACTCTTCGACGCCGTGCGCCAAGGCCTCTTGGGTCTCCCCGAGATGCAGATCGCCGGCAACGGCTCGACCGCCTCCGCCCTCTCCTGGTACCAGGACCGCAGCGATGCCTCGCTGCCGCGCGCGTTCGTGCTCTCCGTGCCCCTGTGGGTGTATCGCTTCCTGATGCTGGCCTGGGCCTTGTGGCTCGCCTTCGCCCTCCTCGGCTGGCTGCGCTGGGGCTGGGACTGCTTCACCACCGGCGGCCTATGGAAACCCCGCAAACCCCGCATCGCCTCCCCACCCGCCGTTCCCGCGGAGGCCCGCAGCACCGCGGCCCCGGTGGCCTGAGGACGCGACGCTCGCGCGATCTGAAAGAGATCTTGATGCGCCCGGTCGCCCAGTTTCGACATTTGGCATCTATCGCGATGCATCACCGGGCACAGTACGCTGTGCCCATACTGTCACGCCGTCCCGCTGCTAGAACTGCCACGGCAGACCCCATCTCGGATCGGATCCAGAAGACGCGCATGCCCGTCACCGTTAGCGATCTCCGAAGGTGTACTTGCCGTTCGGCTTTAGGGGTACTATAATCTGCCCAAGTGCTTGATCCTTGGGCGGAGCTTTCCGTATGCACAGCGTCCCTACAGGCTCCTGACGCAAAACAAGAGCACCTTTTAGGGGGTCTACTTCTAGTTGGGCATTGTCTTGTTATTAATTTTGTTGGGAGAGTAAAATCATGGCATCATACAACTTTGATGATCGCAATATTCATTGGAACAAGCTTGGAGATTTCGAGCATTTGGTTTATTCCGTACTCGATATAGATGAAACAAATAAAATCGTCGATGTGCTTTTCAAGTTCGCAGCAAACCAACAGATTGTTCTTCATAGACACATGGCACACAACAATACGCTAGTCATACAAGGCGAGCATCGTCTTTATGAACCCAACGGTGAAATCAAGGAAATTCGTCCCGTCGGTAGTTATACCTCCAGCCCTCCAAGTAATGATCCTCATCGAGAAGGTGGTGGAGATCAAGATGTTGTCGTCTTTTTCAGCATTCGTGGAAGTGATGGTGTTTTATACGAGATTCTTGACGATGACTTGAATCTGCTAGTCACGCTCAATATGCAGGACATCATCGGCTTATATAAAGCACAGCAAGATATTGCGGGAAAATAACGGTCGGAGTAAAATTGAATGCCTAACAATGCGCTCAACCGGAGCGCGGCCATTTGGCACTTTGTTTATTTTCAAGCTTTCGTGGGCCGCGCCCGGTTAGCTTTACGTTAGGGGCGTATCTGTATCGAATCGTATGAAGATTGTGCAGTGTTGGTTTGGCCTCTGAGGAGAACGGTTGACGCTGCAACCTCACCCAAAGGAGAACCTATGTCCTCACTCTTTAGCATCAATCTCGCGTTAAGCTCTGTGCTTCTTGCCGCTTTGACCATAGGGACGGCCACTGCATCTCCTGACGACGCATCCGGCGGCTTCTCAACGCCGTCATCGCTCAAACGCCTTGTAGTTTTGGATTTCAAATTAACTGGCGATCTCGGAGGCAGTAATTTCGAAGCTGCACACAAGGAGCGGATCCGAGTGGCTAGTGAAAAACTGCGTGACGAGCTTAAACGTAATCATCTCTATAACGTTGTGGATGATGGAGCGGCGTTGGCTGTCATTGAACGTTGGAGTTCAGAGCAGAATCTGCATCATTGCAATGGCTGTGAACTAGATATGGCCAAACAACTTAATGCCGAACAAGTCTTGGTGCCATGGATTTTTCGAATGAGCAACCTTGTTCTAACAATGCACGTTGAGATCCGAGATGTCGCCACAGGCCGGATGCTAATGAAAAAGGCGCTGGACTTTCGCGGGGATAATGACATCGGATGGACGCGCGCTATCGCGTATTTGATAAGAGATATGAAGGAGCGCCGGAACATTAAATCATGACCCCACACGCCCTTGCAGAACACTGCCACTTGCCGATTCGGCATTTTCGTCCCTAACCCGGCGCTCAACTCGGACGCGCTGCCGCGCGCCGGTTAGCTCCGCGTTGGGGGAGCAGCCGACAAGGCTGCGGATCTTGAGGGGTGGAAGTCCCCTTACCGTCAGTTGCCCGAAACGGACGGTTAGGCTATCCGGGGCACGGGGAGGTAACGAACCGTGATAGGCTCGGATGTAGAAGCCACGGCTGCCCGGTGTGTAAGCACCGCGGTAGGAGCAATCGGGGTGGCGAGCAAACCTGCGGG
>Ga0136630_1001131_pt1 | contig 10762 bp, 12 predicted proteins | sample AntDrymUQ5682106_2_FD_105496 | JGI IMG/M metagenome (GOLD analysis project Ga0136630, IMG submission 105496) | Polar desert sand microbial communities from Dry Valleys, Antarctica - metaG UQ568 (21.06) | ecosystem: Environmental > Terrestrial > Soil > Desert | place: Antarctica: Dry Valley...
GCGATCAAAGCCCCAACCGCGAAGCCAGCGAGGGCGAAGAGCGCATACTTCGCGTAGCTGGTTTTGGACGGCTCGCGAGAAGTGGGAGCACTACCGCCCAGTTTGGCTTTGCCGACGCCCTTGATGGCCTTTTTTCCCGCGCTTGTTACCACAATGCCTTTGCCGGATTTTGCAGCGACTCTGGCCCCGGTTTTCAGTGCTTTCCTGCCCGTCCTGGTGCCGACGGCGGTCTTGATTACCTTCTTGCTCGCTCTCCTGCCGGTCTTCGTGCCGACCGCTGTTTTGGCTACTCTGCCAAGCACGGATAACCTCCGTATCCTCGATGTTTTTCGGATGAGCAAAAATCATACCCTCGATCCCGTGGCCGAAAACACGATCCAGGACTACGATCGTGCCGGAACCGCGCGAACCCTCAACCTGTTCTCGACGCCGCGCACGCCCGGAACACGGCTGACGGCATTCTCGACGGCCAAGACCTCTTCCCGGCTCGGCACGCTCCCGTGCAACGTCACGACAAACCTGCAGGAACTGATGCTGATCCGGGACGAGCCCCCGAACCTCCGCCGTCCCAGATAGCCACGCACGAGCTGTACGAGCATCGCATCGTTGGCCGGTGGTGAATCTTCAAATTCGGAAGTCAGGCTCATTCTCCGTTGCGTAGCCTGGAAACCAGGGTGAGACGACGATATCGTATCCGGCGCTCGTTGCGGGGCTCCTCGAACTCCGCCTCGCGGGCAAACGTGGTCTCGCCATCGGCCGCAGCCTCCACGAGAGCGGCGAGGTCTTCTCTCTCGGACGGGGTGAGGCCAGCCGCGTCGCGTTCCCGTTCTTCGCGCTCGAAGAGCCGTGCGCGCCGGGCGAAGGCGACGAAGAGGCTGCACGGCTCGGGGCAGGGGATCTCCCCCTCCCCACGGTCCATCGCAAGCGGCGTCTCAGCGTCCACGTCCCAGCGAACCGTCTTCAGGCACACGCTATCTTCGCAGCACGCCCTCGCCGCGTTCTGGACGCCCTCGTCGGAGAGACGCTGGACCCTCTTGTAGATACCGCTCTGCCGCGCCGCGTTCTCCCGGTAACTCGTAACCTCCAGTTTCCCTTCCCGCTCCATGCGCCAGTGAACGATAGCGGCTGGATAAAGGTAATTCATGGCGACCGACAGTTCCCTCGCGTCAGCGGCCCGCAAAGACCAGCCCCGACGCAGGTTCGGAGCGCTTTTGAGCGGACGATGCTCCCCCGCTTCGGTGAGGCGTGAGATCTCCCGCGCCGCCCGAGGGTCGTCGTGGAAGTCCATGCCCTCGGCATCCGCATCATCCATGTGCCGGATCTCGTATCCGCTCTCCACTTTGCGGACGAGGACTTGCGCGAAGGCGCGACCCTCTGGAGCTTCGTCCACCCAGGCGGCGAAAGCCTCGCGGGACGCGGCGGCAGCGTTCTCGCTCGCGCCGGATGCCATACCAGGTGTATTACGAGGCGCTTCGGACAACCTCGTCCTCGGGATCAGCCGCGCGGTACGCATCTCGGGCGCGGTCGGCGATGAGGTCGGCCATCGAGGGGTGGGTGCCGACCGGGGCGCCGTAGAAGATGGTGCGATCCTCGCGCTGCGTCACCTCGCCGGTGAGACCGAGGTCTTCGGGGATAGTCTCTCGCGTGTGCCAGCCTTCGGCGATGAAGACGGGGAGCAGGATGACGTTCTCCGCCTCGACACCGGCGACGACTTCGCTCACCTCCGGGGCCTGGTCCAGAAACGCCTCTTCCACGAGGTCGAAAAGGCCGCGCTCCCTGATGCGTCCGGCGTTCAGGTAGATCACGCCGCCCGAGCTTTTATTCAGATCCGTCCCATGCCCGAGGAGAACGAGCGCGGTCTTCCCAGGCCGTTTTTCCTTGCCGCGCATGAGGTCTTCCATGCGCTCAAGGATCACGCCCTCCATCTGCCCGAATGTCCCAAGCGGCCCCGCATACCGGACGGTTTTTCTGCCTTTTTTCGTCACCGGCCCTTCGAGGCCGAGTTCGCGTGGGATCACCTGCTGGGTGAAGTACCCCTCCGAGATGAACGCCGGAACGACGCACACGTCCTCCGACTCCACCGTGTCGAGGACGTGGCGCATGGCAGGCTCCTCTTTCCAGAAGCACTCCACCACCTCGTCGAAGAGGCCCATCTCCCGGATGCGCGCGGCATGCTCGTATATGGGCAGGCTGGAATCCCCGTTCAGGTGCGAGCCATGACCCACTATGACGAGAGCCTTCACGGTTGCGCGTCCTCCCCTTCGATCTCTGTCCGAAACACGCGATGCACGAAGAGGATTCTACTCCAGCCCACCGGCGGCGCGGCGAACGTTATCACGTCGGAAGCCTATTCCTGCTCGGCGGCGAAGGCGCGGTTCTTGCCGGCCCGTTTGGCGCGGTACATCTCCTGATCCGCGGCGTCCAAGAGCCCCTCCAGCGTATTCGCTTTGTCCGAGAGCCGAGCCACGCCCAAAGAGACCGTGATCTGGCGCAGCAAACCCTCGTCGCGTCCGGGGGAACACGCCTCCTCGACCCGCAAACGGATGCGCTCGGCGACCGTCACTGCGTCCTGGAGGCTGCCGTTCATGAGCACCACGAACTCCTCGCCGCCCTGCCTGGCCGTGTGGTCGTCGGCACGGGCCAGGTCCTGCATGGCGCGGGCCACGCAGACGAGGGCCCGGTCGCCAGCCTCGTGCCCGAACTCGTCGTTGTAGGCTTTGAAGTCATCTATATCCAGCACGATGCAGGCCAACGGGAGGCCGTTCTCCTGGGAGAGCGTGAGCCGGCGTTTCGCCGCCCGACGAAAGAAGGCCCGGCTGGAGAGCGCCGTGAGCTCGTCCAGGTCGGCCGCCCGCCGCAGCGAGGCGATGTCCTGTCGCTCGGACCTGTACAGGATGACCGCCGCCAGCGCCGCCAGGACGATGACGAATACCTCAGCGAAGTCCTCCAGAAAGGTTACGGTCAGGGAAGTGGCGGGGGCGAAGACCGTCTCCACCAGCGCCAGTATCTGCGCCGCCAGGAAAAACAGCACGGCGGCCAGGATGAAGCGCAGCGCCCGGCGCTGCAGGAGGAAGCCGAAACCGGGGATGAGACGCTGCACCAGGAAGAACACAACGGTCCCGACCATGATGCTGACCGTCTCGCTTATGACTTCGATCAGCGTGATCGTTTGCAGCGTCACATCCACTCTGTTGGGACACCTTTCCGGTCTTCGAGGCCAACGCTCCAGTGAATGGCGGGAGCATGCAGAGAAAACGACAACGGATTCCGTACAGTGATCGGCCCAAACCACCCGAAACTTTAGCCGCTATACGGTTCAGGCGGGAGACGTAGATCATCGTCCCTTATCACGGCCCGTGACCGGTGGCAGATGGTGCCCGAGAGCTTCTGGGCCGTGCTTCAGAGCGGCCATGAAAGCAGCGGCAAGCACGACGGGCTCCGTGGCCGTGGGCGCGAGGCGTCGGTCCGCGCGCAGCAGACCGTCGAGGTTGGAGATGGCCTGGATACCCCGCCGCGAGCGGACGCCGCCAGCCTTCAATACGCCGTTCGCCATGCGCGAGACATCCTCGGCTTCCTGGCGTCCGGCCCGCGCGGCTACGTCGAGGTCGGGTACTTCAGCGAGGACTTCCAGATAGGAATGCACCAGCGCGCCCCTCGCGGACTCGGAGCGCGAGAGGGCGGCAAGCAGGGCGGGCCGGGCGAGTTGGCGCGATATCTCGTAATCCCTGGCGTAATCGCGGGCCAGCGGATCGCGGGTGGCGGCGAATCGCATCGCGTCCCGGAGCGTGGCGGACTCGCCGGCCCCAAGCGCAACCCGGAGGGAGGCTACAAGAGATCCTGCTTCCCCCGCCGCCTCGAACGCCCGGACAAAGTAAAGGATCTCATCGTGCCCTAGCCCCCGTAGCACCCGTCCGGACCTCTCCCCGAGCGCCGCTGCTCGGCAGAGCGGGGCCAGATATCCCGCGCCACGCGCATCGGCGAACCCGGCGAGCGAGCTCGAGGATAGCACCGCCTCCAACACCGTCTCCCCCACGCTCCGGCGGGCGGCCCCGGCGAGCGCGTCTCGGGCCGAAACAGCCGCGAGAATCTTTCGCTCGTGGGCGACAGGCCCATCGAGATAGCGGGAGCCCACGCCAGGCATCGGGGCACTGTAGACAAGCGTCATGGCCGTCGCCGCGCAGGCGCCGATGCGCTGCTCGGGCACGGGAAGTGGTCCTTCGGGCCGCCGCATCGAAGGTATCCTAAAGAGCCTTTTCCAGGTCTTCGAGGACGGCCTCCACGTCGGGCTGGTCCTTCGTCGAAGCCTCGATCTGCTTCGCCCGGATCACGCCTTCCCGGTCTATGACAAAGTATGCTCGCTCCGGGTAGCCGTTCTCATGCCTGACGCCGTAACTGTCCACGGCCTCGCGCTCGAGGTCGGAGAGCAACGGGAACTCGATGCCCTGTTCTTCGGCCCATGCTCGATGCGACCAGGGCGTGTCGGCGCTGATCGCCAACACCCTCGCCCCCTTCTCCTCGAAGCGCGAGATCTCCGCCTGCACCCGGCTCAACTGATCCGTGCAGACACTCGACCAATCTCCAGGATAGAAGAACAACACAACCGGGCCTGTATCAACGTAGCTTTTCAAAGAAATCTTCTCGTCCCAGCTATCCGAAGGCAACGCGAAGTCCGGAGCCCGCTCCCCAACATCCGCCGACACTGATACCTCCCGTCAATAGTCTCCAACAGCAGCAAAGCGATGGTCGTCTCCGTCCTGTCTTCCGGGATGACCACCGTCCCGATTCTACCCGCGAGCCGGGATCCTCACAGGTTCGCCATCCGAGCGGTTAATATATGCAGCGTAATGATGAACCGGACCAATTGCGAAGAGTTGCTGGATTACCGGCGTTCCGTCTTGGAGATGTACGCCCGGACCCGCGATGATACCCTGGACCCGGCAGTCCGCTGCGAGCGGTTCCGCCAGCAGAGAGCCGAACTGTTCCGTAAACATCCGCGATCTCCCCTCTCGCGTGAGGCGATGGCCCAAACCGGAGGCCCCCGTTACTACGACTACGACCCCGCGCTCCGCTACGCGCTTCCCGTAGACTATGACGTGGAGCCTGATGTTACCGAAGTACATCTGCAAGAAGACGGCCTGATGCGGCTCGTGCGTTTCGGGAAGGTTCGATTCTCACTACACGGCGCGGAGCATTCGCTATCGCTGTTCTGGGTCTCCGGCTACGGTGGCGGGGTACTTCTCCCGTTCCGCGATGCGACCAGCGGAAGAGAAACCTACGGAGGAGGCCGGTACGTGCTCGACACCATCAAGCACGCTGACCTCGGCTCCGAGGATGGATGCCTGATCGTGGATTTCAACTTCTCCTACAACCCATCTTGCGCCTACGATCCCCGCTGGCATTGTCCTCTGGCTCCCGCTGAGAATCACCTGCCGGTGCAGATCCGGGGCGGCGAAAAATCCTATCCGTCAGGGGACGAGATTTGAGTGGCGCGGGGAACAGTTCCTTGATCCCGGAGGACGCTTTCGAGAAGGACATCCTGGAAGGCACTCTGGGTGCGGAGGAGGAGCTTTGGCTGGCGGACCCGGAGACGCTCAGGCTCTCCGATGGGGCGCAGAAGATACTGGATTCCGTACCCGAAGGTCATTTCAGCGGCGAGTTGATAGACTCCGAGATCGAATCCAACACCGGCGTCCACGGCGAACCGCTCGGGGTCGTGGAAGACCTCGTGGCGCGGCGACGGATGTTGCTGGCCTGGGCCGAACGTCTCGGCAGATTGCTCGGCACCAGCGGGACGCATCCCATCGGGGATTGGCGCGAGCAGCGGATCATAGACAAGCCCCATTACCAGCGCCTGAAAAGCAAGCTGGGGTGGTTGATCCGTCGCAACAACACCTTCTCGCTGCACGTCCACTACGCCGTGCGAGGCCGGGAGAAAGCCATCTATATGTTCGACAGGCTGAGGGAGTACGTGCCGCACATGCTCGCGCTCTCGGTCAACTCGCCGTTCTGGCAGGGTGAGATCACGGACATGCAATCCTCGCGTATCCTGATCTTCTCTCGCTCCATCCACCGCGCCGGGATGCCGGAACCTCTGGGCTCGTGGGATTCTTACGCGAAGTACGTGGATTTCGCCCAACGTTCCGGCTCGATAGATTCGCTCTCGGAGATCTGGTGGGACGTGAGACCCCATCCGGGCCTCGGCACCATTGAGGTCCGAGCCTTCGACGCCCAGACCGCCCTTTGGCGCAACGAGGCTCTCATCACCCTCACAGCCACCCTGTGCGATTTGCTATCCGGCGAGTATGAATCGGGAGAGCGGCGCGAAATTCGTCCGAGCCGAGAGATCGAAGAGAACAAGTGGAGCGCGCAGCGATACGGCCTGAAAGGCGAGTTCGCCAGCCACGATACCCACGAGACGGTCGAGACCCGCAAGGCCATCGAAAGTCTGCTCACCCTCCTGCAAAACGGCACGAAGCATGACCTCTCCGGCGCGTGGCGCATCCTGGACGAACCCACTGAGGCAGATCGTCAACTGGAAGTGTGGCGTGCATCGGGCTCCACGCTGGAGGTCGCCCGCGACATCGCGGCTCGGACGCGGGAATCGGCCGACTAGACCCGAAAGCGGATCAACCGTGCCGGAGTTTCGAGTCCCTCCGGCCCGGAGTTTATCTGTAGCCGATTTACTTCCCGAGCAAGCGGATCCTCACCTGCTTCTTGGCCTGATTGACGACCACGCCGCGCACCCTCGGGTTCTTGAGCGCGTTCACGGCGACCTTCCTGACTATTGGACTCTTCAGCAGCTTCACAGCGATAGTGGTCTTGCTCACATCAGATTCCTCTCGTTCTGATCCGGCCGCACAGCCGTTCGAGTACGTTCACTAGCCACATAGGCTACCACGACGGAATGGCCTCTTTGCCACTCAGGTCGCGCGGTCTATCTCGCGGTGGTAACGGACACCGACCCGTCCGCCCAGGATACCGCCGAGGAGTTCGATCAGGAGCACTCCGGCGGCTATCCCCAGGCCAACGAGACCCTGGTCCATGAGCGCCTGGAACGCTGGGGCCGCTCCGTTCCGCACGAAGTCCTGAAGCTGGCCGATCAAATCTCCCGGCAGCAAATCGCCGAAGACGCCCCCAACCACCGTCAAGAGCAAAGCCAGGATGATGCCCCACACGACCGTCATCGCGCCGTTGCGCCCCCCGTCGAAGCGCGCCAGCCTCCCTGCGACGTATCCCCCGAAGAAATAAGTCAGGAAAAGGAGGACCGCGACCACGGCGAGGCCGGTAATGACCGCTGGCTCCAACGAACCGCCGTTGATCTCCGGCGCGAACCCGAGGGGGACGAGCATCAACCCAGCCACCGCCGAGAACAAAGATCCCACCACGACCGCGAACACGAACCCGATGAAGCTGGCGAGCCAGTCCACGCCCCCGTACATGTCCCGCAGCCGCTCCTCGCGCTCCTCCGCCGCCTCGAAGTAGCCTCTCGGATACGACGACTCCCGTGTGTCGCGCGGGGTATCCTGCGCGCCGGGGGTGCGTATGACGCGCGTCTCCGCGCCTTCGCCGGAGGAAGTCCGGGGCGGCGGGGCCGACTGCGACGCCCGGCGCAACCGGCGGGGCGGCTCCCTCTCCTCGTCGGCTCCTTGCCGCGAAGGTATCTGCCGGGTCGCGTCCTGATCCCGCGCTGGCTCCACCCGAGTCCTGTCGTCCTCGCCGAGGGGTCCCGTCCGTCGGCGCTCTTCGGGTCTGTCCTTGGGCCTGTCCGTCATCTCTCTCCCTCGTGGTCGCCGACTTTCCCGGAATTCTACATGGCCCAGGCGGTGCGCTCACTGGAGGCGCATCCGGCACCATAATGCGCTAACCTAGCCACGCGCACTCCACTCGGGGCGCGGGACCAGCATCTCGTTGTACATCAGGCTAAAAATTCTGGCTCTTTTAAGAGTTTGGCTTGGACGCCGGGCCGTATCCAGCGGGGATGGTCCCTCATATCATGGCGCGTGTCGTCATGGAACTACGAAGGAGGCAGGTTTGGCTGAATTGAACCGCGAAGAAGTTATCAGGCAGGCGCAGGAGAGCAACGTGCAGTTCATTCGGCTGTGGTTCACGGACGTTCTCGGGACGTTGAAGAGCTTTGCGATCACGGTGGATGAGCTAGAGGACGCTCTTGATGGCGGGATGGGCTTCGACGGGTCTTCGATCACGGGTTATCAGGACATCGAGGAATCGGACATGATCGCGATGCCCGACCCTTCGACGTTTCAGATCATCCCCTGGAGCCCGAATGACGAGCCGACGGCGCGCATGATCTGCGATGTGCGTACCCCCGAGGGCGACCCCTACGTGGGCGACCCGCGCCACATCCTGCGCCGCGCCCTGGAACGCGCCAACGAGATGGGTTTCGACAAGTTCTATTGCGGCCCCGAACTCGAGTTCTTCTACTTCAAGGACTCAAAAGGCACAGAGCCTCTGGACTACGGCGGCTACTTCGACCTGACGACCCTGGACGCGGCGACCGCCCTGCGGCGCGAGACGGTGCAGTCTCTCCAGCAGCTCGGCATCAAGGTCGAGTACTCTCACCACGAAGTCGGGATCAGCCAGCACGAGATAGACCTGCGCTACGACGACGCGATGACGATGGCGGACAAGGTGATGACCTACAAGACGGTCGTCAAGGAAGTCGCCACCCGCCACGGCGTCTACGCGACGTTCATGCCGAAGCCGCTCCAGAACCAGAACGGCTCGGGGATGCACACCCACCAGAGCCTCTTCTCGGGCGGCAAGAACGCCTTCTACGACAGCAGCAACGAATATTATCTCTCCGACGAAGCGCAGGCGTTCATCGCGGGGCAGCTCCGGCACGCCAGGGAACTTTCGATCATCTTCGCCCAGCACGTAAACTCGTACAAACGCCTGGTGCCAGGCTACGAGGCCCCTGTGTACATCGCCTGGAGCCGCCGCAACCGCTCGGCCCTGGTGCGCGTGCCGCTCTACCATCCGGGCGAGGAGAAGGCGACGCGCATGGAGCTTCGCTGCCCGGACCCGGCGGCGAACATATACCTGTGCTTCGCCGCGCTCCTGCACGCTGGCCTCGAAGGTATCGAGAAGGGCTACGAGTTGCCGGAGCCGATGGAGCGAAACCTTTACCATCTCACCTCCGAGGAGCGGGAGAAAATGGGCATCCAGAGTCTCCCCGCCGACCTGGGCGAGGCGATCAAGGAGGCCGAGAACTCCGAACTGCTGCACAAAGCTCTCGGCGAACACACCTACACCCGCCTGCTGGAGCTCAAGCGCCAGGAATTCGAGGAATACCGCGTGCAGGTCACGCCCTACGAGCTGGAGAAGTATCTGCCGGTTCTGTAGCGGGTCAGCCTGTCAGCACTTCAGCGAGTCAGCAAAGGGGCGCGGTCTACGTCGCGCTCCTTTCGTTTTGCTTACGGACCTTTTATCAGGCTTAACACTTCCGGCAGTAGTGCTTGCGTCGTGCTGATGGCTTCGTCGCCGTGGATGGTCTCGCTGCCAGACCAGTCGCCGAAGTAGCCGCCAGCTTCGCGCAGGATGGGCGGGAGGGGGGCGCAGTCCCAGGGGTTCATGGCGGGGTCGAACATGGCCTCCGCTCTGCCGGTGGCGACGAGGGCGTGTCCGTAGGCGTCTGACCAGCCTCGTGCCTCGCCCGCGGCGGAGAGGATGCGCCGCCACTCCGCTTCCCGACCGTATCTCTCGAAACCCTTCGCGTCCGTGAAGCAGACGATGCCTTCGGCTAGCCGCGTCTTTTCGGAGACCCGCGCCCGGCGGCCGTTGAGGTAGCAGCCCTCCCCCGTGGCAGCGCACAGCATTTCGTCGAGGGCGGGGAAGTAAGCGGCGCCGGCCTCGCATCGGCCTTCTATTTCGAGGCCGATCAGGACTCCGTAAAGCGGTACGCCGCGCACGAAAGCCTTCGTGCCGTCTATGGGATCGAGAACCCAACGGTGGGTAGCGTCTTCATCCCCCTCGTCCTCGAACTCTTCTCCGACGATGGCGTGGCGCGGATATTTCTCCCGGATGGCGGCACGCATCAGCCGCTCCGCCTCCCGGTCGGCGACCGTCACGGGCGTATCGTCTGGTTTCATCTCGGGGCGCGCGGCGGCGGTCCCGAAGTAGCCGAGCGTCAGCCGTCCCGCTTCGTATGCGATCTGGGCCGCGAATTCGAGATGGTCTCTCAGGTCCATCTCCCCACCCTATCATCGCTGCCGGAGCATTTCGGCGGTTCGGAGCGCCAGGCTGGGGTCAGACGCACGCTCGCGGCGCGGTCTTTCCAGGTCATCGGGCGTGTCCACGTCGTGCCGAGGGGCGCACTCGTGGATGGAGAGCCCGGCATCCGTGGATCCGGCTACGTCCTGAAAAAGCGGTTCGCATGTACCCCGCAATCCGTAGAGGATGTATCCGCCGCCGGCGCTGGGGATATTGACGAAGAGTTTCGAGGACGCCGTGTGGGACGCGTCGGTGCGAGGGCGGGACTTCTTTGCCGTATAATTCGGGCTGCCAGTGAGCACGCTGGCCGTATTCTATAAGCGTTTCGTGGAGGTGATCCACCCTTGCAAATCCGCGCCAGTAAGGCCGCGCCGAACGAGGTGAATACACCGCTGCTCGCCATCGGCCTGCACCGGGAGGCGAGCGCGCCAGATCCCTTGAACGGCGCCGCAGATGACGTCCTCTGCGGCGATTTCTCGGGCAAGATGGGCGAGCCGGCGATGCTGTATCCGAAAGACGCCATCGACGCCGA
>Ga0136630_1001134_pt1 | contig 10747 bp, 10 predicted proteins | sample AntDrymUQ5682106_2_FD_105496 | JGI IMG/M metagenome (GOLD analysis project Ga0136630, IMG submission 105496) | Polar desert sand microbial communities from Dry Valleys, Antarctica - metaG UQ568 (21.06) | ecosystem: Environmental > Terrestrial > Soil > Desert | place: Antarctica: Dry Valley...
CGATCACATCCACCGAGCCGTCCTCGATCTCCCCGGTTATCTCGTCGAAATACTCGTCCGTGAGCCGCGAGAACTGGCGATACTCGACCCGGATTTCCCCCTCGAACTCGCGGTTGAAATCCTCGACGAGCGCCTCCAAAGTCCCCGAATCATCCGGCCCGAACGAGAACGTGATGTTAACGACCCCGTTTTGCGACTCGGAGCCACCGCCGCACCCCGACGCTCCGAGGAGAGCCGCCCCGGCGAGGGACGTTCCGCCGAGCTTCAAAAAATTCCGGCGGTTCATCCTTCGGAAGTTTTTCGAGTTTTCCGAGGTTCTTCTCCTTTTCAAGAATCCCCCTTTATTTAGCGGAATATGAAGACGATGACGACGGTGGACACGAGCATGACTATGGCGAGGAAGCGATAATTCGACCACAGCGGCTTGCCTCGGAGTTCGCGCGTCTCCTCGCGCCAATAGCTCGGCTGCCACGTGAGATCCTCGGTCTTCTCCGGGTCGGGACGATATCCGAGGACGCTTATGATGGTGAGCATGAGGATCGAGGCGACAAACGAGATGCCCGCCACGTACAAAAACTGGATCGGCGGCTCTTCGGCGAGGATCTCGTTCAAAACGAACATGATGACGCCGAGCGGGATGAGGGTGATGAGCGTGAAGAAAGCGGCGTTCGCGTTGATTCTCTTCCACATGATCCCGAGCAGGAAAGTCGCCACGACCGGGGGCGTGAGATACGAAAGCACCGACTGGAGATAATTGTAAAGTGTGTCGAACTGCGCGATGGTCGGCGCCCATATTATCGCCACGATGAGCGCGCCGATGGTCGAGTACCGCCCGATGGACACGAGTCCGCGCTGGCTCGTCTCCGGTCGGAACGTCTTCACGAAGTCCATCGTCACGATCGTCGAGGCCGAGTTCAAAATCGAGTCCACGGTGGAGGTTATGGCGGCGATGACGGCGGCGAGCATGAGTCCGCGTATTCCGATCGGGAGGAGGTCGAAGATGAGCGTCGGGAAGACGAGGTCGGGGTTTTCGAGGTCGGGGTACAAAATTATGGCGAAGGTTCCCGGCAATATGAAGAGGAAAAGGAACGTGAGCTTGACGAAGCCCGCGAAGAGCGAACCCCACCGTCCGTGGTCGAGGCTCCTTGCCCCGAGCGTCCTTTGTACGACGAGCTGGTTCGTCGTCCAATAATAAAGGCCGATGATGAAAACACCCGTTATAAGCCCCGGCCACGGAAGCGCATCGTTGCTCGCGGGCAAAATGAGCGACATTCGCTCGTCCCCGGCGGCCTCGGTGACCGCGTCCCACGAAGGTATCTCGGCGAGGACGAGGAAGAATACGACGCCGCCACCGATGAGGGTCAAAGTCGCCTGAATTCCGTCGCTGATCATGACCGCCCCGAGACCGCCGATGACGGTATACACAGCCGCCAGCGAAGCGAGAACCGCGATGGAAACCCACAAAGGAATCACCGGGAACAAAGTCTGCACGACGAGTCCGCCCGCATACAAAGCCGCCGCCATATCTATGAACATGTTCGCGAAAAGATTGAAACCCGCGAAAGTCAGCCGCGACCGTCGGTCGAAGCGCTTCTCCAAAAACTCCGGCAAAGTAAAAACCCCGCTCTTCAAATAGAACGGGAGGATGAAGAAGATGAAGATGACGAGGATGACCGTCGTCATCCACTCGTAGGCGAAGATGGAGATTCCTTGCGAATACCCCGCTCCGGCGAGTCCCACGTATGTCGCGCCGGACATGTTCGTGGCGACGAGGGAGAGACCGACGAGGGGCCATATGAAGTTGCGGCCCCCGAGGAAATAGTCCTCCGAAGCGTCGCCGTCCTCCTTCGGCTTCGGGGCGAGGAGGAGCGGGATGATGCGGCTGGCGATCAAGTACACGACGATCACCGTGATATCGAGTGTCGTGACCTCGAACCGCTCGGACATTGGCTACCCCTCTTCCCCAGGCATCCGTGTACGGAACTCTAGCCTGCGCCGCCTACGAACCATCCATCCTCCTTTTCCCCGAACTTCCGAACTTCCCGTAAAGTTCGCGCCATTCTATGCCCACGCGCCTTCCCGCGCAAACAGTCGGCCCTCCACTACGGATCCTTCCTTATAACGAGCACCGGACACGGAGCGTGGCGGACGATGCTCTCGGCGTCGCTGCCGATGAGGACGCGCTGTATCGTGTTCTGCCCGCGACTCCCGATGACGATGAGTTCCGCGTCTATTTCGTCGCTCAAACGAAGTATCTCCGAGTCGGCCCGACCCATTTTGAGGTGCGCCTGCGCGACCTTCCCGCCGAGGGAAAGGGCTTTTTGGACGAGTTCGTCGAGGATTTCCTGCGCCTCCATCCGGAGCCGCTCATATTGAATCGGGGAGATCGCGTCCGGCTGAACCCACGGGGAGATGAGGCCGACGTATACGACGTGGAGTTCCGAATCCGTTTCCTTCGAGAGATCCACAGCCGCCTCCACCGCGAGCCGCGACTCGACCGACCGGTCCGCCGCCAAAAGAACCTTCCTCGGAAAGAACCCCATCGCCACCCCTTCCCCTCGCTGTCAACCTCGCGACGGATGATACGGAATTCGACGACTCCGGGCAACGACTTCGCATCTTTGTTTGCGCGGGAGTCGGGAAGGGGGGGGGGAATATCGCCTCCGAAGCGAGCGGCGGAGCCTTCCGCCCGGACTGTGTGTGATCCTTCGCGACCCGATGTTCTCGAACGGAACCTTTCTGGCGCGGGGAGCCAACCCCATCCGGCGCCAGACAGAAAAGCGAAAGTTCCGACATGCCCCGGCCTTTTCGGCTTTCGGGCGAGTGTGCATATGGGATCCGGGACGGTTTTCGACCGCCTCTTCCCCACCCGGCGAGCCTCCGACCGCGAGGGTGTCGCGTCTTTGCATTCCACGAACTCCCGGCTCCCGCATGAACGACTCGGAGCTTATCGGCCGCGATGCAAAATTCCGGCCCGCTCCCGGAAGAATTTCCGATCCACCTTCATCCCGGCGGGGGCATCGTCCGGCCACGGATGGAAAAATACGGGAACGGCGAAGCGCGGGAGCGAATTTTCGAGAAACTTTCGAAGCTCCTCCGGGGAAACGTCGCCTTTCACGAACGCGACCGGACGAAAACCGAACTCCTCGTCGGGAATCGGGACGACGACGGCCTCCTCGATGGTCGAGATGAGGCGCAAACTTTCCTCGACCGCCTCGGGCTGTATGTTCTCGCCGCCGGATATGAAAAGGTTGTCTTTCCGACCGATGATGGAAAGCCGCCCCCCTTCGTCCATCCTCCCGAGGTCTTTCGTATGGAACCATCCGCCTTCGTCGAAAGGCCGGAGAAGTTCGCTCCCCTCGACGTATCCGGCGAAGAGCGTCTCGCCTTTCACGAGGATTTCGCCATCCCCGGCGACCGAGACTTCCCGGTATGGCAATGGTTCGCCGGAGGTTCGGAGTTCTTCGAGGCTCGCGCCGGGGCGGGTGGTCGTGGCTTGCGAGGACATCTCGGTGAGTCCATAGCTCGTGTGGACGGGGAGTTTGCGGCGGTGCGCCTCTTCGAGAAGCCTTTCCGGGATTCCGCTCCCGCCGAGGAGGATCGCCTTCACTCCGGAGAGGTCGGCCTCGTCGCATTTTTCATCGAGGAGCCTCCGAAGCTGCGCGGCGACGAGCGAGACGTGCGTGGCTCGGGAGATCGAAGCCCCGATGCCCTCGTCCGACTTCGGCAAAGCCATCGCCGCCCCCACAAGGAGGCATCGGAACAAAATAGAAAGCCCCCCGACATGGAAAAGCGGGAGCGAATGGAGCCACATGTCGCCCGAAGCGAGCCGTATGTTCGCACTCGAGCCGAGCGCGCTGAAATAATGGTTCCCGAAAGTGTGGAGCGCGGCCTTCGGAAAACCGGAACTCCCCGAAGTGAACACGACGGTCGCCGGACGTTCGAGCGGAATCCGGATTTCCTCGCACGCGCGCTCGCCGGACGAGGCTCTGCCGGACGAGGCTTCGCCTCCGAGGAGTTCCCTCGGTCGGAGGGCGCGGACGCCCGAACTTTCGGCGGCGCGGAGAGCCTCTTCATTATCCGAGATGAGAGTGGAGCATCCGGCGGTTTCGAGGAGAGGCGGGAGTGCTTCGGGTGGGATGCGTGTGCTCATCGGGACGAAAACCATTCCGGCCCGGATCGCCGCGAGGATGAGGACGAATTGCCCGACGTTCTTCGGGAGATACGCCCCGATCCTCGCCCCATCCGAAAGTCCGAGGGATTCGAGTTTTCTCGCGACCCCGGAGACTCGGCGGTCGAGTTCGGCGAAGGTCGTTTCGACGTGATGTTCGACGATGGCGGGCGAGTCCGGCGCCGTGCGGGCGGCGGCTCGGAGCGGGCATGGGACGGATCTTTCGCCGATGCTCATGCGGATTCCGGATCGTCGTCATGTGCGAAACCGGGGGCCGAGGCATCCGCCGTCGAGGATTCCGGGCGGGTTCGCGGACGGTTCGTCAGAAAGGAAGGAGTGGCCTCCGAAAAAGGAGTCCGGGGACGAATATGCTCTCCGTCCACGGCGGAGCGTGGCTTCCACGACATACGGAAAGACGGGGGATACCATCCCGTCCCCGAACCACGCTCTTCGCCGGAGAAGACACTACGCCGGAATGCCTCCACGAGTCGCCGCCTCATGTCGAGCACGACTCGCCCCGGCGTTTTCCGCGACGCGCCCGTTCGGCGGCGAAACCGTGGAAGAGACCCGGCGAGTCGCTTCCCTCGCCGGGTCGTTTCGTGGCGATCCTTCTCCCGGCGGGCGTCGTGGCCGGGCGCGGGACTTCGTCTCCGGAGGATGCTCGTCCGTGAAGCGAGACTCGTGGCTTCGTCATGCGACGCGCTCCAGTTTTTCGTGATCCACTTTTCGCTCCACCCCGAAAACTTCCCGCATATCCACTCGCGGCCTCGAAAGCTCGAGTGGCGGAGACAAAACATCGTCCGCGAGGCGGCGGTATGTGTCGAGTCCGGCGGCTCCGTCGCCGATGGAGGCCGCCATTCGGAGAAGCGCGAGCGTCCCGACACCCGACTCGTACGAGGAGCTTATGATGGCTTTCGCGCCGCGGTCTCGGGCGACCGAGGCGAAAGAAACCGTCCGATGGAACCCGAGCAAACTCGGCTTCATCACGAAAGCCCGCGCATAATGGTGAGATCTCGCCTCATCCGGCTCCATCCCCGAAAGCGACTCGTCGAGGGCGACGGGGAGTCCGGTCGCCTCCGAAAGCTCGCGGAGCCTCCCCGCGTCCGCGAGCGGCTCCTCGATGTACTCGATGCCCGCGTCCGAGATGAGTCCGGCGAACCTCCGGGCATCCTCGAAACCCCACGCCCGATTCGCGTCGAGTCGGAGTGAAAAGTCGTCTCCGAGAACGTCCCGAGCCTCCCGGACGAGCGCGGCATCGTCCTCGACATCCCCTCTCCCGACTTTGAGTTTCACGGCTTCGTATCCGTTCTTCCGAAGCTCTATCGCATCGGAAAGAACTTCGTCCCGGCTCCCGGAGAGGAGGCCGCACAAGGCGACGGAATGTTTCGGCGGAACGTGAGTTCCCGAGCGTGGGCGACCGCCGACCCGCTCCCCGGCGGGGTCTCTTCGGTTCGGATCGGACACGGAACCGAGCCACCTTCCATCGGCGTTTTCGAGACTCTCGAAAGCCGAGGCGAGCGCGAACTCGACCGAGGGCGAGCCGGAAGCGAGAGAAGCGGAGACGGCGGCGAAGCTCCGCCGGGGATTCTCGGCACGGTGAAACCGCGACACCTCATCTTCGAGACACTTTCGGGCATCATCGAGGCTTTCGCCCGAAAACCCCGGAAGCGGCGCGGCCTCGCCCCAAAAAGAGCCGCCATCCTCGATGATGATTTCGAGGAGAAGCCCTTCCCGGACACTCATCGAAACGCCCGGCGCGAGGGAGGCGGGGGCGGCGAGCGGAAGCGAATACCTCCATATCCGCCACTCCGGTTTCACGGACGGCGGGGGAACTTCGAGAAATCAGGCTTCCGCTTTTCTTTGTATGCGTCGCGGCCTTCTTGTGCCTCCTCGCTCCCATAGAAAAGGAGGTTCGCGTCGTGGGCGAGTTGTTGAATTCCGCCGAAACCGTCCTCGCTCGCATGGAAGCTCGCTTTCAAAAGTTTCAGCGCGAACGGCGACTTGTCGAGCATCTCCCGACACCACCGGATGGTTTCTTCTTCCAGATTTTCCAATGGCACGACGGTGTTTACCAAACCCATATCCATCGCTTCGTAGGCGGAGTACATCCGGCAAAGGAACCATATCTCCTTCGCCTTCTTCGGCCCGACGAGCTGTGTCAGAACCGAAGCCCCGTATCCCCCGTCGAAGGAGCCGACCTTCGGCCCGACCTGCCCGAACCTCGCGTTGTCCGCCGCGATGGTGAGATCGCACAAAACATGAAGCACGTGTCCCCCGCCGACCGCCCATCCGGCGACCATTGCGACGATGGGCTTCGGGCATCGTCTCATTTGGACATGCAAATCAGTCACGTCGAAGCGCCCGATGGACGCGCCGCCCGGAGTCCGGCTCGGGTCGTCGGGGTCGGCGAGGTATCCCGCGTCGCCCCGCACTTTCTGGTCGCCGCCGGAGCAAAAAGCGTCCGTACCGGCGCCCGTGAGGACGATCACTCCGGTTTCGGGGTCGTCGCGGGCGTCCTCGAAAGCGCGTTGCATTTCTTTCACTGTGAGGGGACGGAAAGCGTTCCTCACCTCGGGGCGGTTTATGGTTATTTTGGCGATTCCTTCGGCTTTTTCGTATTTTATGTCGGTGAAATCCGCGGCTGTTTTCCATTCGATGTTTGTCATGGGGTCATTTTAGCTTTCCCGCTTCGAGAAATTCTCCGAGCAGCTTCGAATACTCTCCCGGAGCTTCGACGCGAACATTGTGTCCGGCCCCCGGCGTGATCTGGATGGATATACGCGAACTCCGCTCCGCCATCCCCCGCGCTATACCGACGAACTTCCTATCGAGTTCCCCGGCGACGGCGAGCATCGGAGCGCGGAGGTTTTCGAGTTCTTCCCACAACGACGGCTGGCTTCCGGTTCCCATCCCACGAAGCGATTTCGCAAGCTCGGACGGAGCGTTTCCGCGGCGCTTCTCGATGAGGCTTTTCACAACCCCGTCGTCGAGCGTGGCGAAGAGCGGCATCCGATACCATTCTTCGAGGAACGCCTCGAAGTCCCCGGTTTCGAGACGCTTCGCTTTTTCTTCGTCGGCTTTTCGGCGGACAATGCGCTCTTCTTCGGTTTTCAAGCCGGGCGAGGAGGATTCGAGAAAGAGCCGTTCGCACCGCTCCGAGAAACGGAGGGCGAAATAGAGCGCGAGCCTCCCTCCCATCGAGTATCCGGCGAGGGACGCGGTTTCGATCCCGAGTTCGTCGAGGGTTCGGATGGCGGCGTTCGCGGCTCCCTCCATCGTATACGCCTCTTCGGGGAGTCCGAGGGAGTTTCCATGTCCCGGAAGATCCACGGCGATGGAGCGGAAACCTTTTCCGAGTCCGGCCGAGATCCCTTCCCAGTCCTCCGATCTTCCCATGAAGCCGTGGAGAAAGAGGACGGGGTGTCCGCCCGCGCCGGATGTCGTATAACTCAGGCTATGCACGGGGAGATGGTATACGAGGTTCCGCCGGGAGGAGTGGAGGAGATGGAGGAATGGAGGAATCGAAGCGACGAGGCCCGACTTCCCCGGCTCCCCGCTCCCCGGAAGGCGCGAAAAGTTAGTCCGGGTGAATGCTTCGCGAGGTCGATGTTTTCTCCGGTGTTGTCTCGATTCGCGAACCCGCCGACCGGATTCGGAACTCTTCATACGGATTCGGCATGAGTCGCGGAGCGGAGCGCGGAGCGGACGCGAACACGGCGAAGGTTCTCGCTGGGCGGAGGATGTACCACGTCTCGATGGGACTTTTGGAGGCGGCGATGTACGGCATCCCGATCTCGTTTTTCGGTGGCTTCGCCGCCGCGAGCCTCGAAACATTTTTGACTCTCGCGCTCGGCTTTTTAATATGGGGACTCGTCGCGGTTTGGGTTTTGCGCCGTGCCGACGCGAAATTCAGGAAAGGCGCGTCGGGGAGGATGCCGTCCGGGAATACGGATCTCCTCACGCGCAATATGCAAACGAGCGTTTTGAAATATTCGGCCATCGCGAGCGCCGTCCTCCTCGCGTTCGTGCTTTTACCGATCCTTCTCTCGCTCTTCATACCGATAGGTTTTTGGGTTTCGCCCGAAGGACTCGGCTTCTTCGCTTTCACGTTCCTCCTCGCCTTCACCGCGATCTTTTCTCTCGGAGGAGTTTGGATTCCCTCTTTGAGAGACCGGGTTTACCCCGAGTATCCGGGCTTCTTCGCGACGTGCCTCTTCGCGCTCGCGATGGTCGCCTTCTTCGTCTCGTACATCCTCGCGATGTAAATCCTCATTCGTCGGGAACCACGACGCCGTGCCCCCGCCTTCGAGCCGGGGAAGTCCGTCGTCGGGAATCTCGTAATAATCCGAGGCGTCGGCGACGAAGATGTGGGCGACGGTTTCGAGTCCGGTCGGGGAGTCCATCGTCCCGGCCATGATCATCGCCTCGCCGCCGTCGCTCGGCTCCCAAAAAAGGCTCGACCCGCACACCGAGCAAAACCCCCGACGCGCCTCCGGCGACGATTCATACCACCGAAGCCCGTCCGAGGAGAGGAGGATGATGTCTTCCGCCCTCGCTCCCGAAGCGGCGACGAAATGGCCGCTCGTCTTTCGGCATTGCCCGCATTGCTTGTCAAAGATACCTCCGGCCCCCCGCCCTGGTAGAGCACGGCGCTGAAACTTCTCCCGTCGGTTCTCCCGTCGGCGCTGAAGGGCAGGAGGTCCGCCACGTAGGCGTCGAACATGCCGCTCACGCGCACGCCGCCTTCGGGGCCGGAGAGGTCCACGTCCGCCCGCAGCCCGAGCGCCAGAAACACAGAGCGGCGCTCCTCGGGGGACGCGGCGAGCAGGTCGAGGCGCGCCATCCGGGAGAAGGTGGACTTCGCGATCTCCCGCTCCGCGTCGAGTCGCTCCAGCGCCTCTGCGCGGCCCCGCGCCTCCGCGAGCGTCCTTTGGAGCCCGTCGCGCTCGTAGTCCACCCCGGAGAGCTTCTCGCGCAGCTCCCCCGCGCCGATCTCCCCGTCGGCCCTCATCTGCATGTAGCCGTCCCTGCGGCGCTCCAGCTTCTGGAGCCTCTGCGCCATGTCGCGCGCGTCCCTCTCCGGATCCCCCCGAAGTTTGCGCTTGCGCCGCTCGACGTAGAGATCGTATTCGCGCATGAGCCGGTCAGGCCTACCGAGGAGGTCGCGCACCGCGATCCACACCGCCTCTTCAAGCTCGTCGGCCGGACGGTAGATCTTCGCGCCGCAGGGTACGCCGCTCTCGCGTTCCGAAAAGCGCGTACGGCAGCGATAGTACAGGTTGTGCTCCGGCCCGCCCCGGGACACCGCCGAAGCCCTGCGCTTGACCTGATGGGGCGAGAGGCTCGCGCCGCACCCGGCGCACCGGGCGATCCCGCCCGAGAGCGTCCACATCCTGTTCGCCACAGCGGACGGCGGGCGCTTTTTGACGTCTTTCGCCCGCTCCCTCGCCCGCTCCACCACGGCCCGGTTCAGACCCGCGTCCCGCAGTGGGACCGGCACCCTGCGCCACTCCTCCGGCGGTCTCAGGGTAACAACGTAGCGCTCCCTGTATCCCCCCGGCGCGCCCTCGTCGCGCTCGCGGTAGCGTTCCTGCCTGCGCCGTCCGAACGTCCACATGCCGTAGGGACCGTGGGAACCGTTCGTCGAAGACTTCGACGAAGACAGAGTAGACGCCATCTCCGGTGAGACGAGGTCCGCGACCTCCGCCGGCGAGAGCGGGAGGTAGATCTCCGCGGCGACGATGTGGCCCACGGACTGCGCCTTCCACTTGCCGCTCGTGTTCCACCTGCCGCCCCCAGGGGTCGGGACGCCTTCCTCGGTGAGCCGCTTCGCCACGGCGTGCAGCGACTCGCCGGAGCCCACCATCTCGAAGATGCGGCGCACCACGCCCATCTCCGGCTCGTAAACGGTCAGGGAGCGGTTGTCCTCCGAGTACACGAATCCGAAGGGCGGGCGCCTTCCCCGGCGCACCAGCTTTCCCTCCTTCAAAGCGCGCTCCGTACCCCGGCGCGTTCGCTCGAGCATCTTCGCCCGCTCGAACTTCGCCAGTTGGTCGAGTATCCCGTCCGTAAGGTCTCCCTCGGGCGAGTCGTCACCGCGATCATTGAGCGCCCGCAGCAGCGTCCCGTGGCGCTCGAACTCGCGCTTGAGGAGAACGAGATAGGCGGGTTCTCTGGCGAAGCGGTTCCGGTCCTGGGCGACGACCACCGAGACGCCGCCCTCCTCGACCAGCTCCCTCGCCCGATCCAACCCGCCACGGTCGAGGTGAGTACCCGAGACACCGGGGTCGCACGCGACCTCCAGCACCTCGAAGCCCTCATCCGCGCACCACCCCCGCAGCGCCTCCTCCTGCTGGCGCATGCTGTAGCCCTTTACCTGCTCGGCGTCCGAGACGCGGACGTAACAAACAGCCCTCCGTGGTCCGTCCTCACTCACCCTGCTCCTCCTCTCCTTCGTTTCCACCATCCTAGTACTACAGTTGTAAATCATGTCAGAAGCACGCCCCGGCGCTTATAGTGGCTGCGCCTGGCCATGGCCTGATGGCGGCGACGCCATGACGACCACGAGAGCACCTC
>Ga0136630_1001135_pt1 | contig 10746 bp, 13 predicted proteins | sample AntDrymUQ5682106_2_FD_105496 | JGI IMG/M metagenome (GOLD analysis project Ga0136630, IMG submission 105496) | Polar desert sand microbial communities from Dry Valleys, Antarctica - metaG UQ568 (21.06) | ecosystem: Environmental > Terrestrial > Soil > Desert | place: Antarctica: Dry Valley...
CGGGCTGATGAACCCGCCCGCCGGCGTGATCGCGACGCAGCCGACGATGATCGCGGTCGCCGCTCCGATGGCGGTCACCTGCCGGCCGCGAATGAGATCCAGCACGAACCAGACCGCGAGCGTGCACGCCGGCGTGAGCAGCGTGTTCGTAAAGGCGAGCACGCCGGCCTCGCCGGCCGAGAACCCGCTACCACCGTTGAAGCCAAACCAGCCGAACCACAGCAGGCCGGCGCCGACGAGCACGTAGACGGCGTTGTGTGGCAGCAGCGCTTGGCGCCCGTAGTCCTTGCGAGCACCGACCACGAGCGCCGCCGCCAGCGCCGAGAAGCCGGAGCCCATCTCGACGGGTATGCCGCCGGCGAAATCCAGCGTCCCTTTCTCCTGCAGCCAGCCGCCGCCGAAGGCCCAATGCGCCATCACCGCGTAGACCAGGACCGACCAGCGCCGCGAAGACGAGAAACGGCCCGAAGCGCATCCGCTCGACGACGGCGCCCGACACAAGCGCGACCGTGATGATGCAGAACGTCGCCTGGAACGCGAAGAACAGCAGGTGCGGGATCGTCATCCCCTCGCGCGGCTCGAAGGTGACATCGTGCAGGAAGGCGTGCCCCAGGCCGCCGACCAATCCGTTGCCCTCGTCGAAAGCGATCGAGTAGCCGACGAGCGCCCACATCACCGTGGCGACCGCCAGTGCGGCGAGGCACATCATGAACGTGTTGAGCGTGTTCTTCGATCGCACGAGCCCGGCATAGAAGAGCCCGAGCGCCGGGGTCATCAGCAGGACCATCGCCGTCGCGGCGAGCACGGTCTCACCGGTGCGAATCCGGATGACCCGCTCGAGCGGCAGGACGAAGATCTTGCCGTCGCCCACCTCACCGGTCCGCCCGCCCTCGCACAGCGCGTCGATCGTCGGCTGGACGAACTCCTCCGAGACGGCGATCTCGAAGCGCGCCTTCTCGGCGAGGCCCATCTTCACGGTGGTGCCGCGGTAGGTCTCGACTCGGTCGAGCTCCCCCCGTGCCCCTGGACCCGGGTGAGCGAGACGCCGCGCACCTCCGCGCGATACAGAGCTTCAAGCACGTCGTTCGCCTTGTCCGGGCGGACGATGCCGATCACGAGCTTCACGGTCCTGCGCTCCTTTTTCGCAAGAGATGCCCGGAAGCGGTCAGAGCCCGGGCTGCGCCCGAGCCTCGGCCCTCCCCCCGGCTGAGCCGGCGCGAGCCTAACGCGCTCCACACAACGACGGCAGTGGGACCGTATGCTGCCGCCCGATGTCCTCGAGCCCCATCCCCCGCCGCTCGTGCCTGTCGGTCCCCGGCTCCTCGGCATCGATGCTCGCCAAGGCCCCGGCGCGCGGCGCCGACGAGATCGTCGTCGACCTCGAGGACGCCGTCGCGCCATCGGCGAAGGACGAGGCGCGCGCGACCGTCGCGGGCGCGCTCGGCGAGGCGCAGTGGCAGGGCGTGCGCGCCAGCGTGCGCGTCAACGCGCCCCGGACGCCGTGGTGCCACCTCGACCTGATCGCGATGGCATCGCTGCCGCACCCGCCGAGCTCGCTGATCGTCCCAAAGGTGCAAAGCGCGGGGGACCTTGCGTTCGTCGAGCGCCTGCTCGACGGGGTCGAGGCCGCTGCCCAGCCACGTCGGCCGATGCGCATCCAGGCGCTGATCGAGACCGCGGCGGGCGTCGACCGCCTGTCGGAGATCGCGGCGGGCTGCTCGCGTCTGGACGCGCTGATTCTCGGCTATGCCGACCTGTCGGCGTCGCTGGGCCGCGCCGCCGGCGCGCAGGCGCAGCTGGACTCGTGGCGCGCGATCCAGGATGCGGTGCTCGTGGCGGCGCGCGCCAACGATCTGTCCGCGATCGACGGCCCGTATCTCGGCATCGCGGTCGATGAGGGCTTCACCGCCGCGGCCCAGCGCGCACGCGACATGGGCTTCGACGGCAAGTGGGCGATCCACCCGGCCCAGGTGTCCGCCCTCAACGAGCTGTTCACGCCCAGCGCCGCGGAGATCGAGCAGGCGCGGGCGATCATCGAGGCGCTCGAGCAGGCCGAGCGCGAGGGTGGCCGCGGCGCCGTCGCACTCGACGGAGAGATGCTCGACGAAGCGGTGCGGGTCGCCGCGCTGCGCGTGCTGGCGCGCGCCCAGGCGGCCGCGTAGCGGTCGCGCGAGCCAGAGTGTGCACTTGAGCCGCTCTGGGCGGCTTAACTGCACAGATTGCCGCGCAGCGCCGTCCGCACGAGGGCTAGCACCCGGCGGCGCGCGCTACCCGCGATCGGCGATGCGATCTCGATCAGCGTCCCGAACGGATCGCGGACCCAGCCGACGGTCTGGCCCGGGCCATGCGGCTTGAGGGCCGGCTCGGCGAGCGGCGTGCAGCCGCTGGCGACCGCGTGCTCGAACGCGGCAGGGACGTCATCGAAGACGAGCGCGAGCTCGACGTTGAACGGGCGGTCGCCGGCAGCCGGCTGCTGCACGCCGCCATGTGATAACCTGCCTTACGGCGACGTGCGGCATGCCCCATGCCGCTCGCTCGACTTCCCCCTCCTCCCATGCTTCAGACGCCGCGCTTGAGCGGTCGGCGAGCTGACGGTCGGGGTTCAGTCGCGAACAGCGTCGCCACGAAAACCTCCGAAAGGGACAGCTTGGCCGGAACAACCAACACGAGCGCGCGCCGCCGCGGCGAGCACAGCGCTCCCACCAAGAAGCCTCGGCGCCGGATCACCGCCGCCGACGGAACTCATGGCGCGCAGCGCGCCCACGCGGAGGCCGCCTCCGACTCGCTGCAGATCTTCCTCAACCAAGCGTCACGGCACGCGCTGCTGACTGCTGCCGAGGAGGTCGAGCTCGCCAAGCGCATCGAGCGCGGTGACATCGCGGCGAAGGACCGGATGATCAACTCCAACCTGCGCCTCGTCGTCTCGCAGGCACGTCGCTACCAGGGCCTGGGGCTGTCGCTCGGCGACCTCGTCCAGGAGGGCACGCTCGGCCTGATTCGCGCCGCCGAGAAGTTCGATTGGCGCAAGGGCTTCAAGTTCTCGACGTACGCCACCCTGTGGATCCGCCAGAGCATCCAGCGCGGGCTGGCGAACTCCGCGCGCACGATCCGCCTGCCGGTCCACATCGAGCAGCGCGAGCGCAGGCTGGCGCGCGTCGAGCGCGATCTGACGGCCAGGCTGTCGCACGACCCGACCGACGAAGAGGTCGCGGCCGCGGCCGACATGACGGTCGCCGAGGTGGTCGCGCTGCGCGAGGCGCGCCGCGCGGTGACAAGCCTCGATACGCCGATCGGCGACGAAGGCGACAGCCATCTTGGTGACCTCATCGCAAGCGAGGGCCCCGGGCCCAGCGAGGCGGCCGAGGCGACCGAGCTCGAACACGCCGTCGCCGGCGCGCTGTCACGGCTGACGGGTGAGGAGCGCCGCGTCGTCGAGCTGCGCTTCGGGCTGCGCGATGGGCGCCAGCGCACGATCGAGGCGACCAGCCGCGAGCTGGGCGTCAGCCGTGACCGCGCACGTCAGCTCGAGGAGGCGGCAATGCGCAGCCTCGGCGACGAGCCCTCGCTCGCGGGCCTGCGCGCCGCCGCGTAAGCCCCACGCGCGCCGGGTAGTACCGCGCGCCGGTTTGTGCGCCGGACCCGCGGGTACGGCTCGTGCATGCCCGGTCATATGGTGGTCAGCAGCGATGCGCACGAGCTGCTGGCTGGTTGGGACGGCGACGCGCCGCGCGAGGACACGTGGCAACCGGCGCGCGATGTCGACCTCAGCGACGGGCGCGGCCTGCACGAGCTGCTCTACCACGACGGCGACCTGCGGCGGCCGCGCGCGTGGTGCGCAGCACCGACGCAGGTGCTCGTCGAGCGCGCGCTCGAGGCGCTCGAGGCGAGGCTCGTCGAGCTCTCGCCGGGCGACACGATCCGCATACTCGACTACGGCACAGGCACGGGGCTCGCCGCGATCGAGCTGCTCAAGGCGTGCCGCGGGCGCGGTCTGGAGGAGCGGCTGGAGGGCAGCGGCGTGAGCTTGGAGCTGCACCTCGTCGACATTCCCACGAGCTGGTTCGCCCAGGGCTTCGAGTTGCTCGGCGAATGCGCGTGGACGCGCTTTCATACGCTCACCGACGATGACGGGCGCTTCCGCGCGCTGAGCGACGTCATCGGCGGAGGCAGTATCGATGTCGTGCTGGCCAGCATGGTCTTTCACCTGATCCCGCTGCGCGCGCTGCCACGCGCAGCCGACGCGCTGGGCGACGTGACGGCGCCAGGCGGCCGCTTGCTGTGGAACGCGCCCGACATCGGCGTGGCCGAGCCATCCGCGCTGCTGTTCCACGACCCCAACCGTGCGCTGCGAGCGCGCTGGCGCGCACTCGCGGCAGGCGATGCCGCGGGCGCATCAGCACCCGTGCGCGAGGCCGTGGCGGCCGTGCGCGAGCGCTCCGACGGCGACGGCGCGCTGGCCGACGAGCGTGCCGACCGCCGCATCCTGCCCCGCGCGCACACGGCGCCCGAGGTGGCAGACGTGCTGCACGCGCGCTTTGAGGGCGCCATCGCGACCGCTGCTTACGAGATGGTGACGCGCGAGACGCTCGACACCCTGCTCGTGCCGTCAAACCAGGAGGAGTACCTGCCCGAGATCGACGACTTCGGGCTGCGCAGCGCCGTGGTCGAGGATCTGCTGCGCGACGAGGTGCTGCCCGAACTGCGCGCCGGGCCCGCGGCGACCCCGGAAGGCCTGAAGATCCACTGGACGTTTGGCGACTTCCGCGCCACGGACCGACGGCCGGCTCACTCGGCGTCGTAGACGTCTGCGGCGGAGCTCGCCATCACGCGCTCGGCCATCTCGGCCTTGAGCTGCTCGAGGCGAGCATCCTCCTCGGACGTGGGGTCCTGCTTGCGCGCCAGATCGATGAACTCCTCGGTCACGTAGCCTTCGCGCAGGACGAGCGTCACGCTTCGATCGCGGTAGCTCAGCTCGAAGACGAACCGCTCGCGTGTGCGGCCGTTGGCCGGCCGGGCCAGCGCGGCGTCGACGACGTAGCGATCGCCGGTGACCGCACGGGTGACGAACTCGAAGCCGTCGCGCGCACCAGGCCCACCGAACGAGGTCCGCAGCGACACCTCCCGGCGCTGCACTGGGCCCTCCGGTTCCAGCAGCACGAATCCGCGCTCCATGACCTTGAAGGCGTGCGCGACGCCGCCCGGCGAGCCCGGCCCGTGGTACTTCATCAGGTCCTCGAACGAGAAGCTGATCGGCTGGGATTTCTCCAGGACGTCGAGCGTGTCGCTCATCACTGATCACGCAGGCGGATGGGCCCCTGACGGAACCCCGACGCGGGCGGCAGCGCGGACGTGGCAGCCGAGTCGGACGGTTCTGCGGCCGGCTCCGGCGCTGCGTCAGCGGGCGCGGCCTCGGCCGACTCATCCGCGGCGGGAGGCTCGGGTGCGGCGGGTGGCGCCGGCTCGGAGGCAGCGGGCGGCTCGGGCGTTGCGGGCGGCTCAGGGTCCGTAGGAGGGGCAAATGTCGCCGGGCTGGAGCGCCGGTGCCCAATGCGGATCCTGCGGGGCTTCGCCGGCGCCTCCTCCTGAGGCGGACGGGAAAAGGTCTTCCAAGCCGGCTCGGCTGGCGGGACCGCGGGCGATTCGGGCTGGTCGGCTGCCGGCAGCGCCTCAGCCGCGGCGGGCGGCTCGGGGGCGGCGGCGGGCGCCTCAGCCGCGGCGGGCGGCTCAGAGGGCGACTCAGGCGCGGCGGGCGGCTCGGACACTGCGGGCGGCTCGGCTGCCTTGGGCGCGAACCGAGCGCCGCCGAGACGGATCCTGCGCGGGGCGGCGGGCGCTTCCTCCTCCTCGCCCGGTGAGACGGGCGCCGGCTCGGCCGCCGGTGCCGGCTCAGCCTCCTCGGGCTCGGGGACTTCAGCGGCCGTCTCGCCGAAGCGAGCGCCGCCCAGCCTGATCCTCTGCGGTTCGGGGGCAGGCTCGTCCGCGACGACGATCGTCGGCTCGTCTGCCACGGGATCGGGTGGCGCCGGTTCCACGGGGGCAGGTTCAGCCGCCGGCTCTTGCGCGGCGCCCTGTGCCGTATCCGCGGGAGCTTCGGGCGCTGGGCTCGCGGCGCCGCCAGCCGGTACGGAGTCGACGCGGCGGCCGCGCGCCATCAACAAGACCCCGAGCAGCAGGGCTACCGCGGCGATCGTCGCCGTCGTCGCGTTGCCGGGCGTAGACAGCGCAAGCAGGAGCACGTCGTCAGCGTAGCCGGACGAGCGGATAGGCCTCGTCACATCCGGCCCGGCGCCAGCGTCGAGGCGTCCGAGCCATTGCCCCGACGGCTGCTCCGCCCGCTCGCCGGGTAACCGTCGGCCATGGCCGAGATCGGGATCTTCTTTTCGTCGGAGGAGCGCTCTGCGCCAGAGATCGTCGACGCGGCCGCCAAGGCCGAGCAGGCGGGCTTTCGCTCCGCATGGCTGTCGGACCACTTCCACCCCTGGAACGACGCGCAGGGCGAGAGCCCGTTCGTCTGGTCGGTGCTGGGCGCGGCGGCGCGGGCGACGCAGTCGATGCGCTGGACGACGGCGGTGACCTGCCCGACCGTGCGCACGCATCCCGGGATCGTTGCTCACGCGGCGGCGACGACGGCGACCCTGCTGCCCGGCCGCTTCCGGCTCGGTGTCGGCAGCGGCGAAGCGCTCAACGAGCACATCTTCGGCGACCGCTGGCCCGCGGCCGACGTGCGATTGGAGATGCTCGAGGAGGCTGTGGAGGTCATCCGGCTGCTGTGGGAAGGCGGCTTCAAGCACCACCACGGGCGCCACTACACGCTCGAAGCGGCGCGGCTGTACTCGCTGCCCACCGAGCCGCCGCCGATCCTCGTCTCGGGCTTCGGGAGAAAGTCGGTCGAGCTCGCGGCCCGGATCGCCGACGGCTTCGTCTCCGTCGGGCCCGATCGCGAGGGCCTCGAGCGCTACCGCGAGCACGGCGGCCGCGGAGTGTCGACAAGCGGGATGAAGGTCTGCTGGGGGGAGGACCGCGACGCCTGCGTGCGGACGGCTCACAGGATGTGGCCCAACGAGGCGCTCGCGGGCGAGCTCGCGCAGGTACTTCCCTCCCCGCGCCACTTCGAGCAGGCGACGCAACTCGTGACGCGGGAGCAGGTCGCCGCCGGAGTGCCCTGCGGCCCGGACCCCGAGGAACATATCGCGGCGATCGCGCAGATCGTCGACGCAGGCTTCGACGAGGTCCATGTCGGCCACATCGGGCCCGACCACGATGGATTCGTCGACTTCTACGCGCGCGAGGTCCTCCCCCACTTCGATGCCCACAGCGACCAGGAGGAACCGTGACATCGGCGACCCAAATCGGAACCGCAGGACTACAAGGCTGGCGCCGCAAGGTCGGCGATGCGGTGGCCGAGCCACTCGCACAGCGCACACCGCTGGGCCGCGAGCAGATCAGGGCGGCGGTGGGCGCGCTGTTCTTCGCGCTCTCGCTGATGTACGTCGTCAAGACGGTGAGCATCGCCGCCCGCCAGCTACGCGGCTGAACTGGCGCTGAGGGCCAGCCCGACCTGACGCGACGCACCGTAGGGTGCGCGCGTGCAGCGCGCCGTCCGCCACGTCATCCAGCACTCGCTGGTCGCCAGCCGCCGTGCTGTGCTCGAGTTCGTCGATGATCGCGGTCACCGCTCCGCCGCGCAGATCAGCTACTTCGCGATCCTCTCCTTCATCCCCCTGATGCTGCTGCTGGCGGCGGCGTTCGGGCTGCTGTTCGACGACTCCGCCGTGCGCGATCGCATCATCCAGACCGTCTTTGACAACCTGCCGCTCGCGAGCAGCAGCGACCGGCCGAAGCTCGAGCGCGCAGTCGGAGATGCGCTCGACCAAGCCGGCAGCCTCGGGGTCGTCACCACGATCCTGCTGATCGTCGCCGCCAGCGGCGTCATGGGCGCGCTGCGACACTCGATCAACGAAGCCTGGGACATCGAGCAGCGCCCGCCACTGCTCAAGCGCAAGGCGCTCGATCTCGCGCTCGTGCTCAGCGGGACGTCGATCCTCGCGCTCAGCCTGTCGCTCACGGCCACGCATCGGCTCGCCGAGGTGCTCGACGACGAGGCCGGCGGCGGCTGGCTGCTCGCCGCGGCGCTCGAGGCCGCAGGCGAGCTGCTGCCGATCATCTTTATCGCGCTCGCATTGCTGTTCCTCTACCGCGTCCTGCCGATGCACAGCGAGCCCCTGCGTGACATCTGGCCGGCGCGGTCGTGGGGGCTGTCGGCCTCACGATCGTCAAGCTCGCGCTCGAGCTGTACTTCGAGCAGCTCGCGGACTTCGGCGCGATCTACGGCTCGCTCGGCGCGGCCATGGCGCTGCTGATCTTCGTCTACGCCGCCGCGAACGTCGTCGTCTTCGGCGCCGAGTTCGCATCCGAGTGGGCCAGATCCGCCGACTCCGATGCTCGGCATCGGCCGGCAGAACGCGATTGACTCATTCCACTCCCAGCGCCCGCACTACCCCCGCAGCTGGTCGAGCGCTTCGGGGGTGTCGACGTCGACGGCCGAGCACAGGTGGCCACACTCGATCGCCACGGCGCTGATCTGCTTGAGCACCTCACGCGCGCCGACGTCACCGCGCAGCTTGGCGATCTGCGCGAAGTACGCGCTCCCGAGGACGACGGGATGCCCCGGTCGCCCGTCGTAGACGGCCCGCGCCCGCGCGTGCGTCCCGTGCGTGGCGGCGAGGTCGGCAAATCGCGCGATCACCTGTGTCGTGATGCGCGGCGTGTCGCCGAGCGTCAGCAGCGCGGCGTCGGCCTCGTGGGCGACGGCCTCGATGCCGCGTCGCAGCGAGGCCGCCTGACCCTCCTCCCAGTCGGCGCAGATGACCGGCTCGGCGGCGCCGAAGTCGACGCCCGCGAGGATCTCGTCCGCGCGCGCTCCGAGCACGACGACGACGCGATCGATCGCCGCCACCGCCTCGATCGCGCGCAGCGCGTGCTCGAGCAGCGGGATCCCGTCGAGCTCGGCGAGCTGCTTGGCGCCGCCGAAGCGCGATCCGGATCCCGCCGCGAGTACGACCCCGGCGATCACCTCAGGCAAGCGCTCACACGCCCGCCGCCGTGCTCAAAGCGCGCCGGCACAGCACGCGCGCCAGGTGGCGCTTGTAATCGGGCGTCGCGTTGAGGTCGGCGAGCGGCTCGCTGCCCTCGGCGGCCTGCTGCGCTGCCGCGGCGATGTGCTCGCCGTCCAGCGGCTGACCGCGCAGCGCCTCCTCGGCCGCCGTCGCGCGCAGTGGCACGGAGGCCATGTGCGTCAGCCCGATCCGCACGTCCTCGCAGACGCCGTCGGCGGACTTGACCAGCGCACAGACGCCCACCATCGCCCAGTCCTCCGAGCGCCGGTTGAACTTCTCATAGCCATGGCCGTAGCCCTCGAGCGCCGGCACGCGAACCTCGGTCAGGACCTCGCCCTGCGCGATGGCGGTCGTGAGGTAACCCTGGAACAGATCCGCCGCCGCGATCTCGCGCTCGCCCGACGAGCCGCGCACGACGACCGAGCCGCCGAGTGCCAGCAGGACCGCCGGCAGGTCGGCCGCCGCGTCACCGTGCGCCAGCGAGCCGCCGATCGTGCCGCGGTTTCGCACCTGCTGATCGGCGATCTGGCCGGCTGCGGCGCCGAGCAGGCCGAGGTCCGCACGCCCCTGCAGGTCGGCGTGACGCGTCATCGCGCCGATCTTCCAGCTGCCGTTGTCGCGCTGCACGCCGCGCAGGTCGGCCACCCTGCGCAGGTCGACGAGCAGCGACGGCGCGGCAAAGCGCAGCTTCATGAACGGCAGCAGCGAGTGCCCGCCGGCAAGCGGCCTGGCGTCGTCGCCGCCTTCGGCCAGCAGCCCGATCGCGTCATCGACGGACTCGGCCACCGCGTAGTCGAACTCGGCGGGGATCACTGCGCACCTCCTTCGGGAATCGTCGGGCCAGAGCCCGCAGAGCCCTCGCCCTGCGGCGGCAGCTGCACGCCCTGCTCGGTCTCGCGCGGGCCCTCGGCGCGGCCACGCGCCTCCTCGATCGCCTGCCAGACGCGCAACGGCGTCAGCGGCATGTCGATGTACGTGATGCCCTCGTGGCGCAGGGCGTCGATGACGGCGTTGAGGATCGCCGGCGTCGCGGCGATCGTGCCCGCCTCGCCGATGCCCTTGACGCCGAGCGAGTTCGATGGCGACGGGGTCACCGTGCGATCGGTCTCGATCATCGGCAGCTCCTCGGCCGTCGGCAGCGCGTAGTCGACGAAGGTGCCGGTGACCAGCTGGCCGTTGGCGTCGTAGACGACCTGCTCGTAGAGCGCCTGGCCGATGCCGTGCGCGACGCCGCCGTGGACCTGGCCGTCGATCAGCATCGGGTTGATCGCCGGCCCGCAGTCGTCGACCGCGACCCAGCGCACGACGCTGACCTTGCCTGTCTCCGCGTCGACGTCGACGACGCAGACGTGCGCCCCGAACGGGAAGACGAAGTTCGACGGGTCGTAGATCAGGGTCTGCTCGAGCCCCATCTCCATGCCCTCGGGCATCTTCGTAGCGTCGATGTAGGCGCAGCCGGCGATCTCGGCCAGCGTCATCCGCTCTCGGGCGAGCCGCTGACGACGAACCTCCCGCCCTCCACCTCGATGTCCTCGGATGCCGCCTCGAGGTTGTGCGCGACGATCTCGCGGCACTTCTGAGCGAGCTGCTCCGCCGCCTGCGCGCACGCGACGCCGCCGATCGCCAGCGA
>Ga0136630_1001136_pt1 | contig 10737 bp, 10 predicted proteins | sample AntDrymUQ5682106_2_FD_105496 | JGI IMG/M metagenome (GOLD analysis project Ga0136630, IMG submission 105496) | Polar desert sand microbial communities from Dry Valleys, Antarctica - metaG UQ568 (21.06) | ecosystem: Environmental > Terrestrial > Soil > Desert | place: Antarctica: Dry Valley...
CAACCCGGGGCAGCGCGTCGACGAGGACCATCACCACGGTGAACACCAGCCCACCGGCCAGCCCGGCCAGCGCGCCGTAGCCGGTAGCCCGCAGCCCCCGGGCGCCCGGTGATTCGACGCGCAACATCCGTACATCGTCGACGAACAGTCCCCGGGCCAGACCGCCCAGCCAGGTGAAGACCAGGCCGATCCCGGCGCCGAGCAGCAGATACGCGGGCAGCCGGTCGACTGCGGATGCGGCCGCCTCCCGTGACCAGTTCAGCGCCCCGTCGCGCAGCAGCGGCGGCAGGGTGAGCCCGGCCACGATCCAGCACAGGAATCCGTACGCCGTGCCGCGGATCGCGGCCGGTCCGGAGCCCTCGCCGCGGGCGCCGAACAGCAGCGGATAACCGAGACCGGCAAGCGTCCCGACGAGGAAGAGCCAGCCGAGCGGGATGCCGGCCATCCTGTCGAAGCCCAGATACAGCAGCGTCGCGACGGTCAATCCAGCGGCGACCCCACGCAGGCCGGTTCCCAGCCGCGGGCGCTGCCCGCCACCGGCGTCACGGCGGAAGGCGACGAAGACCAGGGCGGTGGTGGCGCCGTAGAACAGGTGCCCGATCAGACTCGGCAGCAGCGCCTGGGCATTGGCCAGATCCCAGGCGAGCGGTTTCCCCAGGAGCAGGGGCAACATGGTCAACGGCCCCAGGAACCACCAGAATCCCCCGTAGATCAGCCCCCAGAACAGCGTCTCGCTACGCCGCACGTGCTGGTTCGCGACGAACAGCCCAAACCCCGCCCCGACGGTGGCGGCGATCCCCATGTGTACGGCCAACCCCACGGCCACGGAATCGGAGCGCACGATCGAGGCGACGGTCGGCAGTGTGCCGAGGGAGGCCATCGCGGCACCGAAGACCACACCGCCGGCGATTCCTGCGGCAGCCCCGGCGGCGGCGGGCCGGACCAGGCTCGGGGAGCTCATCGCGACTGCCCATCCGGGGCCGAGCGGGTTGGCGGGGCCGGCCGGGCCGGCGCGGCTGGGCGGGCTGGCGTGGTGGACTCGGTCGGGTTCCGGGTCGTGAGCACGATGTCCCGCGGGAAAGCCAGATCCAGCACCCAGTCCAGGAGCACCCGCAACCGCTTCTCGATCCCGGGCAGCTTTGCCAGGTAGATCCCGCGCCACAGCAGCCACGCGGCCAGCCCCGAGAACCGGTGGCCACGGATCTCCGCGGCCGCCGTGCGGTGCCCGAGCGCGACCAGCAGGCCCAGCGTGCGGAACCGGAACGCGGCAGGTGTACGGCCGGCGAGCACAGCGGCGATGTTGTCGGCAACGACCTTGCCCTGCCGCAGGGCGTGCTGTGCCGTCGGCGGGAAGGGGTCCCCGTCGAGGTCGACATCGGGGATCTGGGCGCAGTCCCCCACCGCCCAGACGCGCTCCAGCCCCGCCGCGCGCAAGGCCGAGTCCGTGACCAGCGCCCCGTTGCCGGCGTGTTCACCGTCGAGTGTCGCGACCAACGGGCCAGGCCGGTTGCCCGCGGTCCACACGAAGGTGCGGGTAGGAATCCGGTCGCCGTCGCTGAGCAGCACGTCCTGCGCCGACGCCTCCGCCACCCGGACGCAGAGCCGAAACTCGATCCCGCGAGCCTGCAGCCGGCCAAGGGCGTAGGCACCCAGTTCGGCGGACAGTTCGGGAAGAATCCGATCCCGCGAATGGACCAGCACGAACCGCGGCTCATCCGGTCCGATCCCAGGGAAGTAGTGCAACACCCCGTGCGTGAGGTCGAACAACTCGGCAACCGCTTCGGCGCCGGCGAACCCACCGCCGGCCACCACGAAGGTGAGCAGGCGCTCCCGCTCCCGCGGATCGGGTTCCATGTGATCGGCCCGCTCGAGCAGCCCGATCACGTGGTTGCGAAGCAGGATGGCGTCGTTGAGGTCCTTCAGGGTGTATCCGTGTGCCTGGACGCCGGGCAGGTCGAGGAAATGTGGGACGGAGCCGACCGCGAGGACGAGGTGGTCGTACGGAATCCGCTCGGCCGGGGCCGAGCCGGCGATCAGGCTGACGGTCCGACCGTCGGTGTCGATGTCCTCCACGGCGGCGTGCCGGAACCGGGTGTGCACCACTGCCGCCCGGACCGGTGCGCTGATATGCGAAGGCTCCAGCGCTCCGGAGGCGACCTCGGCCAGCATCGGGGTGAACAGCAAGAAGTTCGAGTCGCTGATCAGCGTCACGTCGATGGCCGCGCCCCGTAGGGCCAACCGCTCGAACCGCTTCGCCGCGCTCAGCCCGCCGAAGCCGCCACCGACGATCACCACCCGCGCCAGCTGCTCAGATTCCGGCGGCGCCGACTCCGACCGTGATCTTCTTGCCCGCAGCGCGAAGAGCCCGTGCACCACCGCACCGGTCAGCCCGCCGTGCAGCAGGTCAGCGACCAGCTCCGGGTAGGCCTCGGCGGCGGCGAGGATCGACCAGGTCGGCGGCTGCCCCCGCAGCACCCGGTCGAGGGTGAGCCAGAAAAGGAGCCAGCCGAGCAGACCGATCAGTACGCCACAGGAGGCGGCCACCGCCAGACCCCGAGGTCGATAGGCCACGACCAGGCCGATCGCCGCTCCGGCAGCGGTGGCGTAGAGGATGAACGGGCCCCACCCCGGAATCGCTCCGATCCCCCGGTCAGCGAGCATCCCCTGGTACCCCATGAGGGCACCGACCGGTAACCCGGTCACCAAGCCGGCAGCCGCACCCCAACCGGCCAGTCCCATTCGCGCCGGAAGCTCCCGCTGACTCTGCGAGCCGAGGTTGGCTGCGCCAGACATACGCCTCCGTCCTGACGGCGAGTCCACATGGCCGACCGGACTCGCTGTGCTAGCCGACGTACATCCTGACACACACAAGATCATCTCCCTTACTCAGACGCGATCGCCGCGCACGCCCTGTGACGGGAGCAGCGAGTGCCCCCACGTGCAATCGACAAGATCGGCATCGTCTCCGTCGTTGCCGCGGTCGCCCTGGTCGGCGTCGCCGAGGGCATCGCCGGGTCCGAAAGAAGGTCTGAGCGCTTCAGCGACATCTTGCTGGGCGACAATCGATTCCAGCGTTGTACGGAACATCGGCGGCTGAGTCAACCGAATGTCACGCCGGAGGCGGCCAACGACAGCCCGGTCAAGGCCACTACCGCGCCGAGCCAGATCACGCGTGGACGACGGGCGACGGCGCTGCCGACCCGGCCCCAGATCGAGCCCTCATGGGTACCGGGGTGCCGAAGCGCGGGATGGCGCCCCGGTGTAGGTCGGCGGTTCTGTTGACGGCAACGCTGACGGCAACGCGGCGCCATCTGCTCTGGCGGTTCCCGGTTCAAATCCGGGCGTCGGCTCCCCTCTGACGCGAAGATTCACTCTGGCGGCAGGAGACCCTGGTTTACCCGGCGGTCGAGGGTGATGTGGTAGCCCATGGCCTGGAGTTGGTGGATGGCTCGGTTCTTCGCGCGTTCGGGGTGCAGTCGGGTGAAGAAGTCGCTGCCTGGGTCGTCGTAGAGGGTGCCGGTGGTGCCCATGTGCCAGATGGTGGTGAGCATCTTGTGCTGGATCGCGACGTTGGCCTTCTGCGGTCCGCGGCGCGACGCGATCCGCCGATATCGGGCGCCGAGGTAGGTTCCGGGGTTTTGGGCGCAGGCCATCGCGGCGGCCCCGAGGGCTCCTTGCAAGTAGGGGTTGCCGGGGCGGGTCTTGGTCGACTTGACCCGGCCGGCTGACTCGTTGCTTCGGGGATGGTGCAGATCAGGTCCCGGAACCCGTGAAAGGGTTCGATCACCTGCTCGATCCGGGCGGTGATCTCGTCGATCGCGGCGGTGTGTCGGTCGATCAGGTCTAGGTGCACCCGGGCCAGGAACGCGTGGTGGTCGGTGAACCGGCCGGTCAACGCCTCCGTCAACTGCGCGATCTTGGACCGCAACCGTCGCCGGGCCAGGTCGGCCAGAGCGGCGGGGTCGCGTTGCCCCGCGACCAGGGCATGCAGCATCGCCCGCCCGGACACCCCGGTGATGTCGGAGGCGACCGAGGACAGCTTGATCCCGGCCTCTTCCAGCAGCTTCTCCAGTCGCTGGATCTCCCGGCCGCGTTCGCGGGTGATCGCGGTCCGGGCCCGGGTGAGGTCCCGCAGCGCCCGGATCGGCTCGGGCGGCACGAACGACCCCCGCACCAGACCGTGCGCGCCGAGCTGGGCCAGCCAGGTCGCATCGGAGACGTCGGTCTTGCGGCCGGGCAGGTTCTTCACATGCCTCGCGTTGACCAGCAGCACCTCGAACCCGGCGTCCTCGAGCAGGTAGTAGAACGGTTTCCAGTAGTCACCGGTCGCCTCCATCACCGCACACCTGACCTGCTCGGCGATCAGGTGATCGCGCAGGGCAAGGACCTGGTTGGTGGTCGACCCCCACGTGGTCACCGTCTCCACGGTCTTCCTGCGACCAGCGCCGCCGACCCGGACACAGACCTTGGCGTCCCTCTTGGAGATGTCGAGCCCCGCGCACCGGACATGGACGATTTCCATTGCGATCTCCTTCCCACACACGACGGACCCATCCGGTGTCCGCCGCGGGGAGGGCAGGGAGACTCAGAAGTCTGACGCTCGTGCTCGAAGGCAACAATCCACGGTTCCCGTGGGAGCCCTCCGCCACCATGCTGACCTACAGGCTCACAGGCACTACAGAGGATTCGGGGTTTCCGCGGCGAACACCAACAAGTGTCCGCCGCGACCAGCCCCACAGTCGACCGCAAGCCGGACGCGAATCTTCGCGCACCACGGTGCGCCTCGAAGACGGCGCCGCGTTGCTGACCTGCGGTGAGGTCCAGTGCGCGGGCGCGGCCGGCCACGTACCATCCGGCGCATGCCGGTGCGCACCGTCCTGGAACGCGGGCCCAAGGGGAAGAGGGCGGTGGCGTTCGCTGTCGACTGGCCGGGCTGGAGCCGGGGGGCGAAGACCCCCGAGCTGGCGCTTGAGCTGCTCGAGTCGTATCGCGAGCGGTACCGGCCGGTCGCATTCGCGGCCCGGATGGCCGACGAGTTCGACGCCGTGGGACCCCTCGACGTCGCCGAGGACCGGGTCGGCACGGGCTCGACCGACTTCTGGGGCATCTCCTTCTCTGCATCGGACTTCGAGCACGAACCCATGAATGACACCGAGATCGACCGCAAGATCGGGCTGCTGCGCGGGTGCTGGGGGTTCTTCGACGCGGTCGCGGCGCGGGTGTCCGCTGAGATGCGCAAGGGCCCTCGTGGCGGTGGGCGCGACCGCGACCAGATCATCCGCCACACCATCCGCACCGAGAGCGAGGAGTTCGCGAAGCGATTGGGGTTGCGGATACCAGAGGGCGGTGCGCTCACGCCGAAGGGCCTGCGTGACTACCGAGAGACGTATGTCGCCACCATGCGCGCGTACAACGCAGGCGAGGGCAAACGGATGCGCTCGTGGAACCTGCCGTTTCTCATTCGCCACAGCGCATTCCATGCGATGGACCACGCATGGGAAATGGAAGACAAGGACCTCACCGCGCCCGCCGAGTGACTCGCGGAGAGGTTCAGCGATCTTGGCGGTTGTGTTGGTCCGACCAGGAGTTGATGCTGGACCGCGTCCCCCAACGAATCAGTTCTGACCGCAAGGAGGATGTCCCACGACCGGCAGGCGAAATCGGGTGCCTTTTGGAGCGGTGATCGCCGTCGAGATCGAGCGAGAGCGGGCCGGCCTCCATTGCGCCGAGCTGTTCGGCGGCCACCTCGGAGTAATCACCCTCGGCCGTCACGCCTCACGAGGCGCACGAGGGCGACGAACGGTCTTTGAGGCCGCGGCGCGACTTAGCAACGCCTGCACGTAAGGGTCACTGTCGTAGTCGGCCTGCGCCTCCGTGATGAAGCGGGCCGGCTGCAGCAACAGACTCCCATCCTCGTCTTCCTGGAGCAGGAAGCGTTGGTTGCGGTGTCCCGGTAGAACGACGCGGCTGCGGCCATCCGTGGGACTGGGATGCCGAGGCGGGGGGGCCTGAAGTCGTTTGATGGCGGACGAGCTGATGACCATGCTGGGAGGCGAATCCACTGGTCGCGGGTCAATCGGCGCTGACGGAGAACGACTTGCCCGCCAGTAGGGCCACTCCTCGAAGTCGTCGACGCGTCCATCGTCTGTGAAGTGCATCACCCACAGATCGAGGTACTCCTGACGCACCGGCTCGCCGTACCTGACCAGGACGCGCACGACGGCCGTTGCTTCCTCTACGGCGACCGGCGTCGCTTCCACGGTGAAGGTCTCGCCCTCGTCCTCGAGCCAGAATGCCTTGATCGCCGCATGGCCGACCTCGGACTCCTCGTACGGTGATGCCCGGTAGCCCGCCTCGCTGGTGAACAGGTGCTCCACGGCCTGCAGATCGCCGTCGCGCCATGCGCGCTCGTACCCGTCCACCCAGGTCATCACAGCGTCCCGCTCCATCCGGGAAGTGTCGCAAATTCCCTCTACCACCCCCGTCAGGCCAGGCACATGAAGCCGCAGTGCCTCTCATCTCGCGGTTACCATCACGGCATGGCTGAGATTGCGAACGCGCCGGAAACGTGCGCTGAGTGCGGCGCGCTCATGGGCGACAAGACTGCGCACTTGGACTGGCATGAGCGGACCCTCGACGCCCGCCTGCGCAAAGTATCCGGACAGGTCTCCGAACAGGTCCAAGAGCTGGCCGAAAAGGCTCGGAGACTCGGCGACCGGTCGAACTGACGGCTGCTGTCCCGATACTCCGCTCGGTTTGCGGACACCTCGGAATCCGGCGCGATCCTAAGATCCACGACCGTTAGGCGTCGGGCACTCGCCGTCGCGTCGAGAAGGCGAGCACAAGGAGCACGAAGCCGGCGACCGCCACCCATGTGCGTACGGCATGCGCGGTCAGCCAACGAGCGCGGAGGTCTCGCCAGTCCGCGGGCGGCGCGTCCGGCTGCCAGGTCATGATCTGGTCGTTGATCGGGAAGTGCACGACGACGGTGACGAGCAACCCGACGAGCAGGCACCCCACGGCCGCCAGGACGAGCCGGCGGGTACGTGGATCCCGCCACGACGCGGCCAGCGCAGCGAGCGTTGCCACCAATGCCAGCCCGCCGATCGGCGGCACCGCCTGGGTGTAGGCAGGCGTGATGGCCTGGTGATACTCGATCCACAGCGCGGCCGAGCTGTCCATCGACGCCTCACTCAGCCAGGTCCCCAGGATCGCCCCGGCGAGTACTCCACTCAGGATGATCGCCACCCGATGGGCAGCGCCGAGCAGTACCGGAACCGGCCCAGAGCCGCTCGTCGACTCGCTCATGGGACGAGCTCTCAGTGCTTGGGTATCAGCCATGACTTCCTCTTCTGGATATTGACCCGAAGCTCTTTCGGACGAATCCAAGATGGCACGCCGAGCCCATGTCGTCAAGAGACCGTGGAGTACCTGCACGGGCCAAGTCGACGACCAGCGATGAACGGCCCGCATCGGCGAGGCTTGCGGGTGACCCCGCGTGGGTGGGTCCTGGTCAGTCGCCTACGGGTGGCTCAGCGAGGAAGAGCCGGCTCCACGTGTCGGTCAGCCAAAGTTCGAATCTCGCTGGCGCCCAGCCGCGTTCGTGGACCAGCAGGTAGTAGAACTCGGCGGAGTTCATGCTCCACACGACGTCGGCGATCTCCCCGACGTCCAACTCGGGTCGCAGATCCCCGGTTGAGATGAGATCTCGGGCGAGCTGACGCATGTTCTTCGCACGCCGAGAGGCGATTTCGTCGCGGATCCTGGCCAGTTCCGGAGCCTGGGTCGCCGCGTCGCGCAGGACCAGGTGCAACGGCCCAAGCCGCTCGGCTATGGCTCGTACCGCGGCGGCGTACGTTTCCAGCTTCTCCCGCGCCCGGGTCTGTGCCTTCATGCGACGCACGTAGCCGCGTTCCTCGGCGGGAACCGCCTCGTCCGTACCCGAGAGAGCGGTCTCCAAGAGCTGGCTGAAGATCACCGACTTCGCGCCCACGGCGGCGTACACCGTGTCCACCGCGACCCCCGCCTCCGCGGCGATCTGAGCGACGGTGGTCGCGGCGTACCCCTGCGTGGTGAACAGCCGGCGTGCCGCCGCCAGGATGCCGGAGCGGGTCTGCCGGGCCTGTTCGTCACGAAGGGGCGAGCGGTACGTGCGGCTCTTGACCGAGTCGGGCATGCGCCCTATCTTACCGCTATTGATCCGAAACCAATTCGGATCATTTGGATCGTGAACGAGGAGATTGACATGCAGGCTCAGCGAACGAACGGTGTGGTCGTACGAGGTCCGGGGGAAGGGCCGGCCACCTGGGCCATGGGGTCCACGTCCACACCCGCGAGGCCGAAGCCTTCTACGTACTCGAGGGCACGATGGTCTACCGAGCCGGCGACGAACTTCACCACCTGGCTGCCGGGTCGTTCATCTATCTGCCCCCGGGCGTGCCGCACGCCTTCCGCATCACCGGAACAACACCGGTGCGTTTCCTGAGCTTCGACTTCCCCGCCGGGCTGATGGACCTCTACGACGAGGTAGGCATGCCGGCGCGAGAGCGGAGACTTCCTGGGGCGGACGGCTTTTCGATCGATGAAGAGATTCCGCGCTGGAGCGAGATCAGCCCGCGGTACGGTCTGCAAGTCGTCGGTCCGCCCATTCCCGTGGACGTCTGAAAACACAGACCGGTCGGACACCACAGCGTTGGCCATCGCGACCCCACCGGACGCTGTCGACCCTAGGCATCTTCTGGATCACGCTACGGCGTACCGCGGTAGCTTCCGGAGCGTGAGCCGCCGGTCATGAAGATCGTCATCTGGCACGGCTACCTGCTCGGTGGGACCGGATCGAACGTCTACACCCGCGATCTGGCGCGCGCGGGCGGTGATCGCGGGCTCTGCCCACATCGGGTCGGTGCTTCATCAGGTGCTCGGGGCGGGCCCGCACCTCGACCACGTGCTCACCGTGCCGCCCGGCGTCGACGTGGAAGTACCGCGCCCGCGGCCACGCGCCGAGGCGCTGGCCGCGCTCGTGGCCGAGTCCCGGCGCGATGCCCCCAACCCGCCGGGACACCACGACCCGCGCCGGCCGGACGAGGGGAACGCCGAGCGGTTGGCCGCCTTCTTCGCGGACGACGCCCCCACGGTTGTCTACGTCGGCAAGCTCAGCCGCGAGAAGGGGGTGCACCTGCTGCTCGATGCCCTGCGCGGCCTGGATGCGCGGGCGGTCATCGTGGGTTTCGGGCCAGAGCGGCAGGCGCTGGAGCAAGCAGCCGAAGGGCGCGTGCTCTTCGCCGGCGCGCTTGAGCACCGACACCTTGCCCAGTTGTGGTCGCTCGCGGACGTCAGCGTCACGCCGTCGGTGTTCCCGGAGGCCTTCGGCATGGTGGCGGCCGAGGCTGCGGCCTGTGGCTCGCCGCCGCTGGTGGCGCGCCACTCCGGACTTGCTGAAGTAGCCGCGGGTCTGGCCGAGGAGTACCCCATGGCGCGGCGCGACCTGGTGGCGTTCGAGCCCGGCGACGCCGGCGACCTGGCGGTCAAACTGCGTACGTTGCTTGCCCTGTCACCGTACGAGCGCGCGGAGCTCGGCCGCGCGGCGGGCAGCCGTCCGCCTCTGGAGCTGGGAGGGAATCGCGGCTCGCCTGCTGGCAACAAGTCCCAGCGGCTGAGCACCGTCACAGTGCCGGGATGACCCACACGGCCAACTCCGATCCGTCGCCGTTGACCAGGCTCAATGTGCCCGGACCGCGAGGGGCATCGAAGGCGATCAGGGTGCCCGCGGTCGTGGGCTGACCAGCACTGAATCCAAGGCTGTCCGCGCCGGTCACGCCGAAGAACGACGCCACCGCCACGCCGCCGTCGGGTATGAACTGCCAGTTGTCATAGCCGACCGACAGGCTCGAGGTCGCGGTGAGCGCCCCCTCGTCGAGGGTCACGCTCAGATCGAGCACCAGATAGGTGCCCGAAGCCGGATCGATCCAGGCCGCCGGATCACCCGCCGCGATCCAGCGCGGATTGGCCACGGTCGCGCTGAACGCCGCCCGCGCCGCCTCCGGATGGACCGGTACGCCGAGTTCTCCAGCAAGAACGCCCGGGGTCACCGCTGTAATCGGCCACTGCGCCCAGGCCCCGTCGTAGGTCTCCAGAGCCAGGGTGCCGACAGCTGCCAACGTGTCAAAGGCGACCAGGCCCGTCGCGCTCTCACCCGTGGCGAGGTTCAGCGTGGACAGCAACGGTTCGTACCCACCGGCGATCAACTCGCCCCCCACCGCAGCCTGCGACTCAGAGGTGAACGTCCAGTCGAACCAGGAGATCTGGCTTACCGAAGCGTTCGTGTCGGTGCGGGTGAGGCTGAGTTCGACCACCAGGAAACCGCCGGACACGGGCGCGGAGTAGCTACCCCAGGCCGCACTCGGTTGCGCGGTGGCCGACTCGATCGTGATCTGGTAGCTGTTCTCCCCGAGCGTGACATCACCGGCCGTGCCAACGACACCTTGGAACGGCTCGCCCGGTGCCGAGTCCGAACTGAACGGATTGACGAACTCGTGCCGCAGGTTGTCAAAGGCGACGAATCCGACCACGACCAATCCGCCGACCAGGAGCAGCGGCAGCAAGACGGCGAACAGCGATCTGCCGACGCTTCGCTTGATCACCCGTTGTTGGGCGGCAGCCGCGGCCATCACGGCGGCGAACTCGGGGGGCAGGCCGGCGGTCGGGTACGGGTTGGGCGTACCGGCAGTCGGGTACGGG
>Ga0136630_1001138_pt1 | contig 10726 bp, 11 predicted proteins | sample AntDrymUQ5682106_2_FD_105496 | JGI IMG/M metagenome (GOLD analysis project Ga0136630, IMG submission 105496) | Polar desert sand microbial communities from Dry Valleys, Antarctica - metaG UQ568 (21.06) | ecosystem: Environmental > Terrestrial > Soil > Desert | place: Antarctica: Dry Valley...
ATCTGCTCGACGGTCATCGGCTGCGTCGGGTGGTAGCCGGCGTCGCTCAGCAACAGCGGGTCGTCGGAGAAGTACTGCTTCTGCCACGGCACGACGTACGTGGTGGCCGGCTCGACCACGCCGGCATCCAGCGCCGAGGCGATGGTGACAGCCTTGGCCACCGATCCGGGCTCGTACGTGTCGACGGCGGCGTAGTTGCCGGACGACACCGCGTAGCTGCCGTCGTCCTGGCGCTTCACCGATGCCATCGCCAGGATGTCGCCCGAGTCGGTGTCCATCACGACGAGGCTGCCGCCCTTCGCCTTGATCGACTCGACCCGGTCGAGCAGGCCGGCCTCTGCGGTGAACTGCAGCGACCGGTCGAGCGAGAGCACGAGGTCCTGGCCCGGCTGCGCCTGCTCGATCACGTTCTCGGAGCCGGGGATCGAGCGCCCACCGGGTGCGACCTGGCGGGTGACCTCGCCACTCTGGCCGGTCAGGAACTCGTCGTACTTCGCTTCGAGGCCGGCAATGCCGTTGCCGTCGATGTCGGTGCCACCGATGACGCTGGCCCCTGTCGTCCCGCCCGGCATGATGCGCCGGTCCTCGTCCGTGACGTAGACGCCGTACAGATCGAGCGCGTCGATCTGCTCGCCGAGCGACGGTTCGACCTGGCGCGCGACGTACGCGAACCCCCGCTCCTCGTCGCCGAGGTCGCCGCGCAGCTCGTCACGATCCGGCTCGTCGAGGCCGAGCAGGTCACCGAGGAGCTGCGCCGTGCCACGTTTGTCGACGACCTCCTGGGGATTCACGGACACGGTGACGGCCGGGATCGACATCGCGAGCTCGTTGCCGGTGCGATCGAAGATGCTGCCGCGCTGCGCGGCGACGGTGCTCGACCTCGTCCACTGCTGCGAGCCGGCGTTGCGCAGATCGGCTGCCTCCGTCGTCTGCAACAGGCCGACGCGCACGAGCAGGGCAGTGAGCAGCAGCACGAGCAGCAGCAACGAGGCGATCAGCCGGCGGCGCGGCGTCCCGGCGTGGAACCGGGGCGGGCGCGGCGGCTTGGCTGCCTTGATCGCCGTCTTGGCCTTGCGATCCGAGAATCGGCGATCGGAGCGGGCTCGCGACGCCGCCTTGCGCTGTGCGACGCGAGTCTCGTAGGGCGTGACCGTGCGGTTGCGGGCAAGACGAGATCCCGACGTGGTCCTGGCGCGCGCCGGCGTCGCCGGCGCCTTCGATCGCGCCGATGTGGGCTTCGCCGCCGGCGTTCTCCGACTGCCTGTCGTCGCCAGCCGGCGCGGCGCCGATCCGCCGGGACGCGACGGTGCGGGGCCGCGACGGGACGCCGGCGCCGACCGCCGCGAGCCGTGGCTCGCCTGACGAGTCGCACCCGAGCGGGCCGTGCGTGGGGCCTGCTGCCCCTGCGTCCGACGACGGTGGGCGCGTTGCTGTGGACTCACCGTCTCAGCCTCCCGCGACCTTGACGCGACGGAACTGGTCGAGTGGTTGTTCCCCACGGACGATGCGTTCGGCCTCGTCGATCGATCCCGACGCAGCGAGCGCCTGTGCGTACACGTCGGGCGAGACGCGCACGAACGTGCCGGCCGTTGCGGCAAACATCCCGAGCGCGGTCGCCTCGCGTGAGAGCCGTCCGGGCGAGCGCAGCTCGGCTCGCTGGCCGCGTAACACGTCGAAGCGCGCCCGCGACTCGGCGACGTCCTGTTCCAACTCGTCGACGCGCAGCTGACGTTCGGCGAGCGTCGTGTTGAGCACGGCTGCACCGAGCATGAGACCGGCGAGCACGATCGCGGCAAGGAACACCAGCCCGGCCGTCCGTCGCCGGACTGGCACGACGCGAAGGTGGTCGCGTGTGCCGGCACGGGTAGTAGCCGACGTGGTGCCCGGGCGGCCCGGTCGTGCGCCGGGGCGCGCCGGTTGGCGGCTCGGGCGCGCTGCCGGTACCGCAGTGGATCGCAGTGGGACGGCCATCAGCTCGCTCCTCGTTCGTGGGTCGGTCGGTCGTCGTCCGCGTCGCGGTGACGGTCATGGTCGAGGTCGGACGTGTCGAGGCGTTCCACGACGCGCAGGCGCGCAGACGCTGCGCGACGGTTCCTGACCACCTCGGCATCCGATGGCGAACGTGGGATGCCGCGCACGAAGCGCACGAGTGCGACGGCACCGCATCGGCACGGCAGGCCCGGCGGGCAGCTGCAGGCGCCAGACGCCTCGCGGAAGCGCTCCTTCACGATGCGGTCCTCGCCGGAGTGGTATGTGAGCACAGCCATCCGCCCACCGGGCGCGGTGATCGCGATGGCCTGGTCGATGGCGATGGGGAGCGCGGCGAGCTCGTCGTTGACCTCGATGCGGATCGCCTGGAAGCTGCGCTTGGCCGGGTGTCCTCCGTGGCGGCGTGCAGGGGCGGGGATCGCGGCCGTGATGATGCCGGCGAGCTCGGTGGTGGTGGCGACCGGCCGGGCAGCGACGATGGCCGCTGCGATCCGCCGGGCGAAGCGCTCGTCGCCGTACTGGCGCAGCACGTGGGCCAACGTGCGCTCGTCGTAGGTGTTGACGACGTCGTCGGCGGAGTGCGATGCGCTCGCGTCCATCCGCATGTCGAGCGGGCCCTCGTGCTGGTACGAGAAGCCACGCTCGGCGCGGTCGAGTTGCGGTGACGAGACTCCGAGGTCGAACAGCACACCGCTGATCGGGGCGGCCCCGACCTGGTCGAGTTGGTCGAGCTGGTCGAAGCGACGGTGCGAGAGCGTCACGCGGTCACCGAACGGCGCGAGGTGAGCTGCGGCAGCGTCGAGGGCCGCCTGGTCGCGATCGACGCCGCGCACCGAGAGGTCGTCGCGCGAGGCGAGGATCGCCGCCGCGTGCCCGCCGCCGCCGAGGGTCGCGTCGACGATCGTCCCTGCAGGGACGGTGGCGAACGCTGCGACGATCTCGTCACGCATCACCGGCAGGTGGCGATATGTGACATGGCGATCGGTGGCGTTCACGTCGACGCTCCCCCGGCGAGGCCGGCCAGCTCGCCCTGGCCAGCGCTCGAGATGCCGGCGAACAGTTGCTCGCACCAGATCTCGCCGTGGTCGAGGGCGCCGCTGAGCACAACCTTGGAGGATGGTTCGAGGCGGGCGAACGTGCGCATGTGCTCGTCGATCGTGATGCGGCCCTGACGATCGATCGAGACGAGTGCCGCTGCGCCGGCGATGGCACGCAGCCGGTTCTGGCTCATCTCGCCGGTCCTCACCTGCGCGAGGAGGTCGTTCGCTCGGCGCTCGAAGGCCTCTGCGGTGTGGATCGTGACGCAGCGGTCGTCACCGATGGAGAGGTAGCAGCTCCCCTGCATGTGGGTCCTGAACGGGGGCGGCAACGTCAAGCGTCCCTTGTCGTCGAGCTGCCGTTCGTGTGTGCCGACGAACACGCGGTCCCTCGTCGCCTTCCCGTACCGGCCCCGACGTCCTGCCTCGCGAAGAATCCGGAGCCGTGCTCCCTCGCGGCCACATCATGTCGCCACGATCCCCCAATGTCAACCATTCTCCCCCATTTAACCCCACGTCACCCCAACTGGAGGTCGCAGGACGCGCAATAGCGCGTGCCGTGACCTCCAGTTCGGGGTCGTGGCTCAACCGGGCTCACTCGCGTCGAGCGCGGCGGCCAGTGACGTGCCGAGGTCCTCAGCCGATGTCGCTTCGATGGTCGCCACGGCGACGGCGTCGAGCGCTGCCGCGTCGGCTCGATGCCCGGCCGCGAGCAGCGGTGCGAGCACGTCGGGGCGCCAGCGGTGGTGCACGGCGCACTGGAAACGACAGCCGTCGCGCGTGCGGCGCTGGGAGATGCCGACGAGCTTGGCGCCGTCGGCGGTGACCACCTCGCCGTGCCCGACGCCGGCGAAGCAGACGAGCGACGACAGCGGACCGCACGACATCGAGGCGGCCTCGGCGACGCCGGCATCCTCGAAACCGACGACGGCGAGTGCGCGCCGCCATCGCTCGCCGCACCAGCCCATCGAGGCGGGCACGTCAGCGTGCCACCGATGGTCGCCGGCGGGCACGAGCACGTCGATCCACGTCATCTGCTGCGGCTCGACGAGCACCATCCCGCCACCGCTGCGGCGCCGCGTGACGTCGATGCCGACGCGGTCGCACACCGCGAGATCGATCGTGGACATGTCCTGGCGAGAGCCGAGCACCACGGCCGGACGGCTCGCCGTCAACACCCAGACCTCGGCACCCGTGACAGCGGCGTGGTCACCGGGCGCCCACGGGTCGATCGCGTGCAGCTCGCCGGCGCGGCCGGCAAGCCGGCGGACGGGAACGGTCACGAGGCGAGCGTGTCGGGAGCCAAGTAGGGCTTCCAGGCCTCCGGCACGTGGCCGGGGCAGAACGACACCCAGCTCGCGTGACGCGGCGCCTGGGACGGCCGGGCGAGGCGCATGCCGGCCTCGTCGGGTGTGCGATCACGCTTGACTGTGTTGCACCGGCGGCAGGCAGCGGCCACGTTTTCCCAGATGTGCTCGCCGCCACGCGACCGTGGCAGCACGTGGTCGATGGAGTCGGCGTGGCGACCGCAGTACTGGCACGTGTGATCGTCGCGAACGAACACCGCCCGCCGCGAGAGCGCTGTGGCGTGGCGGTACGGCACGTGCACCATGTAGCGCAGCTTGACGACCAATGGGCGCGGGAAGGCGTGGTCGACCGAGAGCACCGGCCGCTCGTCCTCCTCGACGACCTCGGCCTTGGCGGCGATGACGAGACACAGGGCGCGCAACGAGGCCACGACGCCGAGCGGCTCGTAGGTCACGTTGAGGACGAGCGCATGTCCTTGCACCACCGCAGATAGTTCACCACATCGAGCGCCTCGGCTTGTGCGTCGATGCGCCCGTACTGGGTCTGCATGCGGAATTCGAGGTACTGGGATGGTGGCAGCGGGCGGGCGCGCCCGCGCCAGCGGCGATCGCGGCGCCACCAACCGTCGGGGACGAGACGCACCGCCTGGCGGAACGCGGTCGACCACAGCGACGGGCGTCGCGCAACCGCCAGCACCACCGATCGGCGGCGGTGACGCGACGTCACAGCAACTCGGTGAGCGAGGCGATCCGCTCGAACGCCGCGTCGGGGTGATCGTCGAACGGATCGACGAGGATCGGGTGCAAGTTCGCCGCCGTCGCGCCACCGACATCCATCATCACGGAGTCACCGACGTAGGCGATGCGCTGGCGGTCGATGCCATGGAAGTGCGCAGCGGCGAAGTCGAAGATCGCCGGATCCGGCTTGGCGACACCGACGACGGCACTGTCGATCACGCAGCGCACGTCCACGCCGGGGCCGGGTCCCACCTGGCAGACCTGCGACAGTGCGAGCACTCGTTCGATCTGACCCGCAGCGTTGGACACGACCCCCAGCGGCACGCTGCGGCGCGACAATTCGGCCAGCACCAGGACCGACTCGCGGATCGGCCATCGCCAGAGGTGATCGATGCGCACGCGCCCGAGTGTCGTCGCGGCCTCGTCGACGAGGTGGCCGGGCACGCCGACGCACTCAACGTAGGCGACGTCGTACAGGCGCCAGTCGCGCTCGTCGGCACCCTGAGCGGACTTCACCGCCATTGCCCGATAGTGCGCACGGAGATGTGCCTCGATCGTGGCATCACCGCCGAAGTACGCGAGGAGCGGCGACAGCACCGTGGGATCCGGGAGCACGAGCACGCCGCCGGCGTCGAACCAGATGGCATCGAACCGGCTCATTGAACCGTCACGATGGTTCGCTCGCAGGGCTCGCTCATTGGTGCACCATGGCCGTGTGGAGGATCGACAGGGACGACGGGCGGTGCACCAATGACCGCTCCGCTGCTGCGCAGCGGCGCACCGTAACGATGGTTCGCTCGCGGGGCTCGCTCACGGCGCCGGGTCGCTCCGGCGAGGCTCCTTCGGCAGTGCGAGCACCATCTCGCCGAGGATGTTGCGCTGAATCTCCGACGAACCGGCGTAGATGGTGCCCGCTCGTGCGTTCAAGAACGTCCCGACCCATGATGCAGACGAGCTCGGTGCACCGGCGACGTCGGTCTGGAACGACGACGCCGGCCAGCGACCCGACGGCGTCATCGCATCGGCGCCGAGCACGTCGAGCGCCAGCTCGGTGGCGACGCGGTGGTACTCGCTCCAGAACAGCTTGCTGATGGCCGCATCAGGACCCGGCGCGTGGCCGGCGAGGAACTGCGTCAACGTGCGCAGCCCGAGCCAACGCATCACCTGCACGTGGGCGTGGGCGTCGGCGAGTCGCTGGCGCATCCGGGCATCACCGGTGACGCCCCGGTCCCGTGCGAGCGAGATGAGTCGGTCGAGCTCGTCAGCGAACCGCAGCGGCACCGTGGCGGCCGCTTCGCCCCGCTCGTAGCCGAGCAGCGTCATCGCCACCGCCCATCCGTTGTCGACACCACCGACGACGTCGTCGCGGGCGCACACGGCATCGGTGTAGAAGACCTCGTTGAACTCCTGCTGTCCCGTGATCATGGTGATCGGGCGCACCTCGATGCCGGGTTGGCGCATGTCGACGAGCAGGAACGAGATCCCCTTGTGGCGCGGCGCATCGGGGTTCGTGCGGGCGAGCGTGAAGATGTGGTCGGCGAGATGCCCGGCGGATGTCCAGATCTTCTGGCCGTTCAACACCCACTGGTCGCCGTCGAGCTCGGCACGCAGTCCGAGGTTGGCGAGGTCGGACCCGGCGTTCGGCTCGGAGTAGCCCTGGCACCAACGGTCGGCACCCGACAGGATCCGGCCGAGGTGATGTGCCTTCTGCTCGTCGGTACCCCACCGCAGCAGCGTGTTGCCGAGCATCTGGATGCCGAACACGTCATTGGGGCCACCCGTCGGCACACCGGCGCGGGTCAGCTCCTCGGCGATGATCACCTGCTCGAGCGCCGTCAGGCCGCCCCCGCCGTACTGGACCGGCCAGCCCGGCGCGAGGTAGCCGGCGCCGTGCAGCGTCGTTCGCCAGCGCTCGACGAAGTCGTCGACATCGTCGGGAGCTAGTGCGCCGACACCTGCCCACCCGGCCGGCAGGTGCTCGGCGAGGAACGCTTGCACCTTGTCGCGATAGGCCTCCGCCTCGGCCGAAAAGGAAGGATCCATCGGTCCGAACGTATCGCTAGCGCCGGGCGCGGCTCAGCGCGGAGACAGCGGCACCGAGCAGCGGGCCCTCGGGGCCGAGGGCGACCGTGTCGACACGCAGGTCCTGGAGGTGGGACAGCTTCGCCCGCTGTGCCGTCTCTCGCGCCACGACTTCGGTCAGCTCGGGGCCGAGGCCCGCCACGGTGGCACCTCCGATGAGTGCGAGGCGGCTGTCGAACGACGACGCCGCCGTGGCGATCGCTCGACCGAGCATGACGCCCGTGCGTTCGCGGATCGAGGCAGGTGCGCGGCGCAACGGGCGGTTGATCTCCGCCTCGAGCGCCCGCGTGGAGACGTACGGCATGAGGCATCCCGAGCCGCCGCAGAGGCACGCCAGGCCGTCGTCGAGCTCGACGAGGACGTGCGCAAGGTTGCCGGCGTTGCCGGTGCGGCCGTGCACCACCTGACCGTCCACGATCACGCCGCCGTCGACGGACTCCGACGCGATGACGACGATCATGTGATCGGCGTCGTCGGGGTCGTGACCGCCGAACCAGCGCTCGGCCATCGCCCGGCCGTTGCCGCGCGTCTCGAGCACGGCGTCGATGTCGGTCAACTCGCTGATCCGCTTGCGCAGCTCAAAGCCCTGCAGCGCCGGCATCGACAGCGGCGAGACCCTCCCGGCGGGTTCCTCGATCGGTCCCTCGCACGTCACGCCGCACCAGCCGATGCGGTCGTGTTCGGCCGAACGGGCGGCGACGACGCGGCGGACGAGGCGTTCGAGCGCCGACCACACGCCACGCGTGGGCGTGGTCACACGATCGCGCACGACCATCTGGCCGCTCGCCGACACGAGGCCGGCACTCAGGCGCTGACAGCCGACGTCGACGGCGAGCACCCAGCGGTCGTCGCCCTGCACGCGATTGGGTCTCCCCGACGATCGTGCCACCGCATCGATCGAGGCGGGCGACGGCACGGCAGTCACCGACGGGACGGTACCGCGCGAGCCAACCAACGGGCGATCTCCTCTATCCTGGCGCGGTGTCCACCACGACCTCGGACCTTCCAGAACGATCTGAGGTGGCACCGCGCGGCGGCGAGTCACCACGTTTCGCGCAGTACTTCGACGCCATCGTCGGCAACGTGTCACATGTGCTGCGCGGCAAGACCGACCAGATCGAGCTGTCGATCATCGCCTTGCTCGCCGAAGGTCACCTACTGATCGAGGACGTGCCCGGCGTCGGCAAGACGAGTCTCGCCAAGGCGCTCGCGGCGTCCGTCCACTGCGACTGGAGCCGGGTGCAGTTCACGCCCGACCTGCTCCCCTCCGACGTCATCGGCGTCAGCGTGTTCCAGCGCGCGAACGAGACCTTCTCGTTCCAGAAGGGCCCGCTCTTCGCCAACATCGTGCTCGCCGACGAGATCAACCGAGCGTCGCCGAAGACGCAGTCGGCGCTGCTCGAGGCGATGGAAGAGCGCCAGGTCACCGCGGACGGCACGCGCTACGTGCTGGACCGACCCTTCATGGTGCTCGCCACGCAGAACCCGATCGAGCAGGAGGGCACGTACCGGCTGCCCGAGAGCCAGCTCGACCGCTTCAGTCTCAAGATCTCCCTCGGCTACCCGAGCCGCAAGGCACACCTCGAGATCCTCGACAACCGTGGCTCCAACGTCACGCTCGCCGACATCTCCCCCGTCGTGTCACGCGTCGAGCTGCTCACCATGATCGATGCCGTCTCGAAGGTGCACGTCGCCGAGGCGTTGAAGCACTACCTCGTCGAGCTGACCGAGGGCACGCGCCGCCACGGCGCCGTCGAGCTGGGGCTCTCGCCAAGGGCGACGTTGCAGCTCGCCGCCGCCAGCCGCGCCCACGCCGCGGCGAGGGGACTCAACTACGTGTCGCCCGACGACGTCAAGGCGGTCGCCGTCGCGGCGCTGTCGCACCGCTTGATCCTGCGCGCCGAGACCGGCGATCGCTTCTCGCAGGAAGACGTCATCAAGGAGCTGCTGGACACGGTTCCCGTGCCGGTCAGACGCTGACATGCCCACGCGACAAGGCTGGCTGGCGATCGTTGGCGCCGTCGTCGCGCTCGTCATCGGTCGCCTGTTCGCCATCGGCGAGCTGTTCATCATCGGGGCGGCGTTGCTCGTCGCGGTACTCGCCGCGCTCTTCGTCGTCAATGTGCGCCGACCGCGCGTCGAGGTCGAGCGCCACATCGAGGCTGAGGTGCTGGTGGTCGGCGACAGGGGACGTGTGACGGTACGGATCGAACCGATCGGGAGATCGCCCTCGTTCGAGCTGCTCGAACCCGTCGGCAAGACGAACCAGGCGCGCCTCGGCGTCGGACCGCTGCAAGATCCGGGTTCGGCCGCCTACCTGGTGCCGACGAGCCGTCGCGGCATCATCACGGTCGGCCCGATGCGCTCGGTGCGCAGTGACGTGCTCGGACTCGCCCGTCACCATCAGCTGCTCGCCGGTCCCGAGGAGCTGCGTGTCGCACCGCGGGCGATCCCCGTGCCGATGCCGACGCTCGGCGGCGGCCGGCTGGGCCAGGAGCTGCTGGTGCTCGCCCGTCGACTCGGGCTCGAGGAGTTCCACAGCCTGCGCGAGTACGTCGCCGGCGACGAGCTGCGATCCATCCACTGGAAGGCATCGGCGCGCACCGGCGAGCTCAAGGTTCGCCAGCACAGTCACGCCGGGCTCCGGCGGTGCATCGTCGTGCTCGACACCACCGTAGAGAAGGACGATCCGGGTGACTGGTTCGAGACCGCCGTGACCGCAGCGGCGAGCCTCGTCGTCGCCGCCGACAAGGCAGGACTGTCGGTTCGATTCGTCGCCGACGCCGTCGACGCTCGCGGCCCAAGCGTCGCCGTGAGCACGTTGGAGTATCTCGCCATCGTCGAGCCCACGCAGCGCACGCCGGCAATGACGGCAACCGTCGAGCGGGATCCCGGCGACGGGATGGGTCTCGTCCTGTTCCTCGGTCGCGACCGGTCGGCGCCGGCCTTCGGTTCGGTCAAGTCGGTGCTCGATCCGACGTTGCGGATGATCGCCCTCCTCAGCGACCCTGCGTCGGCCATCGGGCCGTTCGATCTGCACATCCCGACCGAAGCCCACTTCGTCAACGGCTGGACGTCGCTCGCCGGCTCGGCAAGGGCGGCGGCCTCGGCATGAGCGCTGAGACCACCCGGGCGACACTCGATCGCGCCATCGCCGGTGCGGCGCTGGCGCTGTACTCACTCGCCGTGGCGGTGGGCTTCTGTCGCGTGTTCTCCCAGTGGGACTTCCTCGGCGATCTGCTCGTCGTCGTGCTCGTCGGACACGTCACCGGGTTCCTGCTGCGTCACGTCCACGTCGCGTTCGCCATCGTCATCCAGCTCGTCGTCGTCGCCTGGGCATGCGCGGTGGTCGTCTATTGGGACACGTTCCGGTTCGGGTTCCCCACACCGACGACGTGGGAACTGCTGCGCAGCGACCTCTCGCTCGTCGGCGACCAGTTCTCGCAGGCCGTCGCACCCGTGATCTATGCAGGCGGATGGACGACGCTCGCGGTCCTCGGCATCGGCGTCGTGGTGGCGTTGTCCGACGTGTTCGCCTTCAGGGCATCGGCACGTTTCGAGGCGCTCGTCCCC
>Ga0136630_1001139_pt1 | contig 10721 bp, 6 predicted proteins | sample AntDrymUQ5682106_2_FD_105496 | JGI IMG/M metagenome (GOLD analysis project Ga0136630, IMG submission 105496) | Polar desert sand microbial communities from Dry Valleys, Antarctica - metaG UQ568 (21.06) | ecosystem: Environmental > Terrestrial > Soil > Desert | place: Antarctica: Dry Valley...
AAACGGGGCGAACATGGCCCCGTGAGCGATGAAAAACGGGCTTAACGGCCGCGTCTCCGTCTGCAATCGATTCGTATACACGCTGTACAACCATTTTTGATACTTGTTCAGAGGTTCCCTAAGAGGTCCCGATCGTAAGCTACCGGGCAACAGAGCGATTCTTGCCGCCCTCGCGCCCCTTCGCTGTAGCGCGCCATCACCTCTGCTTCAACATTCATAATGCATCTTATTACTACCCAAAGATATTTGAAATTGTCGACTCCTCTTCACGCGCGCGGCGCTCGCATACGATCCAACGTGGTTCATTCCCTCCCTGCGCAGGACAGGGTAATTGAGATATCGTGCAGGGTTGCGGTAGTATGATGCCTTATCATCCTTGGGTCGTCACGCAGTTACAATAGGTTTTTCAACCTATGCATGTAAAAATAAAGGAGTATCGCGAGGCCTTGCAGGTCGGTTACGAATTGCTCTGGTACCGGGTGCAAGACGTGCTCGGCCAAGGCACCTTCGGCATTACCTATCTATGCGAAGATCTCAACACCGGTAACCTCGTTGCCGTTAAAGAATATCTTCCCCCTCAGGTCGCGCGGCGTGAAGCCGACCAGTGCCTGCAGCCGCTCTCCGATGCGCTCGCTGACGACTATGCACAGGGCTTGGCGCGATTTATAGCCGAAGCGGAAAACTTAGATCGGTTCCGGCACCCGAATATCGTCCGAGTCGAGGATATTTTCGAGGCGAACAATACCGCCTACCTCACCATGAACTATGAGCGCGGGGAAAGCCTGCAATCGGCATTGGCCCGCCGCGGTACCTTAAGCGAGGGCGAGTTGCGGAAGCTGCTTTTCCCCTTGCTTGAAGGTTTGGAGACCATGCACCAGAAGGGTTTCGTGCATCGGGACATTAAACCGAGCAACCTCTTCGTCCGGGCCAACGGTACGGCGGTCATCCTCGATTTCGGATCGGCCCGGCAATTAATCGTCAGCGATCCTCAAACCGTGACCAACCTAGTCTCGCCAGGGTACGCGCCGATCGAACAGTACAGCAGTTCCGGTGACAACCAAGGGCCGTGGACCGACATCTACGGTCTCGGGGCGACCTTATATCGGGCTGCGACAGGGGTCATACCCCAATCGGCAATCGCACGCGCCGAAGCCATTGTGCATGGTGCGTCGGATCCTTTTTTGCGGGCGGTCGGAAATGCCAACGGCAAATATTCGACCCAATTTTTGCGGGCCGTCGATCAGGCATTGGAGTTCAAAGCCGGCGATCGCCCCCAGAGCATCGATGCGTGGCGTTGCGCCTTCGATGCTTACGGCCCCGCCGAGGACTTACCATGCCTTGCGCAAGCGACGGCGGTAGATGAATCTCCGACCGACCCCACTGAACCCGACACCCTACCGTCGGAACTTCAGTTAATGACCGATGCCGTGGCCTTTGCACCGGAAAGGCAACAGAATGCTCACCGTCCCGGCGTCGCCGGCGCGCTGTATCAATGGCGGCAGCGGCGCGCGGCAATCGAGCTCTTGCGGGCCGCGGCGGTAATTCTTGCCGGCATCGGATCGATATGGTTGCTTGCGCCAACACCAATCGATCACGCGCCGACGCTTGCCTCTTTAACAAGCTCAACCTCGCCCTCCTCTAAACCCCCTCCCCCAAGTTCGCTCGCCGCGCTAAACGTCGATCCCACCGTGGTTGAAGAACCTCTTCACGATGAAATCAACGCGGATTTATTGCAGGTGTTTGCGAAACCTGGACCGGCCAAACCGCGGCCGGCGCAGCCAAAGAACGCCACGAAAACCGACGCCGGACCATCCGTGGCTACGCTGCTGGCGCGGGCGGGGAATGATGTCGCAGCTTATCGCTTGACGACACCGCAAGACAACAACGCCCTTGCAAAGTACCGGAAGGTATTGCAAGTGGAGCCTCGAAATCAGGAGGCGATTCGCGGCCTTCGGGCGATCGTGGACAAGTACGTGGACATGGCGTACCAGAAAATCAGCCGAAATCACCTTGACGAGGCCGCGCTGTATCTCTACCGAGCAGCGGGCATTGCCCCCAAAGACCCGAGTGTAAGGCAAGCGCGTGACTTATATGTTGCCCGCAAAATTGCAAAGGCGAGAGCCGGCTCAGCAGGGTTACCGGCCAACCGGACGCGCGATTCGAAGACTCGCGGCGGCGTATCGGGGTGAGCCAGACCTCTAAGCTACGCGCTGCCGGGAAACATCCATGGATCTATCAGCGCTCACGGCGATTTCACCCATAGACGGCCGCTACGCCGAAAAAACCGCGGAGTTGCGGCTTATTTTCAGCGAGTACGGCCTGATTCGGTATCGTGTTCAGGTGGAGATCCGGTGGTTACAAGCGCTATCGGCGTCTCCGGAGCTTTCGGAGGTGCCCGCCTTCAGCGCCAATACGAATGCCTGGTTGAACGGGCTCATCGACGGCTTTAGCCTGCGCGATGCGCAAAGAGTCAAAGCCATCGAAGCGAGCACCAATCACGACGTCAAGGCCGTCGAGTATTTCCTGAGAGAACGCCTTGAAGCACACCGGGAGCTTGCGGCGGTGAGCGGGTTCCTACACTTCGGTTGCACCTCCGAGGACATCAATAACCTGGCCTATGCCTTGATGCTGCGCGCGGCGCGCAGCCACCCGATCCTGCCGTTATGGGAGCAGCTCATACAGACCTTGGTCGGTTTCGCACACCGGTTCGCCGCGGCCGCCATGCTTGCCCGAACCCACGGCCAACCCGCTTCGCCGACGACGCTCGGAAAGGAGATCGCCAATTTCTCTCACCGGCTCGAGCGCCAGTACCGGCAGTTAAAGGAAACTCCGCTGCTCGGAAAATTCAACGGCGCGGTCGGGAATTACCATGCGCATCTCGCGGCCTATCCCGGCGTCGGCTGGCCGGCGATCGCGCGTGCCTTTATCGAAAGCCTCGGGCTCGAACATAACCCGTACACCACCCAGATCGAACCCCATGACTACCTCGCCGAGTTCTTATCCGTCTTAACGCGTTTCAACACCATTCTCATTAACCTCTGCCGCGACACCTGGGGGTATATTTCGCTCGGCTATTTCCGGCAGAAACCGGTTGCTGGCGAGGTCGGCTCTTCCACGATGCCGCACAAAATCAATCCCATCGATTTCGAGAACGCCGAGGGCAATTTAGGGCTTGCCAACGCGCTCTGTGAGCACCTCATTGCAAAGCTGCCCGTCTCGCGCTGGCAGCGCGATCTTACCGATTCAACGGTGCTGCGCAATCTCGGCGTAGGCATTGCTTACAGCGTGATCGCCTATGAATCCTGTCTCAGGGGACTGGCGAAACTCGAGGTTGACGCGAGCGCCCTAAGCCGCGATCTCGACGACGCCTGGGAGCTTCTGGGCGAAGCGGTACAAACGGTCATGCGCCGTTATGGGATCGGCGATTCGTATGAACAACTAAAAGCGCTCACCCGCGGCCGACGCATCGACCGCGAGGAGCTGCACGCCTTTATCGGGACCTTGGCCATCCCCGAGCCGGAGAAAGAACGACTGCGGGCGCTCCATCCCGCGAATTATACCGGCAACGCAACCGAGCAGGCGTTATCGATTTAAGCCGTGAGGATGAGCCCAGAGAGCTTATGAAAAAATCGTCGCGAGCGAAGAGAGGTCGCGTTCCGCCGGAGCGCAGAAACCGCAGTGTATATTGAAATACATGAGGATTTCGAGCACCGCCGGAACGCGAGATCCCGAGCGCAGCAGATTTCTTCATAAGCTCAGAGTCCCATGCCGGCAGCAGACACAACCCGAACGGCGTTCCAAGAACATACCCTGGGGCAGACTCGCGTGCCGATCAAGCTCGCCACGCGCGGCGACCAGCGCCAGGCGATGCTGCGCATGGTGACGCAAAGCCGGAGGACGATCGACATTGTAAGCCGCCATTTGGACCCGCTGATTTTTAATGAGCGGGACATGGTGGACGCATTCAAGAGTCTCGCGCTAAGAAGCCGCAGCGTGAAAATCAGGATCCTCATCCTTGATCCCTCGCCCCTCCTCCACCGCGTTCACAGGCTGGTCGAGCTGGCGCTGCGCCTGAGTAGTTTCTTCGAGCTGCGCACCCCCCCGCCCGAACATAGGAACTATAACGAAAGCATGCTCATCGCGGACCAGAAGGGATACGTCCGTAGCCCGCTCTCGGACCGTTACGAAGGCGTGGCTAATTTTCATGCTCCCGATGTCGCAAAGGAATTGCTGCGCCGATTCGACGAGCTGTGGCAAACCGCCCTACCCGATCCTAACTTGCGCCGCTTGTCCCTGTGACGCTCGTTGGGCCGGCGAGGCTCCAAAGTTTCGTCGCTCCCGCGTCCTACCCCGCGTTTCGCTTGGAAAGACTCCTTGCCTCGGTGCGCGCCCTCGTGCCGGCCGTCACGTCCTTGGCCGCCGAGACGGCGTACTTCGCGCTCGTCTCTGAACCTCTATCCAGTGCCGAGCACCAGCGCTTGATGAGCATTCTGGGCGCCGGGGCGGTGCGCGCCGCCCCGCGCCCCGAAGCGCTGTTAGTGACGCCGCGTCCTGGCACCGTCTCACCGTGGTCGAGCAAGGCCACGGAAATCGCCCGGGTTTGCGGCTTGGACAACATCCTGCGCCTCGAGCGCGGAACCGGCTGGTATTTTCGCTCCCAAGATCCCGCCTCTCTCGAACGAGAAACGCTCCTTCGGATCGCGCCGCTGCTCCATGATCGCATGACCGAGCAGGCCGGGTTCTATCTTGATCATGCGTCCAGGCTGTTCGCACACACGGCGCCGAAAGCGCTGGAAACCGTGGACCTTATCCGCGAGGGATGCCCTGCCTTGGAACGCGCGAACCGGCAACTCGGCCTGGCGCTGTCAGCCGCTGAGATGGACTATCTCTTAGGGGCGTTTCTGGATCTCGGCCGCAATCCGACGGACGTCGAGCTTATGATGTTTGCGCAGGCCAATTCCGAGCATTGCCGGCACAAGATCTTCAATGCGCGCTGGGTCCTGAATGATACCCCGCAACAGCATTCCTTATTCGACATGATCCGCACGACCCATGCGCGCAATCCAGCGCGGGTGTTGGTGGCCTACCGGGACAACGCAGCAGTAATACGCGCTTACGACGCCCCTTGGTTTCTCGCCGACCCCACATCGCAGTCTTATGCTTATGCGCAAGCATCCGCCGGCATCACGATCAAGGTCGAAACCCATAACCACCCGACCGCGATCTCACCCTTTCCCGGGGCCGCCACTGGGGCGGGCGGCGAGATCCGCGATGAAGGCGCCACCGGGCGCGGTGCCAAGCCCAAGGCCGGATTGATCGGATTCTCGGTCTCGAACCTCAAGATCCCAGGATTTATACAGCCCTGGGAACGCGACTACGGACATCCAGGCCGCTTCGCATCTGCCTTGGACATCATGCTGCAAGGGCCCATCGGCGCCGCGGCGTTCAACAACGAGTTCGGAAGACCGGCCTTGTGCGGATATTTCCGCACCTACGAGCAAGCCCTGCCCGGCTGCAGTGAAATGAGAGGCTATCATAAACCAATCATGTTGGCCGGGGGACTCGGGAGCATTCGCCTGCAACATATCCACAAAGAAACCATCCCGCCCGGGGCCAAGATCGTCGTCCTCGGCGGACCCGCGATGCTCATCGGTCTGGGAGGCGGCGCCGCATCCTCCCTGAGCGCGGGCCAGGGGGATGAAGCGCTCGACTTCGGCTCGGTACAACGCGACAACGCCGAGATGGAGCGCCGCTGCCAGCAAGTCTTGGATAGCTGTTGCGCCCTCGGGCGGCACAACCCTATCCTAGCCATCCATGACGTGGGCGCGGGCGGGCTCTCGAACGCGGTCCCCGAGCTTTTGGATCAAAGCGCTCGCGGCGGGCGTCTCGATCTAGGCGCTATTCCTAGCGCGGATCCCAGCCTCTCGCCCTTGGAGCTTTGGTGTAACGAAGCTCAAGAGCGTTACGTGCTCGCGATCAATCCCGAGGATCTCGATCGCCTCGAAGCCCTCTGCACGCGCGAGCGCTGTCCCCACGCCGTCATCGGCGAGGCCACCGAAGCACGCGATCTGGTCGTTCGCGACGGCGGAGAGACACCCGTGGATCTCCCGTTGCGCGTGTTGCTGGGCAGCCCGCCCGGGATCACCCAACGGGCCGAGCGTTTGCAGCCCTTGTTCGCGCCGTTTTCGGCGCGGGATCTCGATCTCAGGGATGCAGTGGAACGCGTCCTGCGCTTACCCGCGGTCGCCGACAAACGCTTCCTCATTACGATCGGCGATCGCACGGTGTCGGGGTTGGTGGTTCGCGATCAAATGGTAGGGCCCTGGCAGATTCCGGTGGCTGACTGCGCGGTTACCGCCAGCTCGTTCTTGAGTTTTACCGGCGAGGCAATGGCCATCGGCGAACGCGCGTCGATCGCCTTGATCGATGCGCCGGCCGCGGCGCGCATGGCCGTCGCCGAGGCCATTACTAACATCATCGCGGCACGTATTCCGCGGCTATCCGACGTCGCACTTTCCGCCAACTGGATGGCGGCTTCAGGGCATCCGGGTGAAGACGCGCGCCTCTATGATGCCGTGCGCGCCGTCGCGATGGAACTTTGTCCGACCCTCGGCGTCGCCATCCCGGTCGGCAAGGATTCACTGTCCATGAAAACAGTCTGGCAGGAGGCCGAGGGAGAGCGGTCGGTGACGGCGCCGCAGTCGCTTATCGTCTCGGCCTTCGCACCGGTGGCCGATGTTCGTCAATCGCTCACACCGCAGATCCAGCTTTGTGATGAGCCGACGGTATTGCTCTTGGTGGATCTCGGCCGGGGCCGCAACCGGCTCGGCGGCTCGTGCCTGGCGCAAGTCTATAGCGCGTTGGGCGATACGCCTCCCGACCTCGACGACCCCGAGGATCTCAAGGCATTGTTTCAAGTGGTCCAAGTGCTCAATGAGATGGGGATCATCCTCGCCTACCACGACCGCTCCGATGGCGGTTTGTTCGTGACTCTCATGGAGATGGCGCTCGCGGGCCGTCGCGGCGTGCGCATCGAGATCGATGCGCTCCGAGGAGACCCGCTCGCGATCCTCTTCAACGAAGAGTTAGGGGCGGTATTACAGGTGCGCCGCGAGGACCTCGAAGGCGTGTCGGAGGCCTTTCACGCCCACGGGACGCTGGCCGCGCATGTGCACGTGATCGGTGCTCCTATCGATGCGCCGGCGCTTATTATCCGCCATGAGGATCACGACATTTACCGATCCGATCTCGCCGGCCTGCAGCGTCTATGGTCCGAGACCAGCTACCGCATGCAGGCCCTACGCGACAACCCGATCTGTGCCCGCCAGGAATTCGATCTCCTATCCGATCTCGCGGACCCGGGCCCGAGCCTTCGAGTCGGCTACGATCCACGCGAGCATGCGCCGGCGGTCGCGACCGGGGCGCGCCCGGCGGTGGCTATTCTAAGAGAGCAAGGCGTGAATGGACACATCGAGATGGCCGCGGCGTTTGAGCGCGCCGGCTTTCATACCGTCGATCTGCACATGAGCGATATTATTTCCGGCCGCCGAAACCTCGCTCCGTTCCGCGGTGTCGCCGCCTGCGGCGGCTTCTCCTACGGCGATGTCCTGGGGGCGGGGCGCGGCTGGGCCAGCGCCACCGTGTACAACGAGCGCGCGCGGGCGGAATTCGCGGCCTTTTTCGAACGCCCCGATACCTTTGCGCTCGGCGTCTGTAACGGCTGTCAGATGATGTCGCACCTGCGCGATCTGATCCCGGGCGCGGCCCATTGGCCACGGTTTGCGCGCAATGTCTCCGAACAGTTCGAGGCGCGCCTGGTGATGGTCGAGGTGCTGCCCTCGTCCTCGATCCTGTTCGACGGCATGGCTGGGTCCCTGATCCCGATCCCCGTCGCCCACGGCGAAGGCCGCGCGGATTTTTCGGCGGGTGGCGGCGCGCGGCAAGCCTTGGACAATCAAACCGCGGCGCTGCGCTTTGTCGATCATCATGGCAAGCCCACCGAAGTCTACCCTAATAATCCCAACGGATCGCCGGGGGGATTGACCGGCTTCACCACCACCGACGGACGCTGCACGATCCTCATGCCGCACCCTGAGCGGGTTTTCTTGCGCTGGCAATATTCATGGTTGCCCAAGACGTGGCGGTACGAGGCCGGGCCTTGGTTCCGATTGTTTGAAAATGCGCGGCGGTGGGTCGCATGAGGCGAAGTCAATTTAGATTTCGCCACCACGGGGTATGCAACCCCGTGGGGCGACCAAAGGGGAGAGCTGCGCCTCTCCCCTTTGGAAACCCCATCGCTAAGGTCCCCGCGGCAAGACCGCGGGGGAATAGATTTTACGGAACCCCACGGTTTTCTCGCTGTCAATCCTCGTAGAAATAGCACGGGGAGAACTACAGGTACGCGTTGGCTTGCGCTCTGATTTCGCGCAGAATGTCAGCCTCTTAGAGCGAAATGCACCGCCGTGGACAAGTCTATGGTCAAGACCCCCTCCACCGAAGAGATCACCCTCTTCCGCGACGCCGTAGGAGAGGTGAAACCCATCGTCAATGATAGCGTCTTCCTCGAACGGCCGCGCCCCGAACCGATCGCGGAACAGGCGCGCCTCGAGACGCTGCGCGTCATGCAGGCGCTTTTGAGCGACGACTATGACTCGAGCGATCTCGAGACCGGCGAGGAGCTGCTCTTTCTCGCCCCCGGTGTGCGGCGGGAAGTCGTGCGGCGGCTGCGGCGTGGCGATTTTAGCATGCAAGCGCAGCTCGATCTCCACGGTATGACGGTGCCTCTCGCCAAGGAAGCCTTGTCCCAGTTCTTGCGGTCCGCGACCATGGCAGGCCATCGTTGCGTGATCATTATCCATGGCAAGGGCCATGGATCGTTCCAGAAGCAGCCGGTGCTCAAAGGTAAATTGAACCTGTGGCTCCAGCGCCGCAAGGACATACTGGCGTTTTCATCAGCCCGTCCCGCGGACGGCGGGACCGGCGCCGTGTATGTCTTACTCCGGCGCTAAGGATGGGAAGCTCTGCGCTCCCGCCCGCGCGCTCTCCAACTCGGAACGTCTCAACCAATAACAGGCGAGCGGCGCGGGGATCTTCAAGAGCCCCGCCCTTCACCGTCTCTGCGGCAAGTTCAATCCCATGCCGGGAGGTTGGGCGCTCAGGTGTACGTGAACTTGGTCGGCAACTTGAACGACTGGTTGCCGGATTTGACTTCAACATCAACTTCCCCGGCTGCGTGACGAGGCGCCAAGACCGTTATCGAGGTCGGAGACACGGTCTTACCTATACCTCTGACGGTCACGCCGCCGAAGCTGACCGTCGTCGAGTTGGAGAATCCGTTCCCCATGATTGTCACCTCATCGCCGCCCTTCCCCGTGCTTTTATCCATCGCCGTGGCCGTCAGGTTGGGCTTCGTTGTTTCTCCCTCGTCGACCGACACCGACTTCTGCGGTTTGGCGTCGCTGCCCTGGCCGGGCTTGGTGAAAAAGGCGTTGGCAATGTCCGTCAGTTTCAGTGCTGCTTGCTGGCTGAACATCCCGACGAGCCCGGCGACGGCGATGATGAAGAGCGACTGGCTCCTTCCGGTCGCGCTATCAACGAACCCGGCGACGATCAGCAGGCTGAAGATCGTCGCCATCGCCGACCCGATGAAGGGGAAGGCAAAGTACATCGGTAGCCAGCTCCACTTCAATTCGCGCTGGCCGGCGTACCAGTAGAGCGAGCGCAAGGCGTGGATGCAGCCGCCGAGCGCGCCCGCCATATTGAGCATCAGGAACAGACTGACGCCGGTTGGGGCGGGACAGGTGTAAGTGTATGCCGAAGGCAGCACGTCCCTTTCGCCGTCCCTCTCCACGGCCACGTCAACGACCCCCTCGCTGTGCTCCGGCGTCCTGGCGGAGATAGATTCGCTGCCGACATTGGTGACGTTGGCCTCGATCTCACCGAATTTAACGGTCATGCCCTCAGTGGTAGACCCGAAATTTTTCCCCTTGATGGTAACTAACGTCTTGCCGGTGACCGGCCCCGAAGTCGGCTCGATGGAGTCAGCGTCAATCTTCGCCGCACCGGCGTTGGCGTTTGCGTTGGCGGCGGCGTTAGCGTTTGCGCCCGGTGTGGCAGACAAGTCGGCGTTAGCCGCAGGCGGGGCGTTCTGGTTAGCGCCGGCGGAGGCAGTCGCCGCGTTACTGTTCTGGCTTTCCTCTGGAAGGTCGCACACCGGCCACCCTGTGGTAATGGAGTAGAGCAGCGTGACGGTGAGAAGGATGAGGAACAACGCGGTAAAGGTGATTCCTACCGCGCCGACAAGTGAGTTGGCATGCATGTCCTCCCTCATGCGTTGAAACCAGCTCTTTTTTTCGCCAGGAGGCTTGCCGTTTCCGCCCTGCCCACCATCGCTCGTCGAGGTGGTGGCGTCATTTTGATCATTCATGGTGGGTTATCCTCTCGAGATTGGTCAGGGTGGTGACTTCGCTGACGGCGTGGGGCTAACTGACCGATCGCGCTCGGCAGCCAGCCGAACCGTCCGGCGGCGCGAGTCCGCTGGTTCGGCTAGCGCAAGCCGCCTCACTCATTTTGTTTCAAACTGGGGGAGTAAGAATTTCAAAAGAGCTTCCGTCAAGAGGTGTGTAAATAAGTTCAGGCGGCCTTTCTGATGGTGTCGTTATTTGTTCGTATGCCATCGGCGAACGTGATGCCGTGATAGACTTCTTTAAGTAACTCCGCGG
>Ga0136630_1001140_pt1 | contig 10720 bp, 9 predicted proteins | sample AntDrymUQ5682106_2_FD_105496 | JGI IMG/M metagenome (GOLD analysis project Ga0136630, IMG submission 105496) | Polar desert sand microbial communities from Dry Valleys, Antarctica - metaG UQ568 (21.06) | ecosystem: Environmental > Terrestrial > Soil > Desert | place: Antarctica: Dry Valley...
CGGCGGACGGCGACCATCTCGGATCGGGATGCTGGCCGACCGAGATGGTTCTCGGCGATGGTGCCCACGGTGCCCAGGTCGTGGGTGGTCAGCGCGTCGAGCAGCACACGCTGCCAGCGGCCGGGCCCACGACTCATAAGACACACCCTAGCCGATTATCTGGACTAAGAGCGCTATGCGAGGTAGCGTGTCGCGTGACAGAGACTCATAACCGCCTCTGACCTGCCGAAACGTACCTAGTGTGGGAATCGCCTCAGTCGAGGTAGTCGCGGAGGACCTGGCTGCGGGAGGGGTGGCGGAGCTTCGACATCGTCTTCGACTCGATCTGCCTGATCCGCTCGCGTGTGACGCCGTACACCTTGCCGATCTCGTCGAGCGTCTTGGGCTGGCCGTCGGTGAGGCCGAACCGCATGGACACCACGCCAGCCTCCCGCTCCGACAACGTGTCGAGCACCGCGTGGAGCTGTTCCTGCAGCAGCGTGAACGAAACCGCGTCGGCGGGGACGATCGCCTCGGAGTCCTCGATCAGGTCGCCGAACTCGGAGTCGCCGTCCTCGCCCAGCGGGGTGTGCAGCGAGATCGGCTCACGACCGTACTTCTGGACCTCGACGACCTTCTCGGGCGTCATGTCGAGCTCCTTGGCGAGCTCCTCGGGGGTCGGCTCGCGACCGAGGTCCTGCAGCATCTGGCGCTGGACGCGGGCGAGCTTGTTGATGACCTCGACCATGTGCACGGGGATGCGGATCGTACGGGCCTGGTCGGCCATCGCGCGGGTGATCGCCTGCCGGATCCACCAGGTGGCGTAGGTGGAGAACTTGTAACCCTTGGTGTAGTCGAACTTCTCGACCGCACGGATCAGGCCGAGGTTACCCTCCTGGATCAGATCGAGGAAGAGCATGCCGCGGCCGGTGTAACGCTTGGCGAGCGAGACCACGAGCCGGAGGTTTGCCTCGAGCAGGTGGTTCTTGGCGCGGCGACCGTCCTCGGCGATCCAGGTCAGCTCATTGAGCATCTTGGCTGAGATCTTGCCGTCTCGAGCGACCTTCTCCTCGGAGAAGAGACCTGCCTCGATGCGTTTGGCGAGCTCCACCTCCATCTCGGCGTTGAGGAGTGGCACCTTGCCGATCTGCTTCAGATAGTCCTTGACCGGGTCGGCCGTGGCGCCGGCGACGGTGACGGTCTGCTCCGGCTCGTCGGCCTCGTCGGCCTCCGACAGCGTGAAACCCTGCTTCTCCTCTTCCTTGAGCGTGGGGTCGGTCGCCAGGTCCTTCTCGAATATCGTGTCGTCGACGTCGGCAAGGGTCTTGTTGCCGTTGGCGTCAACAGGCACAGGAGGGGCCGGGATCTCGACGACTTCCTCGGCCGAGGCGGTGCTCTTCGTCGGCGCACTGGCTTTGGCGGTGGCGACGGCCTTCTTGCTCACTGCCTTCTTTGCTGGCGCACTGGCCTTCGCGGTGGCCTTTTTCTTGCTCGCTGACTTCTTCGCAGTGGCCCTCTTCGCCGACGTCTTCGTCGTCTCGACGGCTCGCACCGGTGACACCTTCTTGCCAGCGGGCTTCTTTGTCGCTGTCTTGTTGGCGTGGGAGGTCGACGCGGTCACCGTCGCCCTGCCAGCAGCTGACGAGGCGGCGAGAGCCCGCCGTCGCCGCGAGGTCGGCGACGGGCTGGTGGATCCTGGCACAGTGGGGGGCGTGCTCGGCGACACGAACAACCTCTCGTAGCGAGTCACGGGCGCGGCAGAGCCCGGTCATGTCAAGAAAGCCGCAGGCCCCCATTGTGACACGTCAACGCGTGGTCTCAAGCCATACCCCGGGAGTGCTCCGCGCGTCGTACCCCTGCCTCCACCGCATCGAGCGCTCGATGCAGCTCCGCCTGACTCACGCCTCCGTACCCCAGCACGATGCCGTGCCTGTCCGAGCTGCGACAGTAGTCCGCGAGCGAAGGCAGCTGAAAGCCAGCAGCTCGAGCCGTCGCCACAGCACTGCGCGCCACATGCGCAGGCATCTCCACCGTGATGTACATCCCGGCCGACGTAGCACGCTCGCCCCCAGCGACCCCGAGTCGGCTGACCACCAGCGCGCTGCGCTCGGCGTAGACCCGCCGAGCCGTGCGGGTGACCCGGTCGAGGTAGCCCTCGCGCAGCATGGTGTGCACCGCGACCTGTACCGGCCAGCTCGGGTGGTCGTGGCGCGCTGCCCGCCTGGCCACGAGCCGCTTCACGAGGTCGCGGTCGGCGGCGAGCCATCCGAGGCGCAACCCCGGGTGCAGCACCTTCGAGACGGTTCCCACGTAGACGACGCGGTGTCTGTCCAGCGACGCCAGCGCCGGCACCGGGGCCACGTCATAGCGGAACTCGGAGTCATAGTCGTCCTCGATGATGTATGCCGAACGGCGCGCTGCCTCGCTGATCAGCGCCACCCGCCGGGCAGCTGACATCGTGACTCCCAGCGGGTGCTGGTGAGCGGGCGTCACGTAGACCGCCCTGATGTCGTCGCGTCCGAGTTGCGACAGCGTGGCGACGTCCAGCCCGAACGCGTCCACCGGTATGTCGGACACCTCAAGACCTGCAGCCTCGACGACCGCCACAGCGGCCCGGTAGCCGGGATCCTCGATCGCGACGCAGCCTCCACGGCCAAGGGTGTCGAGGAGCAGGCCGAACGCGTGCGTCGTCCCGGCGGTGATGACGATCTCGTCCGGGGTACGTCTGACACCGCGGCGACGCGCCAGGTATGCCGAGAGCTCTTCACGCAGCTCGACCAGCCCCGCAGGATCGGGATAACCCCTGGGTGGCCGGCTCATCGACACCTGCCGCCAGGCTCTGCGCCACCCAGCGTCGGGGCGCGGGTCCTGCCACGGTGTCCCTGTGTCGAGGGACACGGAACTTTCATCAGCAGGGAGCCGCTTTGGCTCGGCATTCGAATGTGCAGGCGGACTTGCCGAGGCGGGCAGGTCGGCAACGTAGGTCCCGGCTCCACGAACCGCCCTCAACCACCCCTCTGCCTGCAACTGGTCATAGGCCTGCTCCACGACGGACCGCGCGACAGACAGCTCGGCCGCGAGGGCTCGGCTGCTCGGCAGCCGGGTGCCTGCTGCCAGCACTCCCTTCGTCGTCAGTGCCCGCACCTGGCTCGCAAGCTGGACACCCAGCGGGACAGGTGCATGGCGGCGCAGCTCGACGGTCAGCGGCTCGGTCGGTTCCGGCGGCATGTCACACCCTTGAGTGGCCTGGAGAAGTCCGCATGTATTGGCTGGTTACACCATGCCACCTTTTCAGGGAGACTTCTGCCGTGACCACACTCTCCCCCACGCCGAGGACGACACTCGACCGCCACCGTGAACGGGCGTTGCATGACCGCGGCGCGCTGCTCGATGTGCTCGCGGACGCCTTGGTATGCCACCTCGGTGTCATCGTCGACGGTGACCCGGTCGTCCTTCCCACCGCCTTCGGCGCCGATCCGGACGGACCGGACAGGGGCGGCACGTTGTACCTCCACGGGTCGGTGGCTGCAAGTTCCCTGCGCACCGGTCTCGAGTCGGACTTATGCGTGACGGTGACCCAGCTCGACGGACTCGTGCTGGCACGTTCGGCGTTCCACCACTCCATGAACTATCGGTCCGCGGTGATCAGAGGGTCGGGCCGACTCGTCGACGACGAGCAGGAGAAGGTCCGCGCCCTTGGGCTCATCGTCGACCACGTCGTCCCAGGACGGGCCTCGACGCTGCGACCGCACCGCCGTAAGGAGCTGGCGGCGACGGTGGTGGTCGCCTTGCCGTTGTACGAGGCGTCAGTGAAGCAGCGGGGAGGCGATCCGGTGGACGACGCCGACGACATCGCAGCCGGCATCTGGGCCGGCGTAGTGCCGGTGAGGATGACCGCCGGTGATGTCGACACCTCCGCAGACGCTCACGGCGTGGAGATCCCGGACCACGTGGTACGACGGGCGGGTCGCCTCCGTCAACGCGAGTGAGCTGACGGGCGCGTCACATCGCCGTCCGTGCTTTCGCAGCTGCCTTCTGCTCCTTCTTGAAGGAGCGGACCTTGTCCAGCGTAGCCGGGTCGCGAACGTCTGCCACCGAGCGGTACGAGCCCTCCTCGGCGTACAGCCCTGCCGCCTGCTCCCAGCCTGGGGGCCGGATATCGAGCTGCTTGCCGAGCAACGCCACGAAGATCTGCGCCTTCTGCCTGCCGAAGCCCGGCAACGCCATCACGCGGGCAAGCAGGTCCTTGCCGCTCTCTGCCCGAGTCCACAGCGCAGCCGTGTCACCTTCGAACATCTCCACAACATGCACAGCGAGTGACTGGATGCGCGCAGCCATCGCACCCGGGTAGCGGTGCACGGCGGGAGGCGTGGAGCAGATCTCGACGAACTCCTCGGGTGGTGCCTCGGCGATGATGGCGGGATCGAGGGTGCCGAACCGGTCGAGGATCTTCGCTGGACCGGCGAATGCCCGCTCCATGGGGAACTGCTGGTCGAGCAGCATGCCGGACACCAAGGCGAACGCGTTGGTCGACAGGACCTCGTCAGCAGCCTCGTCCTGGGCGATCTGCAGCTTCACTCCGCCGCCTTGACCGCCAGTACCGGGCAAGGGGCGTCGAGCAGGATCCGCTGAGCGTTGCTGCCCAAGATGAGCTTGCCGACCGGCGAACGGCGGCGTAACCCGATCACGATCACGTCGGCACCCACCTCGGCGGCCACATTCATCAGGTCCTCGGCCGGGTCGAGCCCCCGGACCAGCTGACGGATCTCGTGCTCGACCCCGGCCTTCTTCAGCTGGTCGCGCACCTCCTTCAGCTGCGACTCCGAGTCCATGGCGTCCTCGCGGTCGAACTCACGACCCCCGCGGTGAGAGTTGACGACCACCAGGCTGGCATTCCTGAGCTTGGCCTCCTCTGCTGCGAACCGCAGCGCAGCCTTGCCCTCCGGTTTCGGCACATAACCCACAACGACGACGCCCATGGACGACTCCTCTCCGACCGGTCTGTGTTGCCGAACGCTACCGGAGATCGATACCTCCCTGCATATTTCTCAGCCGCGATCCGCAACCACACGGGGCACTAGTGCTCCACTGGCCACTCGTGCACAGGCTGGTTGCCGTGCATGTGCTCGGCGTACCGGCGGACAACCTCCCGCAGGGCGTCGAAGCGGTCCATCTCACCGGCGTCGAACAGTCTGTGGAACGTCTGCGTCTGCCAGGTCGCGCCGTTGCGGCCGGTAAGGCAGCGCTGCTCGATGACCCCGAGGAGCCGATCGCTCTCGGCCTGGTCGATCCCCCAGCGGCTCAAACCCTCCCGGGCCCTGGGGAGCAGACGTCGCAGGACGAGCTCGGTTGCTCGGATGCCGCCGATGCCTGGCCAGTACACCTCGGCCGTGATGCCGTCACGAGCACCGGCATGGAAGTTCTCCTCGGCGGCCCCGAACGACATCTGCGACCACAGCGGGCGCTCGTCGTCCACGAGTGCCCGCACCAACCCGAAGTAGAAAGCCGCGTTGGCGAGCATGTCGACGACGGTTGGGCCGGCCGGGAGCACGCGGTTCTCGACCCGGAGGTGAGGTACGCCGCGCACGACGTCGTACACCGGGCGGTTCCACCGGTAGATGGTGCCGTTGTGCAGCCGCAGCTCGGCCAGCGACGGGGTGTCGCCACCGTCGAGCATCGCGACCGGGTCCTCGTCGTCGGTGATGGGTAACAGGGCGGGGAAGTAGCGGACGTTCTCCTCGAACAGGTCGAAGATCGAGGTGATCCAGCGCTCACCGAACCACACCCTCGGACGGACCCCCTGAGACTTCAGCTCCTCGCTCCGGGTGTCGGTGGCCTGCTCGAACAGCGCGATCCGAGTCTCCGCCCAGAGCTCCTTGCCGAACAGGAACGGGGAGTTGGCACCGATCGCGAGCTGGACCCCCGCGACGGCCTGCGAGGCGTTCCAGTACGTCGGGAAGTCGTCGGGGGACACCTGGGTGTGGAGCTGCATCGACGTGCAGGCCGCCTCGGGCATGATCGAGTCTGCCGTCACCCGCAGCCGGTCGGCGCCCTGGATGGCGATCTCCAGGTCCTCGCCGCGGGCCGCGAAGATCTGGTCGTTCAGCAGCCGGTAGCGGGGATTCGCCGACAAGGTGTCCGGGTGCATGTGCTGGAGCCGAAGCGTCGGCAAGATGCCGACCATCAGCAGGTGCGCCCCCACCCTGGCGGCCTTGTCGTCCGCGGCGTTGAGGCTGCTCCTGACATCCTCCTCGAACGACGTGATGCCTCCACCAGAGAGCCGGCGGGGCTTGACGTTGATCTCGAGGTTGAACTGTCCCAGCTCGGTCACGAAGTCGGGGTCGGCGATGGCCTTGAGCGCCTCGGCGTTCTTCATCGCGGGATCGCACGCCTCGTCGACGAGGTTGAGCTCGACCTCGAGCCCCGTCATCGGCTTGTCGACGTCGAAGCGGGACTCACGCAGCATCCGGGCGAACACGTCAAGGCAGCGCCTGACCTTCTCCCGGTAGCGGGTCCGGTCCTCGCGGGTGAACTCCTTGCGCTCGACCTCTTGACCCATGAGCGGCCGCACCTCCCTGCGTCGGTGACCTCTCAGGGCGAGAAACCTCCCGTCGCATGCCAAGCCTGCCCTGCCCGAGGCTGTGTCGCCACCGAGTCGCCACCGAGTCGCCTCCAGATGTCACGAGATGCGGCTGCTGCTACCCAGCCAGCGGAGCACTGTCGCTCCGTGACCTCAGCTCCCGAGCACCCATCTCGTCCCAGCGGCCGGGGTTGACGCCCGACTGGAGAATCTGGGCGATCAGCCCCGCCATCGAGTACCGGGGGTAGACCGCCAGGACCCGATCGACCGCGTGGGAGGCCAACACACCGGTGCCTTGGAGCCAGGCCGCGAAAGCGGTGAGCGAGCCCACCGGGGCGAGCAGGTCGGCTGGCACACAGCGCATCACGTGGGACCAGAGCGCAAAGTGCAGCTCGGCGTCTGCCCGTGACATCTCGCTCCAGGCGAGGTCTCGCAACACGAGTCCTTGCACAGCTGTCGCAAGCCGCAGCAGATCCGGGTCGTCGAGGGCCTGGGGGTTCCCGAGCCCGTGAGCGAGGAGGCTCGTGAACTCATCCTCCGACAGGGCAGGGAGCTCGGTCTCCCGTCGCATGGACTCGATGGCTGAGGACCGTGCGACCAGCGGCTCGAACTGGACCCGCAGCGAGTCGCGGCTCGGCAGCCGCTGCATGCCGGCGACGACAGCCTCGGCGGCGACCCGCGACGTGCTGGCGTCGTACGGCATGCCGTCAGGGCTGCAGCACTCCGGGCTGTCACAGGAGTAGGACCACCACCGACCGCCGTCAGCGCGCAGCGCCTCCTTGACCGTCACGCCGCGATGGTCCAGCTGGGCGCAGGCCGCAAGGGCGACGGCATCCGCGCGTTGCGCGTCGTCACTGAAGACAACGATGAGGACGGTGGCGCAGCCCAGCCGGTCAACGAGCCCGACGATGGTGGAGACCTGTTGCGGCACCTCGTCGAGGCCGGCCAGGTCGAGCCTGAAGCAGGGTCCGAACCGCTTGCGTGGTCCCTCGAGCGCCACCACCACCACGCTGTCGACCGGGTCGAACCCGAGGAGGTAGGGGATGATCACGATGACATCGGACGGATCCCTGACCACCGTGGTCGGGCGACCGTCGCCTGCTCGTGGCTTGTGCGGGGTCTTGCTCTTCTTCTTGGACATGACACCAGCGTGCAAGGCTGCGCGGCGGACAGGAAGGTCCAGATCCGAGCCTGTGGACGACGCTCGTGGATGATGGGCGGGTGAGGATAACCGCCTCGATCCTGCACCTCGACCTCGACGCGTTCTTCGCTGCCGTGGAGCAGCGGGACAAGCCGTCGTTGCGTGGCAAGCCGGTGATCGTCGGCGGCGTCGGCGGACGCGGCGTGGTGGCCACTGCGTCGTACGAGGCTCGAATCTTCGGCGTCGGCTCCGCGATGTCGACGGCCGAAGCCCGCTCCCGCTGCCCCCACGCCGCGTTCCTCAGCGGCAGGTTCGACGCCTACCAGCAGACAAGCCGCGAGGTGATGAAGCAGCTCCGGACACTCTCCCCACTCGTCGAGCCGCTCTCCCTCGACGAGGCGTACGTCGACCTGGCCGCACCCGGGCTCGACCTCGACCTGTCGGAGCCTGGTCTGGCCGAGACAGCAGCACGGGTGAAGCGGGCCGTCAGCGAGATCACCGGAGGGCTCACCGCGTCGGTCGGCATCGCCACCTCCAAGCTCGTCGCGAAGATCGCCAGCGAGCTTGACAAGCCCGACGGCACCGTGGTCGTCCCGGCCGGAAGGGAGCAGGACCTCCTCGCCCCGATGCAGGTCACGGTGATCCCAGGCGTGGGACCTGCGACGGCCGAGCGGCTGCGCCGCATCGGTGTCCGGACCGTCGAGCAGCTTCAGCAGGTCAGTGTCGACGAGCTGGTGAGGGTGGTGGGCCAGGCTCACGGGGCGAGCCTGTTCGCGCTGGCGCGGGCTAGAGACGAGCGGCCGGTCGTGGCCGAGCGAGCCTCGAAGTCGATCTCGGTCGAGGACACCTTCGAGAACGACCTCGTCGACCCGGTGCTGCTCGCGGCCATCGTCGACCGGCACGCCCGCAGCGTGTGCGCGCGGCTGACGAAGGCGCGGCTGTCGGGTCGCACCGTGGCGCTCAAGGTACGACGACACGACTTCTCCACCGTGACCAGGTCGGCCACACTCCTCGGTCCCACCGACAGGCCCGCCGTCGTGAGCCGGCTCGCCCGGGCACTGCTCGCCGAGCTCGACACCTCGGGCGGCATACGACTGCTCGGTGTTGGCATCTCAGGACTGTCTGAGTGGGTCCAGGACGACCTGTTCGCGGCTGAGGAGGACACGGTGGACGTGCCACTGACGGTCCCGGACGGAGAGACAGCGGGAGCACGTGGACACGGGCGACGGTGGTCGCCGGGAGCTGACGTCGAGCACACCGCTCACGGTGCCGGCTGGGTGTGGGGGTCGGGCCTCGGGCGGGTCACCGTGCGTTTCGAGACCGCGACGACTGGTCCTGGGCCGGTGCTGACGCTGCCCACGGACGACCCCCACCTCCGGCCAAGGAGGCTTGCCCTCGACGGCGAACCCCTCGTCGACCTCGGCCAGGAGTGAACGCTGGCGGCCCTCGGCCACGCGGATCTGGCAGAGCCTCCGCGCTGCCCCTCTCCCCCTCTCACCGGACACCGGTCGCCTCGCGAGTCCGGCCGCTCGGGGCGGACTAACCTGACCACCGTCGCCTTCACCATGCAGCGCCAGCCGACCAGCGCCTCCGCGACGGTCGGGTTCGTCCCTCCGCGAGCTAAGGAAGCACCAAGGCAATGAGGCTTCCCGACCCGCTGTCGCCGCTGCGCGACAGCCGATTCGCCTGGTACTACTCTGGCCGGCTCATCTCGACCGCCGGCTCGGTCATCGCCCCCGTCGCGCTCGTGTTCGCGGTCCTCGACATCAGCGACTCGGCGACCGTCCTCGGCATCGTGCTCGCGGCAGAGTCGATTCCGCTCATCGTGTTCCTGCTCGTCGGCGGCGTGATCGCCGACCGGATGTCGCGGTCGCTCGTCATGCAGCTGTCCCACCTGCTGTCCGCCGCCACTCAAGGTGCAATGGGGGTGCTGCTGGTGACTGGGGTCGCGGAGATCTGGATGATCGCCGTTCTCGCGGGCCTCAACGGCACCGTGCTGGCGTTCACGTTCCCGGCGATGCAGGGCGTGGTCCCCCAGGTCGTCCCCAGGACCCACATCCAGCAGGCGAACGCCATGCTCTCCTTCTCCCGCAACGGCCTCGCCATGATCGGGCCGGCCATCGGCACGCTGCTCGTCGTCACCGTCGGCTCCGGGTGGGCCGTCCTCATCGACGCGTGCAGCTGGCTCATCGCTGCCGCGTTCATGGCGAAGGTCAAGCTGCCTCCAGCGCTGGCGAGGAGCCCCATCGAGGCACCGTCGATGTGGGCTGACCTACGAGACGGCTGGTCGGCGTTCACATCCCTCACCTGGGTCTGGGTCGTGGTCGTGGCATTCACCTTCCTCAATGCCATCCACGCCGGCGCCTGGATCACCCTTGGTCCCGTCATCGCCAAGGACACGATCGGGATCAAGCCCTGGGGGTGGGTCCTCGGTGCCGAGGCGGCGGGACTGCTCGTGATGACAGTCATCATGCTGAGATGGCGGCTGCGCTACCCGGTGCGAGCCGGAATGCTCGGCATCACCGCCCTCGCCGCACCGATCTTCGTGTTGGGCTTCCATCCGACTGTGCTGCTGCTCCTGGTGCTGGCATTCGTCGGCGGCCTCGGAATCGAGATCTTCTCCATCGGCTGGCAGACGGCATACCACCACCACATCCCGAACGAGCTGTTGTCACGCGTCGCGTCGTACGACGCTCTGGGCTCGTTCGTCGCGATCCCGATCGGCCAGCTGACGTTCGGTCCGCTCGCCGGCGTGTTCGGAGCGCGGGACCTGCTCGTCATCGCCGCGATCGCATACGTCGTGATCGCCTCGGTCACGCTGCTGTCGGCGTCGGTCCGCAACCTCCCCGCCGGTGACCTCGCCACCGAACCGCCCGGGCCCGCCAGGTCGACCGCCGAAGCCGAGACCACCTGACCTACCGGACACCTCCCAACGCGCGAATGCAGCCCTCGAACCGCCTGACTCGGAGGTCTGCCGGTGTCCGGACCACCGTGCGCTGGCACCTCGAAGCCTGAGCGAG
>Ga0136630_1001141_pt1 | contig 10714 bp, 10 predicted proteins | sample AntDrymUQ5682106_2_FD_105496 | JGI IMG/M metagenome (GOLD analysis project Ga0136630, IMG submission 105496) | Polar desert sand microbial communities from Dry Valleys, Antarctica - metaG UQ568 (21.06) | ecosystem: Environmental > Terrestrial > Soil > Desert | place: Antarctica: Dry Valley...
GATCCGTGGATGCCAGATGCCGCACGCGAGCGCAGCAATACTGGTGGTATTGCGAGCATCGCGGGTGGTGTCTGGCGCCGCGGGCGGGTGCCGAAACCGTGCTCTTGTTGATTGACGGTTCCTGAGTTCCCGTCAGCCCGACTCGCGCCGCGAGGGCGCGGGCGCCGGCGGGTGCTCGGGCCTCCGCGCAGGTCGCGGGTAGCCCTCGCGGACGCGGCCGTCCTCGCGCAGGCGCACGCGGCTCGCGTCGGCATCGGGAAGCGGCCACGGCAGCCGCGCTCCCGGCGGGGAGGGCTGCGGCTCGCGCGGCGGCGCATCGCCGTCATCTCCGCCGCGCCGCCACCAGCGTCGCCACGACCCGCGTCCCTCGTCGCCGAGCACGCCCCAGACGAGCAGCAGGCCGCCGACGACGTGCACGGCGAAGACGATCGTCAGTGCCAGGAACTCTTCCACTTGACCGGCGGGCACGCTCTCAGCCTACCGGGTGAGAACTCCCTGATCGCCGGCGTGCCATGCCTCAGACGTCGCCCGCGATCTCGGCTTTCACCCGCGCCAGCGCAAGCACGGCCTCGGCCGTGTCGGCACCCTGGTCGCGCTTGTCGCCTCCGGCGCGCTCGATTGCCTGGTCCATGCTCTCGACGGTCAGTACGCCGAATCCACACGGCACGCCGGTGCGTAGCGAGACCTCCTGGATGCCGCGCGCGGCCTCCGAGCAGACGTGGTCGTAATGCGACGTCTCGCCGCGGATGACCGCACCAAGGCAGGCGATCCCCTCATAGCGACCGGTCTGCGCCGCCGTCAGCGCCGCGAGCGGCAGCTCGAAGGCGCCCGACACCTCGAAGACGTCGATCGCGTCGGCGTCGGCCGCCTCGAAGACGCGCGTCGCGCTGGCGACGAGCTGGTCGGCGAGCTCTGAGTAGAAGCGCCCGACGACGATCGCGAACCTCACGAGCGACTCCCGTCCCGGCGTCCGCGCCCGTCGCGCTCAACCTCGTCGTGGAGCATCTGCTCGTCGACGTCGACGCCCTGGTGGTGCAGTGTGTGGCCCATGCGGTCGCGCTTGGCGCGCAGGTACTCCTCGTTGTGTGGGTTGGGCATGTGCTCGATCGGGACCTGCTCGGAGACCGACAGTCCGTAGCCCTCCAGGCCGCGGATCTTCTTCGGGTTGTTCGTAAGGATACGGATCGAGCTGAGTCCGAGGTCGACGAGGATCTGCGCGCCGATCCCGTAGTCGCGCAGGTCGGCGGGCAAGTTGAGCGCGAGGTTGGCCTCGACGGTGTCCATGCCGGTCTCCTGCAGCTTGTAGGCGCGCAGCTTGTTGAGCAGCCCGATGCCGCGTCCCTCCTGCGCGAGATACAGCAGCACGCCGCGGCCCTCGCGCTCGATCATCGCCAGCGCCGATTCGAGCTGCTCGCCGCAGTCGCAGCGCAGCGAGTGAAAGACGTCGCCGGTCAGGCACTCGGAGTGCACCCGCACGAGCACGTCGGGCTCGCCGTCGACCTCGCCCTTGACGAGCGCGACGTGATGCTTGCCGCCGATCAGCTCGCGGTAGCCGGTCGCCTGGAAGTCGCCGAAGCCGGTCGGCAGCCTGGTCGACACGACGCGCTCGACGAGCTTGTCGTGGCGGCGCCGGTAGGCGATCAGGTCGGCGACGGTGACCATCTTGAGGCCGTGGCGCTCGCAGTACGCGGTCAGATCGTCGACGCGCGCCATCGTGCCGTCGTCGTTCATGACCTCGCAGATGACGCCGGCCGGATTGAGCCCCGCGAGGCGCGCGAGGTCGACTGCGGCCTCGGTCTGGCCGGCACGCTCCAGCACGCCCCCGCCCCGGCTCTTGAGCGGAAACACATGACCGGGCTGGACGAGGTCGCGCGGCGAGCTCTCGGGGTCGATGGCGACCTGGATCGTGCGCGCCCGGTCAGGCGCTGAGATCCCGGTCGTCACGCCCTCGCGGGCCTCGATCGAGACCGTGAACGGCGTCTCGAACGGCGACTCGTTCTTGGCCGCCATGAGGTCCAGCCCGAGCTCGTCGCAGCGCTCGGGCGTCAGTGACAGGCAGATCAGCCCACGCCCCTCCTTGGCCATGAAGTTGACGGCCTCGGGCGTCGCGAACTGCGCGGCCATCGTCAGATCGCCCTCGTTCTCGCGGTCCTCGTCGTCACAGACGACGACCATCTTGCCCTGGCGGATGTCCTCGAGCGCCTGCTCGATCGTCGCGAACGGGCTCTTGGTAGCAGGCTTCATGCGCTGACTCCGACGAGCTTCTCGACGTACTTGGCAAGCACGTCGACCTCGAGGTTGACGGTCGTCCCCGGCACGGCCGCGCCGAGGCTCGTGCGCTGCAGCGTCTCGGGGATCAGCGCGACGTCGAAGCCATCGCCGTCGATCCGCGCGATCGTCAGCGAGACGCCGTCGACGGCGATCGAGCCCTTGGCGACGACGTAGCGCAGCACATCGGCGGCAGCCTCGATCGTCACGACGCGCGCGAAGCCGTCCTTGCGCACCTCGCTGAGGGTGCCGACGCCGTCGACGTGGCCCTGCACGATGTGCCCGCCGAGACGGTCGGCGGCGCGCAGCGCGAGCTCGAGGTTGACGCCCAAGCCGGCACCGACGGCGCCGAGCGTGCTGCGCTGCAGCGTCTCGTGCATGACGTCGGCGCCGAAGCGATCGCCGGCGACGTCGGTCGCGGTCAGGCAGACGCCGTTGACGGCCACCGAATCGCCCTCGGCCAGCTGCTCCGCCAGCGAGGTGGCGACGGTCAGGCGCACGCCGTGAGACGTCGCGTCGATGGCCGCGACGGAGCCGAGATCAGCAACCAGGCCAGTAAACATTTACCTCCGACGGGGCCTCCGGCCCCGCGTTTTGAGATTGCGCTCGACATCAGGTCTCGCGAGCCAATCACCATTCTCGCAGCCGCGCGGAGACCAGCAGATCGTCCGCCACGCGCTCGCAGTCCAGCGTCAGGGCGCGCAGGGCCTCTGAGATGCGCTCGACGCCCTCGCCCTCGAGCGGATCGCGGGCGGCCCGGCCGCCGAGCAGCAGCGGCGCGAGGAACAGTCGCACCTCGTCGATCTCGCCGGCATCGAGGAAGGCCCCGGCGAGGTGCGGACCGCCCTCGAGCAGGATCGAGGTCACGTCATCGGCGCCGAGCTGCTCGAGCGCGGAGCGTACGCGCGCGGGCTCGTTGCCGCCTGTCGCGACGATCACCTCCGCGCCCGCCCTCTCGAGCGCCTCGGTTGCCGGGCGGCGCGCGGCACGTGAGACGATCACCGTAAGCGGCGGGTCCGGCGCGGCCGACACGAGCTGAGAGTCCTGCGGCAGCCGCGCGGTGGCGTCGAAGACGACATGCCGTGGCTGGTGATGGACGCCCTCGACGCGCGCCGTCAGCCGCGGGTCGTCGGCGAGCGCGGTGCCGATCCCGACGGCGACGGCGTCGACGCTCGCGCGCCAGCGGTGCGCACGAGCGCGGCTGGACTCGTCGGAGATCCACTGCGAGTCGCCGGTGCGCGTGGCGACCTTTCCGTCGAGCGTCATCGCGGACTTGAACAGCACCCACGGGCGGCCGGTGCGCGCGTGCTTGCGAAAGGGCTGGTTGACCAGCCGCGCTCGGCGCGCGACCTCGCCGTCGGCGACCTCGATCTCGATGCCCTCGTCGCGCAGGATCCCGAGTCCGCGGCCTGAGGCCTTCGAGCTGGGATCGTCGGAGGCGACGACGACGCGAGCGATCCCGGAGGCGAGGATCGCATCGGTGCAGGGCGGCGTCTTGCCCTGATGACAGCAGGGCTCCATCGAGACGAACAGCGTCGCGCCCTCCAGGTCGGTGCCCTCAGCGAGCGCGATCGCGTTGACCTCGGCGTGCGGGCCGCCGTGCTCGTCATGCCAGCCCTCGGCGATGATCGTCCCGTCGCGGACGATCAGCGCCCCGACCATCGGGTTCGGATGCACGCGGCCGCGACCGTGCTCGGCAAGCTCGATCGTACGCTGCAGGTGTTCTGTATCCGCACTCAACAGCGCCACGCTTCAGAGCATACGGCGCATGGCTGCGCCCGCATCAGGGGCGGCTCAGGGGAGCGCAGTTTCCGCCGCGCAGCCGGTAGACGGTCATCTCCGGGCCGGGGCGATGGTAGGAGCGCGGGTAGTAGTCGAACGTCCAGTCGAAGTTAAACGCCACCGGTCCCTCGCCCTTGGCGTACGGCGAGATCTTGTACACGACGTCGGCGCGCCGCGCGAGCTCCGCGTAGTAGGCGATCGCGCTGGGAACCTGCTGCGGATCGACCTCGGCGCGGCCGCGCTGCGTCGATCCGACGATCACGTGGCAGAAGCGGCCGCGCTCGTAGGAGTCGATCAGCGCCGGGCGCAGTACGCGCTCGTAGTCCTCGACGTTGATGACCATGCCCTCGCGGGCGATCTTGCCCGTGCGCGGGTCGATCAGGGACCTGCCCGTGGAGAACTTGATCCAGCGGTTGCCGCTCTCGGTGTACTGCGACGGATCGCCGATGTCCTGCGACCAGGCGCCCGGCACGACCGGCTCGACGACGATGCGGCTCCCGAGCGGCACGTTGGCGACCATCCACTTGCGCGCGAGGTTGCGCGTGTCATCGCGCGAGGTCACCAGGCCGCTGTGCATCGAGTACACGAGGCCCTGAGCGCACACCGCGACGACCGCAAGCGCGACGAACGTCGACCGCAGCGGCGGCATGAAGCGCGCGCCGAGAGCCGCGAGCTCGAGCGCCGCGTACGCGGCGAGAATGCACACGAACGGGAAGACCGGCATCAGCCAGCGGCCGAAATAGCGCTCCTGCGAGCCCATGAACACGACGAAGAAGACGACCGGCAGCACGATGATCCAGACCAGGCGCCGCTCGTCGAACCACAGGCGCACCGCGCCGCCGGCGGCAAGGATCAGCGGGACCCACCCCAGTCCCCAGCCGAACGACCACAGGTAGTACAGGTAGCCGTTCTCCTGCGTGAGACCGAGCTTGCCCGAGGAGTCGCCGGAGGCATCGGACTGGTGCGTGAGACCGTCCCAGAAGGCCTCTGGGTCGAGGATCGCGTATGGGTTTCCGATCAAGAAGAAGGCGGCCGCGACAGCCCCCGCGATCGCCAGGCCGCGCAGCGCGAGCGCCCTGCCGCCCGAGGCGGTGAGCTGAGCCGCCGCGGCCGCGAGGAGCGGGATCAGCACGATCCCGCCCGTGTACTTCGTCGCACAGGCCAGCCCGAAGCCGATGCCCGCGATGACGTAGTCGCGCATGCGGCCGAAGCGCAGCACGCCCGCTGCGCCCCACAACCCGAGGCCGACCCCGGCGAGCGTCGGCACGTCGTTGAGCGCGAGCTTGGAGTAGAAGACCGGCAGGAACGACACCGCGTAGATCCCCGTGGCGAGCAAGGCGACGCGGCGGTCTATCAGTCGCGCGGACGCGAGGTACAGCAACCAGACCGCGATCGTGCCCAGCACGCCGGCCAGCACGCGCGTGAGGACCCAGACCTCGGTCGGATCGGCCGCGAACGAGTTCGCGACCCCCTCGCGACCGCCGAACCAGACGCTGAGCAACAGATGGGCGAGATACGTGTAGGCCGGCGGGTTGACGAAGTACCCCGGGTTCCAGTCGTGGTCGAACAGCCCGACGGCGCGCGTGACGAAGTGTGCGTTCTCGTCAGCGTTGTAGGCGTACGGCAGGCCGTGCTTGACGCCCCACAAGCGCAGGCCGAGCGCGAGCGCAAGCACGACGCCGACCGCGATCCCCCAGCGCATGCGCGGCGAGCGCATCAGCTCAACAGCCCGGGGCATAGGCGGCGTAGTAATTGCTCGTGGCGATGCGATCGAAGCCTGGCGGCGGCAGGTTCTGCTCGGTCTGGTCGAGCGTGGTGACGAGCGCCTGGCGCAGGATCGCGAGGCGGTCGTGGACGAGGATCGCCACGCCGCGGGTCGGCGTCACGGCCGCCGGTCGCGGCTCCCGCAGGTCCCGCAGGTCCGAGCGCGCGAGCACCGTCGACTGCGGCCGGTCGAGGATCCAGCGGACGTCGGGTATCAGCTTGTGGTTGGGCACGTACACGTTGCCGCCGCAGCTCAGCGCCTTCGTCACCGCCGGATCGTGCAGCACCTTCTTCAGCGCCACGTGTGCCCCGCTGCGAAATGCGAGCTCCGTGTCGAGCGTGTCCAGCTCTATACGGGTCGCGGTGAACGCGATCCCGATCACGACGACCGCCGCGGCGGCGAAGGCCCATATTCGACGCCAGCGGCTGCCCTCGCGCAGCATCGTCCAGCCGCCGATGAAGACGGCCGCGAAGATCATCAGCGCCAGCGACGCGACCAGCAGGTAGCGGTCGATCACCGACAGTCCGGCGAAGCCGACGGCGGCGAACGTCCCGACGCCGCTTGCGAACAGCGCCAACGGCATCATCGCGCGACGCGGCATCAGCACGATCGCCAGTACGAGCCCGATCGCCCCCGCGACCGCGATCGGAAACTTCGTCAGCGTGATGAGAAACGTGTACAGCGCATCGGGCACGGCGCCGATGCCCTTGTCGCGACCGAGCTCGCTTGCGAGCTCCTTCGTGCCGCTCAGCGAGTACGTGGCCTTGCCGGTCACGGCGAAGTCCACGCCGGCCCACACGACGGGGCCGACCGCGGCCAGCGCCGCGTAGCGCGCCCGCGCCATCCACGTCGACTTCGGCACGAGCCACAGCCAGTACAGGCCCGCCAGCAGCCAGGCCTCCGTGCGCATGAGTCCCGCCGCCGCGAGCAGCCCCAGCACGAGCACGGGCCGTCTGCGCGGCGCGCGCGCCTCGATCACGGCGGCGACCATGACGACGGCCAGATAGGAGATGTCGATGTAGCCGCGGGCGGCGAGGAACGGGTAGTCGAAACGCGTCAGCAGCAGCGCCGCGGCGGTGAAGCCGACCAGCGGCGTGAAGGCTGTCTTCGCGAGCATGTAGACCGCCACCACGAGGATCACGAACGACAGCACCGAGCAGAAGACCATGACGCGGCCGGCGCCCCCTCCGAGCGGCTGCAGCAGGGCGCCGAAGGCGATCGCGAGCGGATGCTCCGTCGGCGCGCGATAGGCCTCGAAGGAGAGCTTGTCGAGGCTCAGCAGCTCGCGGCCCCAGAGCAGCGAGTAGATCGAGTCGTAGTTCGGATAGGTCGGATACAGCACGAAGCCGGTCAGCGCGCCGAGCGACAGCAGCGCGAGGCCCAGGCGTTCGCACATGCGCGTCGACATCCGGCGCAGCAAGCGTCGCGCCGGGGAGACCTCGGCCGGCGGTTGAGTGTTGACCGGAGCCGGCCTCTTGGCGCTTGGCAAGGATGACGTCGCGATGGCCGTTAGGATCCCATGCCGACCCGCCGCATGAAGCTGATCATCCAGATCCCCTGCTTCAACGAGGAGCAGACGTTGCCGCTCGTCCTCGCGGACCTCCCGCGGCAGGTCGACGGCTTCGACGCCGTGGAGTGGCTGATCATCGACGACGGGTCGACCGATGCCACGATCCAGGTCGCACGGGCCGGCGGCGTCGACCACGTCGTGCGCCTGACCAACAACAAGGGCCTCGCAGCGGGCTTCCAAGCCGGCCTGGACGCGTGCCTGAAGCTCGGCGCCGACGTCGTCGTCAACACCGACGGCGACAACCAGTACAACGCCCACGACATCCCCAAGCTCGTCGCGCCGATCCTCGCCGGCAAGGCCGACATGGTCGTCGGCGACCGCGAGGTGCACAAGATCGAGCACTTCTCGCCGCTGAAGAAGACGCTCCAGCGGCTCGGCTCGTGGGTCGTGCGCCAGGCCTCCTCGACCGAGGTGCCCGATACGACGTCCGGTTTTCGCGCCTACAACCGCGAGGCGGCGATCCAGATGGCGGTCGTGTCGAAGTTCACCTACACGCTGGAGACGATCATCCAGGCCGGCAAGCTGCTGGTCGCCGTCGATCACGTCGCGATCCGGACGAACCCCAAGACGCGCGAGTCGCGCCTTTTCCCGTCGGTGTGGTCATACGTGCGCCGCAACGGGGTCTCGATCTTCCGCATCTACTCGCAGTACGAGCCGCTGAAGGTCTTCATGAGCGCGGCGATCTTCATCGGCGTGATCGCGCTCGTCGTGTGGACGCGCTTCGCCTACTTCTACCTCGTCGAGGGAGAGGGCGCGGGCCACGTACAGTCGCTGATCCTCGGCGCCGTGCTGTTCAACGCGGCGATGGTGCTCGCGGCGCTGGGGGTGATGGGCGACCTGCTCGCGGCCCAGCGCACGATGGCCCAGCGAACCTTTGAGCGCGTGCGGCGCATCGAGCTGCAGCTCGGCGTCGCCCCGTCGCACTACGAGCCGGGCGCGACCGCAGCCGGCAAGCCCGCCACGACCGGCGCCGATGCCGGCGGCGCAACCGGCAAGACGGAGGATCGGGAGGCGGTGCGGCTGTGACGCCCGCCGCCACAGTGGATGCCGAGGGGACCGTCACCGGCAACACCTACGACAAGTACGGCTCATCCAACCCGGTCGTCAAGCGGCTGATGGGCGCCTTCGAGCGCACGCTCGACGAGCTCTTCGACCAGGCGGACCCGGACTCGCTGCTCGACGTCGGCTGCGGCGAGGGCGTGCTGACGCACAAGTGGGCGCAGCGGCTCGGCGACAAGCGCGTCGTGGGCATCGATCTCGACGACCCGAATCTGCACGCGCTGTGGGAGCAACGCCAGGCGCCGAACATCACCTACCAGGTGATGAAGGCCGAGAACCTGCCCTTCGCTGACGGCGAGTTCGACGTGGCGACCGCGATCGAGGTGCTCGAGCACGTGCCCGATCCTGCGCACACGGTCGCCGAGATGGCGCGCGTGGCGAGCGGTCACCTGCTCGTGTCGGTCCCGCGCGAGCCGCTGTGGCGCGGGCTGAACATGGCGCGCGGCGCCTATCTCAAGCAACTTGGAAACACCCCGGGGCACTTGAACCACTGGTCCAAGCGCAGCTTCGTCGAGCTGCTGTCGCGTCACGGCGAGGTCGTGCAGGCTCGGTCGCCGTTCCCCTGGACCATGTTGCTTGTCCGCCTCTAGCGGCGCGGGCACGCCCCGCTCGCGCTCCGGCTACGGGCGCGGAGCGCGAGTCCTGTCGATCGGCATCGCGACGACCGGTGTCGTCACGTTCGCGTACTTCGCGCTCGCGGCACATGCGCTCAGCGACGTGCAGTACAAGCGCATCTCGCTGCTGTGGTCGGTCGTGTTCGTGATCACGTCGGTGCTCTACCGGCCGATCGAGCAGCTGCTGTCGCGCACCATCGCCGATCGCCGCGCCCGCGGGCACGACGAGCACCCGCTGCGCGTGCCGCTGCTCATCCAGGGCGCGTTCGCGGCCGCGTTCCTCGCCGCCGCGCTGGCGTTCCGAGGACCGCTGCAGGACGATCTCCTGGACGGCTCCTCGTCGCTGTACACGATCCTCGTCGCCGCCGTGCTGGCCTACGCGGCGAGCTACTTCGCGCGCGGCTTCCTTGCCGGCCACCAGCGCTTCGCGCTGTACGGCGCGCTCGTGTTCCTCGAGGCCTGCTCGCGCGTGTGCTTCGCGCTGGCGGTCGTCGTCGGCCTCGCATCGGGACAGACCGCGGTCGCGCTCGGCATCGCCGCGGCGCCGATCGTCTCGCTCGTCGTCGTGCCGCTGTTCTTCGCACAGCGCGCGGATCCGCCGCCGAGCGTCGCCGCGGTCAGGGAGACCGAAGGCGGGCTCACCCTGCGCGGTGGCGCCGGCTTCGCGAGCGCGGTCTTCGCCGTCATGGTGGCCGAGCAGACGCTGATCAACGCAGCGGTGCTGACGGTCGAGGGCACATCGCGAGACGCGGCGCTGGCGGGAGTCGTCTTCAGCGTGCTGCTGATCTCGCGCGCGCCGCTGCAGCTCTTCCAGGCGGTGCAGGGCTCGCTGCTGCCGCATCTCACCGGCCTCGAGGCGACCGCCGGGGGCGACGAGTTTCAGCGCGCGATCCGCGTGACCGTGGTGGCGATCGCCGGCTTCGCGCTGGCCATCGCCGCCGGCCTGTTCGTCGCCGGCCCGCCGGTCGTGCGGGCGCTGTTCGACATCGGCCGCGACCTCGACGGCGGCGGCCTGGCGCTCGTCGGCCTCGGGATGGGCTTTCACCTGATCGCCGGGACGCTCAATCAGGCCGCGCTCGCCCGCGGACAGGCGCATGCGGCCGCGGTCGCGTGGCTGCTCAGCGCGGCGGCCTTCGTCGCCTGGATGCTCAGCCCGGTCATCGACGACCAGCTGCTGCGGATGGAGGTCGGCTACTGCGCAGCGACCGCGCTGCTGAGCTTGCCGCTGGCGGCCCTATACCGACGCGGGGGAGGTCGCGCCCCGGGGCTGATATGACCTTTACCAAGTGCGCCACAAGCATCACTACTCGCTGGACGAGGCGAACGCGCTGTGCGAGTGGGTCGCGCATCAGATCAGCCGGATCCGGGAGGCGGACGGCCGCCTTCGGCAGCAGCCCGCCGCGAGCGATGCGCAGAGCCGCGCAGCCGACGGTGACGGGGGCGGTTATCCCGGCCGCGAGGTCGCGGTCGACGCGGTCGACATCTATCTGCGCATGCGGCGCCTGGACTTCATGGACGTGATCGTCCGCGATCTCGATCGCGGCCTCGTCGACTTCCCGGCGCTGCGCGACGGCCAGGAGGTCTACCTGTGCTGGACGGTTGGCGAGCCGAGCGTCCAGCACTGGCACGATCTCGATGCCGGCGCCGCCGGGCGCC
>Ga0136630_1001145_pt1 | contig 10693 bp, 11 predicted proteins | sample AntDrymUQ5682106_2_FD_105496 | JGI IMG/M metagenome (GOLD analysis project Ga0136630, IMG submission 105496) | Polar desert sand microbial communities from Dry Valleys, Antarctica - metaG UQ568 (21.06) | ecosystem: Environmental > Terrestrial > Soil > Desert | place: Antarctica: Dry Valley...
AAGTCACAGGAGCTGGGGTTGCGCATCGGCGACGACGTCGAGCACCCGGCGTTCGGAGAGGGCGTCGTGATCGATATCCAGGGCTCGGGCGACAACATGGAGGCGACGATCAACTTTCCTGGCTCCGGCACGAAGCACCTCGCCCTCGAGTGGGCGCCGCTGCGCAAGATCCCCCGCTAGCCAGCTTGCAGAGGAGACAACGATGACGAGGGGCGTTGGCGAGCCCCTTGGCAGACGTACAGACGGCCGTCGCCGTCGACGACGTCCGCTTCCCGCACGCCGACGTCGCGATCGCTAGTTGCGTCAAGCGCGTGCACGATGGGCGAGAGGCGCCGGCCGTGGGGAATGACGCCCCGCTCCCTGCGACTGGCCGCCTGACGTACGTGCTGGTGCGGACCGGCGACGAGTGGCGGATCGCCTCGGCCCAAACGACCCCGATCGTCACGCCGTAGTGGGTCCACGGGTATCCTCGGAGACTGAGGGCACAAGAAATGGGGCTGACGTGGCGACTCAAGAAGAGCACTTCCGCCGGGGTCGGGCTTATCTGGGGCTTGCCGGACTTGATCTGATCCGGTGGGCTGTCGGGTCCGTCGTGCTGCTCGTGGGCGGAGCGATCGGGTTCGGACTCATCGCTGCCGTGGTGAACGCGATCTTCAGCGCATGACCGGCTAGATCAACACGGCCGAGCTCGACGTTTGATGAGTTTTCGCGCTTCGCCTCGTCTACACGTCCGTGACTGAACGAATGGTGCTGATCGACGGAGTGGAACTGTGCGTGGAGAGCTTCGGCGAGGAGGCGGACGGTCCGGTGCTCCTGATCAGCGGCATCGCGACGTCGATGGATCAGTGGGACGCTGCGTTCTGCGAACGTCTCGCAGGCCACGGTCGCTTCGTCATCCGCTACGACCATCGCGACACGGGACGATCCGTCACCTCACCACCCGGCCGACCGAACTACACGTCTGACGAACTGGCGACCGACCCGCTGCGCGTGCTCAACGCGCTGGACATCGATCGCGCGCACGTCGTCGGGGTGTCGATGGGTGGGGGGATCGCGCAGCAGCTCGCTGCGCGACACGCCGCGCGAGTGCGCACCATCACGCTCATCGCGACCAGCCCCGCCGGCGAGCGCAGCGACGACGCGCCGCTGCCACCGCCCGCGCCAGCGCTCGCGGCGACGTTCGACGACCCTGTGCCGGAACCCGACTGGAACGACCGCGCTGCGGTCGTCGAGTACCTCGTCGACGGCGAGCGCCCGTATGCCGGATCGCTCGGGTTTGACGAGGTGCGGGCGCGCCGAGTGGCGAACCTCGTGATCGACCGCGCCCGCGACGTCGCTGCAGGCGCGAATCACTTCGCTGCGGACGATGGTTCAGCCCCGCCGTTCCGTCTCGCCGACATCGATGTGCCGACCCTCGTCCTCCACGGCACCACAGACCCGCTGTTCCCCTTCCCCCACGGTGAGGCGCTCGCAACCGAGATACCCGGCGCGTCGCTCGTCGCGCTGGATGGGATGGGACACGAGGCGCCACCCGCCCAGCTGTGGGACGTCGTGATCCGGGCGATCGCCGATCACACCGCCAGCAGCTGAGGGGAAGAACCACCACCCCTGTCCGGATCCGCCGATGGCGACAGCGTGTCCTCCTATGGGCTCGCCGAGGCGTGATCGCGGAGCGATGAAGCGCGAGCGAGAACCCTCGTTGCGTGTCAGAATCCTCGACGAGTTCCGCCGAGGCCATCAAGGGTGGGGTCAGCGGCGCGCAGTAACGTCGTCCGTCGTCGCCTTCGAACGACCGCGGGCAGCAAGAGGATTGATGACAGACCGCAGCAACATCCCGGTGCTCGTCGCCGACGACGATGCGGACATCCGTGAGCTCGTCGCCTTCAAGCTCGAGCAAGCCGGCTACGCCGTGACCAAGGTCGCCGACGGGAGCGCGGCGCTCGACGCGATCCGTGCCCACCCGCCGCGTCTGGCAGTGCTCGACGTGATGATGCCCGGCCTGTCCGGCATCGACGTCCTCCGCCAGGTCCGTGCCGACGGCGCGTTCGACGGCGTCCGCGTGATCCTCCTGACGGCGCGCTCGCGTGACCACGACGTCGACGCCGGGTTCGCGTCGGGCGCGGACGACTACGTCGTCAAGCCGTTCTCTCCGCGCGAACTGCTCCACCGCGTGACGATCGTGCTGCAGCGATCGTGAACAGCACGCTCAGCCGCCACCTGCTCTTCGTCGCGATCGTCGTCGTCACCGCAGCGTGCGTGCTGATGATCTCGATCACCGGCGTCGCCAGGGTGCTGCGGACACGATCCACCCGACACGACGCCGATGCTCGCGACGCGGTGCACCACGCGGTCCTCGTCGTTGCTGCCGGCGAGGACGACGGCTCTGCTGCGAGCTGGCTGGGTTCCCTCGCCAGACGCGATCGCGACGCGGCCGGGGCGATGATCGTCGGCTTGCTGCCCAAGCTGCAGGGCGAACCCGCCGAGGTGCTCGTCGAGATCGTTCGCGGCTACGGGTCGCTCGATCGGGCTGCTGGCGATCTCACCTCACGCTCGGCTGTCACCCGGGCGCGCGCCGCCTGGACGCTGGGACTGACGCGGGACCACAACGACGTCGAGAAGGTGCGCCCGCTCCTGTCCGATCGATCCTCGGAGGTTCGACTCGCGGCGGTGGAGACGCTCGGCAGGCTGCGCGACGTCGACGCCGCCGGCCCGATCCTCGACACCCTCAGCCCTTCCGGCGGTCGTGCCGGCGTGCCGGCGGTGACTGTCGCCGAGGCGTTGATGAGGCTTGGGGGCGGGATAGTCGACGAGCTCCGCGTGGCGCTCGCCGACGACGACCCCGCGCGCCGCGACGTCGCTGCCCGTGTTGCCGGTCACCAGCAGCTCATCGCGCTCACGCCCCACCTTCGCCAACTGCTCGCCGACGATCCCTCTGACGTCGTCCGGGTCTCCGCCGCCGAGGCACTCGGTAGAATCGGCGGCATCGACGACGCGGCAGCGCTCGCCGCGACCTGTGCCGAGACCGAGCCGTCGCCACTGCGTCGCGCCGCCGCCGCAGCGCTCGGTGAACTGGGCCATCCCGCCGCCCTGCCGACGCTCGCTGCCCTGCTCGGCGATCGCGATCGTCGCCTTGCCGAAATCTCCGCGTCGTCGCTGCTCGAGTTCGGCGTCGAGGGCCGCAACGTGCTCGACGGCGTTGCCGCCGACGCCGAGCACGGGCGCGCCGCCGCGTTCGCACTCGAGCTCGACCGGTTGCGGGGCGAGCCGCGGGGCGCCAGGTGACGTCGACGACCTCGATTGCCGTCGTCGCGTCGGCCGCCGACGAAGCGCGCGATGTCGTCGAAGCCGTGCTCGACGCCATCGCGATCCCGGTGCTCGCATACTTCGTGCTCATCAGCACGTCACTGTTGATACTGATCCTGCTCGCAGCGTGGGAGTTCAGTCACCACCTTCGTCGCATCGCCTTCGCCCGGCGGGAGGAGAAGGTCTCGTCACTGTTGGCGCCCGGGATCTCCGTGATCGTGCCGATGTACAACGAGCAGGCCGGCATCGTCGCGTCGATCATGTCGTTGCTCGCGCTTCGCTATCCGCGACACGAGGTGGTCGTCGTCGACGACGGCAGCACCGACGACGGTTTCGGAACGCTGCGCGAGGCGTTCGACCTCGTCGAGGTGCGGCGTGAGATCCCCGACGACATCCCGAGCCAGCTCGGTGCGAGCAGCGTGCACGTCCCACGCGACGGCTGGACGCGCCTCACCGTGATCCGCAAGGACAACAGCGGGCGTTCGGAATCGGTCAACGTCGGGATCAACGCCGCCACCGAGGAGCTGATCGTCCTCGTCGACGCCGACTCGATCCTCGAGCCCGACGCCCTGATCACCGTGACGAAGCCGTTTGCCGACGATCCAACCCGTGTCGTGGCGACGGGCGGCGTCGTCCGCGTCGCCAACGGTTGCAACGTCCGGTCAGGCCGGGTGACGACGGCTCGGATGCCGACGACGTGGCTACCGCGGATCCAGGTGGTCGAGTACCTGCGCGCGTTCTACCTCGGCCGTGCCGGGTGGTCTCGGCTGCGCGCTCTCATCCTCATCAGCGGTGCGTTCGGCGTGTTCCGACGCGACGTCGTCGTGGAGGTCGGCGGCCTCGACCGGCACAGCATCGGCGAGGACTTCGAACTGGTGATGCGCGTCCATCGCCACTTGCGACGCAAGAAACGCCTCTACGACATCCGCTTCGTAGCCGAGCCGGTGTGCTGGACCGAAGTTCCCTCGACGCTGCGCGTGCTGCGCCGCCAGCGGTCGCGCTGGCATCGCGGCCTGTGGGAGACGCTCTGGACGTATCGAGGCATGACGATGAACCCGAGGTACGGGCGCGTCGGCATGATTGCCCTCCCCTACTACTGGCTGTTCGAGCTCGTCGCCCCACTGATCGAGTTCTTCGGCCTCCTGTTCGTGCTCGTCGGCTTGGCGCTCGGCGTAATCAACGTGCCGTACGCGATGCTGTTTCTCCTGGTCGCGTATGGCTACTCGATGCTCGTCACCCTCGCCAGCCTGACGATCGAGGAGCTCAGCTTCCATCGCTATTCACGCTGGCGTGACCTCGGTGTCACGGCTGTTGCTGCCGTCATCGAGAACGTCGGCTACCGACAGGCGACTGTGTGGTGGCGTCTCGAGGGGTGGTGGTCGAGTCTGACCCGGCGACGTGCCGTGTGGGGAACGATGACTCGCCAGGGGTTCGTCGACGACGTCGGCGCGACGAGTGGCGGCGAATGAACCGCCAGCGCCCCCTTTCGGTCGTCGTCCGGCTGCGGCTCCTCGTCGCCGTGCTGCTGGCGACCACCATCGGCCTCGCCGTCCTTGCAGTGATCTCGATTCGCACGGCGCGACGCGATCTGGATGAACGCGTGCAGGAGCTCGTTCCGACCTATCTGGACAGCCGCGACCTGCTCCAGGAGGTCGCCGTCCTGAACGGCGACCTCCTCGTCGCCATCGAGTCGGGCGACGGATCGCTTCTCCACGACGTCGATCGGCAACGCAGTGACATCGAACAGCTGGAGGATGAGCTCGGTGCCGCGCTCGGGAACGAGGGTGACCAGCGCCCGCTGTTCGACGCCCAGGTCGGCGCCATCGATCGTTGGTGGTCATACGCCCGACGGGTGGCCGCCGGACCCGACTCCGTCAACGGGGCGGAGCTCGCCGCTCGGTTCGACGACGTGGTCGGCGCCAACGTTGCGCTCTCTGCCGAACTGAAGGCGGGGCTCGATGAGGACTGGGTCGGCTCGGGCAACAAGCTCGACGCCTCGATCCAGCGGCTCGTCGTCGGAACCATCGCCGCAGCAGCGCTCGCGGCGTTCCTCGCCCGGCGCACCGCTCTGTCGCTCAGCCAGCCGGTGCAGCAACTGCGCGATGTCGCCTTGCGGCTGCGGCACGGTGAGACCGGAGTGCGGGCCGACGAGATCGTCGGTGCCGGCGAGGTGCGCGAGCTGGCGCAGACGTTCAACGCGCTCACGGTCGAGCGCCAGCGCAGCATCGCCGCCCGTGAGCTGACGCTCGACATCGCCACGTCGCTGCGGGAGGCGGAGTCGACCGACGCGGCGATCTCCGTGATGTGCGAGCGCCTCGGCAGCGGACTCGCCACCGACCGGTGCGCGCTGTTCACCGGCGCGCCCGACGAGCCGTGGAGGATGGTCCACGTCTGGCACCGTCCGGGCTTGAGCGAACGGCGCGGCATCTCCGAGCTGCTGCGTGGTGAGGCGACGGCGATGGCCACCCAGGGCATCCTCTCCCAAGGAGTGCTCGCGATCGACGACGTGGCGACGGCGGCCGAAATCGTCGGCGATGGCGGCGACGCGATCGCCAGCGCCTACGGCATCCGGGCACTGATCTCTGCGCCGATCTGGCTCGACGGGACGGTGACGGGCATCCTCGGCGTGTCGATGGACGACGCACCCCGGTCGTGGACCGACGCCGAGGTGCATACCGTCCGTCACGCCGCGCAGCACACCACCGAGTCCGTCGCCGAACGAGAGCACGTGGCGTCGCTCAAGGCACTGGATCAGCAGAAGATCGACTTCCTGGCGACCGCCAGCCACGAGCTGCGCACCCCCTTGACGTCGATCGTTGGTTACGTCGAGCTGCTCGAGGACGGCGACCTCGGTGCGCTCTCGACACGTCAGGCGGCGGCCATCGACGTGATCCAGCGCAACACGCGGCGGCTCCGCAGCCTGGTTGAGGACATCCTCGTGCTCAGCAGCGTCGAGGAGGGTGGGCTCATCGCCAGCTTCACGTCGGTGCGCGTGGCGACGGTGCTGACACGCGTGTGCGAGGTGCTGCTACCGATCGCCGACGGTGCGGGTGTGACGGTCGCCTGCTCGCCGATCGACGAGCGCGTCACGGTGCTCGGTGACCATGACCAACTCGAACGGGCGCTCGTCAACGTCGTCGGCAACGCGATCAAGTTCAGCACGCGTGGCGGGCACGTTGGTGTCGAGCACGAGTTGGCCGCCGATGGCGAGGGCGACAACACGATCCGGCTGATCTGCCGCGACGCCGGAGTGGGCATCCCGGAGAGCGAGCTCGAGATGCTGTCGACGAGGTTCTATCGGGCCTCGAACGCCGCCGCCCTTGCGATCCCGGGCACAGGGCTCGGTCTCGCCATCGCGCGCGCGATCGTGGAGCTACACGGCGGGACCCTGTCGATCGAGTCGGTCGAAGGGCACGGCACGACGGTGACGCTGCAGTTGCCCATCGACGCCGCGTGAGTGAGCACGAAGTGCGAGCGAACGCCAGCTCGCCGCCGAGCGGTTCCCACCGTGTCAGAATCGTCGCCGATGCGTGCTGCGATCCTGATCGAGAGCCTGACGGGCAACACGTGGAAGGCCGGCGAGAAGGTGGCCGGGCTGTTGTCGCAGGAGGGTTGGAGCATCACCGGCCTCAACCGCATGCGCGAACCCGACCACGCCGCGATCCAGGACGCCGACATGGTGCTGCTCGGTACGTGGGTACACGGGATGTTCGTCGTCGGTCAGGCGCCGTGGGGGCTGGCGACGCTACGTGGCCTCCCTGCGATGCGCGACAAGAAGGCCGCCGTGTTCTGCACGTTCGCGCTCAACCCCGGCAACAGCCTGCAGAAGATGACGAGGGCCGCGTGGACGCTCGGTGCGGACGTCATCGGGGGCCTCGCGCTCAGCCGCAGCAAGCTCGACGAGCACTGCGAGGTCTTCGCCGAGCGGCTCGTCGTCGCCTCGCCGGCAACGTCAGCGCCCACAGTCGCCGCCCCCTGAGGAGGCCGCCGCGGTCAGCCGGTCGCGTTGCGGAGGTCGATCACCAGCCTGAGGTCGGCGACACGGAGAAAGACTCCCGGTGGAGGTGCGAGGTCGGTGACCCCGAGCTGCCGACCGTCGCAGTCGGTGAAGGTCGACGTGCCCGGTTGCTGGCGAACGGGGCAGGCGTCGGTGCGGTCCGCCGGATACGCCCAGTAGACGATCCAACCCTGCCTCGGGTCGTCGCCCGTGTGGTCGAGCACGATGTTGCGCTTCGCACTCGACGTGTTGAGCCCGCGCATCAGCAGCGGCCCGTCCTCCGCGATGGTCTCACTGAGCGGCTCGACGCTGCCGACCTCGTACGTGGTGGGAAACAGCGTCTCACTGCGCTCGCCGCCGCCATCGGTGATGAACGCGGCGATCCCGAACGTGGCGAGTCCGAGCACGGCGAAGAAGGCGAGGCCGCCGAGCACCGGCACGACGGCGCGAGCGAGGGGGGATCGCAGCCGAGGGAGTGCCACCACGCCATTGTGGCCCGTCCCTGCCCAGAACCCCTAGGGTGACCGATTCGTGAAGCGTCCGTACCGAGTCGTCGTGGCCAAGCCAGGCCTCGACGGTCACGACCGTGGCGCGAAGACGATCACGCGGGCGCTGCGCGATCACGGGTTCGAGGTGATCTACACCGGGTTGCACCAGTCGCCCGAGCAGATCGCCGAGACGGCGCTCGTGGAGGACGTCGACGCCATCGGCCTCTCGCTGCTCTCGGGAGCGCACCTCACGCTGTTTCCTCGCGTCTTCGAGGAGCTCACGACACGAGGGCTCGACGACCTGCTCGTGTTCGGGGGCGGCGTGATCCCCGAGGCCGACGCGAAGAAGCTGAAGGAGCAGGGCGTCGCCGCGGTCTTCGGCCCCGGATCGTCGCTGCGCGAGATCAGCCATTGGCTGGAGACACAACTCGACGAAAGGGAGGACCTCTAGATGGACCTTTTCGAGTACCAGGGCAAGCAGTACTTCGCCCGGTACGACATCCCGGTCAGCGCCGGTGACGTTGCCACGACCGTCGACGAGGCGGTCGCTGCAGCGGAGGCTGCCGAATATCCCGTCGTCGTCAAGGCACAGGTGCAGGTCGGCGGGCGCGGCAAGGCCGGTGGCATCAAGCTCGCCAACGACGCCGACGAGGTGCGCGAGCACGCCGGCAACATCCTCGGCATGGACATCAAGGGCCACGTCGTCGAGCGGGTCTGGGTCGAGCACGCTTCCGACATCGACGAGGAGTACTACGCCAGCTTCACGCTCGACCGGGCGGCGAAGCTGCACCTGCTGATGCTGTCGGCGAAGGGCGGCGTCGACATCGAAGAGGTCGCCGAGACCGATCCCGATGCGATCGTCAAGTTGCACATCGATCCCGTGGATGGGCTGTCGACCGATGCCGCCCGGCAGGCAGCAGTGGATGCCACGATCCCCGAGCGAGCGCTCGACGGCGTCGCCGAGATCCTCGTCCAGCTCTATCGCTGCTTCACCGAGGGCGACTGCGACCTCGCCGAGATCAACCCCCTGATCCTCAAGCCGACTGGTGAAGTGCATGCGCTCGACGCCAAGGTGAGCCTCGACAACAGCGCCGCCTTCCGCCACCCAGAGTGGGAGGAGTACTCCGCCACCGAGGTGCTCGACGAACGCGAACGGCTCGCCAAGGAGCGTCACCTGCAGTACATCGGCCTCGAAGGCTCCGTTGGCATCATCGCCAACGGCGCAGGTCTGGCGATGAGCACGCTCGACGTCGTCAACCAGGCCGGTGGCGACGCCGCCAACTTCCTCGACATCGGCGGCGGCGCCAACGCCGACGTGATGGCCGCCGCGCTCGAGGTGATCAACACCGACGAGGCGGTCCGCTCGATTTTCATCAACATCTTCGGCGGCATCACCCGCGGCGAAGAGGTCGCCAAGGGCATCGTCGAGGCCGTCGGTCGCGTGCAGCTTCGGGCACCGATGGTGATCCGCCTCGACGGAACCAACGCAGAAGAAGGACGCCGGATCCTGCTCGACGCAGCGATCCCCGACGAGCAACTCACGACGAGAACGACGATGCTCGAAGCCGCCAAGGCAGCCGTCGCCATCGCCAACGGAAGGGAAGCAACGTGAACAGCTTGTTGGACGTGCTCCACAGGTGCGAGCGACGGAGCGCCAGCGAAGGAGCGGCCGACGACGGCCTGCGTGGCCGGGGAACGCAAGGAGAAGGCTTGAAGATGTCCCACAGGTGCGAGCGACCGAGCGCCAGCGAGGCCGCGGTTCACAACGGCCTGCGTAGCCGGGGAACGCTGTAGATGGCGATCTTCGTTGACGAGAACACGTTGGTCCTCGTGCAGGGCCTCACCGGTGGGCAGGGCCGGTTCCACGGTCTGCGCAACCGGGACTACGGCACCCAGGTGGTCGCCGGGGTGACACCCGGGAAGGGCGGCCAGGATGTCGAGGGCATCCCGATCTTCGACTCCGTGGCAGAGGCCGTCGGGTCAACCGGCGCAACAGCCTCGTTCGTCGCCGTCCCGCCGAAGGCCGCACCGGCGGCGATCCTGGAGGCGGCGGCCGCCGGCGTCGGCTTCATCGTGTGCATCACCGAGGGCATCCCTGCGCAGGACGAGGCCAAGGTGTTCAACACGCTGCAGCGCAACTTTCCCGACAGCCGCCTGCTCGGTCCGAACTGCCCCGGCGTGATCAGCCCGGGCAAGTGCAACATCGGCATCACCGCCGGTGAGATCGCCCAGCTCCCGACCGCCGACGGGCCCAACGTCGGCATCGTCAGCCGCTCGGGCACGCTCACCTACCAGGCGCTCTACGAGCTGAAGCAGGCCGGCATCGGCGTGTCCACGTGCGTCGGCGTCGGTGGAGACCCGGTTCCGGGCACGAGCTTCGTGGACTGTCTCGCCGAGTTCGAGGCCGACCCCGAGACGCACGCCGTGATGATGATCGGTGAGATCGGCGGCTCCGCCGAGGAAGAGGCGGCCGACTTCATCAGGTCGAGTGTCTCGAAACCGATGAGCGCCTACGTCGCCGGCGTCACCGCGCCGGCCGGCAAGAAGATGGGCCACGCCGGCGCCATCGTCTCTGGCGGCAAGGGCACCGCGCAGGGCAAGATCGATGCGCTCCGCGCCGCAGGCGTGAAGGTCGGGCTCAACCCCACCGAGGCCGGTCAGCTCATGGCCGAGATCGTCGCTGCGGGCTAGTTTCCCGTTCTGGAGGCGGGAATCCGCCCGGTCGGGCCGGTTCCCACCTCCAGATTGAGGATTAGTCGGGCTCGACGACCTCGATCTCGCCGTGCATCCCGTGCTCGTAGTGGAGCGGGAGGTGGCAGGCCATCTCGACCGTGCCCGGCTCGTCGAAGACGTACGACGTCACACCCTGCTCGTCAGGCCCGACAGAGAGCTCGCCCGGGATCGG
>Ga0136630_1001147_pt1 | contig 10686 bp, 6 predicted proteins | sample AntDrymUQ5682106_2_FD_105496 | JGI IMG/M metagenome (GOLD analysis project Ga0136630, IMG submission 105496) | Polar desert sand microbial communities from Dry Valleys, Antarctica - metaG UQ568 (21.06) | ecosystem: Environmental > Terrestrial > Soil > Desert | place: Antarctica: Dry Valley...
CGGGGTTATGGTCTATAGTCTAGACGAACGAGCCCGGTATTCATGAGGACGGAACGTGAGGAATTCATGCTTAGCACGCTGCGGCGTCTAGGGGTAATCAAGTGAACGATATGGCCAAGAATTTGGTGCTTTGGGTCGTCATCGCCCTGGTTTTGATGTTGGTTTTCAACAATTTCGGCCCGCGCCAGAGCACCAGTAGTCATGTCGACTACTCGCAGTTCGTCGCCGACGTCAAGAGCGGGCAGGTCGAGAAAGTGCGGATGGAAGACGGGACCATCCACGGCAAGATGAAGGATGGCGTGGCGTTTTCGACCTACAGCCCCGAGACCAATAACGCGCCGCTCATCGGCCTCCTGCTCGATCACGGGGTCGAGATCGAGGCACAGCCGCCTGCTCAGCAGGGCGTGCTCATGCAGATCTTCATCTCCTGGTTCCCGATGCTGCTGCTCATCGCCGTCTGGATCTTCTTCATGCGCCAGATGCAGGGCGGGGCCGGCGGGCGCGGGGCCCTGTCGTTCGGCAAGAGCCGGGCGCGCCTCCTGGGGGAGGACCAGGTCAAGATCACCTTTGCCGACGTGGCGGGTGTGGAGGAGGCCAAGGAAGAGGTCGGAGAGCTCGTGGAGTTTCTGCGCGATCCCGGCAAATTCCAGAAGCTTGGCGGCAAGATACCGCGTGGGGTGCTCATGATCGGCCCACCGGGAACCGGCAAGACGCTCTTGGCCAAGGCCATCGCCGGGGAGGCCAAGGTGCCGTTCTTCACGATCTCGGGCTCCGATTTCGTCGAGATGTTCGTCGGTGTCGGTGCCTCGCGCGTCCGTGATATGTTCGATCAGGCCAAGAAACACGCCCCCTGCATCGTGTTCATCGACGAGATTGACGCGGTCGGCAGACACCGCGGGGCGGGGCTGGGCGGCGGCCATGACGAGCGTGAGCAGACCTTGAACCAGTTGCTGGTCGAGATGGATGGCTTCGAGGGTAACGAAGGGATCATCATCATCGCCGCGACCAACCGGCCGGACGTGCTGGATCCGGCGCTTTTGCGCCCGGGGCGTTTCGACCGTCATGTGGTCGTGCCCTTGCCCGACATCCGCGGCCGCGAGCAGATCCTCAAGGTACACATGCGCAAGGCGCCGATCGCGGAGGATGTCAAGCCAACGATCATCGCCCGCGGGACGCCGGGATTCTCCGGGGCCGATCTCGCTAACCTCGTCAACGAGGCCGCGCTGTTCGCCGCGCGCGCCAACAAGCGGCTGGTGGAGATGGATGACTTCGAGAAGGCCAAGGACAAGATCATGATGGGGGCCGAGCGGCGCTCCATGGTCATGAGCGAGGACGAGAAGCGGTTGACCGCCTACCACGAGTCCGGGCACGCGATCGTCGGGCGCTCGGTGCCCTCCCACGACCCGGTCTATAAGGTCACGATCATCCCGCGCGGTCGTGCCCTCGGTGTCACGATGTTCCTGCCCGAGCAGGACCGTTTGAGCTACAGCAAGGAGCGCCTGGAAAGCCAGCTCTGCAGCCTGTTCGGGGGGCGCGTGGCCGAGGAGGTGATCTTCGGTCTGTCGCAGGTGACCACCGGTGCGTCCAACGACATCGAACGGGCGACGGATCTGGCGCGGAACATGGTGACGAAGTGGGGCCTGTCGGAGAAACTGGGGCCCTTGGCCTACACCAAGGATGAAGGCGAGGTGTTCCTCGGGCATTCGGTCACCCAGCACAAGATGATGTCGGATGAGACCGCCCATGCCATCGACGAGGAGGTGCGGTCGTTCATCGAACGGAGCTATGACCGGGCCAAGTCCATCGTGGATGCCAACAGGGACAAGCTCCATATGATGGCGGAGGCGCTCATGAAGTACGAGACCATCGAGAGCGATCAGATCGACGACATCATGGCCGGCATTACGCCGCGCGCCCCGAAAGGTTGGTCGGAGGATGAGCGTCGTGGTTCCCCCAAGCCAGACGTGAAGCCCACGACCCCGGAGCCCGGCAAGGCCGATGGGGCGATCGGGGGACCTGCCAGCCTGCACTAGACACAAGCTCGACCGAAGTATGACGTCGGCAAAACCCCCACCGCATGGTGGGGGTTTTGCCTTGGGGGCCGGACACACGCGCGCCGGCAGTCGCGCAGGGAGGTTCAAATGAGCGATAGCAGCAGAATCCACTTCGGCACCGACGGGATCCGCGGGAAGGTCGGAGAGCCGCCCATTACGCCGGATTTCGTGATGAAGCTCGGCTGGGCCGCCGGCCGCGTCCTGGCGCCGTCGGGGGGTGGCCGGGTGCTGATCGGCAAGGATACCCGTATCTCCGGCTATATGTTCGAATCTGCGTTGGAGGCGGGTCTGTCGGCCGCCGGTGTCGATATCCTGTTACTAGGTCCCATGCCCACGCCGGGGATCGCGTACCTGACGCGGACGTTCCGTGCCCAGGCCGGGGTTGTCATCAGCGCTTCCCACAACCCCTACGACGACAACGGCATCAAGTTCTTCGGGAGCAACGGTATGAAGCTGCCGGATGAGGTCGAGGCGGCGATCGAGGAGGCGCTCGAGGCGCCGCTTGTGACCGTGCCCTCGGCCCATCTCGGCAAGGCGCATCGGATCGACGATGCCGCCGGGCGCTATATCGAGTTCTGCAAGAGCACCATCGGTACCGGCAGTCACTTGAGCGGCCTCAAGATCGTCGTCGACTGTGCCCATGGGGCGACCTACGGCATCGCCCCCAGCGTGTTCGAAGAGCTCGGCGCCGAGGTCGTGGCCATCGGTACCGAACCCGATGGCCTCAATATCAACGCAGAGCGCGGCGCTACCCATCCCTCGGTGCTGCGCGATGAGGTCATCGCGCGAGGTGCCGATCTCGGCATCGCCCTTGATGGGGATGGGGACCGTGTGATCCTGGTGGACCATGTCGGGGAGATCGTGGACGGCGACGAGATCCTGTTCGTCATCGCCCGCGAGCACCAGAAGAAGAACAAGCTGAACGGCTCCGTGGTCGGCACGCAGATGAGCAATTTCGGACTCGAGCGGGCGCTCAGGACCCTGGGTCTCGACCTGAAACGCGCGAAGGTGGGTGACCGCTATGTGCTCGAGATGATGCAGAGCGGGGGATGGCGCCTGGGCGGCGAATCGTCGGGCCACATCATCTGTCTCGACATCACCACGACCGGTGATGGGATCGTCTCCGCGCTCCAGGTGCTCAAGGCCATGATCGTCGTGACCGGCCAATCCTTGCATACCCTCAAGGCCGGCATCCAAAAATTCCCCCAAAGGCTGGTCAACGTGCGTCTGCCGCGCGCCATTGAGGTACACACGCAGTCGCGCGTGCAGGAGGCGGTCAGAGAGGCCGAGGCGGTGTTGCGGGATCGCGGGCGGGTGCTGCTGCGTCCTTCGGGGACCGAGCCGCTGGTACGCGTCATGGTCGAAGGGCCGGAGGGCGGCGAGGTGGACCGCCTGGCGGAATGGCTCGCCGGGGTGGTCGACGAGACCATCCGCTCGCTGGCCGCGTAGCGCTTCCCCTTCCGGGCTCAGGCGTCGCGCAGGAGCTCGTTGATCGCCACCTTGGCGCGCGTCTTGGCGTCCACTCGCTTCACGATCACGGCGCAGTAGAGGCTGTAGCGCCCATCTGCGGAAGGCAGATTGCCCGAAACGACCACCGACCCCGGCGGGATGTGCCCATAGCTGACCGTGCCGGTCTCGCGGTCGTAGATCTTGGTGCTCTGCCCGATGTAAACGCCCATGGAGATCACCGCGCCGTTGCCCACGATCACCCCTTCGACGATCTCCGAGCGGGCGCCGATGAAGCAATCGTCCTCGATGATAGTGGGTGCCGCCTGGATCGGTTCCAGGACCCCGCCGATCCCCACGCCACCCGACAGATGGACGTTCTTACCGATCTGGGCGCAGGACCCCACGGTAGCCCAGGTGTCGACCATGGTGCCGGTATCGATATAGGCCCCGATGTTGACGTAGCTCGGCATTAACACCACCCCCGGAGCCACATAGCTGCCGAAGCGCGCCGTCGCGGGGGGCACGATACGCGTTCCCCCGGCCTCCAGCTCGGCCTGGCCCTGATCGCGATACTTGAGCGGGACCTTGTCGTAGAAGCGGCTGTGTCCACCCTCGATCAAACGGTTCTCTTCCAGCCGAAAGTACAGGAGCACCGCCTTCTTCAGGATAGGGTCGACCACCCAGCGTCCGTCCTTCGGCTCGGCGACGCGGCGCCGGCCCGCATCCAGATCCGCGATGCAGGTCTGCACCGCCGCTTTCAGATCCGGTGGCGCGTTCACGGGTGTGAGCGCGGCGCGCTGCTCGAAGGCTTCGTCAATCACGTTCTCGTAGGGGGGCATCTCTAGTCTCCTGGTCACGGCCCTTCGGTCGCGGTCGATGTCGCTTTGGCGTCGGGTGCTCACGAACCGCGGCGCCTCTGGCCAGCGCCGCATCGGCCTACCGGCCCGGGATCTGATAGAATGCGCCGGGGTGGAGGACAAAGGTCGCGGGGCCCTTGCGCCATCGGGACATGAGATCCCGAGCTGATATCTTGACAGTTTTATTGTTGCCCGGCGATGGCATTGGGCCCGAGGTGGTGGCGGCAGGCGCCAGCGTCTTGGAGGCCTTGGTGGCCCGGCATGGGCTCGAGATCACGCTCGAACAGGGGCTTATCGGGGGCGCGGCGCTGGATCGCTCGCAACGCCCCCTGCCTGCCGAAACCTTGGCGCAGGCCAAGCGTGCGCAGGCCATCCTGCTCGGCGCGGTGGGCGGGCCCGCATGGGACCGGGTGGACGCCTCCCTGCGTCCCGAGAAGGGTCTGCTGGAGCTGCGCGCGGGGCTCGGCCTCTTCGCCAACCTGAGGCCCGCGACGCTTCATCCCGAGTTGGGCGGGGTTTCTCCGCTCAAGCCGGAGGTCGTCGAGGGGCTCGACATCCTCATCGTTCGCGAACTCTGCGGCGATGTCTACTACGGCGAGCCGCGCGGCATCCGGGTGCTCGACGGCGGCGAGCGTCAGGGTTACAACACCATGGTGTATCGCGAGGGTGAGATCCGGCGAATCGCGCGCGTGGCCTTCGATGTGGCCCGGCGGCGGCGGCGGCGGGTGTGCTCGATCGATAAGGCCAACGTCCTGGAGGCGACGCGCCTGTGGCGCGAGGTGGTTCAGGCCGTGGGGCAGGACTTTCCCGACGTGGAGCTGACTCACATGTACGTCGACAACGCCGCGATGCAGCTGGTGCGGCAGCCCACGGCCTTCGATGTCATGCTGACGCCCAATATGTTTGGCGACATCCTCTCGGATCTGGCGGCGGCAGTGACGGGCTCGATAGGTATGCTACCCTCCGCATCCCTGAACGATTTAAGATCAAAAAACCAGGGCGCTTGCGGGCTGTACGAGCCCATCCATGGCGCAGCGCCCGACATTGCGGGCCGCGATCTCGCCAACCCGCTGGCGACGATCCTGTCGGTGGCCATGATGCTGCGTCACTCCCTCGGTGCGCAAGCGCTGGCAGAGCGTGTGGAACAGGCCGTCACCCGTGTCCTTCAGGGTCGTCTGCGCACCCGAGACATCTACGCACCCGGGACCACCGAGGTGGGCACCCGTGCCATGGCTGAGGCCGTCCTCAGGGAACTGTGATCCCAGGGAAGTGTTATCAGTTGGGTCAAGCAGGATGAAGGTCTGGGCGCGATGAGCGGGCGATACAATGTAGCGGTGGTGGGGGCGACGGGGGTCGTCGGGGAGACCCTGCTGGCCATCTTGGAGGAACGCGAGTTCCCGGTGGCGAACCTGCACGCCTTGGCGAGCCGCCGTTCGGTCGGCGCAGAGCTCGAGTTTCGTGGTAAGACCGTGGTGGTCGAGGTCCTGGAGGATTTCGACTTCGAGGGTGTGGATATCGGGCTCTTCTCCCCCGGTGCGTCCGTTTCGGCGGTCTATGCCCCGAAAGCCGCCGCGGCGGGCTGCGTGGTGATCGACAACACCTCCCAGTTCCGCTACGAGCCGGAGGTGCCCCTGGTCGTGCCGGAAGTCAACCCGCACGCCGTCGCGGAGTACCGGAATCGCGGGATCATCGCCAACCCCAATTGCTCGACGATACAGATGGTGGTCGCGCTCAAGCCGCTCTACGACGCGGCGGGCATCGACCGCATCAATGTCTGCACCTATCAGGCGGTGTCGGGGACGGGCAAGGAAGCGATCGAGGAGCTGGCCGCGCAGACGGCGTCGCTCATGAACGGCAAACCGGTGGAGCCGCGCGTCTATCCCCGCCGGATCGCCTTTAATGTCCTCCCCCATATCGACGAATTCCAGGACAACGGTTACACCAAGGAGGAGATGAAGATGGTGTGGGAAACGCGCAAGATCCTGGAGGACGATGCCATCGAGGTCAATCCGACCGCGGTCAGGGTACCGGTCTTTTACGGTCATTCCGAGGCCGTGCACATCGAGACACGAGACAAGCTCGGGGCCGATGAGGCTAGGCGCCTGCTGCGCGCGGCCCCGGGGGTCGTCGTCGTGGACGAGCGCGCGGCCGGCGGCTATCCCACGGCCGCGATCGAGGGCGCCGGGCACGATGCCGTTTACGTGGGCCGGATCCGCGAGGACATCTCCCATGCGCGCGGCCTCAACCTCTGGATCGTGTCCGACAACGTGCGCAAAGGGGCCGCCCTGAACAGCGTTCAGATCGCCGAGATTTTGGTAAAAGACCACTTTTAGACTATATTCTTATTGAGCTTTGTCATCATCGTCGGATATAGCGATCGCGCCCGCGCCGCGCCGGGAGAGACACACCGCTTTCTCACCGTCCCCGCGGGTGTGGCGCACCGAGACGTGCACAGCGCGCCCCGGCGCAGCAGCGTCCACGTTTAGAGATCAAAAGCCATTAGAGATCATAAAGCGATAGAGATCACATACGATGTACCGATTGGCCTATTGTCTGTCCCTCGCATTCCTTCTTCCCCAAGCCGCCGCGGCGCTCGGGCTCGGTGAGCTCAAGAAGCACTCGGAGCTGAACCAGCCGTTCCACGCCACCATCGATCTGGTCGACGCGAACGCGGAAGAGCTCGACACGCTGCGGGTCAAGCTCGCCGATGCCGAACGTTTTCGACGCGCGGGGATCGAGAGACCGAACGTGCTCTCGCAGTTGCGCTTCGAGGTCGTGGAGACCGGCTCGGGGCCGGACCATATCAAGATCACCAGCCAGGCCCCCATCCAGGAGCCCTATCTCACATTCTTGATCGAGGTCAGCTGGTCCAACGGGAGGTTGTTCCGGGAATACGCGGCGCTGCTCGACCCGCCGGTCTACGATCGCGCCACACAGCGCACTACCCCGCCCCAGGGCCGGGCCCCGAATGTGGCCGGGCCCGCGGCCTCCGGGCCGCCCCGGCGCCCGTCGTCGAGTGCCGCGCGAGCCGCCATGACAAGCCCCGGCAGCTACGGGCCGACCGTGCCCGGCGACACCCTGTGGGAGATCGCGCTCCGCGCCCGCTCGGATCGCTCCTTAACAGTCCAACAGGTGATGATGGCGCTCCTGCGTGCCAACCCCGACGCCTTTTTCCAGGCCAACATCAATGCCTTGAAGGCGGGGGCGGTACTGAACATCCCGGACGCCTCGGCGATCGCGGCGGTGTCGCGCCCCGAGGCCGTGGCGCTGACGGGCCGACACTGGGCGCTCTGGGAGCAGTACCGAGGCCACGTGGCGGGAACAACGGGGCGCGCACCGATCGGCCAGGTGGCGTCGACGGGGGAGGGCGGTAATCAGGCCATTTCCCCCGGATCCGGCGCGGCCGCCGATGCCGAGCTCAAACTGCTCGCGGCCAATACCGTAGGGACCGGAGGTGTGAGGTCCGACGCCGGTGGAGACCCCGGGAAGCTCCGTAAGGAGCTCGATGTGGCGCAGGAGACCCTCACCAGCCAGAAGCAGGAGATCGGGGAGCTGAACTCGAAGCTCGCCGAGTCGGATGAGATCATCAACCTGTTGCGGCGCCAGATCGATGTGAAGGACGCCGAGCTCGCGACCCTGCAGGCCAGGGCCGCCGCGGCCGGAACGCCAGAGGCGGCACCGGGTGCGACGCCGCCCACGGGGGTGCCGGCATCGCCGGCTGCGGAAACCGGGGCCGCCGTACCCGATGGACCGGGCCCGGCTGCCGAATCGCCACCGGAGACGGCATCTCCGCAAGGCGCCGCTCCGGCACCCCCGGAGGCTGCGTCGCAACCCGAGGGGCCTGGGCAAGAGGCGCAGACGGGCGTTCCGCGCGGCACGGGGACCCCGGACACTGGTGCGGACGGTGCCGCCGGGTCTGGCCCGGGACAGGCACCGGACACGGGGCCTACGGCGGGTGGGGTTACAGATAATGCCGGCGCCGGCCAGGCACCGCCCGCCGGCGCATCGCCCGACAGCCCCACCACAGGAGTCCCGGAAGCCTCTTCGGCGGTCCCGGCCGAAACGCCATCCGCTCAGGACAAGGGGATCCTGGAGGCCATTCCGGGGGGTGCGATGACGTTGGGGATCGCCATCGCATTGATCCTGCTGTCGGTGGGTGTGGCGATGCGAAGGAAGCGGGCGGCCGAGGTGGCGCCGGTCGATGAAGATGTTCTTGACAGCGAGCCGGAGCCCTGGGACACGGCCGCGAGGGAGGGTCTCCCACAAGAGGAGACTGTGGCGAAAGGCCGTGCGGCCGTCGGCGAGACCACGGGCCCGGTCACGGTGTTGGGGATCGCCGATACGATACCGCCGGTGGCGCCCGAGGTGGCGAACGAGCCCGAAGAAGAAGATCCGCTCTCGGACATCAACGTCTACCTCGCCTACGAGCGTTTCGATGAGGCCGAAGAGACCGTCAAGCAGGCCATCGCCGGCAACCCAGACGAGCACAAGCTCAAGCTCAAGCTGCTCGAGGTCTACTATGCGGCGGGGAACAATGCGGCGTTCGAGCAGTACGCCCGCGTGCTGCAATCCGCGGTGCATGGTACGGGTCCGCTCTGGCACAGTGCGCTGGCGATGTGGCAGACCATGTCTCCCGAACGCGCGCTGTTCGCACCGGCCACCGGCGGCGAGCCCATCGTTGCTACAGCGCCGGCCCGTGAATTCATCGATATCAGCTCCACGACCGCCGACACGCAAGCTCCGCCGCCGGCCGTCGGTCGAGAAAAATCGCTGGCGGCCGCGACCGCCGGTGGCCGGACGCTGGAGGTACTGGATTTTGACCTCACCGGTGTCGGTACCTCGAGCACGCCCGATCGAGAGCGGGTCGTCGATATCTCCGCCGGCAACGAGCTGGAATGGGACGGCAGCGGGCTCGTCGTGGACACCGCCCGGGCCACCCAGGGCGGTGGGGCGCCCATCGATCTCGGTGCAAGCGGCGTACGTGAGGAGAAGGGTTCCGAGGTGCTGGACTTGACCGTAGGGGATGCACCGGGGCATTCATCGCCCGACAGTCCGGTCACTGAATCCGCCGGGGTCATGCCGACAGCCGACCGATCGGGAACCGCGTCGGCGACCGCCGAGCGGTTCGGCACGGCACCGGGGGCGGCCGCGACGGTCGATTTCGATTTCGGCGATGGGCCGGAGAAACAAACGCAGGATACGGGCTTGAGCGGCGGTTTGGAGGGAACCGGTGAGGTCATGTTCGACTTGGGAGCTGCCGCCGGCGAGGCGTCCACCCCGGCCCGGGTCGATCCCTTACTCGGGGGCGAGACCATCGATGTGGAAGCCTCGGTATGGCCGGAGTCGCTTCTGGACGCGGGGCGTCGGAGCGCGCGTTCGACGCTTGCCGACGACCATCGTTTTCCGACGGCGCTCACTCGAGAGGAGCGAGATCGCATCAAGGAAGACTCGGTGGAGTTCGACCTTGGCGACATCGACCTCGAGGTGGTCGCAACCGGACCCCCCGATCCCATCGAGACGGCGACCGTTGCGGATACCTTGGGGTTCGGGGGGCCCAGGGCATCCATACCGCCGGCATCCACACCGCCGGCGTCCACCATCGACCTATCGCTCGGGTCCGGGCTGGTTCTCGACCCGGGGGCACTCGAGCCGGGGGATGACGGTATCGGCTTGGACCAGGACACGTCTTCCGAATCGGACGTCAAGCTCAATCTCGCCAAGGCCTATATCGAGCTCGGCGATGCCGAGGGTGCCCGCGCGATCCTTCAGGAGGTGAGCCGAGAGGGCACGTCCGCAGAGCGGGATGAAGCCGCGCAGTTGCTGACACAGATTGCTTGACCATATGGGCTTGACCGCGTGGGCCTGAAAATTTGGGCTTGAAGGTGCCCCCTGTATCAGTTTGGACGGGCCTCCGTGACCCGGCGCGGAGCCCGCTATCGATCCCTGCCGTGGGGCCCGCCTGGCGATGGATCGTTCGCCGGGGCGGGCGCGGCGCAATGCACCCCATCATCCGCGTGATCAGCTATCTCGTGGTCGCCGCGGGCCTGGCCCTCGGCGGGCGCGGGTCGCTGATCGTGGGCATCGCCATCCTGACCTTAGCGCTACTCGGGACGCGCTCGCGCGACCTCCTGGCCGCGTGTCGGGGCGTGTGGGCACTGCGGTGGTTGTGGTGCTCCGTGTTTTCCGTCTACCTGGCATTCACGCCAGGCAACCGCATCCTGCCCGGTTGGGCGGTCCCTTCCTTCGAGGGCGTGAACGAGGGCCTCGAACGGGTCGCCTCACTGGCTTTGATCGTCGTCTATGTCGGCTGGCTGGTGCGCGCCACG
>Ga0136630_1001149_pt1 | contig 10681 bp, 10 predicted proteins | sample AntDrymUQ5682106_2_FD_105496 | JGI IMG/M metagenome (GOLD analysis project Ga0136630, IMG submission 105496) | Polar desert sand microbial communities from Dry Valleys, Antarctica - metaG UQ568 (21.06) | ecosystem: Environmental > Terrestrial > Soil > Desert | place: Antarctica: Dry Valley...
CCAAGCGTCTGAAGACGCTAAAAGGCCTTACCCCCTTCGAATTCATCTGCAAAACATGGACACAACAACCCGATCGATTCAAACTCGACCCAACCCACCATATGCCGGGACTTGACAGCTAGCATGTTGTTGTAATAGCGCAGATCGTCGGTAATCTCACGACCGAGCCAGCGGGGACGCTCGAATGTCTGTCGCGCCGATTGCAGCTCGATCTCGGCCACGATCAGACCCTAATTGACGCCCTCGAATTCGTCGATTTCCCACAGATCATCGCCGCAATACACCTGATGGCGGCTTTTCTCGATGCGATGACCTTCGCAGAGGTTCTCCAGCATTTCGCGCGCGTCAACGACCGCGATCGGGTATTCGTATTCCGCACGCTGGCTGCCCGGCACCGCCTGCTTGATGTTGAGCCACGCGCGCTCATCGCACACCCGCACGCGAATCGAACTCAGGTCGGTGTTGGCGAGATAGCCTTGCGCGTAGTGCTCACGGCGGATCACTTCCGCGCGCCAGACGTCGGAACATAACAGAAACTTGCGTTCGATTTCGATCGCCATATACGCACGCGAGAGAGACAAAACGGATGAATATTAAACTTGGCGGAAACGAGACATGAATTGCCGCGGAAACGAGTCCTGGGCGGCGGCTAAAATTTCACCAGCGCGGAACCCCAGGTAAAGCCGCCGCCGAAAGCCTCCATAATCAGGATCTCGCCGCGTTGAATGCGGCCGTCGCGCACCGCCACGTCCAGCGCCAGCGGGATGGACGCAGCAGAGGTGTTGCCATGCTCGTGGATGGTCACCACGACGTGGTCCATGGACATTTTCAGCTTGTGCGCGGTGGCCTCGATAATGCGGTAATTGGCCTGATGCGGGATCAGCCAGTCGATGTCTTCCTTGTCGATAAAATTGGCGGCCAGGGTCTCGTCGACGATGCGACGCAGGGTGCGCACCGCCATCTTGAACACCTCGTTGCCCTTCATAGTAACGTAGGCGCCGCCGTCGAGCAGCGAGTCCTGACCCTGACCTATGCCGCCCGGCACGTGCAGGAGGTGCTCAAAACTGCCGTCCGCGTGCAGATGCGTGGATAGAATCCCCGGCTCCTCGCTTGCTTCCAGCACCACAGCGCCGGCGCCATCGCCGAACAACACGCAAGTAGTTCGATCCGTCCAGTCCAGCAGACGCGACAGCGACTCGGCGCCCAGCACCAGCGCGCAGCGCGCGCCGCCCGTGCGGATAAATCGATCGGCGATCCCCAGCGCGTAAACGAAACCCGTGCATACGGCCTGCACATCGAAGGCCGCGCAACCGTGAATGCCAAGGCGTTTCTGCAGCAGGCACGCCGTGCCGGGGAATATCTTGTCGGGCGTGGTCGTGGCGAGAACGATAAGATCCACGTCTTCCGGGCGCCGCTCCGCCATTTCCAGCGCGCGCCGCGCGGCGGCTTCGGCCATATCGCCGGTCGATTCACCCTCCGCCGCGATATGGCGTTTCCTGATGCCGGTGCGTTCGGTAATCCAGCGATCCGAGGTATCGACCAGCTTTTCGAGATCGTGATTGGTCAACACCTTGCGCGGCAGGTAGCCGCCGGTTCCGGTGATGCGCGCGTGCTCGGCTGTAATAATTATCCTGCTCCGGGTTAATCCGCTCCGGTTTTATCCGGCGCGCTGGTCGGTGAGCAATCTTGCCAGCTGCTTGTCGATGCGCTGGGGTCCCGACTTGCGAACCTCCACGCGGGCAATCTGAATGGCGTGCTCATATGCGAAGACATCCGCGCCGCCGTGACTCTTGATCACGATGCCCCGCAGGCCCACCAGACTGGCGCCATTATAACGCCGCGGATCGATACGGCCGCGAAACGCTCTCAGCACCGGCATCGCCACCAGTCCCCGCAATCGCGACAGCGCACTGCGCCTGAATTCCTCCCGCGCCAGTTGTGCGATCATCTTCGCTACCCCTTCACTGGCTTTCAGCGCGGCGTTGCCTACAAATCCGTCACACACCACCACGTCAACGTCGCCGCAGTAAATGGCGCCCCCCTCAACGTAACCAATGTAGTTTAGCAGACTGCGTTCCAGCAGACGGTTCGCCTCCTTGACCTGATCGTTCCCCTTGATGGCTTCCTGCCCCACATTAAGCAGGCCCACTTTGGGGCTGTCGTTGTCATCCACGGCACTGGCCAGCACCGACCCCATTACCGCAAACTGAAACAGATGTTCGGCCTTACAGTCGACATTGGCGCCCAGGTCCAGCACGTGCGTATGCCCCTTGAGCGACGGCATGCCGGTGATGATGGCCGGCCGTTCGATGCCGGCAAGCGTCTTGAGCACGAAACGCGCCGTGGCCATCAGAGCGCCGGTATTGCCGGCGCTCACACAGGCCTGCGCCGTGCCCGACTGTACCAGGTTGATCGCGACCCGCATCGAGGAATTTTTTTTAAACCGCAGCGCCTGCGCCACCGGCTCATCCATTGCGATCGTCTGCGTAGCGTGCGCGATTTGCAACCGCGGCTGTTCGGGTGCGCCCGCTTTTTTCAACTGCTGCGTTATCTGCGGCTCGTCGCCGACGAGGATGACTTGCAGGTCTTCATAGCGGCGCAGCATGTTGATCGCCGCGGGCACCACTACCGTAACCCCATGATCACCGCCCATGGCGTCCAGGGAAATGGTGACGGACTCCTTCATCGCCGGGGTAACGGACAGCTAGATGTCAGATGAATGCACGGCTACAAACCCGTTTCAACTACAAAAGCCAGAATTAAGGATCGCGCGCGTACGCGCGTATCAGGTTTCTTCTTCGGTATCGTCGCCGGGCTTGATGATCTGGCGGCCGCGGTAATAGCCGTCCGGCCCGATGTGGTGACGCAGACGGGTTTCGCCGGACGTGGAATCGGTCGCCAGCGTAGGGCCCGTCAGCGAATCGTGCGCGCGGCGCATGTCCCGGCGCGAGCGGGAGCGGCGTCTTTGTGGTACGGCCATGGGTAATCTCCAGTAAAAAATTGCGCCAGGGTTCGACGGAAACGTCGGGAACCGGCTAGCTCGTTTTAAAATTCTTAAGCACGCTGAACGGATTACGTGCGGGCGGCGTGTCTCCAGCCGCATTCACTACGTTTGCGTGCGCTGTCTGACGGGCGGGCTTGACCTTCTCGCAAAGCGCCGCGTCGGCGTGCGCGGGTATCAGCGGCATCGACAGCAACAATTCGTCTTCGATCAAGTCCTGGGAAAAAATGTCAGTGTCACCGAGTTCCAGGACTTCGTATTCCGACAGCAGCCGCTCGGCTTCGACTTCGCCCCGCGCCAGCACCAGCTCGAACCTGCGATCAATCGATTGCATATACGGCCGCAGACAGCGCTGACACTCCATCTCCAGCCGCGTCCTGATCTCGCCCGCTACCACTGTCAGACCGCCCGCGTTGTGACCGAAGCTCAATGACACGTACACGGTCCCGCTGGATGCAGTCAGCCCGTCCGATGTCATCAACAATCTGCCCAGCCGCTTCAGTCGCGCGAGCGGCAAAGTATCCCGCAGACGCGCCTGTTGCTCGGCCAGGCGGCGAGGGTTGATCCGCAATGGCAACTGGCTGGACATAAGCCCAGGAAGTCTATAGGCTCGCCAACCGCGCGTCAAAAGAATGCGCTAAAAACCGGTTGCGATCAATGCCTGATTTGTCCGCCCGGTTGAGTCAGCGGTGTTCGCGCAAACCTTCAACAAGCACGCTTGGTGGGTCTGTCTCGGCTGGGGCCTCTCTTGTCAATGAGTCATCTTGTTCTCGCGTCCAGTTCGCCACATCGGAAAGCGCTGCTGGAACGTTTCGGTCTGGCTTTCGAGGTGGTTTCGCCGAACGTGGATGAAACGCCGCGCTCGGGCGAGACCGCCAGCGATATGGTGATGCGGCTGGCGCTTCTGAAGGCGCGCGTCGTGGGCGAGGCGCATCCTCGCGCGCTGGTGATCGGCAGCGATCAATGCGCCCTGCGGGATGGGCGAATCCTCGGCAAGCCGGGCGGCTTTGAGGCCGCCGTCGAACAACTTGCGGGCAGCGCCGGGCGCTGTGTGACCTTTCACACCGGACTATGCCTGCTCAACACGGCGAACGGCGACACGCAGGTCGAGGACGTCATAACGAGGGTCACCTTTCGCGCCTTGTCACACGCTCAGATCACGGCTTATGTCCGCCGCGAGACACCTTATCAATGCGCCGGCAGCTTCATGTCGGAGCGTCTGGGGATCGCGCTGGTGGAAGCATTCGAGGGACAAGACCCGACCGCCCTCATCGGACTGCCGCTGATCCAGCTGGTGAGCATGCTGATGCGGGCCGGGCTAAACCCGTTGAGCGACGCGATCGATCACGAGCCACTTTAAGCTAGGCACGTGGTTTGCAGATCAATTAACATAATAGTTGCAAGTTAATTACTGTAGCAATCACCCCACGAGCCTCGCATGAAGCAGAATGTCGTATTTATTTCGGGCATCCCGCGCAGCGGCACCAGCGTGCTGCACCTGATGATCGGCGCACACCCCAGATATGTGAGCGTGGGCGAAGTCTATGGTCTGATCAGGCCGGGGTCGGAGCGCATGGCCAACCCGGACGGCGTGCAATGCTCGTGCGGCAAGACCGCGCCGGACTGCACGTTCTGGGGCGAAGTCGTCAGTCGCCTGCAGCGGTCTGACGAACCCACGGCGGCGGGTCGCTACCAGATTTTTCTGGATATATTCAAGGCGCGTTTCGGCGACGACAAGATCCCTGTCGATTCTTCCAAGGCGATGCCGGCCCTCGAAGCGTTGACCACGCTTCCGGATGTGCAGGTCAAGACCTTTTACGTCATCAAGGACGTACGCGCGTGGACCGTGTCATTGCGCGAGCACCAGAACAAGCATTTCAGAAACCTGCCGCGCCATCAGCGGTTTACACGCAACATGTCCTCGCGGCTGTTCCGGCGCTGGTATAACGAGAACCGTGAAAATCAGGCCGAGATCGCGCGTCTGGGCGTCCCGTTGGCGCAGCTGAGCTACGAGGAGCTTTGCCTGTTTCCCTCGCAGTCGCTCACAAAGATCTCCGCGTTCCTGGGCGATGAGTTCACGGAAGAAGTTTTATCGTTCAACAAGGCCGAACATCACGGGGTGCTTATCAACCGCATGCGCAACAACGAAGAGAAGATGAGCGGCGTGTTCTACGACAGCCGCTGGCTGTTCAGTCACAAACAGTGGCAACTGCCCATGTTGCTGTTCCCCCGCATCATGGACTATAACAATCGCCTCGTGTACGGCCGTGTCGGCTCGCCGTTCAAGTAACCGGGGCGTGGACCGAAGAACGGTTCAATCAGCGCGCACGCAAATTAGCGGTTACGATCGGTAAGTACAGCCCCACACTACCGCAAATCGGGCAACAGCAGGCGCGCCTCGATCTCCCGCGCCAGGGTAGTGCCCAGACGATCGGCGAACCACTCCAGGTAGTCTTCCTGGTGCGTGAAATCGACGACGTTGTCGGTGCCGATTACCTCGCGCGCCACGTAACCGGCGCTGCCCATTTCATCCACCAGACCCAGCCTCATCGCGCGTTTGCCCGACCAGACAAGGCCCGAGAACAGGCCAGGGCCATCCTTGAGGCGATCACCGCGGCCCTCCCTTACAACGTCGATAAACTGCTGATGGATTTCGTCCAGCATCGCTTGAATGTGCGCGCGCTCGGCCGGATCCTGCGGTAGAAAAGGATCCAGCATGCCCTTGTGCCCGCCGGCGGTGTAGAGTCGCCGTTCCACGCCCAGCTTGTCCAGCGCCTCGACAAAGCCGAAGCTGTCGATGCGCACGCCAATGGAACCGACCAGACTGGCCTCGTTCGCGTAGATTTTGTCCGCCGCGACCGCGACGTACATGCCGCCTGAAGCGCACACGTCCGAGATCACCACATGTAGCGGAATGTCCGGATGCAGCCCGCGCAGGCGAGTGATTTCATCGTTCATGTAACCCGCCTGCACCGGGCTGCCGCCGGGGCTGTTGATGCGCAGAATCACCCCGGCGGTCTGCGCGTCGTCGAAGGCCGCCCGCAACCCGCCGATCACGTTCTCGGCGCTGGCGGTCTGGTCGGCGGCGATGACGCCCTCCAGCTCGACCAGCGCCGTATGTTTGCCGCCCGGCGCGGCGTCATCCGGCCCCGACTTGAACGAGCCCAGCATGAACAGCAGAAAGAAAAGGTAGGCAAAGCCCAGGAGCTTGAAAAAAATTCCCCAGCACCGCGTCCGACGTTGCTCTGTCAGCCCCGCGCTCGCCAGCCTGGTCAGCGCTTCCCGCTCCCAGCCGGGCGCGTCTCCCTGTGTCTTTGCCGAGCTTGCATCGGTTGGTTCGTTTGCCATGCGGTTTACCTGCGTGAGAACGGAAGCGTCGCTAGTCTAGCATTGACGAAAGTATACAACGACGCGATTTCAAAGCTCACGCGCCACGGCACTCGACAATTCCAGATTCTCCAGCACCTGCTGCAGACGCGCCTCCAGCGGCGCCTCGATCCCGTAGCGCTGCCCTGACCCCGGAATCCGGAACTCCAGGCGCGATGCGTGCAAAAACAAACGTCGTAGACCGCGGGCCCGCATTTCACGGTTGAACCCGTGGTCACCGTAGCGGTCGTCGCCCGCGATCGGCTGACCGACATGCGCTGCATGCACGCGAAGCTGATGCGTGCGTCCGCTGAGGGCGGCCACATCCATCAATGAACTGTTGCCGAATCGGGCCACGGGCGTAAACAGACTTGCCGCGAGCTTGCCGTGCGCGTCGGTCGTCACCCGGCTGTGTCCGGGCAACCGCTCCAGCGCGGCGGTAACCCTGCGCTCGCCGCCTGCCCAGCTACCCTGTACCAGCGCAAGATAATGTTTGTCGATGCCGTCATCATGCAGCAGGCGATGCAGCGCGTTCAGCATCGACCGTGACTTGGCGAGCAGCAGACAACCGCTGGTGCCGCGATCCAGACGGTGCACAAGTTCCAGCAGCGGTGCGTGCGGCCGCGCCTGCCGTAGAATCTCGATAACTCCGTAATCCACGCCGCTGCCGCCATGCACGGCGAGCCCGGACGGCTTGTCAAGCGCGATCAGATCATCGTCCTCCAGCAGGATCGACGCTTCCAGACGGTCGCAAAGCGTGCTCGGCGCCGCCACCGGCGCACGGCCCCCCGTACGCACCGGTGGTATGCGTATGCGGTCATCCGCGGCCAGCCGATACGCCGGTTTGACCCGGCCCTTGTTGACCCGCACTTCGCCGCTGCGCAGGATGCGGTAAACATAGCTGCGCGGCACCCCCTTGAGACAGCGCAGCAGAAAATTATCGATCCGCTGTCCGGCCTGGTCGTGTTCGACGACGACCTGTCGGACCGCCGCCCGGTGCGGGTCGGTGGATTTGCTCACGACGTGCGCACCCGCGCATAGCGCATGTATTTGATGGGATTACTCATCGCTGCTATATTGAACTCGCGCGGTTGAGACTGGGCAGTCAACTAAATTTAACTCAAGTAGTCCCGCCGCCGCGTATCGATCAGATTTTCATAAGAGCCGTTTCCGGCTCTGAAATTGGGGTGTTGTTCCAGTAGCCTGCCGAAAGCTCGCCAGCTAGCACGCATTATGCATGCGCGGCGTCAGATGCAGGTTATTCCAGCAACACATTAGGTATCGCTCACGTGCGTGGTACAGACACATAACATAAACAATTGAGCGGTGATTTGAAAAACGCGATTCCCTTTTGTCCGGGGTCTGTCCGGCAAGTATTGCTTGTTGAACTTTTCTGGTTCGTGAGCGCCGTACTCGCGCGTGATGGCGATGGTATGGCCTGCGAACCTGCATTTACGCCGGAGGCACGGACAGGACGCATTGTTCGAGAACGATCCAATGAAACGAATTTTAATCAACGCAACGCAGCAGGAAGAACTGCGCGTGGCGATGGTGGATGGGCAGAAACTATACGATCTGGATATTGAGCTACCCTCACGGGAGCAACGCAAGTCCAATATTTATAAGGGCACCGTCACACGGGTAGAGCCCAGCCTGGAGGCCGCGTTCGTCAATTATGGCGCGGAACGCCACGGCTTTCTGCCGCTAAAGGAAATCGTCCGCAGCGCGTTCGAGGGTGCCGACGCCGACAATGGCGACAAGCGCTCGATCAAGGATTTGTTGAAGGAAGGCCAGGAGCTGGTCGTGCAGGTCGAGCGCGAGGAACGCGGCAACAAGGGCGCGGCGCTGACCACCTTTATCAGTCTTGCCGGTCGCTACCTGGTACTGATGCCCAACAATCCGCGCGCCAGCGGCGTCTCGCGGCGTATCGAGGGCGAAGAACGCGACGAAATTCGCGAAGCCTTGAGCCAGATCGAGATCCCGCCCGGCATGGGCGTGATCGTGCGCACCGCCGGCGTCGGCCGGTCGCAAGAAGAATTGCAGTGGGATCTCGATTACCTGACGACCCTTTGGGAGGCGATCCAGCGCGCCAGCGCCGAGAAATCCGCGCCTTTTCTCGTGCATCAGGAAAGCAATGTCATCCTGCGCGCGCTACGCGATCACCTGCGCAACGACATCGGCGAGATCATCGTCGATGATTCGAGCGTGTTTGCGCAGGCGTCCGAGTTCATGCAGCACGTCATGCCCCACAACCTCAAGAAGCTCAAGCTTTACGAGGATCGCGTGCCGCTGTTCAACCGCTTCCAGGTTGAAAGCCAGATCGAATCGGCCTTCGAGCGTATGGTGTATCTGCCGTCTGGGGGTGTGATCGTGATCGATCACACCGAGGCGCTGGTGTCGGTTGACATCAACTCCGCGCGCGCCACCAAGGGCGGCGATATCGAAGAAACCGCACTCAACACCAATCTGGAAGCGGCCGATGAAATATCGCGCCAGTTGCGGCTGCGCGACGTGGGCGGCCTGATCGTGATCGATTTCATCGATATGGCGTCGGGCAAGAATCAGCGCGAAGTCGAAAACCGGCTGCGCGATGCGCTACGCCTGGACCGGGCGCGCGTGCAGGTAGGACGGATTTCGCGCTTCGGGCTGCTGGAGATGTCGCGTCAGCGGCTGCGGCCGTCTTTGGGCGAATCCAGCCAGATCGTGTGTCCGCGCTGCTCAGGTCATGGCAACATCCGCGGGGTCGAATCGCTCGCGCTGTCGGTGCTGCGTCTGATGGAAGAAGAAGCGATGAAGGACAAGACCGGCAGGGTGGTCGCGCAGTTGCCGGTGGAGATCACCAGTTTTCTACTCAATGAAAAGCGCGCCATGATCGCGGATATCGAAAACCGCCATCAGGTGCAGTTGATCGTGGTGCCGAATCCAAATCTGGAAACGCCGCATTTTCAGGTTTCGCGCTATCGCGCGGACGACGAAGAGTTCAAGGGCAAGAGCAGTTACGAGCTCGTCACACCGGAAGCACCGCCAGCACCCCTGCTCGGCCGGCAGCGCGCCGCGTTCGAAACACCAGCGGTGGGGGCAATCGTGCCCGCGTATCCCGCGCCGGCGCCCGGGCCAGTCCCCGAGCATCTGCCTGAAAGCGTCAAAGACGGGTTCTTCGTACGGCTGTGGCGCAACATGTTCGCGGTCGGCCCGGAAACTCCTACGCCACCCACGAAGACCGCAGTTAAAGCCGAACCACGCCGTTCGCCGCGCGCGCAGAATGGCCGCTCACAGACAGCGAGTTCGCGCGGGCGCGGGAAAAGCAGCCGGGAGACATCATCCCGGGAGCCGGCGAAGAGCAAACCGGCGACGAGTGACAGTAACGCTAACGAAACCCAACAACACAAACCACCGGAGACCGAGTCAAAGACGCAGGAAGCGAAGCCTTCGTCCGGTAGCCGGCGTCGCAGCCGAGGCGGTGCACGCAGGCGGCGCAAACCGCAGGATGGCGCATCTTCGGCGCAACCCTCTGATAAACCAGACCAGCAGAGTGATGCGTCCGGCGCCGGTGCCGGGCCCGCCGATGTTGTGGGCAATTCTCATGCACAGACTCGCCCAGAGGTTGTCAAGGCGCGCGACGATGACAATCACAAGACGCCGCCGGCGTCATCTCCAGTGCAGTCCGATCGCACACCGCAGGAAAGTTCGCCACTAACCTCGCGCGAGCCCGCGGAACGGCCGCAGCCCCCGGAGAAGAAAGTTGACGCCTGATCGATAATTTTATTACGGTGCTCACAAGCGCGTGAGCCAAGGTCATCTAGGGCGGATAAAGTCCGCGGGCCCGTTCGAACAGTACACGCAAGCTTTGCGGGCTTATCCCTCGATCCAGGGTCGGTGCGTTACCACTCATAGCTGGTGGTGACGCCGTATGTGCTCCAGCAAGCCGCGCGCGCCGTCCTCTACCAGATCCAGTACCCGCTCGAAGCCGCCACCGCCGCCGTAGTAGGGATCCGGCACCTCGAGGTCGCCCTCGCCGGCGCGCGGGTCGAACGCGCGGAACAGCCGCACCCGCTCACGGGCGGTCTCGGGATCGGGGGCCAGCGCGCAGACGTCGCGGTAGTTGCTCTGGTCCATCGCGAGGAACAGGTCATGTTCGTCGAACCACCGGGCGGTGAACTGCTGAGCCCGGTGCTCGGACCCGTCGTAGCCGCGCCCGACCAGTACGGCGGCTGCGCGTCGGTCCATCGGGTGCCCGACGTGCCAGTCTCCGGTCCCCGAGGAGTCGATGCCCACCTGTCGAGCCAGGCCGGCGCGCTCGACGGCGGTGCGCAG
>Ga0136630_1001150_pt1 | contig 10671 bp, 10 predicted proteins | sample AntDrymUQ5682106_2_FD_105496 | JGI IMG/M metagenome (GOLD analysis project Ga0136630, IMG submission 105496) | Polar desert sand microbial communities from Dry Valleys, Antarctica - metaG UQ568 (21.06) | ecosystem: Environmental > Terrestrial > Soil > Desert | place: Antarctica: Dry Valley...
GCCTCGGTGTGCAACTCGACGAGCGGGAACTGGATGCCCTGGTTGCGGCTCAGCGGCTTGCCCCAGGTGACGCGCTCGTTGGCGTACGCCACGGCGCCGTGGATGCAGTGCTGCGCAGCGCCGAGTGACGAGGCCGCCTGACGGATGCGGTTCTCGTGGACGAAGTGCTGGGCGAGGTCGAGGCCGTGGTCGACCTCGCCGAACACGGCGTCGGGCCCGACACGGACGTCGTGCAACGTCACCTCGGCGTGGTCGGTCGGCATGTTGAACGTCCACCAGAAGTGCTCGACCGTGAACCCCTCGCTGTCGACGGGGACGAGGAAGGCGGTGATGCCCGTCGCAGGGCCGGGCTCGCCCGACGTCCTGGCGAAGATGATGTCGTGGGTGGCGTGATGCAGCCCGGAGTTCCAGCGCTTCGTGCCGTTGATCACCCACGAGTCGCCGTCGGCGACGGCCGTCGTCTCGAGGTACGTCGCGTCGCTGCCGTGGTTCGGCTCGGTCAGCCCGAACGCGAGTCGTCGGGAGCCGTCGAGGAACCCGGGCATCCACTCGGCGATCTGATCGGGCGTACCGAAGTCGCGCATCATCAGCACCGTTGGGAAATTGCCGACGATCGACGATTCGTTCTGCAGATCGTTGTGCAGCCCGAGCCCCATCGCGGCCAGATGCTCGCGAATGATCGCCATCTCGAGGTTCGACGCGTCGTGGCCTCCGAACGCGGCGGGGAGTGCCCACCGCAGCCACCCCGCTGCATCGGCGCGGCGGCGCATCTGCGCGAGAAGGGCCTCCCACTCGCCTGTCGGGACGCCGCCGTGCTCCCAGTCCGTGCGCGCCCACTCCCTGCGGTGGTCGAAGAAGCGCTCGTTGTCGTCGGCTTCCTGCAGTGGCACGATCTCGGCCTCGATGAACGTGTCCAGCGCGTCGAGCGTCGCAGCGATCTCGTCGGGGATGGCGAAGTCCATCGCCCGAACCTATGTCGGGGTCAGCGTGACCGCAGCGCTTCGATCAGCTTCGGCAACACCTTGTGCACGTCGCCGACGATGCCGAGGTCGGCGACACCCAAGATTGGCGCCTCCTCGTCCTTGTTGACGGCGATGATGTTCTTCGAGCCCTTCATGCCCACCATGTGCTGCGTCGCGCCAGAGATGCCGGCGGCCAGGTACACGGTGGGCTTGACGACCTTGCCGGTCTGGCCGACCTGGTAGCTGTACGGCACCCAACCGGCGTCGACGATGGCACGCGAGGCGCCGGGTGCGGCCTTCAGCAGCTTGGCGAGGTCCTCGATCATCTCGTACTTGCCCGCTTCTCCGAGACCGCGCCCGCCGGCGACGACGACGTTCGCTTCGTCGAGCTTCGGCCCGGAGTGCTCCTCGACGTGCGACGCCGTGATCTTGGCGGCGCCGATGTCACCGAGGTCGGGCACGCCAGCCTGCGTCACCTCAGGGGCGGCACCGCCGTCGTCAACCCCGCTGGCTTCGATGGGGAAGCTCTTCGGCCGGAACGCCGCGAGGTGCGGACCCTCGCCGGTGAACGTCGTGGTCACGAGCTTCATCCCGCCGAACACCGGCGTCGTCACCTTCACCGCGCCGTCGTCGACGGAGATGTCGGTGTTGTTGGTCAGCACCGTGCGGTCGAGCTTGACCGAGAGCCGGCTCATCACGTCGCGACCCTCGTAGTTCTGGGGGAACATGATGAGGTCGGGCGAGTCGCCGCCGTCGATGACCGCCTTGATGGCGGCCGCACCGGCGACACCGGGCAGGTTGCCGCCGAGGTCGCCGGTCTCGTAGATCTTGGTCGCGCCGTGGGCGCCGAGCGCGCCCGCACCGCCGCCAACGCTGCCGAGCACGAACGCCGTGACGCCGTCGCCGAGCGAGGCGGCCTTGCTGACGAGCTCGAGTGAACCGGACGTCGGTTCGTCGTCGACGACCTGTGCGAGCACCCAGATGTTGGAAACAGCCATGATCTCTTCTCCCTCGTCCTCAGAGGATCTTCAGCTTCTCGAGGAACTCGACGATCTTGAGGTGGGCCTCGCCCTCGTCGGTCACGATCTCGCCAGCTTCACGTTCGGGGGCGTCGGCGACGTCGACGATCTCCTGGCCGGCTCCCGACCATCCGACCGGCGTCACCCCGAGGTCACTGACCGTGACCTCTTCCAGCGGCTTCGACTTCGCCGCCATGATGCCCTTGAAGCTCGGGTAGCGAGGCTCGACCACACCGGCCGTCACGCTGACCACCGCGGGGAGCGTGCACGTCACCTCGTCGTAGCCGGCCTCGGTCTGGCGGTCGACCTTCAGCGTCTCACCGTCGACCGTCACCGACTTGGCGAACGTCACCGACGGCAGGCCGAGGACCTCGGCCATCTGCTCGGGCACCGTGCCCGTGTAGCCGTCGCTCGACTCCGTGCCGGCGATGATCAGGTCGAACTCGCCGAGGCGCTGCGCGGCCGCAGCGAGGACCTTCGCCGAGGTCAGGGCATCGGTTCCCTGCAGCTCGGGATCGGACACGAGCACCGCCTTCGCGGCACCCATTGCGAGCGCCGTCCGCAGGCCCGAGACCTCGTTGTTCGGCGCCATGGACACGAGGCTGACCTCGCCACCACCGGCCTTGTCGACGAGTTGGAGCGCCATCTCGACGCCGTAGCTGTCGGACTCGTCGAGGATGAGCTTGCCGGACCGCTTCAGGGTGTTCGTCGACGGATCGAGCTCACCGGGCAGCGCCGGATCAGGGATCTGCTTCACGCAGACGATCACGTTCATGACCGCACATTGTTACCGCCCCATCGCGCGCGGCCACCATCTGCGGGCTCGTCGTCCGCTTCGCTTTCTCCTCGCGCCGCGTGCGACTCGTCGCTGGCGCTTCCCTCGTCGCGCGCGCGTTCGGGCAAGTACCGTTTGGGTGCTTGAAGATCCTGCTCGTCGTGAACACGTTCGCCACGTCCGTCACGGCGAGGAACACCGTCGTGGTGCACCGATGGCTCTCGCAGGGCCACGACGTCGACATCCTCGAGACGCACCGGCGTGGCCACGCCACGAGGTTCGCCGCCGATGCGGCCCGGCGTGGGATCGACGTCGTCGTCGCGTTCGGTGGCGACGGCACGCTGAACGAGGTTGCGACGGGCATCGCCGGCACCGACACCGCGCTCGCCGTGCTGCCGGGTGGCTCGACCAACGTGTTCGCGCGGACGCTCGGCATGCCGAACGATCCCGTTGCGGCAACGGCCGGACTCGCTGCGGGCCTCGCCGCCGGCGACATCCACCCGATCGGTCTCGGGCAGGTCAACGGGCGGTTCTTCTGTTTCCACACCGGCATCGGCTACGACGCCGCCGTGGTCAGGGCCGTCGAGCGGAGAGCGTCGCTGAAGCGCTGGCTCGGGCATCCACTGTTCATCACGGCGGCGCTGTCCACGTGGGCGAGGGGCTACGACCGCAAGCACCCGCACTTCTCGGTCACGACCGAACGCGTCACCGACCACGGCACGGTGCGCGACGAGATCGACGACGGCTACTTCACGATCGTGCTCAACACGAACCCGTACACCTACCTCGGCAACCGGCCGATCGACCTCTCGCGTGAGGCGACGCTCGACAAGCCGCTCGTCGCCGTCACGTTCCGCACGATGTCTGCCGTTGCGATCCTGCGCGGATTGGCAGGAGCGTTGCGCGGACGCGGCATCACCACGAGCGACGACATCGTCGAGTGGACACACCTCGACAACCTCGTCGTGAGCCACGCAGATCCCTTCCCCTACCAGGTCGACGGCGACCATCTCGGCGAGCTGACGCGGCTGGAGTTCCGCCACGTCCCCGACGCCGTCCGCCTCGTGGTTCCCGGTGTCGTGACCGGTGTCGTGACCGATGCCGTGACGCTGCCGTGACGCTGCAGAACCGTGTCGACCCGTTCGGCCAGATCGTCGCCGATCCGAGCCGCGGCACGATGATGGGCAACCGGGGCGGCAGGTTCCACCGGGCCGACGAGACGCTCGGACGCCGGCGCTGGGCGAGCCGTCACTGGATCTGCTGCGTCCTCGACTGGAAGGGCGCTCACCACGAACCGATGGGCGACGGCTACACGTCGCTGTTCTTCCTCGACGAGGTCACGGCGCTCGCCGCCGGACACCGGCCGTGTTTCTTCTGCCGGCGCCGCGAAGCGCAGCGGTTCCTCGGGCTCGCCACTCCAGCGCTGCGCGCCGACGCCGCCGATCGCATCGTCCACCCGGCGCGGGTCGCACGACGACGCGAGCCGGCGCCACACGACGCGAGCGAGCTCCCCGACGGCACGATGCTCGCGATCGGCGAGCAGGCCTACGCCGTGCGCGACGGACGACTGCTGCGATGGTCGTTCACCGGCTACGACGACGAGCGCCGGCTCGACTCGTTCGACTCGGCAACGCTGCTGACCCCCGCGCTCTACGTCCAGATCCTCGCAGCCGGCTACGAGCCGCGGTGGCACACCACCGCTGGGTGAGTTCGCTTCAGCCGGGTTCGGGGCCGCCCTCAGGCGGGACGTCCGGCGTCTGGAAGCGGAAGCGAAGCTGGCGCACGAGCGCGTCGGGCAGGTCGGGTCGCGCCCGGTTCGGCAGCAGGAACGTCGGCAGCGCCATCAGGTCGGGAAACGCCCTACCCCGCTCGGCCTGGCGCGTCAGGTAGCTGGCGCCGGCCGAGCCACCCGTGCCGACGCGGCGACCGATCATCCGCTGCGTCATCAGCGCGTGTCGGTAACGCCACGACGTGAACCCCTCGTCGACGTCGGCGAGCAGCGCGAGCAGCCGATAGGCCTGCTGGATTCCAGGCTCGTGGCGGTACAGGCTGATGAACACGGCCGCCTGGAACGAGCGCTGCGGCCAGCGGCGCACACCCTCGGCCACGAGCCGATCGTGCGTCGCAGGATCGACGAGCGCCTCCTGCTGGCGGAACGTCTGCTCGAATGCCCTCAACTGATGGCTGCGCTCGTCGTCGGTGAGGTTCGGGTTCGTCGCCACGACCGTCCTGTCGTGCTCCAACATGTCCCGCACCGCATGGCCGTAGGACGTCCAGAAGTCGTATTGCTCGCCGTCGAGGAACGGCGTGCGCTCCAGCCATCGACCGACGACGTCGTGCAGCGACGGCTCGGTCTCGCTGCGCAGCACGACGTCGAGCTGGTCGCCGGCGAGGCGTTCGGTGTAGCGGGCGCCGCCGAACGTCACGCGGTCCTCGGGGCGCACGCCGAGACGGTTCTCGATGAGCCGGAACTGCATCGACTGGAAACCTGACGCCGGCGACAGCAGGTCGCGGAAGTCGAGGAAGTCCATCGGCGTCATCGTCTCGAGCACGTCGATCTGGGCGATCATCACCCGCTGGATCTCGGCGACTCGTGCGAGTCGATCGTTGACCCAGGCCATCTCCGACTCGTCGACCACCGGGGCATCGAAGCGAGCGATCACGTCGTCGAGCTCCCACAGGATCTGCTTGAACCACAGCTCATACGTCTGATGGACGACGACGAACAGCATCTCGTCGTGGGCGACGCCACCGGGCGACGACGGCGACGCGAGGTGCTGGCAGTCGAGGAGCCGGTCGAGCTCGAGGTAGTCGTGGTAGTAGACGCTCATCGCGGCGCTCCTTTCGCTGCACCAGTGCGAAGGACGTCGATCAGGACATCGGGTACATCGGTGCAGATGCCGTCGATCCCGGCGTCGATCAGCTCGGCCATCCGCTCGCGGTCGTTGCACGTCCACGTGTTCACCGCGAGGCCGGCATCGCGACAGCGCTCGATCTGGGCACTGGTCAGCGTGTCCACCCACGGGTGCAGCGCGACGTGCCCTGCGGCGACGGCGCGGTCGATGACCGGGTTGTCGGCGGCGATCACGAGCCACGCCGTGCGCAGCTGCGGCGCCAGCTCACGGCAACGGTCGAGCGTTGCGGCGTCGAACGACGACAGCAGCCATCGTTCGTCGTCGCCACGCCCGGTGAGCTCGGCGACGACGAGTTCTGCGAGACGATGGCCCGGGTCGTGGTCGGGCTCGTCGGGGTTGTTCTTCAACTCGACGTTGACCCACATCCCGGCGCACGCGTCGAGCGCCTCGCCAAGCGACGCGACGTCGAGCGGCAGGTCGGACGCCTTCGTCTCGCACAGCACACGGCCGTCGGCGAGCACGGCGTCGTGAGAGACGGCGATCGCGTCGTCGCCGGTGCGCCTGGCGTCGAGCTCGACGGCGTCGGCGCCGATGCGGGCGGCCTCCCGGAAAGCGTCGACCGTGTTCTCCCGACACACCCGCGACGCGCCGCGGTGGGCGATCACCGACGTCACGCGAGGAGCCTAACGTCGCAGCGATCGCGAGCCGGGCGGGTCGCGACCCTTGTCAATCGGCTGATGTCCGCATACCCTGACCACGTCTCGGATGGTCGAGGGTTGCCTCGAACATCATCCAAACATCCCCCTTCCGGACACCTGTCCGGATGAGACCAATCAGAGGAGCTTGCGTGTCGATCCTTGCCTCGAGCCTCGCACTCGGTGCCGCCGACTACCGGTGGCGTGACCATGCCCTGTGCCGCGAAACGGATCCAGAGCTGTTCTTCCCGGTCGGCACGACGGGCGTCGCCCTGGCGCAGATCGACAAGGCGAAGCAGGTGTGCAGCGAGTGTCCCGTCGCCGAGCCGTGCCTCGACTTCGCGCTCGCGACCAACCAGGATGCCGGCGTCTGGGGCGGGCTGTCCGAGGAGGACCGTCGCCACATCCGGCGCCAGCGTGCCGGTGCCCCGCGCGTTGTCAATCAGCGCGCCGACGCCGCGAGCTGAGTCAGCTCTCGAGCTCGACGGGCACGATCAGCTCGACGACCGTCCCCGCCTCGATCGTCTCGTCCAGCTCGGCCTCCTTGAGATCCGCCGCCGTCGCGGCGCGCATCTCGATGGTGCCGTTGAGCTCGGTCGTCACGAGCGTGCGCACGATCGAGAGACCGAGACCTGTCGCGGCGTCGATGTCGAAGTCGGCGCCGACGCCCTGACCGTCGTCGGTCACACGGATCGCGAGTCGGGTCTCGTCGTTGTCGAGGGCGACGACGGCCCGCCCGCCCACGCTGCCCTCGGGGAACCCGTGGTCGACGGCGTTCTGCAACAGCTCGGTCAGCACGACCGACAGCGGCGTCGCAACTGCGGCGGGGATGCGCCCTCCGTCACCGCGGAGGATGAAGTTGACGGGCCGGTCGGGCGACTGGAGGCCTTCCTCGGCGAGTCGCAGCAGCGGACGCACGATCTCGATGAACGTGACGTCGTCGCCGGGCTCGCGTGACAACGCCTCGTGCACGAGTGCGATCGTCCTGATCCGGCGGACCGACTCCGACACGGCCGCCTTGGCCTCGGGGTTGGTGAGACGCCGAGCCTGCAGACGCAGCAGCGACGAGATGGTCTGCAGGTTGTTCTTGACCCTGTGGTGGATCTCGCGGATCGTGGCGTCCTTGCTGAGCAGCAGCCGGTCGCGCTTGCGCAGCTCGGTGACGTCACGCAGCAGCAGCACGCCACCCGTCACCTCACCACCAGAGATGATGGGCACGCATCGGCACATCAGCGTGACGTCGCTGCCCTGCTCGAACTCTTCGATCACCGGCACACTGCGCTCGAACGCCTGGCGAACGGTGCCGTCGTGGAAGCCCAGTTCGGCGAGCCGCATGCCGGTGGGGTTGGTGTTGATGCCGACGCGATGCAGCGCCGAGCTGGCGTTGGGCGAGACGTACTCGACACGTCCCTCTCCGTCGATCGTCATCACGCCGTCGCCGACGCGAGGCGCAGCACTGGAGTCCTGGACCCGTCCATGGAACGGGAACTCACCCTCGACGATCATCGCCGCAAAGCGGTCGAAGATCGACTGGTACGTGCGCTCAAGAACCCCCGGCTGGCGGCCGGCGCGGTCGACCCACTCTCGGGTCAGGACGGCGATGACCTTGTCGCCGAAGCGGACGGGGATGGCCTCCATCCTCGCCGGATCGGCGATCTCCTCGACCTCCACCTCGCCCTCGGTGATGGCGCCGCGCCGGGCGGCGTCGCTGAGCACAGCACGCTCGCTGTCGTTGGCCCAGCTGCCGACCCAGTCGCTGCGATAGATGGTCTGCGACGTGGACGGGCGAACCTGCCCGACGATGAGCCAGTTGTCGTCGCGGGTCGCGACGTAGAGGATCAGGTCGGCGAAGCAGAAGTCGGCGAGCACCGCCCATTCGGAGAACAGCTTGTGCAGGTGCGCGACCTCGTCACGGTGCAGATCCGTGTGTTCACGGGCGAGGTCGGTCAGCAACGCCATCGGTCAGAAGTCTGCCTGATGCGATTGGTCGCGCAGGTGACCGGCGAGCTGGGCGAGACCGTGCACGTCGTTGACCTCGCCGTCGAGTGACGGCGCGGCGAGCAGGCACGTCGTCAACGAGGCGAGCTCGGCTCGTCGCTCGGCTTCACGGGTGGCGACGAGCGCCATGTCGGAGAACCGGGTCGCCACCTCCCGTAGCACGGCGGCGGTCACATCGGGCTCGGCCTCGATGCGCGTCGCGACCTCGGCGACGAACGCCTCGTCGTCGCTCAGTTCGAGCAGCGTGCTGGCGCTGTCGGCCGCGGCGTCGTCGCCGATCGACTCCGGCAGCACACGGTTGACGATGATCGCGCCGAGCGGGAGCTTGCGCCTGCGCAGCTCGGCGGCGAGGTAGGCGGCCTCGTGCGCCGGCGCGGTCTCCAGCGTCGACACGACGACGAACGCCGTGCGACGGTCGCCGAGGAGCTGTTCGACCTCTTTCGCACGGCTGACGAAGCCCTTCTCCATCGCCTGGAAGAGCATGAAGAAGTCGCCGATGTCGCGCAGGAAGCGTGAACCGAGCACGCGATCGGCGATCTGGTAGAAGGGTTTCGTCGCCACGTTGACGAGCCGCGAGCGATAGGGCACGGTGAGCCACTTGAGCAGGCGGCTGCCGAAGAACTCCACCATCCTGGACGGCGCATCGAGGATGTCGAGCGCGTTGCGCGACGGCGGCGTGTCGACGATCACCAGGTCGTAGTCACCGGTGGCGTGCAGCTCGTGCAGCTGCTCCATCGCCAGGTAGTCGTGGCTGTGCACGAACCGGGACGTGATGTTCTGGTACAGCGGGTTGGACAGCACGGCATCGCGGACCTTGGCGTCGGGCGCATGGCGCTTGATCAGCTCGTCCCAGCCCGCCTTCGTGTCGAGCATCGCTGCCCACAGCTCACCCTTCGGCTTCGCACCGAGCCCTGCGAACGCGGTGTCCGGGACGCGTGTCGGCGTGTTGCCGAACACTCCGATGCCGAGCGCGTCGGCGAGCCGCCGAGCGGGATCGACGGTGAGTACCAGCACCCGCCCCTTCTGGTGCAGCACAGCGGCCACGGCCAGCGCGGCTGCCATGGTCGTCTTGCCGACGCCACCCGAGCCGGTGACGAGCACCATCTCGCGGCTCGCCAGCAGCGCGTCGACGGGCTTCGCTCGTGTACGTCTCGCCACGCTCAGGCCCCTGTGTCCAACTCGTCGGACAACGCGCCGGCCACGAGGTTCACGACGCGGCGACCCGACGCGCGCGTGAACAGCTCGGGCACGTACACGATCGGAGTCTGTTGGGGCGGGTGATCACTGCCAGACTCCAACACGTCCCGGAGCCGCTCGAGGTGCTCGGCCCCGATCGCGCGACGACGTTCGGTGATCTGCGCTGCGGCGAGCACTGCGTCGACGCCTTCGCCGGCGCGTTCGACGAGCAGCGGCTCGGCGTCGGCGAGGCGCTCGACGGCGTCGGCGTGGCGACGGTCGAACAGCGCCGGCAGCACGCGGTTAGCGACGACCGCAGCGACGGCGACGCCGCTCTCACGATCGAGGCGCTCGAGCAGCTCGATCGTCTCCGTCACAGGCATCTCCTCTGGCGTCGTGACGACCACGAGCCCGGTGACGGTGTCGTCGTGGAGGATGTCGATCATCCACTGCGTCTGGTCGCGGACGAGACCGACCTGGACGAGGTCGGCGATGACGGCCGGCGCGTTGATCTGCGAGACGATGTGCCCCGATGCCTCGGCGTCGACGATGACGGTGTCGTAGTTGCGCTCGCGCACCTCGTAGCAGAGCTTGCCGACCGACAAGATCTCCTTCACGCCTGGCGCTGCGTCGGCGACGAAGTCGAACGTCCTTGCGAGCGGCCCGATCCTGCCGACGAACGGCACACGGACGAACAGCCGGAGGTACTCACGCAACGAGTCCTCGGTGTTCATCGCCATCGCCTCGAGGTTCGCTTCGATGCGACGAGGGTCGAACCTCAACTCGGCGACCTCGTACGCCGCTGCGAGTGAGCCCTTGGCGTCCATCTCGCACACGAGTGTCGACCGACCCGAGCGGGCCGAGAGCTCGCCCAACGCGGCTGCGACCGATGTCTTGCCGACGCCTCCCTTGCCGGTGACGAACACCAGCCGCAGGTCGAGCAGCGGCGTCGTCACGACCCCGTCGCCTGGTTCACGCCCACTCGGGTCAGCCACCGAAGCCGATGCGGCGGCCACCCTCTTCGAGCCCGAGCTCGACATAGAGGATGTTGGCTGCCTGCACCCCGAACGAACGACCGCGCTTGTCGGTCAACCACAGCACGGCGGTCGTGCCGTTCAGCGCGTCGTCGATCTGCTGACGAACAGCGTCACGATCGCTGTCGGCGAGCTCGATCGTGAGCTCGCGGGAGGA
>Ga0136630_1001152_pt1 | contig 10662 bp, 9 predicted proteins | sample AntDrymUQ5682106_2_FD_105496 | JGI IMG/M metagenome (GOLD analysis project Ga0136630, IMG submission 105496) | Polar desert sand microbial communities from Dry Valleys, Antarctica - metaG UQ568 (21.06) | ecosystem: Environmental > Terrestrial > Soil > Desert | place: Antarctica: Dry Valley...
CGACGGTATGAACGCGAGGAACACCCACCATAGCTGCGTCCCCCACGAAAGCGGGACGAACGGTTCGGAGGCGGGAGATTCCGAGGCGGATGAGGCGGATGAGGCGGATGAGTCGTGCGTTTCCTCCGCGTTCTCCGGCTCGGTGGCGAGGGCGCGTCGGCGGAGGACGATCATGCACGATGCGACGAGGAGGGCGAAGACGACGTATCCGCCGGACCACAGCCACGTTTGGGCGGGTATGGAGAGGTTCGGCTCGATGACGAGCGGGTATCCGACGAGGGCGAGGAGGCTCCCGACGTTGCTCGCCGCATACAAAAAGTACGGGTCATGCGCGTTGGGATGCCCGGTCGCCGAGAACCATTTTGAAGGAGGGGACTCGCCGTCGTCACCACGAAGAAAGGCCCTCCGACGGCGACGGCGAGAAGGGCGAGAACCCACAGCGCGGGCGGGGCGTTCACGTTCTCGGCCCATGCGGGGAGGGCGAGCGGGAGGGCGATGACGGGGAGGATGAGGACGACGAGGTGGATTCTCGGCTGGCGGCGAAGTCCGAATGCCCGGATGGAGAAGTGGGCGTATGCGTATCCGGCGAGGAGAGCCGCCTGGAAAAACACCATCGAAGTGTTCCACACGGCGGGCGAGCCGCCGAGAATCGGGAGGATCATCTTCGCCACCATCGGCTGGACGAGGAAGACGAGGCCCGCCCCGAGGCAAATAGCCGCCCCGAAAATAAAAAGCATCACCCGGTCGGTGACGCCGCCGCCTTTCTCGCCGACCTTATCCGCTTTCCGCCCTTTGATGACGCTCAAAACACCCTCCGAAAAACCCTCCGCGAAGACACATGACAAACATGCACACACTTTACTTCACTTTACTTCGCGGAAGGCGCGAAGGTAAAGGCGAAAAACTAAGAGTTCCTGAAGATGCGTGGGGTGGCGGGCTTTCCGTGTGTCGGAGGGGGGACTCGAACCCCCACGTCCTTTAAAGGGACACTAGGCCCTCAACCTAGCGCGTCTACCAATTCCGCCACTCCGACATGGTTCGCAGCCCGGAGAGTATACGAGAGAACCCGTGTTTGGTCAAAGCTCGGGTCGCTTCGCTCCGGTTATTGGTTTTTGTATTTGCCAATAACCAATAACCGGGAGCGACCGAAGGGAGCGACCAACCCGAGCTTTCTTCCGTACAATGAGCGTTTCGGGAGAGACGCGATGAGGAGGTTTTTGCGGATACTCAAATGGGCGGCGCTCGTCGTCGGGGCTTTGTTTTTGCTTCTCGGACTCGCCGCGTGCGGCGGGTATTTTTACGTGAAGGACTCGACCACCCCGACCCTCGACGGCTCCCTCGAACTCGACGGCCTCGAAAACTCCGCCACCGTCGAGAGGGAGCCTTCGGGGGTCGTCCACATCCGGGCGGAGAACGAAGGCGACATGTTCTTCGCGCTCGGGGCGGCTCACGCGCAAGACAGACTGTGGCAAATGGAGTTCCAAAGGAGAGGCGGTGCCGGGAGGCTTTCGGAGGTTCTCGGGGAGGCGACCGTCGGGGAGGACGAGTTCCTCCGCTCGGAGGGGTTTTACCGGGCCGCCGAATCGTCGTATGAAAGCCTTTCGGACGAGAGCCGCGCCACCATAGATTCGTATGTCGAGGGGATAAACTCGTATCTCGCCACCGGCCCCGAACTCCCCGTCGAGTTCATGCTCCTCGGGTACGAGCCGGAGGAATGGCGTCCGGCGGACGTCGTCGTGTGGGCGAAGATGATGAGCCTCGATCTCTCCGCGAACTACGAATCCGAACTCACGAGACATGCTCTCCGCGCCGAAGGCGTGACCCCCGAAAGAATACGCGAACTCATCCCGCCATACCCCGAAGACGCACCCACCATGATCTCCACCGAAGACCTCGAAGAAGAAGAGGCCGAAAGAGAGATCGAGCCTTCGAGCGAGGTATCGAACGAAGTGCCGGGCGAGGCTTCGGGCGACGTGTCGGGCGAGATGTCGAGTGGGATGCCGAGCGAGTCGGAGAGCGAGATGTCGGACGAAGTGTCGGATGAAAAGTCGAGTGGGATGCCGGGTGAGGCATCGAGTGCGATGTCCGACGAAGTGTCGAGTGAGGCGGCGGATGAGATGCCGAGAGAGATGGCGAGCGAGGTGTCGGGCGAAGCGTCGGGTGAGCGGTCGGCGGATGAGAGGCCGAGTGGTGTGTCGGGCGAGTCGGAGAGCGAGATGTCGGATGAGCCATTGGGCGAAGTGTCGGACGAGACGGCGGAACAGGCGCGGGCTTTGATCGAAGCGCGAGAGTCCCTCCCAGAATCACTCGAAGCCTCGAATAATTGGGTCGTCTCCGGCGAGAAGACGGCGAGCGGCGAGCCGCTTCTCGCTAACGACCCGCACCTCGGTTTTCAGGTTCCGTCGCTGTGGCATCTCGCGCATCTCGAAGCTCCCGGTTTCGAGGCGGTCGGGGCGACGCTTCCGGGGCTTCCGGCGGTCGTCATCGGCAAAAACGAAGACATCTCGTGGGGAGTCACGAACGTCGGGGCGGACGTTCAGGATTTGTACGTCATGGACAAGTCGGACGGCGGATACATCCACGACGGCGAGACGAAGGAATACGAGACTCGGACGGAGACCATCGAAGTCGCGGACGGCGAGCCTGCGGACATCGAAGTCCGGGAGACGGTGCATGGCCCCATAATCTCCGACGTCGTGGATGCCGCCGGGGAAAACCCGCTCGCCCTCCGGTGGACGACTCTCGACGACGGCGACACGACGATGGACGCTTTCCTCGGCATGAACCGCGCCGGAAACTGGGACGAATTCAACGAGGCGCTCCGCTCATACGTCGCCCCGAGCCAGAATTTCGTGTACTCGGATGTGGACGGGAACATCGGGTACGTCGCGCCGGGGAGCTTCCCCATCCGAGCCGATGGACACACCGGACTCGCACCCGCATCCGGCGACGGCGAGAGCGATTGGGAGGGCTTCATACCCTTCGACGAATGGCCGCGAGCATTCAATCCCGACGAGGGTTTCATCGCGACGGCGAACAATAAAGCGACGCCCGAAGGGTATCCGTATGACATCGCGTTCGAGTGGGCGGAGCCGTATCGGGCGGCACGGATCCGGGCCATGATCGAGGCGAAAGACGACCATACCGTCGAGGACATGACGGAGATTCAAAACGACTATAAATCGCTCCTTTTCGAGGATTTCCGAAGCGTCATCGAGGATATGGAGCCGGAGTCGGAGAATGCCTCGGAATGGCGCGAGCGACTCGTCGAATGGGACGGCGTCGCGTCTCCGGAGTCTCGGGAGGCGGCTGTTTTCGCGGCGTGGTATGCGGAGCTTTCGCGGCTTCCGGAGGCGGAGGTCGGGGAGGAATTCTGGGACGAGCCGAGGTATCTCCTCGAAGCCCTCGAAAACGGCGACCCGAACTGCGAACCTTCGACGGCGGAAGGGTGCATGGAGTTCGCCTCGGAGGCGATGGAGCGGGCTTTGGAAATGTTCGAGGGCGAGCCTCCGGAGTGGAGCGAGGAGCATCGGGCGACGTTCGAGCATCCCGTCCTCGGTAGTACGCCGCTCGCCCGATTGTCGAACCGGGAGGTTCCGTTCGGGGGCGACGCTTCGACGGTGAACGTCGGATCGTATGATTTCTCGGATTTCTCGATGTCCGGCGGGCCGAGTTATCGGCATGTCGTGGACATGTCGGAGGGTGGGGAGTCGGTGTTCATACATCCGATGGGGCAGTCGGGGAACGTGCTTTCCGGCGGCTTCGACGACCTCCTCGACATGTGGGTGGAGGGGGGGGTATTTGCCGATGCGGACTTCGGATTACGAGGTCGAGGGGAGTCTCACCCTCGATCCACCCGCTCCGGGGGATTCGGGCGGATAGACCGGAGGAGGGCTTCGTAGCCGGAGTCCGTGGGATGGAAAGTCGCCGGGCAAGTTTATGTACTCGTCGCCCTCGTTCCCCGGAACGCCTCGTACCCGTCGGCGATGGACGCGCCGTTTCGCTCGGCGACGCTCGTCGCGTATATCGGTGAAGCTGCCGGGGATGGGGTTTGCACCCGAGAAGAAGGCGATTCTCGAAATCTGATAAGGTGCCTCGGGTGAAGTGGAAGTGGAAACTCGTCTTCGCCGGGGTGGCTGGAATCTTCGTCGCCGCTCTTTTGCGAGGCGAGCGAAAAACCCGAGACCCTCGCTGGCCGACGAACCTCGCGCATCGGGGAGCCTCGGTTCGCGCTCCGGAGAACACGATGGAGGCGTTCCGGATCGGCCTCGACGAAGGTGGGGCGGGCGGCCTCGAAATGGACGCGCATCTCACCCGCGACGGGGAAGTCGTCATCATCCACGACGACGACGTGGATCGCACGACCGACGGAACGGGATTCGCGCGCGACATGACCCTCGAAGAGATTCGCCGCCTCGACGCCGGATACCGCTTCTCGCCGGACGGAGCGAGTTTCCCGTACCGGGGGAGGGGGCTTCGCATCCCGACGCTCCGCGAAGTTTATGAGAGCTTTCCGGAGGCGGCGGTGAACGTCGAACTCAAAGAGGATCAAAGCGGCATACAAGAAAGTGTCCTCGACCTCATCGAGGAGTTCGACGCGGAGAGAAGGACGCTCGTCGCGTCGTTCGGATATTCTATAATGCGCCATTTTCGGAGGGTGTCCGGGGGGCGAGTTTCCACATCGGCTTCGCGGTTCGAGATATCCGTTTTCTATTTCGCGAGCAAAGTTTTTCTGGAGAAGTTCGTTCCCGTGAACTACGACGCTTTGCAAGTTCCCACACGGCATCGCGGGCTTGAAATCGTAACGCCGCGCTTCATAAAGGCGGCTCATTCGCGTGGGGTTCGGGTGGACGTGTGGACGGTCAACGACGGGAAAGAGATGGGCCGCCTCCTCGATCTCGGCGCCGACGTGATCATGACCGACGAGCCGGAGAAATTGTCGAAAACCCTCGCGGAGCGAAAACCCGAAGCCTGAAACTTTCAATAAAACGCTATGGCGATGGCGCAGAAAGCTCCGAAGAGGGTGTATGCGACGCCGAGCGGGAGATAGTATTTCGGGTTGTGGACGGGGGTGAAGAAGTATTTGGCGGCGGGGAAGAGGCCGACGAATTTCTCGATGAGGCAGGAGTATTCGCGGCGGAAGTACGTGAGGTGAATACCCCCGGCCATCGTGACGCACGCGAAGGGGAGCGCCCAAAGTTTCGACGGATAAAGTCCGATGGCTATGGGGGTGAGGACGATGAGGATCGCCCAGAAAGCCTGGATGGAGATGAAGGACATCCAGGCCGCCCTCCACCGATGTTCGCGTTTGCGACGGCGTGCCATAGTGCGGAATTATAGCGATGGTGTCATGAGTGTATGTGCGACCATCCGGCCATCGCCCGCTTATTTTTGTACACTACCCGGGCGCACGAGCATGTGAATTGGAGACGGCCCGCGTGCGGGGTCAACGAGTCAGGAGAAAGATGATCAAGGAGTCCATCGTAAAGGATCCATCGCTCGCCCCCGAGGGCCAGCAAAAGATCGAGTGGGCCGCGCAGCATTCGCCCGTCCTCAATAAAATCGCCCGAAATCAACTCGCCGACGGCTCCCTTACCGGCCGCAAAGTCGCGGTGACGGTGCATCTCGAAGCGAAGACGGCGTACCTCGCGGTTCTTCTCCATGAGGCCGGAGCGGAGGTTACGGTCACGGGGTCGAACCCGCTTTCGACGCAGGATTCTGTTTGCGCGGCGCTCGCGGAGCGGGGCATCCGGGTTTATGCGACGCACGACCCCTCCGACGAGGATTTCGAGCGGTACATCCACCTCGCGCTCGAGACCGAGCCGGATCTCCTCCTCGACGACGGCGCGGAACTCACCGGACGCCTCGCCCAATCCCACCCCGAACTCATTGACAAAGTCGTCGGCGCCACCGAGACGACGACGACGGGAATCCTGAAACTCCGGGCGATGAGCGACGAAGGCGTGCTTCCTTTCCCCGTCCTCGGCATAAACGAGGCTCGCATGAAGCACCTCTTCGATAACCGGTACGGCACCGGGCATTCGTCCATCGTGAGCCTCCTTGCGAACACGAACCTCTTCCTTTCGGGACAAAGGGTCGTGGTCATGGGCTTCGGGTGGGTGTCTCGCGGCCTCGCCAAATACGCCGCCGGGTTCGGCGCCCGCGTCATCGTGTGCGAACCCGACCCCGTGAAGCTCCTCGAAGCGCACTCCGAGGGATATGAAGTCATGAACTCCATCGAAGCCGCCGAGGCTGGGGATTTCTTCCTGACCGGAACCGGGAACATGAAGGTTCTCCGCCGCGAGCATTTCGAGCGGATGAAGGACGGCGCGGTTCTCGCCAACGCCGGACATTACGACCACGAGTTCGACCTCGCGACGCTCAAAGAAATGTCCGTCTCCGAGCGCGAGGCGCGGAAGCACATCACCGAGTATGAGATGCCGAACGGGCGGCGTATCCACGTCATCGCCCGCGGACGGCTCCTCAATTCCGGGGCGGGGGATGGGCATCCGGTCGAGATCATGGATCTCACTTTCGCCCTTCATGCTCTCGGAATACACTATCTCGCGTCGAGAGCGTCGGACTTCGAGCCGGGCATACAGGCTTTGCCGGAGGATCTCGATCAGGAAGTCGCCCGCATAAAGCTCCGCACGATGGGTGTCGAGCCGGAGGAACTCACCGACGAGCAAATGGCGTACCAGACGAGCTGGCGTTCGTAGTTTCATAGCTTGTAAGCTTTTATTTCGCGGCCCGGACGAAAGTGTCCGGGTCGCGTGTTCGATTTTTGGGGGAGGTTCGAGAGGCCATCATGAATTGCCGGAGAAGATCGGCGCCGAGTTTCATTGACCGCTCCTCCGCTCGTCGGGCGGCGACGGACACCGAGCTTCGTGGCCGGAGGGGGATTTCATAATCGAGACTTCCGCCGAGATACGACCGATGGAAGCGTCGGATGTTCCAATGGCATACGAGTCGGTGGCGATGTCTTTCGCGGCGGAGCCGGAGGAGCGCGAGCGCGTCCTCGGGCGCTCGGACGAGGAGGTCGAGGAGAGCCACGAAAGGTATCGCTCTTTCCTTCGCACCGACCCGGAGGGCGCGTGGGTCGCCGAAGACAAAGGAGCCATCGTCGGGGTCGCCGTCTCGATACGGCGCGAGAGTTTGTGGGTTCTCTCGATCTTCGCGGTGGACGAGTCGCAGCGCGGAAAGGGTGTCGGACGCGAACTCCTCGAACGGGTCGCCGAATACGGAGAAGGCACGTCCGCCGCCATGATCGCCTCTTCGACCCACCCGGCGGCGATGCGAAGCTACGCGCTCGCCGGATTCACCCTCCACCCGACCCTCACCGCCGAAGGCTTCGTCCGGCGCGAGCAAATCCCCCCGAGCCTCCCCGTATACGAAGGCGACGAAAGCCACCTCGAAATGGCCGCCGAAGTGGATCGAAAGCTCCGGGGCGGCCCGCACGGCCCCGACATCGAACGCCTCCTCGGCACCGGGAACCGCCTCCTCGTCTCCGAGCGCGGCGGCGAGATGGGGTACGCCGTCACGAAGGAAGGCTCCCCGCAAATAGTCGCCGCGACCCATGAAGAAATGGCCCGCGATCTTTTGTGGGCCGCGCTCGCGGACGGGAGGCCGGGAGTCGAGTCCACGGCGCGGTGGATCACTGCCCGCCAAAAGTGGGTCGTGGATGTGATTCTCGAAGCCGGACTCTCCCTCAAACCCGACGGCCCGATTTGCGTGAAAGGGGAGCCGGGGCCGTTGTTTCCATATCTTCCGAGCGGGTTGTATTTGTGAGGTCGCTCCGTACCCGGCTTCGTCGCCGGAGGAGTGACGGAGATGGAGGAGTCGAAAAAAGCAAATGCGATTCCTCTCTTCACATAAAATAACGTCATGACCCGAACGATCACCATCCGCTTCACTTCCTTCCGCGAATGCCCGAACTGCGACGGGCGCGGCGACGACGGAGCCGAGTGGCGCCCCGTCGAGTGCCGCCGATGCAAAGGACGCGGCAAACTCATAACCGGGGTCGAGGTCGAGGATTCGAAAACCGGGAAACTTCCCGACGACCATTTCGAGTTCACCGCGACGGGCGAGGTGTATCTTCTCGACTTCGACGAGGACGAGGAGATCGAAGTTGTGAAGCCCGATTTCGGGGGCGGGGAGCCGGGAGCCGCTCGCTGACGCTCGCTTCGGGAGTTGGGGTGTCCTCGACCTTCTTTCGATGTCTTCGTTCCCCGCCCGACGAGCTTTCGATGAACTCGGAGGATGCTTCGATGGCGGATGTTTCGGCGCTTCGTTTTTCCCGCCTCCCGGCTTCACTCGTCGGGAGTGGCGTTCGGGTTGACTCCGGCCATCATGCGGAGTCCTTGCGCGAGTGCGGCGCATAGCCCGACTCCGATGATGTCTTCCATAGCCCACAGTCCGTACGATGGCCGGGCGATGCTCTCGACGCCTTCGTCCATCATCGCGGGGGATTGCGCGAGGGCGAATTCGTAGGCCGTTGGGAAGAGGAGCCACTCGATGGTCGTGGCGGCGACGGTCATCGTTATGGCGGCGAAAACGCCCCGCCATCCGCCTTTGAAGACGAGCATGAGGGCGAGGGCGAGGTATGCGGCGAGGCGTGTGATGAGGATTAATTGCGTCCGCGCGCCGTCGCCGTCGGCGGACATTTGAAACGAGAAGACCGCCGAGCCGAACCCGAATATGGCCGCCGCGAACACGCATCCGAGCGTGAGCGCGGCGAGGGATCGAGTGCTTGTGGACATGGGCGGGATTATATATTTCGAGAATCGGGGAGCCGGGGCGAATTTCGAATCGAAGAACACCGACTCGCGGTCGGCGACCCTTCGCCGGGTGCCCGTGCCGCCGAGCTCGCCGACCAAGTTCGGAGCCATTCACCCGGATTCCGTATGAGCGGCGAAGAGGCTTATTTTCGAGCGGATCGAGAAAAAGCCGCGAGTCGTATTTTTCGATTCGCCCCTTTTCCTCGCGGTTCTCTTTCGACTCGCGCCTTCGGACGTGTTCGGAAGCTCCTTCACCCGGACTCGGTGTGAATCACCCGGTCGCGGAAAGCCTCTCCGAAACCGCCTTCGCCGAAAGCCTCCCTTTGAAAGGAATGACGCCCCCGCGAACCGCTTCTTCGAGGGCTTCATTCGAAGCCCCGAGGTTCTCCGAGGCGGCGACGAGGACGCGATCCCCCCGCTCGTTCGCCGCCCCGACGAGCGCGGCCCGCTCCACCAAACTTCGCTGCGTCCAAAAACCGAGTATTTCGAGGTGGACAGTTTCCCCGCTCTCGTTTTTGAGCGTGAAATCCGGGACGAGGACGGCTTGTTTTTCCGGGAACGGGAGTATTTCGGACGACGCTTCGAGACTCCATCCCCCGGTGTTTTTGGCCCGCTCCCATGCTTTCACGAAGGCTTCGCGGACTTCGTCGTGATCCTCGCTTTGCCTCGGGCCGAGATAGTGGGAGGCGAGGACGCTGTTTTTCGAGTCGAGGGTGAGGGATGCGTCGCGGCCTTTCCATTCGACGGTGGCGGAGAGTTTCCACGGCTTGGTGAGGATGAGGCCGGGGAGGAATTTGGCGAGGGCGAGGCCGTATCTCCGCGTCGAGCCGAAGATGGAGAGCGGCCCGTCGAGCCGGAGCCGATACCCGAACCTCGTCGGCTCGATGCGGTGGATGAGCCCCATTTTCTTTACGTAATGAAAGACGAGACGAGCATCCGCTTCCGCCCCGATGTCCACCGTGAGTTCCCGAGCCGCGTACAAAACTCCCTGAATTTGCGCGACATTGTATCGGTGGACGAGTTCCTCCGGCGACGGTTTGTGGAACTCGGACAATATTTGGGCGGACTGGCGGTCGGCGTACATGAGCATCGCCGGGTCTTCGAGGCCGGTCTCGGTGGCGACGCGCGAAAGTATGTCGTCGCGGGTCGGGGCTTCGAGGAGGTCGGGTTCGGAGACGGGGAGTTCCGGCAATTCGGAGGCGAGCTCGAAGATGCGCGTCCGCAAAGTATACGGGTCGGTTTCGGCGGGGGCGGCCCATTCGCACCGCTCTTCGAGGAGCTTCCCGAATGCCCGGACTATTCGGAACCCCCGCCGCGAGTCGAGGCGCGGGCCGAGTTCCTCCTCCTTCGCGGCGACCTCCGCTTCGAGGGCCGCGCGAGGTTCCCCGACGTGCTTCGCGTAAAGCCCGGAAAGCTCGGCGGCGGTTTCGGTGGTGGGTTCATCGGAGTCGGAAAGGCTGTGCGGGATCAAGTTTCCGCGGGAGAGCCGCGCCATGACGTGTTCGGAGCGGAGCATTTTTAGGCGAAGGCTTCCCGGCGCCGCCGCGAGGCCGACTCCTCACCGGTGTCGGAGGTGACGAGTTCATAAAGAATCGCCCGCTTATCTTTCTTCGGGCGGAGGACGCGGCCGAGTCTTTGGACGTATTCGCGCCTCGACGCGCTCCCGGCGAGGATGATGGCAACCCCGGCGTCCGGCACGTCCACGCCCTCGTTGAGAACGTCGGAGGCGATGACCGCCCGGTACCTTCCCTCTCGGAAGCGGTCGAGGATCTCCTTCCGTTCCTTCGCGACCGTTTCAAAAGTTATGCCGGGGATGAGGAAGCGTTTCGAGAGCGAATACACTTCTTCGACGCTTTTGGTGAACACGATGCACCGGTCGTCCCAA
>Ga0136630_1001155_pt1 | contig 10642 bp, 9 predicted proteins | sample AntDrymUQ5682106_2_FD_105496 | JGI IMG/M metagenome (GOLD analysis project Ga0136630, IMG submission 105496) | Polar desert sand microbial communities from Dry Valleys, Antarctica - metaG UQ568 (21.06) | ecosystem: Environmental > Terrestrial > Soil > Desert | place: Antarctica: Dry Valley...
CCGGTTCCGCGAGCGTCGGTGCCAGATGGTGGCGCTGGTTCGTGGTCTGCTGTGAGCATGCACCCTCACGTACGAGCGGCCGGTGCGGGCGTCGCGCTGTCCCTGGCGGTGGCGGCGGGCTGTTCGTCCGGCGACGACGACCCCGCGACCGCGGCGTCGTCGTCCCCGAACGGCGGGAGCACGACCGCGACACCGACGGAGCCGCCACCCACCCTGCCCGGTGGTGCACAGGATGCAGCGTCGGACCTGTCGTCGTTCGAGTGCGTGCCCGGCCCCGGCGGCGACTGGACGGCCACGGGTGTCATCACGAGCTCCGCTGCAACGGTCGCGAGCTTCGAGCTGACCGTGGTCCTGGCCGGCGCGGACGCGGACAACCCGGACGGACGCCAGCGAGTGCTGGCCGACCTCGAGCCCGACGTACCAACCGACTTTGTGCTCCCCGGCATCCCCGCCTCCTTCGACGGTGAAGCCAGCTGCCACGTGCAGGTCCTACTCCTCTCTGAGTGACCGCATGCTGATGCTCAGCCTTTCAGGATCACCACGTAGTAGGCGTCGGTCGCCTCGTCGAGCGTGAACAGCATCGACTTCATGGAGGTGTCGGGCACCCCGTCGAGTGTCGCGGTACACGGAGCCGTCGCCTGCAAGCGGAGCGCGAGGTCATCGCATGTGATGTCGGTCGCTTCGCGTCCGCGGTTCTCGAGGTACTCGATGGCGACGGCGGCGACGGTCGCGCCGGCGATCAGCCTGTCCCCGCGGGTCGTGTCGTAAGCGACGTGGTCCCCCTCGACGGCGGTGACCTCGGCAGTGACCGGCTGACGCAGGCCCGAGGAGAACGACACCCGGCACGTCTGCCTGGCACCGACATCGCCCTCGAGCGTGCCGCTGCAGTCGACTGCGGTGACGTCGTGAGACGCGTCGTAACCGGCGGCCACCTCGGTCGCGAGACTCCGGGCGTCCACGCTTGCTGCCTCGCTGCAGGCGGCCACCGGCAGGAGGAGCACCGGTAGGACCACGGCGAGGTACGAAGGCATCGCGCTGCTGCCCCCTCGGGCCGGTCGAACTGCCATTGAAGCACCGGGTTGTGACGGGACCACAGGTTGAGCGGAACAGACTCAACTTTCCCGGCGTTGCACACGGCAGGAGGGATCCCGCTAGCGGGACACGAGGGAAGGCGAGCGGGACACGAGGGAAGGACTGTCACGCACATGGACGTCTCCAAGATGACGACGCGCAGCCAGGAGGCGGTCGCGGCCGCGTTGCGCTCGGCCGCATCCGCGGGCAACCCTCAGATCGACGGCCTGCACCTGCTGTTGGCGTTGCTCGACCAGGCCGACGGGATGACACCGGCGCTGCTGGACGCGGTGGGAGCCGACCTGCAGTCAGTCAGCACACAGACCAAGGACGCGGTGGCAGCGCTGCCCACGGCGTCGGGTACGAGCATGGCGAACCCGGCGATGTCGCGCGGCCTGCACGAGGTGTTCCAGCGCGCCGCCGACCTCGCCGGCGAGCTCGGCGACGAGTACGTCTCGACCGAGCACCTCACCGTGGGACTCGCCACCGTGCAGGGGCAGGCCCGCAGCATCCTCGACCGTGCCGGGGCCACCGCGGAGGCGCTGCAGGCGGCCTTCGGGTCCGTGCGCGGTTCCGGCCGGGTCACCACCCAGGATCCTGAGGCCACGTACAACTCCCTGCAGAAGTACGGCGTGGACCTGACCGCCCGGGCACGAGAGGGCGGACTCGACCCGGTCATCGGCCGTGACACCGAGATCCGCCGTGTCGTCCAGGTGCTGAGCCGGCGTACGAAGAACAACCCGGTGCTCATCGGCGACCCTGGTGTCGGCAAGACCGCCGTCGTCGAGGGACTCGCCCAGCGGATCATCGCCGGTGACGTCCCGGAGTCGCTGAAGGACCGGCGCCTGATCTCCCTCGATCTCGCGGCCATGGTGGCGGGCGCGAAGTACCGCGGTGAGTTCGAGGAGCGGCTCAAGGCTGTGCTGTCCGAGATCACTGAGTCCAGCGGCCAGGTCATCACGTTCATCGACGAGCTGCACACGGTCGTGGGCGCCGGTGCCACCGGTGACTCCGCGATGGACGCCGGCAACATGCTCAAGCCGATGCTGGCGCGCGGCGCGCTGCGCATGATCGGTGCGACGACGCTGGACGAGTACCGCGTCTCGGTCGAGAAGGATCCCGCGCTCGAGCGCCGATTCCAGCAGGTCTTCGTCGGCGAGCCCAGCGTCGAGGACACGATCGCGATCCTGCGGGGCCTCAAGGAGCGCTACGAGGCGCACCACAAGGTCGCGATCTCCGACGGTGCCCTGATCGCCGCTGCCTCCCTGAGCGATCGATACATCACCGGCCGCCAGCTGCCGGACAAGGCGATCGACCTCATCGACGAGGCGGGCAGCCGGCTGCGGATGGAGATCGACTCCTCACCGGTCGAGATCGACGAGCTGCGCCGCACCGTGGACCGGTTGCGCATGGAGGAGATGCACTTGGCCAAGGAGGAGGACGTCGCCAGTCGGGAACGCCTTGCCCGGCTGCGCGCCGAGCTCGCTGACGCACAGGAGGTGCTGCGCGGTCTCGAGGCGCGCTGGGAGTCCGAGAAGCGGAGCCTCAACCGGGTCGGGGAGATCAAGGAGCGCACGGACGAGCTGCGCGTCGCTGCCGAGAAAGCTCAACGCGAGGGTGACTTCGAGACCGCCAGCCGGCTCGCGTACGGCGAGATCCCGGCGCTGGAGAAGGAGCTGGCCCAGGCCCAGGCCGACGAGTCCGACCTGCCCTCGGACCTGATGGTGCACGAGGAGGTCGGGCCAGACGACGTCGCCGAGGTGGTGGCGGCGTGGACCGGCATCCCGACCGGTCGGCTGCTCGAGGGCGAGACCGGCAAGCTGTTGCGGATGGAGGAGGAGCTGGGCAAGCGCCTGATCGGACAGAGACGTGCGGTCCAGGAGGTGTCCGACGCGGTGCGTCGTGCGCGGGCCGGGATCTCCGACCCGGACCGGCCCACCGGCTCGTTCCTGTTCCTCGGCCCGACAGGTGTCGGCAAGACCGAGCTGGCCAAGACGTTGGCGGACTTCCTGTTCGACGACGAGCGGGCGATGATCCGCATCGACATGAGCGAGTACGCCGAGAAGCATGCGGTGGCCCGCCTGATCGGAGCGCCCCCCGGGTACGTCGGGTACGACGAGGGCGGCCAGCTGACCGAGGCGGTACGCCGCCGCCCGTACGCGGTGGTCCTGCTCGACGAGGTCGAGAAGGCGCACGGTGACGTCTTCGACGTCCTGCTGCAGGTGCTCGACGACGGACGGCTCACCGACGGGCAGGGGCGCACGGTCGACTTCCGCAACACCATCCTCATCCTGACCTCCAACCTCGGGTCGGCCTTCCTCACCGACTTGTCGCTGGACGAGCAGACCCGCCACGACACCGTCATGTCCGTGGTGCGGGGCCACTTCAAGCCGGAGTTCCTCAACCGGCTCGACGAGATCGTGCTGTTCGACGCGCTGAGCACCGAGGACCTCACCCATATCGTGGACCTCGCGGTCGCGGATCTGCAGCGGCGCCTGTCCGCCCGTCGGATCACACTCGACGTCACCCCAGCCACCCGCGAGTGGCTCGCCGTCACCGGCTACGACCCGCACTACGGCGCGCGACCGCTGCGCCGGCTGGTCCAGCGCGAGATCGGCGACCAGCTGGCCCGGTCACTGCTCGCCGGCGAGATCCGCGACGGGGACACGGTGGTGGTCGACCGTGCCGACGGCAGCGACGGGCTGGCAGTGGGCGGCGCCGGGAGCTGACCTGCCCGTGATGGGATGGAGTGGTGGCCACGTCCGACGTACGTCCGACCGCGGTGACGTATGCCTGCCTGATCGCGGGGACGAGCTCGGTGCTGATGCTGGTCAACATCTTCGTCCTGCTGGGCGACTGGGGCTCGTTGGAGGTGCGTCAGCAGATCGAGCAGGCGTTCGCCGACGCTCCGTTCGGCTCCGGCGGCTACAGCGTCGACGAGGTGGTCGAGTACCTGCGGCTGGCCGCGATGGGAGCGGCCGCGTGCTGCGTCGCGGCGGTCGTGCTCAGTGTCTTCACCGCGCGTCGCGACCGGGTCGCCCGCATCGTCCTGACCGTGCTCGCGGTCGGCTGGGTGCTGGTGAGCCTGCTCCTCGGAGTGGCCGGTCTGCTGCTCGCGATCCTCGGTGGGCTCTCGGTGGCACTACTGTGGAAGCCCGAGTCGCGCGCGTGGTTCGCCGTCCAGGCGAATGACCGTGTCCCGGCTGGGGATCCGTCTTCGCTGGGTCGGCACGCGCCGACACCCGAAGACCGTCGGACGACGAATCAGGAGACCCCCATGACGACGCCGCCCTCTGACCCCCCCGGTGGGCAGTCATCGCCGTACGGCCAGCAGCCGCAGTACCCCGGCGCGTCCCAGCCGCCCCAGTACGGCGGCCAGTACGGCGGCGACCCCGGTGTCCGGCACGAGCGTCCCGGTGGCGTGACCGCTGCCAGCGTGATCGCGATCGTGTTCTCCGTTCTCACCGGGGGATTCTGGTTGGTCATGGGCTTCGCGATGCTGGTGGCCAGTGACAGCATCGTCGAGGCGGTGGAGGACAGCAACGAGGGTCAGCGGTTCCTGCGCGAGGCCGACATCACGCTGACCGAGCTGGCCGACGGTGTCAGCATTTTCGGAGTGCTTGCGCTCGTGGCCGGTGCGTTGATGCTGCTGGCGATCTGGCCAGCCATCGGCGTATTGCGCGGCGGTGGGACCGCCCGGATCTTCCTCGTCATCGCCTCGGTGGTCACCGCGCTCGTCGGTCTGTTCTTCACCGTCAGCGGCGCAGTGTTCGGCTTGATCTGGGTCGCTGCCGGCGTCGCCGTCGCGGTGCTGCTGTTCGTGGGTGGCGCGAGCACGTGGTTCGACTACAAGGCGCACGAGCGCTCGACCCGGTGAACAGTGGCCGCAACGCTCAGCCGAACGCGCCGCGCAGCCGGTTCACGGCCTCGTCGATGACTGACTCCTGCTTGCAGAACGCCCAGCGCACCAATGGTCGGCCTGCTTCGACGTCGTCGTAGAAGACCTGGTGCGGCACCGCGACCACGCCCGCACGCTCCGGTAGCGACAAGCAGAACTGCATGCCGTCGTCGTACCCGAGTGGGCGGATGTCCGTGGTCGCGAAGTAGGTTCCGGCGGGGACATGCACGTCCAGACCGACGTCGGCCAGGCCGCCGCACAGTTGGTCGCGACGGGCCTGCAGGCCAGCTGCATGCTCGGCGAAGAACTCAGCGGGCAGGCTCAGCGCACCTGCGATCGCCGGCTGCAACGGTGCGCCCGACGTGAACGTCATGAACTGCTTGGCTGTGAGGACGGCCTGTACGAGCGGGGCGGGGCCGGTGGCCCAGCCGATCTTCCAGCCGGTGAAGGCGAAGGTCTTGCCGGCCGAGGAGATGCTCAGCGTGCGCTCGGCCATGCCGGGCAGCGTGCCGATCGGGATGTGCGCCGCCCCGTCGAACGTCAGGTGCTCGTACACCTCGTCGGTGATGACGACCAGGTCGTGCTCGATCGCCACGTCCGCAATCGCCTGGAGCTCCTCCGCGTCCAGGACGGTGCCGGTCGGGTTGTGCGGGCTGTTGAGCAGCACTGCCCGGGTACGCGGGGTCACCGCCGCGCGCAGCTCGGACAGGTCGAGTCGAAACGTCGGAGCCCGCAAGGTGACCGGCCGGCGGATCGCCCCGACCATCGATATGACAGCGACATAGGAGTCGTAGTAGGGCTCGAGCACCACCACCTCCTCGCCCGGATCGACCAGCCCGAGCAGGGCCGCGGCCACCGCCTCGGTAGCCCCGGTGGTGACCACGACCTCCGTATCCGGATCCACGTCGAGGGCGTAGAACCGCTGTTGGTGCGCAGCGATCGCCTCCCGCAGCTCCGGCACGCCCGGTCCCGGCGCGTACTGGTTGCGACCGCTGCGCAGCGCCTCGACCGCAGCCTCGATGACCGACGCGGGCCCATCGGTGTCGGGGAAGCCCTGTCCGAGGTTGACCGCGCCGGTGCGCTGGGCGAGCGCTGACATCTCGGCGAAGATCGTGGTGCCGAGGCCGCTGACCCGCGCGCTGTGCTGCTTCATCGGTGCGACTGTAGCGGTGAGCGACGGGAACCCCCGTGCTCCACCTGGGGTGCGTACGGTGTCGGCCATGGTGCCACGCACGGAGCTCGTCGAGCAGATCAAGGACAAGGCGGTCGTGCACGGTCGCGTCACCTTGTCGTCGGGACGGGAGGCCGACTACTACGTCGACCTGCGCCGGATCACCCTGGACGCCGCCGCCGCCCCGCTGGTCGGTCAGGTGATGCTCGAGCTCACCGACGGCCTGGAGTTCGACGCTGTCGGCGGGTTTACGCTGGGTGCTGACCCGGTCGCCACCGCGATGATGCACACCGCCGCAGGGCGCGGGCGGTTGCTGGACACCTTCGTGGTGCGCAAGTCAGGCAAGGAACACGGGCTGCAGCGGCGCATCGAGGGTCCTGACGTCGCAGGCCGTCGGGTGCTGGCGGTCGACGACACGTCCACCACCGGCGGGTCGGTGCTGACCGCGGTCGAGGTGTTGCGGGCAGCCGGCGCTGAGGTGGTGGCCGTCGCGGTGATCGTTGACCGTGACACCGGAGCCCGGCAGAAGGTGCAGGAACAGGGGTACCGGTACCTGTATGCCTACAGCAGCGCCGACCTCGGCCTGTGACGACGGCGCATCAGCGCTGACCCGCCGGTGCGTGCTGCTGTGCGCCGGCTGCGGCGCTGGTCGAAACGAAGGCAGCCAGACGTCCCCGGAGCACGTGGATCCCGATCGGGACCAGCGTGGCCACCACCAGCGCCAGGATCACCAGGTCCAAGTGCGGCTGGACGTGGTCCCGTACGAACGGGACCTTCCCCAGGCCGTACCCCAGCGCGGTCAGACCGGCTGCCCAGGCGACGCCACCGACCGCGCTGTAGCAGAGGTACGTGCGGCGCGGCATCTGAGCGACGCCGGCGACGACGGTGATGAGGGTGCGGACCACTGACACGAACCGGGCCAGGACGATCGCCCAGGGACCGTGCCGGTCGAAGAACGCACGGGTACGCGCAAGCTGCCCTGCGGTCACCAGCGACCGGCGGGGTCGTCGCTCCAGCAGCGCGGGTCCGAGACCCCGGCCGAGCTCGTAGCCGACTGCGTTGCCAGCCACCGCGGCGAGTGACAGCACGAGACAGACGACGGTGATGTGGTGGTCGATCACGTCGGTAGCCACGAGGACGCCGATACCGAACAGCAGGGTGTCGCCCGGGAGGAAGAATCCCAGCAGCAACGCACACTCGGCGAAGATGATGGCGGCGGTGATCCACAGCGCCCATGAGCCGGAGGAACCCAGCAGGCTCTCGGGGCTCACACCGAAGGCCTGAGGCGTGGTGGCAGGCACCTGGTCAGCGTACGACGACGACGGCGACGATCGGACGGCTTTGGGAAGGATGCGGCGTGAACGATGAGCAGCAGACGGTGGGGCTCGGGCCATGGCGGGGGCCGTGGCCCGAGGACCCGCGTCTGGACCCGGCGCTGCTCCGCGACGGCGACCGCCGCAACGTGGTCGACCGGTACCGCTACTGGCGGCTGGAGGAGATCGTGGCCGACCTCGACTCGCGCCGGCACCCGTTGCACGTCGCGATCGAGAACTGGCAGCACGACTTCAACATCGGCTCGATCGTGCGTACCGCCAATGCGTTCAACGTGGCCGGCGTGCACGTGGTGGGACGCAGGCGCTGGAACCGCCGGGGTGCGATGGTGACCGACCGCTACCTGCACGTGCACCACCACGAGGACGTCGAGGCGTTCCTGAACTGGGCGGCTCAGCACCGGGTCGGGCTGCCGGTAGTCGGCGTGGACAACCTGCCCGGATCCCTGCCGCTGGAGACTGCCGCGCTGCCCGAGGCGTGTGTGTTGTTGTTCGGCCAGGAGGGTCCGGGGCTGAGCCAGGCCGCACGGGAGGGCGTGTCCGCCACCGTGTCGATCGCGCAGTTCGGCTCGACCCGCTCGCTGAACGCCGGCGCAGCTGCGGCGATCGCGATGCACACCTGGGTCCGCCAGTACGCCACCGGCTGACTGGAGCCGCGGTTCACCAGGGCCCCCTGGTAAACCGCACTGCCCACGGGTTGCCTCCCATGGGAAGTGGCAACATGCCATGGGGAGCGCGTGCTCGGTGCAGGTCAGCCGCCTACAGTCATGCAGGTGTCCAGTCCTCAACGTCTCGTGGTCATCGGCGGTGACGCGGCCGGAATGAGCGCCGCCTCAGCCGCGAAGCAGACGCTGGGTGACGCCCTCGACGTCATTGTGCTCGAGCGGGGCCGATGGACCTCCTACTCGGCCTGCGGCATCCCTTACTGGGTCGCCGGCGACGTGCCCTCGGCCGATGCGCTGGTGGCACGGAGCCCGCAGGAGCATCGACGCAGAGGGATCGACGTACGCGTCCGTACCGAGGCGACCGGCATCGACCTGGACGCCGGTCGGATCGAAGCACGCGGTCCGCGAGGCGGTACGTCGCGCATCCCGTACGACGTGCTCATGCTCGGCACTGGTGCCGTCCCCATCAGACCGGACCTGCCAGGTGCGGGCGCCGAGGGCATCTTCGGCGTGCAGACGTTGGAGCACGGCGCGGCCGTCCTGGAAACCCTCCAGACTCATCAGCCCCGCCGCGCGGTAGTCGTCGGCGGGGGATACATCGGGGTCGAGATGGCCGAGGCGTGCGTCCGGCGGGGCCTGCGCGTGACCCTCGTCGACCAGGAGGAGCAGCCGATGGGCACGCTCGACCCTGAGCTCGGTGCCCGGATAGCCGTGGCGATGGAGGGCATGGGGATCGACGTACGGACCGGCGTCGAGGTGACCGGCTTCGACTGCGCGGCCGGTCGGGTCCGCGCTGTGGCGACGTCCGAGGGCGCGATCGAGACCGACCTGGTGGTGCTGGGGATCGGGGTACGCCCCGAGGTACGGCTCGCGGCGGACGCAGGGCTCCGTCTGGGTCGCCTCGGCGGCCTGCGTACGGATGCGTCGATGCGCTGCGACGGACGTGACGAGGTGTACGCCGCCGGTGACTGTGTCGAGTCCTGGGACCGGATCCGCGAGGACTGGACGTACGTGCCGCTGGGTACCCATGCCAACAAGCAGGGCCGGGTCGCCGGGCTCTCGATCGCGGGTCAGCGGGCGCGTTTCCCCGGCGTCGTCGCAACCGGGGTCACCAAGGTGTGCAACCTCGAGATCGCCCGTGCGGGCCTGACCGAGCGGGATGCGGCCGCCGCGGGAATGGATGCGGTCGCGGCGACGATCGAGACGACGACGACCGCCGGCTACTGGCCGACGTCTGAGCCGATGGTGCTCAAGATGGTGGCTCGGCGCTCCGACCGTCGCATGCTGGGGGCGCAGATCATCGGGCACCAGGGTGCGGCCATCCGGATCGACACCTGTGCGATGGCACTGTGGTCCGCTTTGACCGTCGATGAGCTGGTCTACACCGACCTCGCGTACGCCCCGCCGTTCTCCTCGGTCTGGGACCCGGTGCAGGTGGCGGCGCGCGCGGCGGTCTCCGCCCTGGACTGAGGCCCGCTGCCCGCGACGAGGACCGATGTGTCGCCGCTAGGCTGTCTGCTCCGCACACCGCCATCCGATTGGGGAAACCGATGCCCATCGCCACGCCCGAGGTCTACGCCGAGATGCTGGACACGGCCAAGCGCGAGTCCTTCGCCTACCCGGCGATCAACGTGACGTCCTCGGAGACGCTGCACGCGGCGATGCGTGGCTTCGCCGAAGCCGGCAGCGACGGGATAGTCCAGGTGTCCACCGGCGGCGCGGAGTTCCTGTCCGGCTCGACGGTCAAGGACATGGTCACCGGCTCGGTCGCCTTCGCGGCGTACGCCGAGGTGGTCGCCGCCAACTACTCCGTGAACATCGCGCTGCACACCGATCACTGCCCCAAGGACAAGCTCGACGGCCTCGTACGTCCGCTGCTCGCGCTGTCCCAGGAGCGCGTCGAGTCCGGCGGGCTGCCGTACTTCCAGTCACACATGTGGGACGGGTCAGCGGTGCCCCTGGAGGAGAACCTGGAGATCGCCGAGGAGCTGCTCGCCAAGGCAGCGGCCGCACGGGTGATCCTCGAGATCGAGGTGGGCGTCGTGGGTGGTGAGGAGGACGGCGTCGAAGGTGCGATCGACGACAAGCTGTACACCACCCCGCGGGACGCCGAGGCCACGGCGCGAGCGCTCGGCCTCGGGGAGAAGGGGCGATACATGGCCGCGCTGACCTTCGGCAACGTGCACGGCGTCTACAAGCCCGGCAACGTCAAGCTGCGTCCGGAGATCCTCAAGGCCGCGCAGGAGGCCGTCGCCACCGAAGGCAACGAACGGCCGTTCGACCTGGTGTTCCACGGGGGGTCCGGCTCCAGCGAGCAGGAGATCTCTGATGCCGTCGACTACGGCGTGGTCAAGATGAACATCGACACCGACACCCAGTACGCATTCACGCGGGCGGTGGCCGACCACGTGTTCAGCAACTACGACGGAGTGCTGAAGATCGACGGTGAGGTCGGCAACAAGAAGGCGTACGACCCGCGGGCCTGGGGCAAGGCTGCCGAGGCCGC
>Ga0136630_1001156_pt1 | contig 10641 bp, 11 predicted proteins | sample AntDrymUQ5682106_2_FD_105496 | JGI IMG/M metagenome (GOLD analysis project Ga0136630, IMG submission 105496) | Polar desert sand microbial communities from Dry Valleys, Antarctica - metaG UQ568 (21.06) | ecosystem: Environmental > Terrestrial > Soil > Desert | place: Antarctica: Dry Valley...
GCTAGGGGCCACCGAAGCGGTTCGCCTGGTGCGCCTGCACGCTGTCCACGTACAGCTCGGTCTCCGGCAGCAGCCCGTCGCGTTTCACGGAGTCGAGGCCCTGGTAGTAGGAGGCGAGCGCCTTGCGCTCGTCCCCGGCCGCGCGCCGCAGGTAGTTGAGGTACATCGCCCCCGCGCGGATGTTGTCGTGGGCCGAGGCTGAGTCGAGCGGTCCCTCGGCGAGGTTGTCGTCGATCCACTCCCACGTCGGCGGCATGATCTGCATCACCCCGCGAGCGCCGGTGGTCGAGACGGCGGCGTTGTTGAACCCGCTCTCCTGCCAGGCGACCGACTTCGCGAGCGACGGCGAGACCCCCTGCGGCGCGGCGACCGCACCGACCTGCTCGGCCGAGACGCGCTCGTTCGTGGGGTGCGGATGCACCGAGGAGGCCGCGTCTACGTTGAGGTTCGGGTCGTCGTCCCGAGCGGACTCCGTCGTAGTGGTCTGCTCCTCCTCGGCGGCGGGCTCGGCCGACGTCTCCCCGGCCCCGAGCGCCGCGGCGGCCTCGACTTCCGAAGGGATCTGGATCGTCGAGCCGAGCACCACCTGGGCGTCCTCGGACAGGCCGTTGGCAGCCGCGAGCGCGCGCGTGGTGAAGTTGTTCGCGGCGGCGATCGACCACAGGGTCTCGCCCGCGCCCACGGTATGGGGCACGGCTGCGGCCGCCGGAGGCACCAGCAGCGCGCCGAACGTGATGGTGAACAGGCACAGAGCCGTCGTGCGCATATGACGGCCTCCTTTCGCAATCGATTTCGGGTTCGTGCGAGTGCCTTCGGGCGCGAGCCCGACTCCTCCTACCGCAGCGGAGGGTTACGGAGAGCTGCAACGGGGCCTGCGCGGACCATCTGTACGATCGATCGATCGCCTCGAGACCGAACCCGCGCCAGCGCGCTCGAGCGTCGGCCGGGCGCTATCTGACGTGCGCCGCGACGGCGATCGTGCTGGCGGCGCCGGCCGGGTTGGCCGCGGCATCGCCGGCGCCGGCCGCGCCGTGGCCCGCGGCCCGCGACGCCGGCCGGGTGGAGCCCGTGCCGCTCGCCGGCACGCGTGCTCTCCGGCCCGTTCGCGACGTGCTCCCCCGCAGCTCCGTGCGCGCGAGTCGCCACGCGCCGCCGCCGCCTTTTCAGAAGCTGACCGACCCGCACGGCCACGTGATCACGATCGGGACGCCGATCGCCGGGCTCGACCTCGCGCCGGTCGCGGCCGTGCTGGCGGGCACGATCCACGGCCCAGAGATCGCCACCGTGCGCGTGATCGTCGTCTCGGCCGCCCGCGTGGCGCGGGAGTGCGGCGGCAGCGAGGGGGTGCTCGCGTGCTACATCCCCGACGGGCCGAGGGCCACGACCGGCGAGATGGTCGTCGCCCACGACGACCCCGACCTGCGCCACTCGGCGGTGCACGAGTACGGCCACCACGTCGACGCCCAGTACGCCAACATCACGCCTTCGGGCGGCTGCCGTCGCTCGAACGACGGCACGCGGCGCTGGTTCTTCGAGCGTGAGCGGGTGACGCGGATCACGCGCAGGACGGGCTGCCGCTCAGGCACGCCCTACCGCCGCCTGCTCGGCGAGGTCTTCGCCGAGGACTACGTCGCCCTCAACGGCATCGTCGACTACGTCCTGCCGATCGGGCCTCCCGGCGCGAGCGTGCTCGCCGCGCTGTCGGCCGACCTGCAGCAGCCCTTCCGCGGCAGCGCGCAGGCCTTCACTGGGCTCGTGCGCCGTCGCCGTGCCGACACGCGCCAGTTTCACCTCGACACGCACGCATTCCTCTCGGCGGTCGTGTCCGGCTCGCCGCGCGCGGACCTCGACCTCTTCGTCTTCCGTCGTGGTGGCCGTCGGCCGCTGGCCGCAAGCACGAGCGACGGGTCGAGCGAGCGCGTTCGCCGGCTGCTCCCGCCCGGCGACTACGACCTCGCCGTCTTCGCGGCGCGAGCCGGAGGACGCTACCGCGCCGCGCTGCGGCTGCGCTGACCGATCCGCACCGGACGATCGCTCGCGCGATCTCTAGCCTTGCCGTGTGAGGATTGCCGTATCGAGCGACGAGCGGACCGGTGTCGCCGACGCCGTCGTGGCGGAGCTGCGTAGCCGCGGCCACGAGCCGGTGCTGCACGGGGCGCTGGCCGAGGGCGAGCGCTGCGACTGGGCGTGGGCAAGCGAGGCCGCGGCGCGCGAGGTCGCGGAGGGCCGCGCCGAGCAGGCCGTGGTGTGCTGCTGGACCGGCACGGGAGCCGCGATCGCCGCCAACAAGGTCTCAGGCGTGCGCGCGGCGCTCTGCGCCGACGCGCAGACCGCACTCGGGGCGCGGCGGTGGAACGACGCGAACGCCCTCGCCCTGTCCTTGCGGACGACGAGCGAGGCAGTGCTCGAGGAGATCCTCGACGCCTGGTTCGATGGCGACCCGAGCGCTGACGACGACGACCGGGCGAACGTCCGCCACCTCGACGAGATCTGACCGTGTCCGACGAGGAAGGGGCGGGGCCGCCGCTCGTCGTCAGCGAGACGCTCGAGCGCTATCTCGACGAGCAGGGGCTCGGAGCGGGTCCGCTCGAGATCTCGCGGCTCGGCGAGGGTCACTCGAATATCACGTTCCTAGTGCGCCGCGGCGACGATAGCTTCGTCCTGCGGCGCCCTCCCCGACCGCCCTACCCGCCCTCGGCGCACGACGTGATGCGCGAGGCGCGCGTGCTGGCGGCGCTCGAGCGGACCGACGTCCGCACGCCCCGCGTGCTGGCGTCGTCGCCTAGCGAGGAGCTGCTCGGGGTCCCCTTCTACGTGATGGACTACGTCGAGGGCCACGTCGTCGGGGACACGGTCCCGGCCGTGCTCGACGATCCTGCTCAGCGGCGCCGAATCGCCCTCGAGCTCGTGGACGCGCTCGCCGAGCTCCACGCGGTCGACTGGGCGACGATCGGACTCGACGACTTCGGGCGCCCGAGCGGCTACCTCGAGCGCCAGGTGCGGCGCTTCGGCGAGCTCTGGGAGAAGAGCGCCACGCGCGAGCTCCCCCGCATGGGAGAGCTGACCGAGTGGCTACGTCGCCACCTGCCGGAGTCGCCACACGCGACGCTCGTGCACGGCGACTATCGGCTCGGAAACCTCGTCTACGCGCCCGCGGCGCCCGCCCGCGTGGCCACGGTGCTCGACTGGGAGATGGCCGCGATCGGCGATCCGCTCGCCGACGTCGGCTACCTGGCGGCCACCTACGCCCAGCCCGGCGACCCGGAGAATCCGATGGGCACGCTGTCGCGCGCCACCGCGGGCGGCGGCTTCCCGAGCCGCGAGGAGCTCTTCGCACGCTACGAGGAGCGCAGCCGGCGAGCAGTGGGCGATCAGCGCTGGTATCAGGTGCTCGCGCTATGGAAGTCGGCGGTCTTCCTCGAGGGCAGCTATCGACGGCTGTTGAGCGGCACGACCGACGACCCGTTCTTTCGCACGCTCGACCGCGGAGTGCCGCAGCTCGTCGACTACGCCCACGAGATGACGACGCGCTGAGCTTGAGAGCCGCGCTCGTCACCGGCGGCTCGAGTGGAATCGGCCTCGAGATCGCCCGCGCGCTCGGAAGCGAAGGCTACGCCGTCACGCTGTCGGCGCGCCGCCCCGACAAGCTCGCGCACGCCGCCGCCGGACTGCGCGACGCGGACATGGACATCCACGCCGTTCCGGCCGACATGGCCATCGAGGACGACGTCATAGCGCTCGCCCGCGCGCACGGCGACCGCTACGGCCGCCTCGACGTGCTCGTCAACAACGCAGGCGTCGGCGTCGGCGGAGCGATCGAGGGCCATCCGACGCCCAAGCTCGACCTCCAGCTCGCCGTCAACCTGCGTGCCGTCTATTTGATGACGCGCGAATGCATCCCGTTGCTGAGGGCCGCGGGCGCCGAGCACGGCAAGGCGTTGATCGTGAACATGTCGTCGGTCACGGGCAAGGTCGGCGAGCCGGGGCTCGCCGCCTACTCGGCAACCAAGGCCGCCTTGATCGGGTTCACCCAGGCGGCGCAGGGCGAGCTCGCGGGGGCGGGGGTCCAGGCGACCGCACTCTGCCCCGGCTTCGTCGACACCGCCATGAGCGACTGGGTCGAGGGCGTCTCCAAGGAGGAGATGATCAAGCCCGCCGACATCGCCGAGGCGGTCCTCTTCCTGCTGCGGACCTCCCCGGCGTGCCGCGTGCCGGAGATCGAGTTCGCGCGCGCCGGCGGCAGGCTGTGATCAGCCCTCGGGGAGCTCGACGCGGTCGATCCGGCACTCCTCGACCGGCCGGTCCTGCGCGCCCGTCGGCTGCGACTCGATCGCGTCGACCGCGTCCATGCCGTCGGTCACCTGCCCGAAGACGGTGTGCTTGCCGTCGAGCCACGGCGCCTCCTTGGCGGTGACGATGAAGAACTGCGAGCCGTTCGTGTTCGGCCCGGCATTCGCCATCGCGAGCGCGCCGCGCACGACCTTGTGGTCGTTGAACTCGTCCTCGAACTCGTAGCCGGGGCCGCCGCGGCCGGTGCCGTCCGGGTCGCCGCCCTGGACCATGAAGTCACGGATCACGCGATGGAAGATGACCTCGTCGTAGAAGCCCTCGCCGGCGAGGCGGCGGAAGTTCTCGACGGTCTTGGGCGCGTCGTCGTCGAACAGCTCGACGGTGATCGGCCCGTGGTTCGTGTGCAGGGTCAGCTCGCTCATCGTGTCGCTACCTCCAGCCGGAGCGCCACGCCCCGGACGTCTTGGCTGTGAACCTTCTCGACGACCTCGGCCGCGCGCTCGGCCGGCACGTCGACGAACGAGAAGCGCTCGAGCATGCGCACGTTGCGCACGTCCTCGCCCTCGAGATGGGAATGATCGATGATCGCGGTGATCAGGTCGGCGGGCTCGAGGCCGTGCGCCCTGCCCAGGCCGGCGATCAACTTCACGGTCGGCTGCTCGGGCCGGCGGGGCTTCGTATGGCGGGGGCGGCGCGTCTCGCCGGGCTCGCGTCGCGGGGAGCGCGCGCGGCGGCGGCGAGTGCTCGGAGCGACGGAACCCTCGGCCGCCGCGGCCGTCGGCTCCACGGGCGCGCCCTCCCCGGGGACCTCTGCCGTGGTCTCGTCCGACGCGGCATCCGGCGCCGGCTCGGCGGGCGCGGGCTCCCCGACGGCCGTCTCGGCGACCGGCGGCGCGGCATCGGCCGGCACCGGCGCCTCGGCCTCGACTGCCTTGCCGTTCGAGGGCGCATCGCCGTTCACGCTCCAGGGGGCGATCGTCGTGTTCGCGTGGCGCTCGATCGCCTCGAGGTCCGGGCGCTGCTTGCTCGTGACGAGGGTGATCGCCCGACCCGAGCGGCCGACCCGGCCAGTGCGCCCGATGCGGTGCACGTAGACGTCGGGCGAGTTCGGCATGTCGTAGTTGATGATGTGGGTGACGCCCGAGATGTCGAGCCCGCGGGCGGCGATGTCGGTCGCCACGAGCAGGCGCTCGCGACCGTCCTTGAACGAGATCATCACGCCGTCGCGCGAGCCCTGCGACATGTCGCCGTGCAGGGCCTTGACGCGCACGCCCTGGTCGCCGAGCGAACGCGCCAGGCGGTCGACGCCGATCTTCGTGCGCGCGAAGATGATCGCCTGATCCGGCCGCTCTGCCTTGAGCACGCGCGCGAGCGCCTCGGCCTTGCCGCGATCGGGCACGTCGACGTAGAACTGCTCCACGGTGTCGATCGTAAGCGTTGCCGCCTTGACCTTGATCGTGACCGGGTCGAACATGCGGCTCTCGGCCAGGCGCTTGATCTCCGTCGGCATCGTCGCCGAGAAGAGCGCAGTCTGGCGGCCAGAGGGACAGCGCGCGAGGATCGTCTCCACGTCCTCGAGGAATCCGAGGTCGAGCATCTCGTCGGCCTCGTCGAGCACGACGAAGCGCACGCCCGAGAGCACGAGGTCGTGGCGGTTCATCAGGTCCATCACGCGCCCGACGGTTCCGACGACGACCTGACCGCCCTCGTTGAGCTGGGCGACCTGGCTGCGAATCGGCGCGCCGCCGAAGACCGCGACGACCTCGACGCCACGCTCGGCGCCGTAGGCGCGGATCGCCTGGGTGACCTGGATGCAGAGCTCGCGCGTCGGCGTCAGCACGAGCGCCTGCACCTCGCGGTCAGACGGGTCGACGTACTCGAGCATCGGCAGCCCGAACGCCGCCGTCTTGCCGGTGCCGGTCTGCGCCTGTCCGATCACGTCGCGCCCTTGGAGCAGCTCGGGCACCGCCTGCTCCTGGATCGGCGTCGGCTGGTCGTAGCCGAGCCGCTTGAGGGCGGCGAGCAGGGGCTGGGAGAGACCGAGGTCTGCGAAAGAGGTCATATGCCGCTCACACTACTCGCGCCGGGGAGCCGACCCGAAACGGCTACGCTGCCCGCCTCGTGAGCCTGCTCGTAGTCGGATCGATCGCCTTTGACGCCGTCAGGAGCCCGTTCGGGGAGCGCGACCGCATGCTCGGCGGCTCGGCCGTGCACTTCTCGCTGGCGGCGTCCTTCTTCTGCGACGTGCGCGTGGCCGGGCCGGTCGGCGATGACTTCGGCGACGACGAGTACGCGGTGCTCGCCGATCGCGGCGTCAACACCGACGACATCGAGCGGGTGCCCGGCGGCGAGACCTTCTTCTGGCGCGGCCACTACGAGCACGACCTCAACTCCGCCCACACCGACGACACCCAGTTGGGCGTCTTCGGCGACTTCGAGCCGAAGCTGTCGCAGCCCTCTCGCGACGCCGAGACGCTCTTCCTCGCCAACATCCAGCCGGACCTCCAGCGCCAGGTGCGCGAGCAGTGCACCGGCGCTCGCCTCGTCGGGCTCGACTCGATGAACCTTTGGATCGACACGGCGCGCGAGTCGCTCGTGCGCACGATCGGCGGGGTCGACCTCGTGTTCCTGAACGACGCCGAGGTCCGCATGCTGACCGAGCAGCCGAACCTCCTGCAAGCCGCGCGGGCGGTGATGGACATGGGCCCGCGCGCCGTCGTCGCCAAGCAAGGGGAGTACGGCGCGGCCCTCTTCACCCGCGACGCGTTCTTCGCCCTGCCCGCCTATCCGCTCGAGACGATCAACGACCCGACCGGCGCCGGCGACTCGTTCGCGGGTGGCTTCCTCGGGTACCTCGCCTCCGAGGGCGAGGGCGCGGCCGACGACGAGGGCGTGCTCAGGCGCGCCATGACCTACGGCTCGACGATGGCCTCCTTCAACGTCGAGGACTTCGGCACCGAGCGCGTGCGCCGCCTGCGGCGCGAGGAGATCGACGAGCGCTTCGCGCAGTTCAAGCACATCACCTCGCTCGAGGTCGTTCCGACGGCCTGATTCGGGTCGCCCGGTCGGGTACGATCCCGCGCCATGGGCTGGGCGTTCTTCTTCCTGTTCGTCGTCCTCAAGGTGCCGGTCGTGGCCGCCTTCTGGCTGATCTGGTGGGCGATCCGCTCGGAGCCCACGGTCACGGACGACGTGGCCGGGGACGACGGTGGCGGCGGTCGCTGCCCGCGGCTCAGGCGCGGACGGCGGCCCGGGCCGCGCTCGCCGAGGCGCGGGCCCCATGCCGCGTCCGCGCCCGAACCGCCGCGGCGCGTGCGCAGTGCGCGTGGCCGCTCGCTCGCACGGCGGTGATCGACGACGGCCACGCGGTCCACTACGCGGCTGTCGAGCGAGGCACGCCCGTGTTCTCCTCCGACGAGATCGAGGTCGGCCGGGTCGAGCAGGTGCTCGACAACTACCGCGAGCACATCTTCGACGGGCTCGTGATCTCGGACCGCGACGACGAGCTTCGCTTCGTCGACGCGCCGGAGGTCAGGCGGACGGCCGAGCGCGGTATCACGCTCGCCATAACGGCCGCCGAGGTGATGGAGCTGCCGGCCCCCAAGTCGGGCGCCGGATCTTTCGTGGCGAATGTCCGCGCCGGCCGCCTCGCGACGCTCTTCGGGGGCGGCTGGAAGCGCAGCTGACGGTCGCTCGCGGTGGCGCACCGCGGATAGACTGCTCAGTACAAAACCTGGGAGGAGCGGCATGGCTGACGAGCAGACGCAGGAGGCCCAGCGGTCAGACGGTGAGGTAGCACGCGATGGCGGCGCGCCCGCCGACTCGCTCTCGGTGACCGACAACCGCACCGGGCAGAGCTATGAGGTCGAGGTCGTCGACGGCACGGTCAAGGCGATGGACTTCCGCCAGATCAAGGTCTCAGAGGACGACTTCGGCTTGATGACCTACGACCCGGCCTTCACCAACACCGCCGCCTGCCGCAGCGAGATCACCTTCGTCGACGGCGACAACGGTGTGCTCGAGTACCGCGGCTACCCGATCGACCAGCTCTGCGAGCACTCGACCTACCTCGAGGTGGCCTACCTGCTGATTCACGGCGAGCTGCCCGCGCCGGAGCAGCAGGAGGCGTGGGTCTACGACATCACCCACCACACCTTCGTGCACGAGAACGTCAAGAAGTTCGTCGAGGGCTTCCGCTACGACGCCCACCCGATGGGGATGCTGCTTGCGACGGTCGGCGCGCTGTCCACGTTCTACCCGACGGCGAAAGACATCGACGACGACCGTGAGCGCTACATCTCGGCCGTGCGCATGATCGCCAAGATGCCGACGCTCGCCGCCTTCGCCTACCGCCAGCTGCTCGGCTTGCCCTACGTCTACCCGGACAACGACCTCGACTACTCGGGGAACTTCCTTTCGATGCTGTTCCGCATGAGCGAGCCGCAGTACGAGCCGGACCCGCGGCTCACGCGCGCCCTCGACAACCTCTTCATCCTGCACGCAGACCACGAGCAGAACTGCTCCACGAGCGCGGTTCGCAGCGTCGGCTCCTCGCGGGTCGATCCCTACTCGGCCGTCGCCGCCGGCGTAGCCGCGCTCTACGGGCCGCTCCACGGCGGCGCCAACGAGGCGGCGCTCGCGATGCTCGACCGGATCGGCACGGTCGAGAACATCCCCGACTTCCTCGAGGGGGTGAAGGCCGGCGACGAGCGGCTGATGGGCTTCGGCCATCGCATCTACAAGAACTACGACCCGCGGGCCCAAATCATCAAGAAGAACGTCGACGAGGTGATGGAGGTCACCGGCAAGAACCCCAAGCTCCAGATCGCCACCGAGCTCGAGAAGCGCGCACTCGACGACAGCTACTTCACCGATCGCAAGCTCTACCCGAACGTCGACTTCTACTCCGGGTTGATCTACGAGGCGCTCAACCTCCCGCGCGACATGTTCACGGTGATGTTCGCGATCCCGCGGACCTCGGGCTGGATCGCCCAGTGGCTCGAGATGCAAGACGACCCGGACACGAAGATCGCCCGCCCGCGCCAGATCTACACGGGCCGGCGCGAGCTCGACTACCTGCCGATCGACGAGCGCGGCAGCGGCAAGCCTCGTCACCCGCCGTCGACCCCGCTGAAGCCGGAAGCGACGGCGCCGGGTCAGTAGCGCTCCGGGGCTCGGGTCGAGCCTCGCCGGATAGGCTGTAGAAGATGAGGGAGCCCCTTTACGATGGACACGGCCGGCGCATCTCCGACCTGCGCGTGTCCGTCACCGACCGCTGCAACTTCCGCTGCCAGTACTGCATGCCCGCCGAGGGCCTGCCCTGGCTCCAGCGTGACGAGGTGCTCTCGTTCGAGGAGATCGAGCGGCTGGTGCGATTGCTGGCGGAGATGGGCATCACCGACCTCCGGCTCACCGGCGGAGAGCCGCTCGTGCGGCGCGAGTTCCCGAAGCTCGCGGGGATGCTCGCGCGTATCGAGGGCCTCGAGGACATCTCGCTGACGACCAACGGCTACCTGCTCGAGCGCGACGCCGCGGCGCTTGTGGAAGCCGGCATCCAGCGCGTGAACGTCTCGATCGACTCGCTTCAGCGCGACCGCTTCTTCCAGATGACCCGGCGTGACTCGCTGCCCCAGGTGCTGCGCGGGCTCGAGGCGCTCGGTCGCCACCCCGAGGTCCACCCGATCAAGGTCAATGCCGTCGCGATGCGCGGCTTCACCGAGCAGGAGGCGCTTCCCTTCGCCGAGTTCGCGCGCTCGACCGCCTACCAGGTGCGCTTCATCGAGTTCATGCCGCTCGACGGCGATCACAACTGGTCGCCGGACGCGGTGCTCACGGGCGACGAGCTGCGCCGCATCATCCACGCCGTGCATCCGCTCGAGGAGCGCCCGCGCGAGCCTTCCGCCACCGCGCGCGTCTTCCGCTTCCTCGACGGAGGCGGTGAGATCGGCTTCATCAATCCCGTCTCCGAGCCGTTCTGCGACGATTGCAATCGCATCCGCCTGACCGCCGAAGGCAAGCTGCGCACCTGCCTCTTCTCGGTCGGCGAGACCGACCTGCGCGAGCCGCTGCGCTCCGGCGCGAGCGACTCCGAGATCGAGCTGATCGTGCGCGACGCGGTGTGGCGCAAGGAGCTCAAGCACCGTGTCAACGAGCCGGGCTTTCGCCAGCCGGCGCGCACGATGAGCGCGATCGGCGGCTGAGCGCGCCCTGCTCGGCGCGTGGCCGGCTACTCGCTGACGATCCGGGAGCGCGCGAAGGTGGAGCGCGATCGCTTCGAGGATCTCGGGACGGCGCTGTCGGAGCTCGAGCTCCGTGGCCGCTCGCTTCAGGAGGGTGCCCGTACCCGCCCGA
>Ga0136630_1001158_pt1 | contig 10633 bp, 7 predicted proteins | sample AntDrymUQ5682106_2_FD_105496 | JGI IMG/M metagenome (GOLD analysis project Ga0136630, IMG submission 105496) | Polar desert sand microbial communities from Dry Valleys, Antarctica - metaG UQ568 (21.06) | ecosystem: Environmental > Terrestrial > Soil > Desert | place: Antarctica: Dry Valley...
CGCAGGCCCAGCGGCAGCGTGTCGGAGACGCGCAGGATCCCGTAGGCACCCAGCTTGAGCAGGACACCGGACAGCATGATGCTCACAGGAGTCGGCGCCTGGACGTGCGCCAGTGGGAGCCATCCGTGGAGCGGGAACACCGGGATCTTGACGGCGAAGCCGACGAAGAACGCGAGGAACGGCGCGACCTGGAAGCTGCGCGTCCACCCCGCGCTGGCCGCCTCGAGTGCCGCCATGTCGAAGGTGTGGGGATCGGCGGCGAGGTAGACCGCGAAGATGCCGATCAGCATCAGGACGGAGCCGCCCAGGGTGTACATGAAGAACGTCAAGGTCGCCCGCTCCCTGGTTGGGCCGCCCCACATCCCGATCAAGAAGAACATCGGGACGAGCGCGATCTCCCAGAACACGTAGAACAGGAACCAGTCGCGTGCGACGAACACACCTAGGATCGAGAACTCCAGCAGCAGCATCCAGGCGAAATAGGCCTTCACGCTCTCGCGAACCTTCAGCGAGGCGAGCAGCGCGACGACCGTGAGCAACGTGGTGAGCAGCACCAGCGGGTAGCTGAGCCCGTCCACGCCGAGGCTGTAGGTCATGCCGAGCTCCGGGATCCAGGTCGCGAGCTCGGTGAACTGCGGTTCAGACGAGGCCCGGTCGAAGATCGGGAGCAAGCCCCAAGACAGCAGGAACGTCACGCCGGCGGCCGCCAATGCGACGCCCTTGGCGAGCGCGGTCTGCCCCCGGGGGACCAGCAGAACGACGACCAATCCGCCGATGGGGAGCCACGTGATGACGGTGAGGATGCGCATGCCGCTGGACCCGATCCCTGCTCGTGGCGGCTACGACCAGTCCATCACCCTGGGCCCGGTCCTGGTGGCGAACTCGTGATGGGAGCCGGCGATCAGCTCCGTGTCGCCCACGCGCTCGACGGTGCCGCCGTCGGCGGCGTAGCTCAGCTCGAAGTCGCGGAGCCGCTCCATGACCGTGGGGTCGATGTAGTGGACGCCGGCGAAGTCCAGGGTCACCCGCCTGCCGAGCGGCAGATCGTCGAGCCTGGAGCGCAAGGGGATGAAGTTGTGGAACCCCAGCGCCTTGCGGAGCCGGATGGTGATGTGCTCGCCCTCCTCGGTGACGGCGATGTCCGGCTTGAACAGGTTGCCCACGGAGGTCCCCTTCACGACGGCCCAGACCAGCCCCAGCACGATGCCGGTGGCCACGCCGATGAGCAGGTCGGTGAACAGCACCGTGAGCGCGGTGACGAGCATGAGCACGAAGTCCACCTTGCCGACGTGCCATGCGTGCAGGAAATCCTTGGGGTGGGCGAGCTTGAAGCCGACGACGAGCAGGATGCCCGCGAGCGCGGCCAGCGGGATGAGCTCGAGGACGTTGGGCACTGCGAGGACGAAGACCAGCAGGAAGAGCCCGTGGAAGAAGTTGGACCAGCGCGTGCGGGCGCCGTTGAGGATGTTGGCCTTGCTGCGGACGACCTCGGCGATCATCGGCAGGCCACCGATGGCGCTGGACACCATGTTGCCGACGCCCTTGCCCAGCAGCTCCTTGTTCATGTTCGAGCGGCGCTGCCAGGGGTCGAGCTTGTCGACCGCCTCGGCGGTCAGCAGGGACTCGAGGCTGGCCACGAACACGTACAGCACGATCCACTTGATCGCCGCGCCGGACAGGATCCCGGAGAAGTCCGGCAGCTGGAAGCCGGCGAGCAGGCCCTCGCCGAGATCGAGCAGGGAACTGCGCGCCGCGTCTCCCTCTCCGACCATGATGTCGCTGGCCCCGCTGACCGCGGCGATGAGCGTGCCGACGATGACCGCCACCAGCGGGGCGGGAACGACCTTCCCCAGCTTCCCGGTCATGGGCCAAAGAACCATCACGAGCACGGCGGCGAGCCCGATGACGGCGATCTGGGGAACCAGGTTCGCAAAGCTCGGCGGAATCTCGGTCAGGATGTGGAGCCCGTGGGCGCCGGGGTTCAGCCGGCCGAGAGCGACGTGGATCTGACCGGCCATGATGATGAGCCCGATGCCGGCGAGCATGCCGTGGATGACCGCCAGCGGGAAGAACCCGGTGAGCTTGCCGGCCTTGGCGAAGCACAGCAGCACCTGGATCGCCCCGGCAACGACGCCGACCGCGAGCGCTGCCTCGAAGCCGAGCTCGGTGACAGCACCGAGGACGATGACGATCATCCCGGCGGCGGGGCCGTTGATCGTGACGTAGGAGCCCGACAGCAGGTTGGCGACCGTGCCGGCGACGATTCCCGAGATGATGCCCGCGATCGCGGGGGCCCCCGACGCCAATGCGATTCCCAGGCACAGTGGCAGTGCGATGAGGAAGATGATGAAGCCCGAGACGGCGTCGTTCTTGCCGTTCTCGACCAGTCCGGGCAGCCAGTCCTTGGGTGCCACAGGGCGACCCTGCGCTGTCGGCTCGTCCGACGCTTGGTGGTCAGTGGTCATCGTCTCGCCCTCCTCGGGAGCGCTCACGCCGACGTTCACCAGTCCCAGTGGCGCCACTTCGACCGCGCGGCTGCGAGCAACCCTGCATGAGTTTTCGGTGAAAGGCAACCATTCTTTCATGGTCTCTTCATGAGATCATTGCCCTCCCCGCTCAGGAGGTGGCAGACTGCGTCGAGGGGGCAGACTGCGTCGCGTCCGTGGACGTTCCAAGGGACGCACAGGAGGCGCGGGATGCGGGTGCTCGTCGTGGAGGACGAGGACAAGATGCTGGCCGCGTTGAAGCGCGGCTTGCGCGCCGCAGGCCATGCCGTCGATGGGGTCACGGCGGGCGAGGAGGGGTTGGCCAGGGCGGTCACGGGTGAGTACGACGCTCTCGTGCTCGACATCGTCCTGCCGGGCATGGACGGCTTCGAGGTGTGTCGCGCCCTGCGTCGCGCCGAGGTCTGGACCCCGGTGTTGCTGCTGACCGCACTTGGTGACGTCGAGGATCGCATCACCGGCCTGGATGCCGGCGCCGACGACTACCTCACCAAGCCGTTCGCGTTCGAGGAGCTGCTGTCGCGGTTGCGCGCGCTGATCCGCCGCGGCCGACCCCCACGGCCGACCGCCCTCGTCTGCGGCCCCCTGCGGTTGGATCCCGCCACCCGCGTCGTGACCTGGCAGGAAACGCCCATCGACCTCTCCAGCCGTGAGTTCGCCCTGCTCGAGTTCCTCATGCACCACGCCGGCGATGTCGTCCAGCGCTCGACGATCCGGCGCCATGTGTGGGGTGCGCAGGCCGAGGAGCTGTCCTCCAACATCATCGACGCCTACGTGAAGAACCTGCGCGACAAGATCGACCGGCGCTTCGGCGCGGACGTGATCGAGACCGTCAGGGGCGTGGGCTACCGGCTGCGCCACCAGCGGGCCGAGTAGGGGGGCGATGACGGCCTGGGTGCGCGCCCTGCCGACCAGTGTGCGGTTCGCCGTCATGACGAGTTCGGCGTTCCTCGTACTGATGGTCCTGGTGGGTGCGGTCGTCTACCGGGAGTTCCGAGCCAGCCTGCGCGAGACGATCGATCAGCGGCTCGTCGAAGTCGCCGCTGTGTCCACCGAGGCGATCGAGGATGCGGCCAGCGGCACCGGCCCCGACCAGGACCTGCTCGCCGGCATCGAGCCTGGCCTCGAGGGCCGCATAACACCGAGCGATCTGGATGCGCAGATCCTCGCGTCGGACGGCAAGGTCCTGTGGGCGACGCAGGGTCTGGATGGAGTCGAGGGGCTGGTAACGGGCCGACGGCTGGTGCGCGTCGCTGCACGGGTGCCCGTGTTCGGCGACGCGGTCGTCGGGGGTGAGCCAGTGCGGTTTGTCGGCACCATGGTGAACGACGGATCCGGCCATATCCTCGTGCTGAGCACGCCGATCCCCAACCTGGCCGATGCCGAGCGAAGGCTCCTGGCCGTCTTCGGGCCGGTCGCCCTCGCCGCCAGCGCCTTCGCCGGGATGGCGGGCGCGGCCATCAGCCGTCGCGGACTCGGGCCGCTCGCGCGCATGGCTGCCGAGGCGGACGCCATCAGCGCGTACGACCTGTCCCAGCGCCTCCCCGTGTCGGCCCGACGCGACGAGATCTCCCAGCTGGGGTCGACGCTGAACCGCATGCTCGAGCGCCTCGAGGCTGCTGTGCAGCGTGAGCGCGACTTCACCGCCGAGGTCAGCCACGAGCTGCGCACCCCGCTGGCGATCCTGCGCACCGAGGTCGAGCTGGCACGGGCCTCGACCGCCGAGCAGGACGTGCGGGAGGGCCTGGACAGCGCGCTGGAGGAGGTCGACCGCCTGGCCGCCGTGGTCGAGGACCTCCTGCTCCTGGCCCGCGCGGACGCCGAGGCGGTGTTCGGTCGTGGGCAGGTCGTGGATCTCGGCGCCCTGGCGTCCACCGCGGTCCAGCGGTTCGACGCTGTCGCCAGGGCACGTGACGTGACACTCGATGCCAGTGGCACGGCCACGATCAACGGTGACGCCCCCGCCATCGAGCGGATGCTGGCCAACCTCGTCGACAACGCCGTGCGGCACACGCCCCCCGGGGGCACGGTGACCATCCTCGCCGAACCCCTCGCCCGAGGCGCCAAGCTGGTCGTGCGCGACAGTGGGGCCGGCGCCGAGGCACATGCGATGCCCACCCTGTTCGACCGCTACACCCCCGCCGCCTCGCGGCCTGGCTCCGCCGGTCTGGGGCTGTCGATCGTCGCCGCGGTCGCCGCCACGCATGGAGGGGGCGTGCGGGCCCGCAACCTGCCCGACAGCGGCCTCGAAATCACCGTCGAGCTCCCCCGGAGCCGGCACGGCACGGCACGCCATAGGCCATAGGCCATAGGCCATAGGCCTGCATCCGCCACACGCAGGTGAGTCACCACATCGACCGCTTCGAGACGCTCGGAGTCGTCGACCTCACCTGGGCCATTGACTGGAGCGGGTGAGGGGAATCGAACCCCCGTTGCGAGCTTGGGAAGCTCGTGTTCTACCATTGAACTACACCCGCGGTGGGGCGCCATCCTAGGGCGCATGCCAGCGGCGGCGCAACGGAGGCCGCGTTCGATGATCCTGTCCGACCGCGACATCCGCGCTGAGCTGGACGCGGGGCGCGTCGTGATCGAGCCGCTGGGCGACAACGCGATCCAGCCGTCGAGCGTGGACCTTCGGGCCGATGGGAGCTTCCGGGTCTTCGCCAACCACCGGTACCCGTACATCGACGTCCGGGCCGAGCAGCCGGAGCTCACCGAGCTCGTCAAGGTCGACGAAGACGAGCCGTTCATCCTGCACCCCGGCGAGTTCGTCCTGGGGAGCACCTACGAGCGCGTCGTCCTCCCCGACGACCTGGTCAGCCGTCTCGAGGGGAAGTCCAGTTTGGGGCGTTTGGGCCTATTGGTGCATGCAACCGCGGGCTTCGTCGATGCGGGCTTTTCGGGCAATCTCACCCTTGAGCTGTCGAACGTTGCCAACCTGCCGATCGCGCTCTACCCGCAGATGAAGATCGGCCAGCTCGCCTTCTTCCGCCTGTCGAGCCCCGCAGAACGGCCGTACGGAACCCAGGAGCTGGGGAGCAAGTACATGGGGCAGCAGGGTCCCACCGCGAGCCGGTTCTTCGAGAACTTCCGCCGCGAGCGCTGATCGCCAAGAGCATCGGGCGGAACGAACGACCATCCCGAGTCGTCTCCACCCCCGGAAGCGGCGGCGAGGTGGCGACGACGGCGACGAGGTGGCGAGGACGGTGGCGCGATGAGCGGAGCGGGCTGGGAGGGCGGGCCGGCGCCCGCCTCGCCGCGCCCCCGGCGGCACGTGGCCCTGCTGGTGGTCGCGGCCGTCGCGCTCACCGGGTTGCTCGCGCGGCCCGGCGGGTCGCAGGGCACGGGCACGCTCGACATCGACTCTGCGCCGTCGCCGAGCGACTCCCCGCAGCCTGAGCCGTCGTCCATCGCCTCCCCCACGCCGTCCCCGACGCCCCGACCCACCCGCAGCCGCCGGCCGCCCCGACCGACCCCCTCTCCGACCCCCACCCCCGAGCCGGCCTCCGGCCGATGGGACCCGCTCCCCGACGCCCCGATCGACGCGCGCGGCGAGCACACCGCCGTGTGGTCCGGCACGGAGCTGCTTGTCTGGGGCGGCGTGAGCGACTCCCTCATCGGAGCGGCTCGGGTCTTCCGGTCCGACGGCGCCGCCCTCGACCCGGGGCGCGACGCCTGGCGCGTCCTGGCGCCGGGCCCGCTGGAGGCGCGCTCGGGTCACGCCGCGGTCTGGACCGGCACCGAGATGGTCGTCTGGGGCGGCTACGGGCGGCACGCCATGCTCGGCGACGGCGCCGCCCACGACCCCGCCACCGGCGAGTGGCGGGTGCTCGCGCCGGCACCCCTTTCTCCCCGTTCCAACCCCGCCGCGGTGTGGACCGGTGCGGAGATGGTCGTGATCGGCGGCCACGACAACGCCGGCCCTCTGACCGACGCGGCGGCGTACGACCCCGCAGCCGACGCGTGGCGGCCCCTGCCGCCCCTGCCCGAGTCCGGCGGTGACCCCTGGGCCTGGGCGCAGAGCGCGATCTGGATCGGTACCGGGGTGGTCGTCTGGTCTCCGGAGGCAGGCCCCCGACCGGGGCGTCCCGCCGTGCTCGACTGGGCGACCCGGCGGTGGACGCCGCTGCCCGATCCGCCGGGCGATCTCCCGGCCGACAGCTTCTACGGCGCGATGGTGTGGACCGGCGAGACGCTGCTCACCCTGCACGCGAACTACCAGGGCAACCGGAAGGTCCTGCTGGCGTGGACACCCGGATCCCAGGCATGGGACGAGCTCGACGGCCTGCCGCCCACGGTCGAACCGTGGGGGATGACCGGGGTCTGGACCGGAGACCGGCTGCTCCTCGTCGGGAACGAGCCCTCCAGCGCCGGCGCCGTGTACCGGCCCGCCCGTCGGGAGTGGACCCGCCTGCCGCCACCGCCAACGGGCGGACGCTGGAGCGCCACGATGACCTGGACGGGGGACGAGCTCGTCGTCTGGGGCGGCATGGGCAACGGTGCCGTGCCGATCGCAGGCATCGCATGGCGGTTCGACGACGTCCTCGGGGTGGACCGGCCGTGAGCGGTCCCGGCTGGGACACAGGGCCGTCAGCCGGCGAGCCGCGCTCGAGGATCCGAATCGCGGTGATGCTCGTCGCCGCCGTCGCCGTCACCGGGCTGCTCGCCCGCCCCACCGGCTCGCAGCCGACCGGCACCATCGACATCGACAGCGCGTCGCCGAGCGATTCCCCCACGCCGACGCCCTCGAGCACGCCGACGACGACGCCGACCCCGACCCCGCGGCCCACGCGCACCCAACCGCCCCGACCTACGCCCACGCCCACGCCCACGCCGGAGTTGGCCGCCGGCGACTGGGAGCCGCTCCCCGAGGCGCCGATCGAGACCCGCCGTGAGCACGCCGCGGTCTGGACCGGGCAGGAGCTTCTCGTCTGGGGCGGTGTGACGGAGTCCTTCGCCGGCTCGGGGCAGGGCTTCCGCGCCGACGGCGCGGCCCTGCAGCCGGCCACCGGCAGCTGGCGCACGCTCCCGGAGGCGCCGCTCGTGCCTCGCACCGCCTTTGCGACGGCCTGGACCGGCGCCGAGATGGTCGTCTGGGGCGGGTACGGACGTCACGCGCAACTCGGCGACGGCGCGGCCTACGACCCGGCGACCGACGGCTGGCGCGCGATCGCGCCGTCGCCGCTGAGCCCCCGTTCGGGCGCCGCGGCGGCTTGGAGCGGCACCGAGATGCTCGTGGTGGGCGGCCACGACAACGCCGGCTCGCTGTCCGACGGGGCCGCCTACGACCCGGTCACCGACGCCTGGCGGCCGCTGCCGCCGCTGCCCGCCGGCCTGGGGCCGGGATGGGCGTTCAGCGGCCTGTGGACGGCGGCGGGGGCGGTCGTCTGGGCGCCGGAGGGCGGAGGACCGACCACCGCCCGCGCCGCGCTGCTGGACCGCGCGTCCGAGCAGTGGATCTTGCTGCCCGACCCACCCTCCGGCGGCGGGCAGGGGAGTTTCTACTCATCCATGGCGTGGACCGGCGAGGAGCTGCTCGCCGTCCGCGGCACGTACGACGCCGGCCGCCCGAAGCTGGTGCGGTGGACGCCGGGCGCGGCCGAGTGGGAGCAGCTCGACGACCCGCCGCCGTCACTCGAGTCATGGGCCACGACCGGCGTCTGGACCGGCGACCGCCTCATCCTCGTCGGGGGAGAGGGCACCACGACCGGAGCGATCTATGACCTCGCGCGAGGGACCTGGTTGCGGCTGCCGTCGACGGTGACCGTCGGCGGCGGCTGGGGATCAAGCCGGACCTGGACCGGCGAGGCGCTGCTCGTGTGGGGGGGGCAGGGTGGCGACGCCGGGGCCAACGCCGGCTCCGCCTGGCGGTTCGGCGACCCGCCGTCCTCCACCTGAGGCTTCCGCCGGCCGTGGCAGGCTGGGCGGCCGCTCCGCCGCGCCGACAGGACGACCGCGCATGCCCGCCCGCTCCGAGACGCCACCCCCCGCCGCCGCCCGGCGGCGGGCGATGCAGGGCGCGCTCGTCGGGGTCGCGCTGGTCTGGGGGTCGACGTTCGTGCTCGTCAAGGAGAGCACGGCGCGCGTGCCCGTCTACTCGTTCAACACCCTGCGGTTCTCACTGGCCGCGGCGGTCGTCACCGCGTTCTGCGTCCCGGGCCTGCGCCGGCTGGGCCGCGACGGGCTCGCACGCGGCGCGGTCCTTGGGCTGTTCCTCTTCGGCGGCTACGCCTTCCAGACCGTCGGCCTGCAGTACACCGAGGCGAGCAAGGCGGCGTTCATCACCGGCACCTTCGTCGTGCTCGTGCCGCTGCTCAGCGCGGTCCTGCTGCGCCGGCCGCCAGCACCGGCGGCCCTGGCCGGGGCCCTGCTCGCGCTGGCCGGGCTGGCGCTGCTCAGCCTCGTCGGGTCGTTCGTCCCCGCCTACGGCGACGTGCTCGTCCTCGGCTGCGCGGTCAGCTTCGCGGCCCACATCGTCGGTCTCGGCGCGTGGGCGCCGCGCTACGACCCGCTGCCGCTGACGGCCGTGCAGCTCGCCGTCGCCGGGGTGCTGCACGGGGCCGTCGCCCTCGTCGGCGACGTCGGCAGCGGCGCGTTCGACGTCGACGGCCAGGTGGTCTTCGTCATCCTGTTCACCGCGCTGCTCGCGAGCGCCGCAGGCTTCTGGATCCAGACGGCCGCGCAGCGGGTCCTCCCCCCGACCCGGACCGCGATCACGCTGACGATGGAGCCCGTCTTCGCCGGGGTGTTCGGCTACCTGCTGCTCGGCGAGCGCCTTGGCGCCCGGGGCTGGGCCGGGTGCGGGCTGATCCTCGCCGGCATGCTCCTCGCCGAACTGCGCGCGGCCGCCGACGCCGGGTCCGACCCGGTCCTGCCGGCGGATCCCACGCCCGCCGCGGCGGCGGCTACTGCGGGCCCGTCGGCTGGTCGGGCAGCGCCGTGGAGCCCGCCGCCACGCCCTCCGGCGCCGCCGACGGGTGCCCGGCGTCGCCGTTGACCGAGGCGACCGGCAGCAGCGACTCGGCCAGGATCTGCGACACGTCGACCACGCGGACGCGGCCCTCGGCGACCGCACCCTGGGAGACCTTGTCGTTCTTGGCGTCGTCGAGCATGACCAGGCAGAACGGGCAGGCCGTCGACACGTAGTCGGGCTCGAGCTCGAGCGCCTCCTCGATGCGCTCGTGGTTGACCCGCTTGCCGACGGTCTCCTCCATGTAGAACCGCGCGCCGCCGGCGCCGCAGCAGAAGCCGTGGTTGCGGCACCGCGGCATCTCGATCTTCTTCAGGCCGGCGACCGCGTCGACGACCGCCCGCGGCGGGTCGTAGACGTCGTTGTGCCGGCCGAGGTAGCAGGGGTCGTGGTAGGTGACGGTCTTCTCGATCGCCGACCGCGGCGCCAGCCGGCCCTCGGCCACCAGGCGGGACAGCAGCTGGGTGTGGTGGATGACCTCGTAGTTCCCGCCGAAGTCGGGGTACTCGTTGCGCAGCGTGTTGAAGCAGTGCGGGCACCACGTGACGACCGTCTTCGCGCCGACGCCGTTCAGCGTCTCGACGTTGGCCTGGGCCATCATCTGGAACAGGTACTCCATCCCGAGCCGCCGGGCCGGGTCGCCGGTGCACGACTCTCTCGGACCGAGGACGGCGTAGCGCACGCCGGCGGCCTGGAACAGCTCGGCGATCGTGCGGGTGACCTTCTTCGACCGGTCCTCCAGTGCGCCGGCGCACCCCACCCAGAACAGGTAGTCGACGTCGTCGGGGATGCGGCCGTCGACCACCTGGACCTCCAGGCCGGCGGCCCACTCCATGCGCTTGGACTGGCCGAGCCCCCACGGGTCGCCGGAGTTCTCGATGTTGCGGAGCATCCCGCCCGCTTCGGTCGGGAAGCTCGACTCCATCTGCGCCTTGTAGCGGCGCAGGTCGAGGATGTGGTCGACGTGCTCGATGTCGACCGGGCACTCCTCGACGCAGGCCCCGCAGGTGGTGCACGACCAGAGCACGTCGAAGTCGATGACGGCGTTGTCCTGGCCGGGCTCGTCGCCGACGAGCGCCATGTTGAGGACGTCGATGTCGCTGTGCTTCTCGGCGAGCGCCGGGTCCAGCATGTACGGCGCCTTGTCCCACAGGTGGTC
>Ga0136630_1001160_pt1 | contig 10616 bp, 6 predicted proteins | sample AntDrymUQ5682106_2_FD_105496 | JGI IMG/M metagenome (GOLD analysis project Ga0136630, IMG submission 105496) | Polar desert sand microbial communities from Dry Valleys, Antarctica - metaG UQ568 (21.06) | ecosystem: Environmental > Terrestrial > Soil > Desert | place: Antarctica: Dry Valley...
CTCGCTGCTGTCGATCGTGCAGATGCCTGCCGGTGTGCCCGTCGCGACGTTCGCCATCGGGAGCGCAGGCGCGACGAACGCCGCGCTGTTCGCGATCGCGCTGCTCGCTGCCGACGACGAGGCGCTGCGCGACGCGCTCGACGCCGATCGCCGCCGGCGCCATGATGCCGCAGCCGCCGCAACGCTGCCACCCGAGTGACGACGTCGACGTGATCGTGCCGCAGGGCGAGGCGATCGTGCCTCCGGCGACGATCGGGATGCTCGGCGGTGGCCAGCTCGGCCGCTACACGCTGATTGCGGCCCGCCAGATGGGCTACGGGACTGCCGTGCTCGACCCCGATCCGCATGCACCGGCCGGGGCGATCGCCGACGTCCACCTCGTCGCCCCCTACGACGACGCCGGCGCGCTCGGCGAGCTGGCAGCAGCGTGTGCCATCGTCACGACGGAGTTCGAGAACCCGCCGGCGTCGTCGCTGCGCCGCCTTGCCGAACGGCTCCACGTGGCGCCGTCGCCTGCGGCCGTCGCCGTGGCGCAGGACCGTCGCGTGGAGAAGGCGTTCCTGCGCGATCATGCGATCCCGGTCGTTCCGTTCGCGATCGTCGAGGGTGCGGACGACGACAACCTCGACGTCGCGAGCGGCGCGATCTCGTTCCCTGCGATCCTGAAGACGACGGGGGGCGGTTACGACGGGAAGGGACAACGGACGGTCGCATCGGCCGCGGAGCTCGGTCCCGCGTGGCGCGACCTCGGCGAAGTGCCGTGCGTGCTGGAGCAGCTGCTCGCGCTCGAACGGGAGCTGAGCGTCATCGTTGTCCGTGGCAGCGACGGCACGATCGTGACGTACGAGCCGACGGAGAACGTGCACGTCGGTGGGGTCCTCGACGTGAGCGTCGCGCCGGCCACCCTGCCCCGCCCCGTCGTGACCTCGGCCGTTGCCGTGGCGACGAGCGTCGCCGACGCGCTCGACTACGTCGGCGTGCTGGGCGTCGAGCTCTTCGTCGTGGACGGCGAGGTCGTGGTCAACGAGCTCGCCCCTCGACCGCACAACAGCGGCCACTGGACGCTCGACGCGGCGTCGACGAGCCAGTTCGCGCAACAGGTGCGCGCCGTGTGTGGCCTCCCGCTCGGTCCGGTCACGATGACCGCGCCGGCCGTGGCGATGGCGAACGTGCTCGGCGACCTCTGGGCAGCCGGCGATCCGGACTGGAGCGCAGCGCTGGCCGACCCCGACGTGCGGCTGCACCTCTACGGCAAGCGCGAGCCGCGTCCCGGCCGCAAGATGGGTCACCTCACTGCGACGGCGGCGACCGCCGAGGACGCACGCCGGCGGGTCCTCGCCGCCCGCGCTGCCGCTGCCCGCTCCGCCCCCGCCGGGTGGCCGCCGGCGTCGAGGGGGCGATCTCCCGATTCGAGCGGATGCTAGGAGACGTTGATGCCGACGAGGCGGCCGACCAGGAACGTGACGGCGCAGGCGGCGAGCACGATCAGCACCTGACGGATCATCGCCGGCGCGAGCGGACGCTCGGAGAGACGCCCGAGCAGCCCTCCGACCACGGCTGCGGCGACGGCGCCGATCACGAGCGACGTCACCTTCGGCGCCGTCCCCGACACATCGAAGAACCAGGGCACCACCGGAGCGAGCGCGCCGACGAGGAAGCAGACAAGGCTGAGCACGGCCGCCCGCCACGGCGACGGCAGATCGTACGGATCGACCCCGAACTCCTCGCGGGCGTGCACTACGAGCGCCCGCTCGGGCTCGCGCATCACCTGTTCGGCGGCCGACTGGGCGCTCGCCCGCGTCATCCCGTGCGCCTCGTACATGTCGACGAGCTCGGACGTCTCCGACGTCGTGTTGTGCAGCAGCTCGCGCCGTTCGACCTCCAGCTCTCGTTCGACGAGGTCGTTCTGCGCCGAGATGCTGACCCACTCGCCTGCTGCCATCGAGACGGCGCCGGCAATGGCTCCGGCGAGGCCGGCGAGTCGCACGACGCTGGAGTCGGCGCCGCTGCCGGCGAAGCCGAGCACCAGGGACACGTTGGAGACGAGCCCGTCGTTGACGCCGAAGACGGCCGCCCTGGCGAGTCCTCCCGACACCGAACGGTGTGCGGCGTGTGGATCTCGCCCAGCCATGAAGGCCAGGTTATGAACACGGCTACCATCGCGGCCAGATGCCCGGCAACGACGCGGGGCGGACCATGGGGTGATCGCACATGCAGGGACATGCCGAGTTGGCCGCCGCCCTGGCCCAGCTCACCGAGATGGCACAGGTGCGGCAGCCCGACGATGCGGTGCTGGCCGAGTTCATCCCTCGCTACTACGAGGAGCTTCCCGAGTCCGACGTCGACGACCGCAAGCTCGAAGACGTCTACGCCGTCGCAGTCGCGCACCTGACGCTCGGTCAGGTCCGCGAGCCCGGTCAGACGATCGCCAAGGTGCTGTCGCCCGATCGTGATCGTCACGGCTGGCAGTCGACGCACTCGGTCCTGCTCGTCGTCGCCGACGACGTGCCGTTCATGGTCGACACCGTGCGGATGGTGATCGAGCGCCACGGGCTCGCGATCTACCTCCTCGTCCACCCGATGCTCGACGTGGTGCGTGACGCCGATCACCGAGTCGTGGCCTGGTCGGGCGACGACGCCGAGATGGAGGCGTGGACGCAGATCGAGCTCGACCGCTGCGACGAGGCCGCCGGACGAGCGCTCGAGACCGAGGTGACAGCGGCGATCGCCGAGGTGCAGGGTGTCGTGGCCGACTTCGCCGAGATGCGCGACCGCCTGCGCTCCCTCGCCGATCTCGACCCGCTCGTGCCGTGGCTCGCCGACGAGCACTTCGTGCTGCTCGGCGCCGCCGACTACGACCGTGGCGGCGAGGGCACCCTCACGTTGCGCGACGGCACGGCGCTCGGGCAGCTGCGGTCGTCGTCGTCGCTCGATCCGCCCGGAATCCCAGGCGACGAGCCCGTCGTGATCGCCCGCACCGACGCCGTCTCGACCGTGCACCGCGCTGAGCGGCCGCTGTGCCTCATGCTGCGACCGCCCGGCAGCGGCGTCGAGCACCGGTTCGTCGGCCTGCTCGGATCGACGGCCTACCGCTCGAGTGTGTACGACATCCCGACCGTGGGCGCCCGCGCCCACGACGTGCTCGAGCTGACGGGAGCGGAGCCCAACTCGTACCTCGGCCGGGCGGTGCGCAACGTCACCGAGACGCTGCCGCGCGACATCGTGTTCGAGCTCGACCGCGACACGCTCGCCGAGATCGTCGTCGACATCGTCGGCTTGCAGGAGCGCCAGCTCGTACGCGTGATCGACGTCCCCGAACCCACCGGTCCGTGGCACACGGTGCTCGTGTACCTGCCCCGATCCAGGTTCACCGGCGACCTGCCCGATCGAGTTGCTGCGCTCGTCGACGAGGCGTACGGCATCACCGGCGAGGGAGCGACGTCCCGCGGACTGGAGACCGTGATCGGCCAGAGCTCGCTGGCACGAATCTCGCTCAGCGTGCGGCCCCCCGACGGCCATCCCGTGCCCGACCTCGACCAGCTCGGGAACGCGATCGACGAGATGTCCACGTCGTGGGGCGACCGGCTGCTGCGCCGCCTCGTCGTCGAACGGGGCGAGGTCGAGGCTCGCCGGCTGCACACCGAGGTTGCGCGCCACCTCCCGCCCGAGTATCGCCAGCTCGTCGACCCGGGCAGCGCCGCCGGCGACCTCGACCGCATCGCCGAGGTGCTCGCCCCTGACGGCCCAGAGCTGCGGTCGGCGTTCGTCCACGAACTCCACGCTCCAGAGGACGAGTGGCGGTTCCGCGTGTATCGCCGTGACGGTGAGATCGCCCTCGCCGACCTCCTGCCGCTGCTGAGCCACCTCGGCCTCAGCGCGCTCGACGAGCACCCCATCGACGTGCGCACCCCCGCCGGCCGCGTCCACATCTACGACATCGGCGTGCGGCTCCCGCCCGGCGTCGAGCTGGGCGAGTCGCAGCGGGACGAGGTCTACAACTCGTTCAGGGCGTTGATGGCCACAGAGGTAGAGGCCGACGCGTTCAACGGCCTGATCCTGCGGGCGAGCATCACCGTGCGCGAGGTCGCCGTCGTGCGGGCTTACGCGAAGTACCTGCGCCAGATCGGATTCGCATTCAGCCAGTCGTACATCGAGTCGACGCTGCTCAGTCAGCCCGTGATCGTGCGCCAGCTCGTCGAGCTGTTCCGCGTGCGGTTCGACCCTGCCCTCACCGACCGTGCCGCCGCAGATGGTGTCCGCCAGCAGCTGCTGACGTCGCTCGACGCCGTACCGAGCCTCGACGAGGACCGCATCTGCCGTGCGTTCCTGATGCTGATCGAGGCAACGGTGCGGACGAACGCATGGCGCGGACGGCCCGAGATCTCGTTCAAGTTCGATCCGACGAAGGTCGCCGACCTCCCGCTGCCCCGGCCGGCGCACGAGATCTGGGTCTGCGGTCCCGCCGTCGAGGGTGTGCACCTGCGCGGTGGAGCGATCGCTCGCGGCGGGCTGCGCTGGAGCGATCGCCGGGAGGACTTCCGCACCGAGGTGCTCGGCCTGATGAAGGCGCAGATGACGAAGAACGCCGTCATCGTGCCGGTCGGGGCGAAGGGTGGCTTCGTCGTGAAGAACCCGCCGGCGGATCGCAACGCGCTGCGCGACGCCGGCATCGACTGCTACCGCAAGTTCATCGGCGGGATGCTCGACATCACCGACAACATCGTCGCCGGCCGGATCGTGCACCCGCCCGACACCGTCCTCCATGACGGTGACGATCCCTACCTCGTCGTCGCCGCCGACAAGGGCACGGCGACGTTCAGCGACATCGCCAACGAGGTGTCCGCCAGCTACGACTTCTGGCTCGGCGACGCGTTCGCGTCAGGTGGCAGCGCCGGCTACGACCACAAGGCGATGGGCATCACGGCGAGAGGCGCGTGGGAGAGCGTTCGCCGCCATGCGTCGATGCTCGGCAAGGACGCCGATCGTGACCCGATCAGCGTGGTCGGCGTCGGCGACATGTCGGGCGACGTGTTCGGCAACGGGATGTTGATCTCGCCGAACATCCGCCTCCTCGCCGCCTTCGATCACCGCCACATCTTCATCGACCCCGACCCCGTCCCGACCGAGGCCCACGCCGAACGGCGCCGGCTGTTCGAGCTCGCGCGCTCGTCGTGGGCGGACTACGACGAGCGTCTGATCTCCGCCGGCGGCGGGGTGTTCGGCCGTGACCTGAAGTCGCTGACGCTGTCCGATGAGTCACGCAAGGCGCTCGGCATCAAGGACGACGCGCCGATGGCGCCGACGGAGGTGATCTCCGCGATCCTGCGAGCGCCCGTCGACCTGCTGTGGAACGGCGGCATCGGGACGTACGTGAAGGCGTCGACCGAATCGCACACCGACGTCGGTGACCGCGCCAACGACGTGCTGCGGATCAACGGCAACGAGATCCGCGCCCACATGGTCGGTGAGGGCGGCAACCTCGGTCTGACGCAGCTCGGCCGCATCGAGTACGACCTCAACGGCGGGCTGATCTACACCGACGCGATCGACAACTCGGCGGGGGTCGACTGCTCGGACCACGAGGTCAACCTCAAGATCCTGCTCGACGGTCTCGTCACCGACGGCGAGCTGACGCTGAAGCAGCGCAACACGTTGCTGGAGGAGATGACGAACGAGGTCGGCGCACTCGTGCTGGACGACAACAAGTCCCAGACGCTGGCGTTGCTGATCGCACGGCAGCAGTCGCTGCCGATGGTCAACGTCCACGCCCGCTACATCACGCAACTCGAATCGGAGGGCTGGCTCGATCGTGGGCTCGAGTTCCTACCGAGCGACAAGCAGATCGCCGAGCGGCAGGCGACCGGCATGGGACTGTGCGCGCCGGAGTTCTCGGTGCTCATGGCGTACACGAAGAACGCCAACGTGGCAGAGACGATCCGCAGCGACCTTCCCGACGATCCTGTGCTGGAGAAGGATCTCCTGCGCTACTTCCCGACACCGCTGCGGGAGCAGTTCGGCGAAGCGATCGCACAGCATCGCTTGCGGAGGGAGATCATCGCCACGCAGGTCGTCAACCAGATGGTGAACCTCTCGGGCATCTCCTACGACCACCGCATGACCGAGGAGACCGGCAGCGGCGTCGCCGAGGTGACGAGAGGCTGGGTCGCGGCGCGCGAGATCATCGGGGTCGACAACCTGTGGGACGAGATCGAGGCGGTGCCCGAGCAGGTGCAGATGCAGACGCGCATCGAGCTGTTCCTCGAGTGCCGGCGGATGAACGAGCGCTCGTCACTGTGGCTGCTGCGCCATCGCCATCCACCGTTCGACATCGGTGCCGCCGTCGAGTACTTCAAGCCCGGCATGACCGAGCTCGCGACGGGGCTCGGGCCGTGCATCAAGGGCAGGATGGGCGAGGTTCTGGCGTCGCGTGAGGCGTCGCGGCTCGCAGCCGGCGTGCCAGAGGGTCTTGCCGAGCGCAGCGTGGTGTGGGGGTTGCTGCACACGGGTTTCGACCTCGTCGAGCTCGCCAACGCCAACGGAATCTCCCCGATCGAGGCGGCGAAGGCGTACTGGGGCGTGTACGCCGAGCTCGACCTGCTCTGGCTGTGGGACGGGATCGGCGCGCTGCCGCGCTCTGACCGCTGGGAGAGCCAGGCTCGTTCGGCGCTGCGCGACGACCTGCTCAGCGCGATCGCGTCGCTCACCGGCATCGTGTTGCGGTCGTCCGACGGGTCGGTCGACACGTGGACGGCCAACAACCATCGCTCGGTCGCCCGCGTGCAGGCGATGTACCGCGAGATCCGCCGCGCCGAGAAGCTCGACGTCACGAACCTCTCCGTCGCCCTGCGCCAGCTCCGCAACCTCGCCCTCACCTCCGTCCGACCCACCTGAGAGCAGCCAGCCCGGAGGGCTGCGCTGGTCGCCACGGTCTGGGCGGGATCGCTTCCACCTGTCGCGAGGGATCCCGCCCAGACTCGTCGCAGCGGCGGCGCCGGTAGCGTGGATCGCCCATGAGCGAGTCCCCGCGCCTGCGCTTCGCGCCCTCGCCGACTGGGTACTTCCACGTCGGTGGAGCGAGGACGGCGCTCTACAACTGGGCGCTCGCCCGTCGCCTCGGTGGCACGTTCGTGCTGAGGATCGAGGACACCGACGAGGCGCGCAACCGTCCGGAGTGGGTGACGGGGATCGTCGACGCCTTGGCGTGGATCGGCATCGACTCCGGCGACCCGGCGTTCGAGGGACCGCACTCGCAGCGTGCCAACGCAGCGTCGCACCTCGCCGTCGCGACGCAACTGTTCGAAGCCGGCAAGGCCTACTACTGCGACCTCACGGGTGACGAGATCCGCGCCCGCGCCGAGGCGAGTGGCAAGCCCGGGTACGACGGCTACTCACGCGACCGTGGGCTCGAGGCGGCGCCCGGGCGGGCGTTGCGATTCCGGGTGCCCGACGGCGAGACGGTGGTGCACGACCTCGTCCGCGGCGAGGTCCGCTTCGACAACGCCGACGTCGAGGACTTCGTGCTCGTGCGTGGCGACGGGTCGCCGATGTTCATGCTCGCCAACGCCGTCGACGACATGACGATGGACATCACCCACGTCGTGCGCGCCGAGGAGCACCTCTCCAACACGCCGAAGCAGCAGATGCTGTGGACCGCGCTCGGTCGGACGCCCCCCGTGTGGGCACACGTTCCGGTGCTCGTCAACGAGAAGCGTCAGAAGCTCTCGAAGCGCCGCGACAAGGTCGCGCTCGAGCAGTACCGAGACGCCGGCTACCTGTCAGAGGCGATGGTGAACTACCTCATGACGCTTGGCTGGGCGCCGTCGGGGGAGAGCGAGATCGTGCCGTGGTCGACGATCGAGGCCGAGTTTCGGCTCGAGGACGTCAACCACGCACCTGCGTTCTTCGACGAGAAGAAGCTCGCGGCGTTCAACGGTGAGTACATCCGGGCGCTCCCGCCAGAGGAGTTCGTGCGGCGCTGCGCCCCGTTCCTGCCAGCCGAGTGGAATCCCCACCGGTTCGCCGAGATCGCCGAGCACGTGCAGTCCCGCGTGGTCACGCTCGCCGATGCGGCCCCGATGGTCGACTTCTTGTTCGTCGACGATCCCGACGTCGACGAGTCGTCGTGGACGAAGACGATGACGACCGACGTCGCTCGCCCGATCCTCGAGCGAGCGATCGAGGTGTACGGCGAGTGCCCATGGGTCGCCGACACGCTGAAGACGACGCTCGAGGAGATCGGTACGGAGCTCGGCGTGAAGCTCGGCAAGGCCCAAGCACCGGTGCGGGTGGCCGTGACGGGTCGCACCGTCGGGCCGCCGTTGTTCGAGTCGCTCGAGGTGCTCGGTCGAGACGAGACGTGCCGCCGGCTCGTCGCGTCACTGGAACGGATGGGTCCCGCTGGTGGATGACGACGCCACGGTGGCGCTGCCGAGGACGTCGGCCGGGCATGCCCTCCGCCCAGCGTCCGGCGACGATGCCACCCCCGTTGGACTCGTCCGCCCCGTTCGCGTCTCGCGCCGGCGCCGGTCACCGCTGCGCCGCGTCGTGCTGTCGATCTCACTCGCAATGGTGGTAGTGCTCGGCTACTTCCTCGTGTCGCTCTACCAGGTGTGGTCGACGGGACGTGGCGACCAGTCGGCGCAGGCCGGATCGGTGGACGCCATCGTCGTGCTCGGAGCCGCGCAGTACGACGGCACGCCCTCACCGCAGCTCGCTGCCCGCCTCGATCACGTCGTCGAGCTGTGGCCGCAAGGCGTTGCGCCGATCGTGATCACCACGGGCGGCAGCCGGCCCGGCGACCGGTTCTCCGAGGCGGAGGCATCTGCCGCCTACCTCGTCGAGCGCGGCGTGCCGGACGATGCGATCATCCAGGACCCCACCGGGTCGAACACCTTCGAGTCGCTCGAGGCCGTCGCCGTCGAGTTGGGTGAGCGCGGCGTCGATCGCGTGCTGATCGTCACCGACCCGTACCACGCGCTTCGCAGCCGCCTCATCGCTCAAGACGTCGGGCTCACGGCCTACGTGTCGCCGACGACCACCAGCGTCGTGCGCCGCGGCACGTCGCTCGAGCGCCACCTCACCGAGGCTGGCGGCGTGGCGCTCGGGCGCATCGTCGGGTTCGATCGACTCTGATCGACGCTAGGCTCGCCCCCGCTCTCGGGCGCCCGAGAGCACCCATGGGACAACCCCATTGGGGAGTGGTGTAATAGGCAACACAGCAGATTCTGGTTCTGTTATTAGGGGTTCGATTCCTCTCTCCCCAGCTGTTTTTCTGGCGGGCTCGTCGTCCGCTGCGCTTTCTCCTCGCGTCTCGTGTGCCTCGTCACTGGCGCTTCCCTCGGCACGCCTTGCCGCCGTGTCCGAAGCGAACCGGCGAGCTGCCGTCTGGGCGGTATTTCTCTCAGCAGTTGAAAGCGATCCCGCCCAGAGCGGCCGATGGGACGAATCCCACCCAGACGGTGGTGGGTCATTCGGGGGTGAGGAGGCGGCGGCGGAAGAGGTCGAGCACCTGATCGAGAGCGTCGCGTGTCGGGTGGCCGGGCTCGTCGACGAGGTGCTCGGTGAGCACGGAGTGCGCCAGTCGCGAGTTGCCATGCGGGTTGCCCGGCGACGAGTCGATCTCGACGGCAACGAATCGGTCGCCGAGCAGGCGTCGCAGCGACTCGAAGCGCTGTGGCGGGCACGTGCGGTCGTGCGTGAACCGAAGACCGAGCACGCACAGGTCGGGGTCCTGGTCGAAGCGGGCGACGACGGCGTCGAGGTCGCGGGGGCTGGCATGGACGTCGCGCTGTTGCGAGGGAGTGATCGCGAACGGCAGCGATGGTTGCGACAGCACAGGGGCGATCACCGAGGGGTCGGCCGCCATGCCGAGGGCGAAGTTGCCCGTGAAGCACATGCCGACGACGCCGACGCCGGGTCCGCCGCAGCGTCGATGGGCGTCGGCGGCGAGCGCCCTGCACCACGACACCGCAGGAGACGTCTCGCCCTTTGCCAGCACAGCGAACTCGTTGGAGATGCACGCCGGCCCGAGCGACCGCATCGCGTTGACCGCATTGAGGGGCGCACCGGGGACCCCGAACAGATGGGGGAGCACGGACGTGCAGCCGAGCTCGACGACGCGGTCGGCGAACTCGATCACCTTCGGTGTGATGCCGGGCATCTCGGCGATCACGATCACCGCCGGCCCGACGCCCCGCCGGTACACGTCGCGGGTCTTGGCGTCGTGGTGGAACGTCGATCGTTCGTAGTGTTCGAGCCCGCTCATCGGCGGGACGGTAGCCGCCGGCGCCCCGCCGCGAAGTCGCACGAGCACTGGTATCGTCCGTGGTCGCCTCTTGGCCCGTTCGTCTAGAGGCCTAGGACACCACCCTCTCAAGGTGGCGGCACGGGTTCGAATCCCGTACGGGCTGCCAAGAAAATCCCAGGTCAGAGGCACTCTGCGGAGTGCCTCTCCTGTCTCCGGCCCTTGTTGCCAATGTGCGCCGCCGTTGATGGGCGGTCATGGGCTCTTGTAGCTGGCGACTCGGAGGCTGGTTTCGGCTTCGGGCGCCGCCCGGTCGAAGATGAAGACGATCTCTTCGGTCTCCCCACCGGAGAGGAAGTCGATGAACTGCTCC
>Ga0136630_1001162_pt1 | contig 10613 bp, 7 predicted proteins | sample AntDrymUQ5682106_2_FD_105496 | JGI IMG/M metagenome (GOLD analysis project Ga0136630, IMG submission 105496) | Polar desert sand microbial communities from Dry Valleys, Antarctica - metaG UQ568 (21.06) | ecosystem: Environmental > Terrestrial > Soil > Desert | place: Antarctica: Dry Valley...
CTCGTCGCTGTAGGCCACGGGGTAGCCGATCTGCTCGGCGAGGCCCTCGAGCGCGGGGACGAGCTCGGCGTGCGAGTCGCCCTCGATCTCGCCGCCGGGCGGCGAGAGCGCCACGGGCTCGCGATCCGGCAGCGGCTCCGTCTGGGAGAGGTCGAACACCGCCGCCTCGCGGAAGAACGTCCGCCGGCGCTCCTCGCCGGTCGCATCCGATGCGATAACGCTCGCTTGGCGAGGATCCGCAGGCCGCGCTCGCCCTTGCGCACGCAGCGGTCGAGCCGGCCGACGCCGGCCGGGCGGTCGCTACAGGCCGCCGGCGGCGAACAGGTCGGGCAAGCGCTGCTCTATGTCGATCAGTGCCACCTGGCCGGCGGCGCCGGCCACAAACGCCGACACCGCCATTCCGGGATCGCCGAAGGCGCGCTCGAACGCGGCCAGCTCGGCCGGGAAGCCCTTGATCTGCTGGCGCACGGGCGACGTGCTGCTCGTCAGATACCTGATCGGGCGCGCGCCGCGCACGTAGAGCTCGGCCGTGCGCCCGGACCGGTCGGCCGCCAGGCGCGCGAGGTCCTTGACCGCCGACTTCTGCCGCGTGCCGTCGCCGCCGACCCAGCGCGCAAGCTTGAACTCGGCGATGCGCCGGTCGGTCTCGACGTCGAACAGCCGCTCGGGGGTGTTCCCGGCGGCCAGCGACGGCCGGGCCAAGGTCTCTCCGGGTTCGAGGATGTGCGGAAGCGCGATCGCGATCGCCGCGGCGTGGATGAGGTCGCTGACCGTGCCGAAGGCGTCGCGGGCCGCGATCGCCGACCGCAACAGCTCGGCGGTCACGCCGTGTGCGGCGGCGACGTCGGCGGTCTCCGCCGGCCCGCAGCCGGTGAGCGCGACCTCCAGCTCGGCTACCGTGGTGCGCAGTGGCGCCTGGTCGAGGAAGGCGCCGACGGCGGCGAGTTGGGCTGACAGATGCTCTGAACCGCTCATTGGGGCGAGGCGCGGTACCACCGCGAGGTCTGTTCCAGCGCATTACGTGGGTAGGGCCAGTCCGGCAGATCGCCGGGCGGCGGCACCTGCATAAGATCACGCCAGCACGGCGGGATCTCCCATCGTCGCAGAAACCCCTTGTCCCACATGTCCTCGCCGTCGGGATCGACGCGCTCGTGGTGATGCCAGCGCGCGGACTCGTCGTGCGCGGGCCCACGCCGGATGTGTGGGGCGTCGGGGTCGAACTGACGGGCGCTGACGTCGATCGCCTCACCGCGCGACGATCCGGAGCTGGGCTCGCCGTGGCGGCGTGTCGCCCGAGAGGCCGGCCAGCGAGCAGACCCGGGCGGCCACCGATGCTGCGCGGCGATCGTGGGCGCAGCGTCGGATCGAGCTCGCGAGTGAGACGGGCGCCGTGGCCGCTGACCTGCTCGAGCGCATCCGTGGTGCCAGGAAGGCCACCGATGTCCGCGCGCTAGCGACGGGGTTCGCGGCACTCGTCGAGAAGGGCCAGCTCCTCGACGGGGCTCCGAGCGAGCGGGTGGAGGTCTCGGAGGTCGAGCGCAGGGAGCGCGTCCTCGCCCTGCGCGAGGGCCGCTAAGAGTCGGGATACGTTTCGGGAAGACGCCGACTAACGCCGACGCCGAAGGAACGCGGCCGCAAGAGACGCGAGCGCCACGATGATCAAGGCCGTCCCAAGGGCAACGCTCTTAGCCGCCAGCACTAGACCGATGCCGCCAACTAGAGCGATGCCGACCAAGACCGCGGCGATGAGCTGGCCTCGTTCGGTCACCGAAATCTCGGAATCGGTCATCTGTTTTTCGAGTCCTCGACGATGCTCCGATTCGTCCTTCGCCCATTCGAACAGGCGCTCGGCACCGTTATCGAGAACTTCGTTGTACTGCCCCAACCACAAGGGCACGGGCCAGAGGGGCAGGGAACCAGGATGGCGAAGGGTTAGAGCCTTCGTGCTAGCAAGGGATGGGTACGCCTGCGTGGTGTGTGGCCAAGCCCAAGGGTTAGGGCCAGCTCTTGAGCTAGGGCACGTGATACCCAAGCGCAAGGGTGGATCAAATGATCCCTCGAACCTAAGGACCCTGTGTCGAGCGCATCACGAGGACAAGGGGGGGGTGCGGCGCGCGTACAAGGGTGCATCAGCACGAGAGCCTTGACAAAGTTGCGGTCTGACTCACGCGCCCGCAAGTAGGGCAAAGGGGTCGAGTTTTTTAGGGAGAGCCTTGCGTTCACCCGATCCATCGCCCGCGAAAAAAACCGAAACGGCGGAAAGCCGATAGCTATGCAATATTCGCCCACCGACTTCGCCAAGTTCGCCCGCGAAAACCCTGAAGATCGAGGACGGATCGCCCTCAAAATCGAGTCGTTCCAGCGCGTGCTGCTGCGCGACTACTTCCGCGGGACGGCCGAGACGTTGGTGCTGATCCCGAAGAAGAACGGCAAGGCCGCGCTGGTCTCACCCTGTCGCGCACTACCAACCTACCGCGCCCAGCCCGAGACGGCAGTTTGCTCGTGAGCATGGCGAGAGAGCCCCGTCTTGCGCCAAGCACACTTACGTCGCTCGTTCGGCTAAGCGCTCAAAGTACGGCTTGAACGACAGCCGCACGAAGTTCGAGTACTGCCGGCTGTGCAGGACGCACGTGAGCGGCGAGAGGCTACGCATGACGCTCGCAAGGTGGTCCGCCTCGGCGCCTGAAGTCTTGCCGATGACGGTTCGCTGAACCTCACGAACCTGCTCAATCTGGCTCTGCGAAAAGTAGATGCGCGTCGCAGTGGAGCCGCGCACGGCCTCTGGGAGGTCGCGCGGAAACTGCGTCGCGATGAGGACACCGAGCCCGAAAGCTCTCCCCTCACGCATGAGCGGGATCAGGAACGGCGACTCCACCAGACGCCATGCCTCGTCAAGGATTAGCAGCCGTCCGAGCACATGGGTGTGTGGCTGGCGTATTAGGAAGTTGTAGAGCGCCATCAGAAAGAACTCAGCGACGGAGTTCTTCGTCTCGTCTCCCGGTAGGTGGCCGAGGCGTACGACCGAACTGCTCCGCATGAAGACATCGAGATCGTCTTGGCCTTCGGTCGAGAACAAACCAAGGTCGAAGATTGGAGATAGCCGGCCCAGCAGCGCCTCGTTGGCTTTGTCACCGGCGAGTTGGTCTCGGACGGCTTCAAACGGCGGGAAGGTCGTGCGGTCCTCGACGACCGTCGGCTTAGAGTCGATGCCGGCTTCCTCGTAGGCGTGCTTTATGGCCTCGCGCAGGCGATACGCCTGTTGATCGCCGAGTCGATAGATCCGCTTGACGATTTCGGAAAGTTGATGGATGTGGTGGGCGGGATTGATCCGCCCGGTCTTCGCGTCGACCGGAGGCGTTAGTGGGTTGAACGGCAGACTGCTGAAGCTGGCGTCGTAGACCTCGAAGTCTTCGGCTTCGGCGTAGCTGTCGTCGGCGTAGTCGTCCTTGAAGTCGAGCACCAGGGCTGGAAGACCTTGCGCCCGCAAGTCGCCGATGATGGCCTTCGTCGCCTGCGTCTTCCCTGAACCCGTCTCGCCCGTGATCGAGATGTGTGGGTTGGGCAACGGATCCTCGGGGTGCGCTGGGTCGAACCAGATGTCTCGCGGCGTGCCATAAGTACCCGGGGCCGAGCCCAGGAGGGCGCGCGGACGAACGCCTCGCGGGTCGCTAAACGCTTCGTCGGTGACTCCAACCCCCACGTCAGCAATGCCGATCGAAGCCGCATCGCTCAGAGTGTCCGTTTTCTCGTCCGGGCCGGCGGGTTCAGTCGAGGCCCCACCTCCATTATCTGGCGACGGCTCATGGTCGGGATGCGACGTTGTGCCGCCCTCGGCCTCGGGAGGGGGCTCATCTTCGTCGCCCTGAGCTTGCGCGATCTCCGCCCCTGGCGGAGTTGCTCGTTTGAGCGCTTCTATCAATTCTTCGTTCAGCTCGGTGACTCGCGTAGTGATCGAGTCCTGACCGTCGTCGGCCAGGACCGTCCGGTCCCGAAGAGTGGAGGTATCGACTCCCAACTTGACGTCGATCAGGTGACAGCGGACGTCGGCCTTGACCTTGCCGTCGAGCAGGCGCTGCAGACGGTCCGCCCAGAGCTTGCGCTCCTGGGGCGGGTAAGTCGCCTTGGTCAATTCGCGGTAGAGATGCTCGCGCAGCACTTCTCGCCGCGCGGGCGTCGTGATCAGTTCGTCCTTGCGGTCGGTGTCGAGTACGGCGGACAGTAGACGTCTCGTGGCCAGCATCTGCTCGATTGCTGGACCCTCGACCTTGCCGCTCTCGATCTTGTACTCGCTGCCGGCCGCGTCGACCGCCTTGACTTCGATGACACTGACGGTGCAGTGGTCGTTGGTCCATTCGAGCCCGACGAGATCGGCGCGCAGCGGATCGTCGCTGAGGTGCATCCAGCGCCGGGCATCGGCACTGTCCAGGCTGACGAGCAGTCGTGTCCCGGGCACCGCGTTCTGGCGGAACCAGCGCGCCGCAACGAGCGTGCCGAAGAGGCCCTTGATCCGGTTATGGTTCGTGTTGCCGGTGTGGTCGGGCCGCAGGCTGAGCAGCCCTTGGTCAAGCAAATCACTGAGCTGTACCAGCAGGTCGTCGATCTCGCCCGAGGTAACGAACGCGTTATAACCGCGAGCTACCTCCCGCAGAGGCCGCCGAAAGGCGGCGGCCGATCGGGCGAACGCCGCAACGTCCCGCTCGCCCTCCGTAGTGGTGTAGACGCGCAGGGCGCCAAGGACCAGGTCGCGATCGACTTGTCGGTCGGCCAAGGCGATCCACGAGACGCTGCCTGACAATTGATCGAGGGCGTCGCGAAGCTTCTGGGCTTGATGGACGGCCAGGTAGGACGACTTACCGCCTTCGGAGACGCGGCCAACGACCTTGTTGTAGGACTCGAAAAGGCCCCCTGGGGCAGGCTCGAGCTCGACAGTCTCATGCACTTGGCTGTACTGAATCCGCCGCGGCATTGCGAGCGGCTGAATGGCGTGCGCAGCAGACCTCGCACGGGTGGCTCGGCCATCGCTGCGGTCAAAGACGACCGCGAGGTGGAAGGGCTCCTCCTCTGAGGGCCCGAGATCGTCAGCCGCAATCTCCCGGACCTCGAAGGTGAAGCCGCGGTCGACGTTGAGCGCTCGGAACAGTTGTGCCACTCGGTCCTCGTCGTCCTCGTCAAGACGCATTTCCGGAGCTGTTGGTGGACGCTGTTGGTAGACCACGACGTGCGCGCCGGCGAGCACGCCCGCCTCGTGCAGATCGACGATTGCCCGAAGGTAGGCGCCGATCTCCGGCGGATCGATGAGGGCCAACCGGAAGCCGAGGCGGGCATGCGGCTCCATCGCGATGTAGGCGCCGATCAAAGTCCGTACAGCCTCGATGCCGTCCTCTGAGGAGTTGGCCTCGACGTCCTTGGCGTAGTACGGCAGCGCCCCGAGTCGACCAGCCGCGTTGAGGGACATCCCCTGGCCGAGCGCCGTCCCGGGCACGTATAGCGAGGTCAGGAAGTTCGGCATATGGAGCGCGGCTGCCGCCACCAAAAATTTGTTCTTTCTGAGGCAAGCGGTCGCGCTGCGATTCGACGACCTTGGCGTAGGTCGCGTAGTGCCAAAGGAACAACGGGTGCGTCGGGCTAAGGATCGTGAACACCTTGCCGCCGGCCTTGAAAACGATGAGGTCTAGAAGCAGGATCGTCGTTAACAACTCGTCGACATCCGAGCCGACCGTCTCGAACAGTTCGTCGTAGTGGTTCCAGAGGCTGTCGGTCAACTCCTCGTAGCGCGCGACGGCGTCGAGCATCACCGCGCGCGCCTTCGGGCTAGCGGCCACCACTAGCGGCTCAACGCTCAGAGCCTTGGCGTAGGGCAGCACCTTGTTACGGGCAGCGTCGTACGTGCCGAAGCGAGCGGCGACCCCAGCGCCGGCGTCGTTGCCCTCAGTCAGGTGATCCAGAACGTGTTGGAGCGTCTGGCGCTCCCAGCGGGCGACGATGTCCTCCTCGGCGTTGAAGCGCCGCAATACCGGGTTGATGTCCTCGGACTCTGATCGGATCAGTCCGCCGAACAAGCCGTCGCCAAGGAGCTTTGCGATCAGGTTGACCACGTCGAAACGCGCCGTCGCGGTTACCTCGACCATGCCGCCAGTCAATGCCGTGCGAATCTTTTCTGTGCGAACCGAGGTGTCGTCGGTGCCCGCTAGGCTGGTAGTCAGGTTTTCGAGCACCTCGTCAAGGTCGTCGTCGCGGCTGGGGTCTACCAGCGCAGCGGCGGCGACTTCGACCGCTTTCTCCGTCGTCTTCTTGGGGGTGGCATCCCCATCGTCGTTCTTCTTCTTGGCCTTGCTAGTGCGCGCCTTCATCAGACGCTCGGCGGCCTCAAAGTCGATCGCGCCCATTCCCGCGCCCTCCCACCGCGTGCGATGGAGTTGTTCGAGCGCCTCCCGGAGTTGCGCCTTGCGATTGGCGTCGGTCTCTCCGTCAACTACCTGCTTAATGGTGCGCCGATCCTTCGGTGTCAAGGTCTGCAGGCGCGCTACGAGATCTCGGTTGTTCTCTAGCCGCTTGCGAAGAGCTTTCGGTTTTGGGCTATCGAAGAACGCCGGATCAGGCAGGAGGCCGAGACGGAATAGTTCGCGCGAGGTCGCGACCTTGTAGCCGCCACCTTCTTTGCCATCAAGCGCCAGGTAGTAGTCGACGAGTTGCCCAAGCCCGAAGGTTTCGTCGTCGGCGAGCATGGCCCACCAGGCACCCTGCACTTCATTGTCGCCGCCCGGGCCGCCCAGAGCCCGCTCAACCAAGATTCGCCGGAGGTCGCTGGAGGTGATGGTGCCGAAGTCGTCGAGTGAAGAAAGCTTGGCCTCGTCGCCCTGGGCGACAACGACGATCAGCGCATCGAGGCCCCGTTCGTTTCGCCACCGTTCGGCCTGCTCGACCTTGGTAGAGAAGACTTCGCCGGGCAAGCCGAGCCTCTTGGCCGCGTCGTTCGCATTCTCCTGGAGGTACGCGATGCGCAGTTCGGGCTGTCCGTCAGCGTGTATCGCCTTGAGACCATCGAGGAGCGTCTCCGCATCAGGCGCCATCACGTCGCGCACGATCACACCGACACTGCCGACGTGGTTGAGCACCGCAGTTGTCACAAGTTCCGCGAGCAGCGTCGCCTCGGTTTGCGCGCTCACAGATCGCCCTCCGGCGCCGTCGTCACTACGGTGCGCCCGTCGGCATAGCTCTTGCCGTAGCCGGTCTCGACTACCAATTTGCGCAATTCGGTCACATTGCGGCGGAGGTCCTCCTCATTGATCGCGGTCGGAGGACCGAATTGGGCTCCCCAGAGGTTGTTCTCGCGGATGAACCGGTCGTCTTGGGAGCGGCCTACGACGATGCCGAAATCGTCGTGCAGGCGATCCAGGAACTCCGGGAACTCCAGTGGGGAGTTCGGCTCGATGGTGGCTGCGATGAGCGTCTCCAGGAATTCAGCGGTAGCTGTGTAGCGCTTCTGCAACTTGCCGCCGCGACCGCTGTTGGCCCACGGCGTCAAGAAACCGGCTCGGCGGCCGAGTTCGACGAGCGAGCCGAGCGGATGCTCCCGAACCTCGTTAAGGGCGGCATCGACCATCGCTTGGGACAACGCGTCGACCGGGGTGCGGCCGCCGGCCATCAGGTTGTCGACATCGGCCTTGAGGGCGTCACCGACACCCTCGGCGTCGAGGGCCTCGGACATGGCCTCTTGGCTGGTGCCGACTTGGGCTACGACGTACTCGCGGAAACGCTCCAGCACCAAGCCCTCGACAGCATCTCCGCCAGCTCGGAGCGTCGCGCGGCTGGCGTCCCGAACCGACTTCACGGTACCGTCGAACAGGTCGAGCAGGATGGGTGGCCGCGGAGCGCTGGCGTTGCGCTCGTGCCAGCGCGAGATGGCATGGACCTGCACGACGAAGCACCCGAACAGGACGATCCGACGCATCGAGTTGAGCTTGGAGCCCTCCAGCCGTTCGAAGCGCGCTAGGCGATCGAAGGAGTCACGGAGCACCCGCAAGGTAGGCGATGCCAGACGATCGCCATCCGCGATGAAGAGGTGATCGGCCTTGCCCGCACGCTGTGCGGCCTCACCAGAAAGCACTTCAACTCTGGCGTCGCTGAGCTTGAGCAGCGGCAAGGCGAGCGTCGTCCAGGCGTCAGCCTCGCTCGTTAGCAACTCCGCGAATAGGTCCGCGGCATGGTTGCTTCCGACGGGCTCGGCCTGCAGAAGTCGGGCAAGAAAGAGACCGGCTCGCACATCGGATGGGTCGCGGGTGATGAAGCGCTCGTTTGACAGCGTGAACGAAGACTTGTCCGCATCGGGGAACACCGCGTCGTCGGCGCCAAGCACATCGTTAGCCAGCGCGCGCAACCGGTTGAGTCGCTGTGTGTCGGGCTTGGAACCCTTGAGCGGCTCGAACGCCTCGCCGTAGCTCTCCAGGATCTGGTCGTTGGGATAGCGTTCCTCGTCGACGCCGAGCTTCTGCTTTGTCACCCAGCGACGCAGTGTGTGTGACAGCGCTTCGGTCCGGTAAGAGCGGCCTGTCAGCGCGCGAGCCAAGCCATTGGCGACGTGTACCGGCTTGATCGAGAAGTTGGTGAAGCGCAGCCCAAACTCCTCGTCGTACACCTCGTACAGCCAGTCGACGGGCGACGTGAGGCTCACAGGCTGTACCTCGAAGGCTGGCGCTGAATTTCGAAGCGCTCATCAAGGTCGGTGTCGACGTTGCGGACACGGAGATCCTCAACACCTGTTTCGGTCTCCACCGCGCGATCGATCCGATCGATGAAGCGCGTGATGCGGCGCGTGGCGGTCCGAGACCAACTTGATCGGCCCAGGCCGCGCTGTGCTTCGAGCAGCGTTAGATAGAGCTCTCGGTCGATTTCCAGCAGCGCGACGTCCTTGCCGGACGGGTGACGAGCCACCAGGGCGAAGCTGCGTCGCTTCTGTTGCTCGGGCGGCAGCCAGCGTTCGACCCACGGGGCATAACGGAGGGCTTCGACCCGGAGCTGTTGGTGCGGGAAGTCCCTCAAGGAGACGAATGCCTTCGGCGCCCGAACGTCGTAGCGGTGGCTCTGCCACAGCAACAGCCGATCGCGATCCTTTTCAGAGAAATCCGGCTCGTAAAATCGGTTGAGCCCCAGGACCAGATCGCGAACCATGGCGGTCTTGCCGTCCCCCCCCTGCGCCAACGCGGCTTCGAACTCCGCCTCGTCTCGCGGCTGCAGAGCGACCAGCCGGTCGCCGTCGACGTGCTCGAAGAAGAACTGCCGTTTGATGGCGCGGAACCCGGTCTCGCGTTCGGAGTCCGGCAAGGCAAGCGCGCCGGACGGCGCCCCCCACTGCCAATCGCCGAGGCTCAAGTCCCCGAGCCACAGACGCTCGTCCCAGATCGGGTGGGTCATCGCTGCCGGGTCGAGCACCCTGCGGACAGCCTCGAACAGAGTGCCGACGCCCCCCTCGAAGGCGCGATTGGAATAGGACAAGCCGGTCGCGTCCTGGCCGGCTTTCAATCGTTCGGCGGCCGACTGGCCGGACGAGAGCAGGTAGGCGATGTATCCGACCAACTGACGCATAGTGATATGCCCGACCCTGACCGAGACCAGGCGGAGGACCGTGCACAGCCGGTCGACTACCTGCGGATCCTGCAATGCGCGGCGGTTGACGCGCATCGGGTCCTGTTCGGTGAGGCCTTTGTAAAACCGGTCTTCGGTCAGGCGCGCGACCATTCGGGTTACGACCTCTGGCGCCAAAAGGTTCCGCATCGACAGGTCTATGGTGACGACGTCCTCCTGCGGCCCGTCGGGCGCTTGAGCGTCGACGAAGAAGCGAGCACGCTTCACCTGCCTGAGCGCCTCCTCGACCGGAGTGAATTTCCGCGTGCGCGCCAGGCGTTGCAGGACGTACAGCGGCCACTCGTTGATCGCCAGGACGAAGGGTCGCCCTTCCTGTCGGCAGCGTGCCCACAAATCGAGCGTGTACTCGTCGCTGCACGCATTGGCGTCAGTAATGACTTCCGCGTCCGCGGCTTCGAGTTGGGGACGCAGTCGTTCAATGAGGTGGGTTTTGCCGTCGCCCGGATTGCCGGTGACTACGATCTGCTTCTTCTTCGACGCTTCTTCGACCAGGTAGCCGTCGACGCCCAGGTCGACGTGAATGGCTTCCAACTCCTCCTGGCTGAGCCGGTCCGCGAAGCTGTTGGTGCTGCGGTACAACCGCTCCACAAAGGTCGCTTCGTCCGGCTGCGAAGTGGCGGCGGGGGGCACGCCCGCCGCACTCACGTTCGTCGTCTCGGGTGTCAGTGCGCTTCCGCCGTGCATGGCCGGAGTCAGGTGGCCGCTTAGCAAAAAGCGGTCACGGCGCTCGTTAGCGATCCGTTCCAGCACCTCCGAGCGGCCCAGCCGCCCGGCCAGCCAACGCTCCCGCCAGTGGCCGATTATTAGGTCGGTTGAGGCGTCACCGTCCGGCATGGCGTAGTCGGGCTCCTCGGTCAAGCCCAGAAGTACGTCCTCGATGTTGGAGCAGAGCGATGCCGCGTACAGCAGCCGTGGGGAGTGGTGCCTGAGAAACACCTGCGCATTCAGTCCGAGACCTTCGAGCCCGCCGC
>Ga0136630_1001164_pt1 | contig 10610 bp, 9 predicted proteins | sample AntDrymUQ5682106_2_FD_105496 | JGI IMG/M metagenome (GOLD analysis project Ga0136630, IMG submission 105496) | Polar desert sand microbial communities from Dry Valleys, Antarctica - metaG UQ568 (21.06) | ecosystem: Environmental > Terrestrial > Soil > Desert | place: Antarctica: Dry Valley...
GCTGTCGCTCCCGGTTATTGGTTTTTGTATTTGCCAACAACCAATAACCGGGAGCGACAGCGACCAACAAAGTTACAACCTTGTTACATGTGATGCACTTATCCACCGTTCGGCTCGTTTTATCCACAACATCTTGTGGATAACTCGGGTTTTCGGGCTTATTTGCCGCTATTTCGTTTCCCATCGGTTAAATCGGAGCTTTATCGGGCTTCGAGGTCTCCGGCGATTTCTTGCGCTTTTATGCGGCTCGTATTCCACGTTCGCCAGTCGTCTTCGCGGGCTTTCCATTGTCCGATCATCGCTTTTTCGAGGGTCGGCCCGTAAACTTCGCGCTCCTTTCCGGAGGGCGTGGCCATCTCGTGTTCGAAGAGACGGCGGTCGCCGATCTCCGGCAAATGCCGGGCGATGGCGGGGGCGGCGTCGTCGCTGAGGAGGGTGAGATAGTACGCGTCGAGGCGCTTTCCCTCCTCCATGCGCTCGATATTCGCGCGAGCGATGAGGGCGTCGGGGTTCATGGCGTTGAGGGCGATGACGGCCGCGAAGCACGAGGCTATCGTCCATGAGGCGAAGCGGCTGCGTCGGTTTTGGATGACGGTCGCCGTGAGGAAAGCGAGGATCGCCCCGAGCCACACTATGAAGGCGGTCGCATAGAAACGAAGCTCGGTGAGTCCGAACGCCTCGTAATAGAGATTCATCCTCCACATCGCGCTCGCCATGATGACAAGCACGAGAGCGACCGTCATCATCGTGAGCATGCCGAAGAGAAGCCTCCCGCGTCGCCCCGCGACGAAAAGCCAGTGCGCGAGGAGAAGCACGGGAACGACGAGCGCGACGACGGCGACAAGCTCGAAGAAGCCGCTCCGGGCGTACTCGGCGTACGTGAGTCCGGCGGCGACTCGCTGCGCCCCACCGAAAAGATACCGGGCCTGAACAATCACGAACGCGAGGAAAAGCGCGTCGAGCAGCCCGAGCGCGACCCCGACCTCCACCGGGCCGAGAGAGATGGCATTCGGGCGTTCGATGGACGGGTCGGGGGCGTCGTATTTGCCGAGGGCGGCTCGGAGGAACCCGGCGGAGATCCACGCGAGAAAGAGGATGAGGAAAGCGTGGCTGAATATTTGGGCGGCGTCGAAGTCGAAGGTGCGGGAGGCGATGTCCGCGAACACGGCGTCGGCGGCTATGAGAAGTCCGCCGAAGACAAAGAGGAGCGGGGCGGCGATGCACAGCCCGAGGAGGACGGAGAGAACCGGCCTCCGCCATCCATCACGGGAGATTCCGTCCCACCGTGTATCGGAGACAGCGGTCGGAATCGGCCCGGCGACGGCGAAGGCTCCCGAATAAATCGAGGAGAGCGCGTACCCGGACAGACCCCGAAGACGGAGGCGCCCGGCCCTCCCCCACGCCGCGACCGAGAGGCACGCGAGGACGGCGCACACGTTCAAAAAAGTGAGGAAGGCCGAGTCTCGCCACGCGACGAACCCCGCGAAGAGGAGAGACGCCGGAAGCATCCACCGTCCCATCCACGAAGCGCCGCGAAGGGCGAGCGGAGCGACGACGAAGGCTACGAGAGCCAAAGTCCACAAAAACACGTTGATTCCCCACGGAGTTCCGCGAAGCAAAATATCCCCCAAAGCCCCGAGTACGAGCGCCGCGCCGATGCACCACAATCCGAGCCACATCTTCTCCATCATGAAAACCCTCCCGTCTTCCGTCCGCCTGCGAAGAAAACTAGCCGACGGAAGTCTCGAAAAGGCGACACGGCGATTAAAAAGATGGAAGGTTATGGAGGTACGTCGTGTCGAAGATAACAAAGTGATGCGGAATTCGGGTGAAGAGTTCCGGTTTCCGGGAGTCGGGCGGTGAATGGCTTCGGAAGCCGCGATTCATGACGAATCCGACTGATAATTTCGCAGCTTTCGCTTCTCGGGTTCGGGAAAAGGTGCGATTCACTTGAGAAACCGGGGGGTGCGAATCGAGAGTCGCGAAGCGGGAAACACAACTCGCGATTCGCGCTCTTTCCGATTCCCGCCCCCCGTCAGCGATGGAACCATCCGACCGAATTCGCCATCGCTCCACGAATCGGGGCCGGCGCGGATGCTTTGCGCCGACCCCGGAGTTTCCCGATGGAATATAGATCACGCGGCGTTTCGTTCGTCCCGGCTTTCGTCCGGTTTCCAGAGGGATTGGAGGAAGAAGCTGAGGGTGAGGAATGTTCCGCCGAAGCCGAGGAAGAGGAGGATGCGCCATATCGCCTCGACCTCGGCGGGATCCACGACGAGCATCTTCGCGGCGACGAGAAGCAGCGTCGCCACCCCCGCCCTCACAGCCCACACCCGCCCCATCCGAAGCTCGGCGACGAGGATGATGGTCGCGTATATCCCCCATGCGATGGTCGAGTATGCTTGTCCGTCCGCGAGCGGGGAGAGTTCGGAGTACATCCACGCGAGGAGCGCGGCATGCGCCGAGGCGCGGTACAAAATCCTCGTGTTCGCCGACGAGAACGCGAGCGTCGAGACGACCGCGAGGATGATGACCGTGAGGATGATGACCGTGAGATCCGAAACCGCCCGGACATTGAGAAATGGCATCGTCTCCGGCATGCCGAAGTCGGAGCCGAACGTCGCGTCGAAGGCGAGCCGTCCGACGAGCCACGTCGCGGCGACGGCGAAAAGGGCGTGTCCGAGGAACGAGACGACGGCGTCGGACATCCTCCTCGCGACGAAATGTATGACGGTCGCTCCGCCGGCGAGGGCGATGAGGACGGCGTTCCCTTCGAGGGCGAGGACGAACCCGACGATCCCGAGGAGCGCCGCCATGAGCGCCTGTGTATGAGAGAGATGCCCGACGCCGCGTCGAACACCTTCGAAACCTCCACCCGCCCTCCCGTGAACTCGCCGATATTCCTCTCCTTCTCCGCCAACGAGATCATCGCCGGAGACAGCCCCGCCACCATCGCCTCCGCCTCCCGCCGCGCCCACTCGAACTCCACCGGACTCAAAGCCCTCGCCCACCGACGATACTTCGCACCCATCAAAAACACCCCCGTCAAAAAAACAACCGCCACACTCCCCGCCAAAAACATCACCCCCTCCACACCTCCCGAACCTCCCGAACCTCCCGAACCTCCCGACACCTCGAACAAAAATCCCATCGCCCACTCCTTCCACTTATCTTAACTTACGTTGTAATTTTACGACGTAAGTTAACAAAGCGCGGCGAGTGGCGCAAGGTGTGGGGCAGGAGGTTTAACGAAAATCAATGTGGGAGCCTCGCTCTGGGGAATTTTGACGCCGGGTCTGGGTAAAAAGCCGTGCGTTCGGGGGTGGCTTCTCGGGGGCGCGGGCTTCCAGCCCGCATGAAGAGATGACCGTATCGAGGGGTGGGATCCCGCCCCCACAAAGACGCACGCCGCATCGAAAAAGCGGACTCGGTATGAGTTGTGAATGGTGAATTACGAAGCGGCAAGGCGTCCGCCGATGGAGGCTGCGGTCGAATACGGAGAGAGTTTGTCGGGATGAGAGACGAGAGTTTATGGGAAGAAGGGGTCGAAAGCATCCCGACCCCCGAAGCGAGCGTCAGCGAGCGGCTCCCGACTCCCCGGAGCGACCGAAGGGAGCGACCCGCCATCCGAGGCGGGCGAGGAGGGCGGCGGTCATGGCGGCGGTCGCGCCCCACAGTTTTCGCTCGGAGGAGTTTTCGACGGCGAAGACGGGAACTTCGTAGTCGCGGCCTTCGCGGTGGAGGGTGGCTCTTTGGAGGGTTTCGGGGGCGAGGAGGGTTTCGAGCGGAACCGTGAATATTTCTTCGACCTCATCGGGGGAGAGGGTGAGTTCGGCCTCGGGGGGGAGGATGCCGACGAACGGCTTCACGAGGAAGTTCGAGGGTGGTATGTACATTTCCTCCATCTCGCCGACGACCTCGACGAGGTTCGCCCCGAGATCGATTTCCTCCTCGGCTTCGCGCAGCGCGGTTTCGAGGAGGGAGTCGTCGTCCGGCTCCGCGCTTCCGCCGGGGAAGGATATTTGCCCGGCGTGGTCATTGAGATGGCCTCGGCGGACGGTGTACACGATGTGCGGCCCGTCCGGCTCCATGAGGACGGGCACGAGGACGGCGGCGAGGCGGGCGTCCATCTCCTCGGGCGGCGGAACGCGCCGCATCCTCTCCCCCGTCTCGATGTCGCGGGGAGCAAAGCCGTCATATATATCGCGCCAATTATCGAGAGGTTTCGGCACGGCCTCGCGGAGCTTGTCCGCGAAAGCCTCGTTTGAAATTCTTCCGTCCACGACGGAGATGATAAATCATGAACGCCGCGAAGCGATTCGCTTCCGGTTTTTGGTTTTTGGTTTTTGGCAAAACCAAGAACGGGTGTGCGGCGATGTCGGGTGGCGGCGATGTCGGGTGTGCGGTTCGCCTCCGGCTCCCTTTCCGGGGAAAATATCCCGAAGGATGAATTTTTTGCGGCGATTGAGCGCGGTTCGCCTCCGGCTTCCTTTCCGAGGATTCGCGCGGCCCGGCATTCTCCGGCGGCTTTCGGCTTCCCGTCGGAAAGAAGACTCCCGCCGGGGCCGGGGATGCTTCGATGGCGGATGCCTCGCCTCCGGGCTTTTCCCGACTCCCGGCTTTATCGTCTTTGTTCGGCGAGGCGTCCGGCGTGGCCGTTCGAGCCGCCACCGCCGTCGGTGTGGATGTTCGTGGTTACGGGGTACGGGATCTCGATGTTTTCCTCGCGGTATCTTTTGTGGAGGAGCTTCATGAACTCGTGCATTATTTTGTATTGAAGCGCGACTTCGCGGGTTCGCATTATGACCGAGAAGTCTATGCTGAAATCCCCGAAATTATTGAAGCGGATGAGCGGCTCGAACTCCGGGACTCCGCCCTCGATGCCGGACATCACCTCGTTTGCGACCTCGATGGTCACGTCCTCGACGTGCTGTAAATCGCTCGCATAGCTCACCCCGACCGGGACGATGACCGACATTTGCCGCTCCGGCTGGTAATAGTTCGTGATGTTCGACTGCGCGATGGACGAGTTCGGGACGATCACCATATTGTTCCCGAGCGTCCGAATCGTCGTGTTCCGCCACGTAACGTCAACGACATACCCCTCCTCGCCCGAGTCGAGGCCGACGAAATCGCCCGGTCGAAGCTGGCGGCCCGCGATTATGAGAACGCCGGAGAAGAGGTTCGAGAGCGTGTCTTGCAAAGCGAGCGCCACCGCGAGGCCGCCGACGCCGAGCGCGGCGAGGACGGGCGCTATCTGAACGCCGAGCGACTGGAGGATGATGAGCGCGGCCATCGCCACTATCGCGATCCTCGCGAGGTTCGCGAGCAACGACGAGGAGACCCCCTCGACCCGGCTCGCGTGTATCCGCAAAAGACCGCCGACGAGCCTCGTCAAAACTATCGCCCCCGAGACGATGAGCGCGACGAGAAGCACGTGGTCGAGGAGCGTCGCGAGGTTCGGGTCGAGCGAGAGCCTCGTCAACGCGAAGCGCACACCCGCGATGCCGAACCAGAGCGTCGTCACCCCGCCCACGGAGCGGATGATTATCTCCTTGCCCGAGAACCGCGAGTTCGCGACCGCCTCCCCGACCTTTTTCAGGACGATCACCTCGAAGACGAGTCCGAGCGTGAGCGCGCCCGCGATTATGGCGGCGGGCGCGTACAACTCGGAGACTTCGATCGCCGAAATGGTCAAAGGTTGCTGCGCGAGCAATGCCGCGAATATTGATGCCGTCGCGTGGATCTCCCATCCTCCTTGCCTTGCTTTCTGCCAAACGCCCCACACCGTAACGTAGAAAATCCTCGCCTTCAAAGAAGATGAAGCCCCGGATGTGTGCAATTTCCCATAAAGGATTCCGGAGCCGTGATCCACCAAAGTACGCACACTCGCCAGCCGCCCCCCCCTCGCGAAGTGGATTCATCCCGTGCATGCCCCTTTGCGTGATCTCGCTCACATGCCCCCATCAAAACGCTTGACGGGATGAGAGCGGATAAAGTACGGTGTTTCCAGCTTGCCGCAAATGACTGTCATTAATATCAAATAGCCGCGGCCACTTCGTAATTTTCGAGGTCGGCGGCCTGGAAAGGGTGAATGCGGCGGCGTAGTCCGAGCGAAGGGGTGAGGGATGGCGTTGTTAAGCAGGAGGCAATTCTTCCGGAGGTCGGCGGCTGTCGGAGGGCTGCTCGCGGGGGGTGTGGTCTTTATAAACGGATGCGCCGACGAGGAGGAGTCGGCGACGAACTCGCCCGAGGAAACCACCTCCGGCGGAGAAACCACGATGGACGAAATGGCCGAGGATCGCTTCGCCGAGCAAGTTGAGGGCGGCCTCGAATACTTCCGCGGCCGGGCCGACGACCAGCTTCCGCTCGTCGAGGAATTGCTCGCGGCCATCGAGTCCGGGAACCTCGAAGAAGCGTGCGCGGCGTACATCGAAGCTCGTCCGCCGTATGAGGAGATCGAGGTTCTCGCCCTCAATTTCGAGGACACCGACTCCGATATCGACACCCGCCCATACGCCTTCGACGAGGGCGAATCGAGCGAAGATTACCGGGGGTTCCACCGCATCGAATGTCTCCTCTTCCGCGACGAGGACATCGAAGGCGCCGTCCCGTACGCCGAGCGGCTCGTCGAGAGCGTCATGGCTTTGCGAGAAGACCTCACGGTGCGGGGGAATTTCAGCGCGGCGACCCATTTCGAGGGCATGATCGGGCTGGCAAATGAAGTCCCGTCGAAGAAGATCTCGAGCGAGGAGGAGACATACTCCGACCAAAGCCTCCTCATCTTCCGCCACAACCTGATCGGGGTTTTCAGCCAGTTCGAACCCTTCGAGAGCGAGGTCTCATCCGCCGACGAAGCCACCGCCACCGAAGTCTCCGAAGCATACGAGGCGGCGAGGGCCGTCATCGAAGGGTACTTCACCGATGGCCGGGCGGCGGCCGAAGCATATAGCTCCGTCGGCATGGGAGTCCGGGCAGACATCGTCCGCTCCACGTACCGCTTCCGGGACTCGCTCATCCGGGCCGGAGAGACTCTCGACCTTGTTTAACCATGCACACAGAAAAACGGGAAAAGGAGACAGTTTGCGTTCGATAAAGTTGCTCATGGCTATGGCGATGCTCGTCGCGCTCGCGGCGTTCACAGCCGCCTGCGGAGGCACCGAGGAAGGAGGCGGCGGAAACGGCGGCGGGGGTGACGGCGGAAACGGAGCCTCCGAGGAAAGCGCGATGGAAGAAAGCATGGCGGAAGAAAGCGGCATGGAGGAAGAAGCGGCGAGTTCCGGCGAGGCCGAGTCTCTCACGGTTTATTCCGGTCGGAGCGCGGAGCTTATCGGGCCGGTCATTGACCAGTTCATCGAAGAGTCCGGGATGGAGGTTCAAGTCCGGTACGGCGACACGGCGGAGCTTGCCGCGACCATCCTCGAAGAGGGCGAGAACAGCCCGGCGGACATATATTTCGCGCAGGACGCGGGCGCTCTCGGAGCGGTCGCGCAGGAAGACCTCCTCACCGAGCTTCCCGAGGAAGTCCTCTCCCCCGTCGAAGACCGCTTCAATTCGCCCGACGGCGAATGGGTCGGAATCTCCGGCCGGGCGAGGGTCGTCTCATACAACACCGAGGCATTGACCGAGGAAGAATTGCCGGACTCCATCCTCGACTTCACAGATCCGGAGTGGGAAGGCCGCATCGGATGGGCGCCGACGAACGGCTCATTGCAGGCGTTCGTGACCGCGCTCCGCATCACCGAGGGCGAGGACGGCGCGCGCGAGTGGCTCGAAGGAATCCAGGCGAACAACCCGACCGTTTATGAGGACAACACGACCACCCTCGAGGCGACCGCCGCCGGCGAGGTGGACGTCGGGTTCGTCAACCATTACTACCTCTTCCGGGCGCTCGACGAGCAAGGCGAGGGCTTCGGGGCGAGGAACTATTATCCGAGGGACGGCGACGTCGGCGCGCTCATAAACGTCGCCGGAGCGGGAATCCTCCAAACCTCCGACAACGTGGAGGAGGCCGAGCAATTCCTCGGGTACATGGTCGGCGAGGACGCGCAGCAATACTTCGCGGACGAGACCTTCGAGTATCCGCTCGTCGAAGGCGTCGAGACGAGCGACGAACTCGTGCCGCTCTCGGAGATCGAGACCCCGGAAATAGACCTCTCGAACCTCGACGACCTCGAAGGAACTTTGGAGCTCATGGAAGAGACGGGGGTTCTTTAACGTAGCTTGACGAAGGCGCGCCTTTCTAGTGGAGACGCGGCATGCCGCGTCTCCACTTCTCTGCGAGGGATCGAGTGAATCACCAATGGCTGCGACTAACAAAGAGTTCCGCAAACGATCCGCGCGGCCCCCGAGGGTCGTATGGCTACCCGCGCTCGTCGTGGCTCTCGCCATGCTCATGCCGCTCGCATACCTCGTCATCCGGAGCCTCGACTCGGGGTGGGTCGAGTTCTTCGAGACCGTGCTCGACGGCGGGACGCTCGCCGTCCTCGCGAACAGCATCGTCCTCGCCGCGATCGTCACCTCCGCCGCCGTCGCCATCGCCGTCCCGCTCGCGTGGCTCACCGCCCGCACCGACCTCCCCGGACGAAAAACATGGGCCATCCTCGCCGCGCTCCCACTCGTCATCCCCTCATACGTCGGGGGGTTCGTCCTCGTGAGCACGCTCGGCCCACGCGGGAGTTTGCAAGGCGCTTTGGAACCCCTCGGAGTCGAGAGGCTGCCGGAGATATACGGGCTTCCGGGGGCGGCTTTCGCGCTCGTTTTGTTCACATATCCATACGTTTTCTTGACTACGAGGGCGGCTCTCCGCGGTCTCGACCCCGCCCTCGAAGACGCTTCCCGACGCCTCGGTCGAGGCTCGTGGCCGACGTTCTTCTCCGTGACGCTCCCGCAACTTCGTCCGGCCATCGTCGCGGGCGCGCTCCTCGTCGCGCTATACACGCTCGCGGATTTCGGGGTCGTCTCGCTCCTCCAATACGACTCCTTCTCGCGGGCGATATATTTGCAATACCGCTCCGCCTTCGACCGGACTCCGGCGGCCATACTCGCGCTCATGCTCGTCGCGCTCACGGCGGTGATCCTCATAATCGAAGCCCGAACCCGCGGCCGGGCGAGATATTTCCAAACCTCGGGAGCCGTCCGAACCCCGAGGCCGACTCCCCTCGGAAAATGGAAGATACCCGCGCTCGCGTTTTGCGGGGGAATCGTCTCGCTCGGGCTTTTCATACCGGCCGGGATCCTCGTTTTCTGGCTGGTTCGGGGAGTCTCCTCCGGGGAGCCGCTCCGGATCGTGTGGGGCGCGGCGTGGAGTTCGGTGTCGGTGTCGGCGATGGCCGCCGCCGCCGCCGCGCTCGCCGCTCTGCCCGTCGCGATACTCGCCGTGAGGTTTCCGGGGAGGGCGTCCGGCCTCGTCGAAAGATTGACGTATGTGGGGTATGCGTTGCCGGGCATCGTGCTCGCGCTCGCGTTCGTGTTCTTCGGGGCGAACTATGCGCCGTGGGCTTACCAAACGACCGGAATTCTCGTCCTCGCGTATGTCATACATTTCTTGCCGCAGGCGGTCGGGGCGACGCGGTCGGCGCTTCTTCAAATAAGGCCGAGCGTCGAGGAGGCCGCGCAGTCGCTCGGACGGAGTCCATTGAACGTCATAGCCACGATCACCGCCCCGCTCGCGCAGCGCGGCATCTTCGCCGGGGCCGCGCTGGTATTCTTGACGACCATGAAGGAACTTCCGGCCACGCTCCTCCTCAGCCCCATCGGATTCACGACGCTTGCGACGAGCGTGTGGAATGCGACCTCCGAAGCGTTCTTCGCGAGGGCGGCGGCCCCGGCCCTCCTCCTCATCATCGTCTCCGCCGTCCCGATGTATTTCCTCGTCATAAGGGAGCGGGAGAAATGACGGCAAAGAACATGCCTCATGCTTCGAGAAAACGCGGCTCCACGCCTCCGGCCTCGGCGGAGAAACGCGCTTTCTCGCGGAGGTCGCCGTGCCGAACGAGACTCCTCACCGCGCCGACCCATAAGCCGCGACTCGAAGAACCGACGGCGCATCCGGTGCGTTCGGCGATAAATCGGCCTCTCCGCCACGCCGGAATGAACGGGTTTTCCGGCCCGGACGGCGCGGCTTCGGCGCGGCTTCGGCGCGGCAGGGCGGCGGCATGAGCGGGGCGATGGTTCGGATATCCGGCCTCGGCATAAACTATGGCTCCTTCGCGGCGGTTCGCGGCCTCGACCTCGAACTCGGGCGCGGAAAGATACTCGCGCTCCTCGGGCCGTCGGGATGCGGGAAGACGACGACGCTCCGGGCCATCGCGGGCTTCGAGCCGCCGAGCGAGGGCGAAATAGAAATAGACGGCGAGAAGGTCGTCGGAGAAAGCGTCTTCGTCCCGCCGGAGAAGAGGCGGGTCGGGGTCGTTTTCCAGGATTACGCCCTCTTCCCACACCTCACCGTCGAGCGGAACATCGCCTTCGGGCTGTCGGGCGATAAAAAGGGGAACCGCGTCTCCGAAATCATCTCTCTCGCCCGCCTCGACGGACTCGGGAGTCGGATGCCGCACGAGTTGTCCGGCGGCCAGCAACAACGGGTCGCGCTCGCCCGCGCCCTCGCCCCC
>Ga0136630_1001165_pt1 | contig 10609 bp, 8 predicted proteins | sample AntDrymUQ5682106_2_FD_105496 | JGI IMG/M metagenome (GOLD analysis project Ga0136630, IMG submission 105496) | Polar desert sand microbial communities from Dry Valleys, Antarctica - metaG UQ568 (21.06) | ecosystem: Environmental > Terrestrial > Soil > Desert | place: Antarctica: Dry Valley...
CCGCCGCTGAAGACAGCCTGCGCCACCACCACCCATCCCAACGATTCCGCCGACGCGGGGGAACCCGGTGGCCCATCAGGCGCGCGTCATAGCGCCCACTATGACGCGGCCCCCGACGTGCGCGCGGCACCGGCAGCCGCTTGAGAGGCGAGAGTGGGGACCCCCATTGTCATCACCTTCCGTCTCGCTCTGCAGGGCACCCACTTAGGAGAGGCGTGTGCCAAGGCCCAGAGTGGAGGAGCCGCAGGCCTACAACTCCGGACGCCACCACAGCACCTGTTGCTTCATCTCATCGGTACGTCCTCTACCGAATCGAGGTCAGTGCTGAGAGCTTAGGTTCAAGGAGTCCTCGCTCAGAACGGTGTTGGGCAACTCACCGGACGCGGGTGTGGTCGGGATCGACCAGCGCTCGTCTGCTGACTTCTGCGCCCACGACCGTGCCGCCCACGTCGATTCGATAGGAGCGTTCGCATGCGTCGGCGAGGCTCAACACGTCGCCGTCGGGATCCCACACATAGGCGAGGCCGATACAGGCTTCGAGCTCGTCGCTCCAGGCGGCGGAGGTGACTTGTCCGCAGGGCGTTCCCGCCGTTGTGATCAGTTCCCCGCCCCACATCATGACCGCGGGGTCTGCCAGGCGTACCGAAAGCAGGCGGCGTCGAACTCCCCCTTCGCGGGCTCGCTCGACCGCCTCACGGCCCAGGAACTCTCGGCCTGACTCGAGCGCACAGGTGAAGGTGAGCCCTGCCTCGACCGGCCCGTAGTCCGGCGTCAACTCCCGGCCGAACGCACGGTTGCCCTTTTCGAGGCGTAGCGCCTCGATGGCGTGGTATCCGGCCGGGCTGGCGCCCCATTCAGCTCCTGCCGCCATCAGGTCGTCGTACAAGCCGGCGGCGTACTCGGTGGGCACGGCCAGCTCCCAGCCCAACTCCCCCACGTAGGTGAGTCGAGTGGCGCGCACCTGCACCTGTCCGAGTTGCAACAGTCGGCTGGTGCCGAAGGCAAACCCGGCGTCGGACAAGTCGTCGTCACTCATCAGAGTGAGAAGTTCGCGAGAGCGTGGGCCCATGACGCCGTAGACCGCCAGGGAGGACGTGGCGTCGAACACGGCGCATCGCTTGTCCTCGTCAATGTGGCGTCGGATCCAGTCCAGGTCGCGCACCGTGGTCGCGGCGCTGCTGAAGAGAAGGAACTCGGTCTCGCTCACGCGGGTCACCGTGACGTCGGCCTCGTAGGTTCCGCGGCGGTTGAGCATCCCGGTGTAGACAGTCCGGCCCAGCTCCACATCAACAGTGTTGGTGCACAGCCACTCCAGCACCTCAAGGGCGTCCCGGCCAGCCACGACGTACTTGGAGAACGAGGTCTGGTCGAAGACGGCCACGGCCGAATGGGTGGCTCGTTGCTCGGCGGCGCACCAGTTCAGCCAGCTGGGCTTGCCCCAACCGTGGGTAGTGGCGGCCTCGCGAGCAGTCTCGCCGTCAGGCGCGATGACCAAGGGTCTCTCCCAGCCGTTCTTGCTCCCGAAGACAGCCCCGACGGTTCGCAGGTGCTCGTGGGTGGGAGAGCGGCGCAATCCCCGACCGCGTGACATTTCCCGCGTCGGCCAGGGAACCTCGTAGTGCAATCCCAGCACCTCCACAACCCGGTCCCGTAGCCACCGCTGGTTGCCGTCGGCGGGCGAGAAGCGACGGATGTCCACGCTGTGCAGGTCACTGGTCGGCTCACCTTCAACGATCCACTCCGCCAGCGCACGGCCCGCCCCGCCGGCACTGGCGATGCCGACGGAGTTGAAACCCGCCGCGACGAAGAAGCCGCGCACCTCCGGTGCTTCTCCGAGCAGGAAGTGGTTGTCGGGCGTAAAGCTCTCGGGGCCGTTGTAGAACTTGCGGATGCCCGCCTTCTCCAGCGCCGGGATGCGCAGCACCGCGTTCTCCATGATGAGCGAAAACTGCTCCCAGTCCTCCTCCAGCAGTTGGAACTGGAAGGGGTAGGGGATCTTGTCCGGCGCCACCCAAGGCTTCGCCTCCGGCTCGAAGCCCCCCACGGCGAGGCCCCCGACCTCTTCCTTGAAATAGGTGTACCCATCCGGGTCACGCAGGATCGGCATGCCGGGGCGCACTCCGTCGATCTGCTCGGTCACGACGTAGTAGTGCTCGGCGGAGTGCAGCGGCACCGTGACTCCGCACAGCGCCCCGACCTGCTTGGCCCACTGTCCCGCGCAGTTGACGACCACCCCCGCCTCGACCGGTCCGGAGTCGGTTTCTACACCAGTCACGACGCCCGCCGCGGTCCGGACTCCAGTCACCCGCACGCCTTCGCGGATCCGTACCCCTCGGTCGCGAGCACCCTTCGCCAGCGCCTGGGTCAGGTCGGTGGGGTTGGCAGTACCGTCGCTGGGAAGCCACAGCGCGCCCAGGAGGTCTCCGGAGTCGATGATCGGCCAGTGCTCCGCCGCCTCTTCCGGCGTGATGACCTCACACTCCAGACCGTAGGCGGCACCAACCGCCGCCGTGCGGCGCAGTTGCACCATCCGCTCCTGGGTGCGCGCGACGATGAGTCCGCCGCATTGTTTGTAGCCAGCCGAGAGCCCAACCTCGTCCTCAAGCCCCTGGTAGAGCTCCGTCGAGTACTGAACCAACTCGGTGCCGACCTGGCTGCTCCGCAGAAGTCCCACTAGACCGGCCGCGTGCCACGTAGTGCCACACGACAGCTCGCCTTGCTCCAGGAGGACCACATCGCTGCGGCCAAGCTTGGCCAGATGGTAGGCGACGCTGGTGCCGATCACGCCGCCTCCGATGACAACGACCTCGGCGCGCTCCGGCAGGTCCGTCACGACAAACTCACCCCTGTTCCGCGTTGTCACGGGCAACTGACGTCGAGGGCCGCGCCACCTGGTCCAACAGCCGGTCGAAACCAGCCGCGGTGAAGTCCTCGCGGGCCTTCTCGAACCGTTCGTCACCCCAAGCGGTGAAGTCGAAGTCGAGGGGGCTCGCTGCCGCCTGGATGTACCCCCATAGCGCCCAGCCGTAGCGCGAGACCGTCGACTGGAGCCGTACCCGTGCCACCGTCGCCGCCTGTGCGTCGGCTGGAAGCTTGTCACCGTAGTAGCTCAGTGCCAGCTCTTCGCTCTGCTCGGCGGTCAGGTCGCACTCGGTGGCCACGTTTCCCAGCTCGAAGGACGGTTCATTGTTGCCCGAGTACTCGAAGTCGATGACCCAGATCTTCTCGCCGTCGTCGAGGAAGTTCTCGGCAAGCGAATCGTTGTTGCAAGGCAACGTGGGCTCGCGGCTCTCCCCAAGTGCCCGACGGACCCGCTCGAAATCGTCCAGGTGCCGTTCGTAAGCCTCCGGGTGCGCGAACCCCTGCTCGTGCACCCGCTCGAGGTATCCGCGCTGGCGGGCGAACATGTCGAAGTCACCCTCGAATCGGGGACCGCTGTGCAGCTGCCGGCAGGCGTTGGCCACCCGGGCGACGAGAGCGTCGTCCTCTCGGAACGAGTCGTTGCTCAACGTGGCCGCCTCGATGAAGCCCACCACCAGCACCCCCAGATCCGGTCGATAGTCGATGACCGGTGGCCCCACCCCGGAGCGCTCCGCCGCGCGAGTGTTGGCCGCCTCTTGGTCACGGTCGATACCGAGCAGCGACGCGTCGCTCTGATTCATACGGGCGACATAGACCCCATTGGGAGTCGTCACCTTCACGTTGTGGTTCGTCAGGCCTCCGGGCAGCGCCTCGATCGCGCGCGGCCGTTCGCACAGCGCGTCGATCTGGTCGCAGATGTCCTCGACCCGGCCTTCGGTCCACTCCATCGGCCCACCTCGTGACGCCGGTTCCGACTGGTTGGGCGCCGAGTACCGGTGCCCCGTAGTGCCACGCTAGAGCAACCCACAGAAAAGGTCTAGACTTCCAATCTGGTCGGGCATCGTGCCAAGACCTACGAAGGTGATGAGGGTGGCTGGCGTGTGGACCGCGGATGCATCCGTCATCGTGCCGCGATGGGGCGACCAGGAGGTGCGCGCCGCGTTGTTCGACTTCAATGGCACGCTCTCCGATGACGAGCATCTGCTGCAGGAGGTCTTCGCGGAGATCTTCGTCAAACAATTCGGCTGGAGCATGCCGGAGGCCCACTACCAGCGTCACCTGCGCGGACTGAGCGACCGCGAGATCGTTGAGCGGGTGGCACACGATCACAGCGACGAGCAGCCCGACATTGAGGCGATGCTGGCCGAACGCCGCGACCTCTACATCGTCCGCGCAAGGGCGCAGCCACCGATTGGACCGGGAGCCAGGGACCTGGTGCGCGCGTTGCGCACGCAGGGAGCACTCACGGGGATCGTCACCGGCGCCCGTCGGTACGAGGTCGACTGCGTTCTTGACCTTTGTGGCTTGGGCGAGACGTTCGACGTGGTCGTGACCGAGGAGGACGCGAGCCGTGGAAAGCCCGACCCCGAGGGCTACCTCCTCGCGACGCGCCACCTCAACGTGCCACCTGAGGCTTGTCTGGTCTTCGAGGACTCCCGGGTCGGGGTCCGCGCGGCCCGGCGAGCGGGCATGACCGTGCTCGCCGTCGGCGAGGATTCGAACGCAGCCGAGGACACCGGCCGCTCGGGCCGGGCTGAAGCACACGGCCGCGTGGCCGTGCTCGCGCCCTCGCTGCTGGGTTGAGCCCGGCTCTCACGCATCAGCCGGTGTCAGTGACCGCGCCCAGTGACGCAGCAGCAGAGATCTGGCTACGCATAGTGATCCGCGCACGGTCGACCCGAAACAGATCGCGAGCGAACTCGATGACCAGCCCCTCGGAGGTCTCGGTCGTACGGATGACCCTCATCAACAGCGCGCCCACCTCAACGGCCAGCAGCCCGGCCTCGACAGCGCCTGCGACCGCGGGCTCGAGCTCCTCCGACGCCGTCGCGGGCACGTGGCCGTACTCCCCGCTCATCAGGGCATAGAGGGAGCCGGTCAGGTCCCGGTCCAACAGCCCAGGGAAGAGACTGGCCGGAAGGAAGGTGTCTTCCAAAGCGACAGGTTCGTCGTTTGCGAGTCTGGTCTTCGCCACTCGGTAGACCTGCTCGCCGAGCCCCAGACCCAGGGCTGTTCGGACCTCCTCGGAAGGGTCCACTTGCTCGGCCGACACGATCACCCCGCCCGGACGGACCGCCGAGCGCAACAACTGCTCAGTGAAACCAGGCAGCCCGGTGAGGTCGTGCTCGATCCGTGGCTCGCGGACGAAGGTACCGCCGCCACGACCGCGACGGCGCTGGATAAGCAGCTTCTCCTCCAGCGCCGACAGAGCTTGGCGCAGCGTCATCCGACTCACCGAGAACCGGGCGGCCAACTCGCTTTCCGGAGGCAGGCGATCACCGGGGGTCAACACGCCATCGCGGACAAGGCCCTCAATCCACTGCTCAATACTCGCGTGCGCCGGCCCCTGCTCGCGGCTCCACGACGGCACCTTATCGAAGGGGGCCTCTGACGCCCCATACACCCGCATGGATCCAGCCTAGTGACACCCAACCGACCACCCGAAACCCACAAGGTCTAGACCTATTCTACGGCACGTCCTACAGTTGGCGTGTTCGCGGAGCGACCGTCACCCCAGGCCAGGTCTCCCGCTTGGAGGAATCCATGAGCGTCGTCGGTGATGTCGTCCTCTACATCATCATGGCCTTCGTCGTCATCGGCGCCATCGCAGCGATCCGGGACAACAAGCACGGCATGGGAGCCGAGTTCCTCAACGGGCTGTACTCGATCGGCCCGATCTTCTTGCCGGTCGCCGGAATCATGGCATCAATCCCCTACCTATCGGCCGCGGTCGAGAACTTCGTGGCCCCGGTGTGGTCCGCCGCTGGCGCTGATCCCGCACTCTCGGCCACCACCTTCATCGCCTCGGACATGGGCGGCTACCAACTGGCACAGTCCGTCTCCGGGTCCGACGCAGCCTGGATCATGGCCATGATCACCGGTTTCATGGCTGGCGCCACCATCGTGTTCTCCATCCCCGTCGGCCTGGCCATGCTTGAACCCAAGGACCACAAGTACATGGCACTCGGGATCATGTCCGGGATCCTCACGATCCCGATCGGGGTCTTCATCAGCATGGCAGCGATCAAACTCACCGGCCTGACGGTGCGAGGCGAGGCAGCGACCTCCGGACCCAGCGACGTATCCCTGGACGGCCTCACCTGGGGCTCCATCCTGATCAACCTGCTCCCAGTCACCGTGTTCCTGGTGCTGGTAGCTGTGGGGCTCAAAATGGTCCCCGACGTCATGGTCCGGATCTTCCTGATCTTCGGACGCCTAGTGGACGCAGCCATCAAGATCGTCCTGGCACTCTCCATCGTCGAGTACTTCACCGGACTCGGCTCCCGGGTCTTCGGAGGCTGGGGCTTCGACCCCATCATCGCCGACAACGAAGACCTCTTCCGAGCACTCGAGGTCTCCGGCTACATCGGCATCGTTCTCGCCGGAGCCTTCCCGATGGTCTATGCCATCCGCACATATCTCGCCGGCTCCGTCGCATGGATCGGCGGCAAACTCGGAATGAGCGCGGAAGGAGCCACCGGGCTGCTCGCCGCTGCCGCGAACATCCTCGCGCTTTATCACCTCATCGGGAAGATGCCCGCCAAAGACAAAGTCATGACAATCGCATTCGCCACCTGCTCGGCATTCCTGCTCGGCGACCACCTCTCGTTCACTGCGAACTTCCAACCAAACCTGATCGGCCCCGTCATGCTCGGCAAACTCACCGCCGGCATCCTCGCCATGATCGTGGCGCTCTGGATCGCGGTGCCATCAGCCCTACGCATGGCAGACGCAGAGGCGGACTCCACGAACGCCCAGACCGACGAAGACAGCACGGTCAGCTCCTGACACCGCCTCCGAGGCACTCCGATGACCCCGCCACCACTCGACCCGATCCGCACCAAGTCTGGTCAAGACCTGTGCGCCACAGTCCATTGGTGATGGCGGCGCACCCGGCCCGGGAACTCGAGCGCCTTATCGGCTGGCACGGTTCAACCCCACTCAAGCACCAGCGGGCTCAGGCTCAGGACCGCTACCGACACACCCAACGCGGTGACGAACTCACCGGAGGTCGCCTCCGCTCTATTCAATCGTGAGTCGTCGACGACACCAGCGTCATTCCACCGCCAGTGAGCTGAAACGAGCGAGGCTCAGCGGCCTTGCTGGTGCGCCCGGTGGGAGTACGGTCAGCAGGTGACCTTCGACGTCGCTGCAAGCGCCTACGACCGATTCATGGGGCGTTGGTCCGGACCGTTGGCTGAGCAGTTCGTCGAGTTGACCGGCGTGCATGACGGGCAGCGGGTGCTGGACGTCGGTTGCGGCCCCGGCGCCCTGACCGGTCGGCTGGTGGAGCGGCTGCGGCCGACCGGCGTCGTCGCGGTGGACCCATCGAACTCCTTTGTGGACGCGATCCGGTCGCGGTTCCCCGAGGTCGACGTACGTGTCGCGGCGGCCGAGGCGCTGCCGTTCCCGGACAACCACTTCGACGCCGCACTGGCGCAGCTCGTCGTGCACTTCATGAGCGACCCGGTCACCGGGCTGTCCGAGATGGCGCGTGTGGTCCGGCCCGGCGGGGTGATCGCTGCCTGCGTGTGGGACCAGGCCGGGGACTCTGGTCCGCTGTCCCCGTTCTATCGAGCGTTGCGCGAGCTCGATCCGGCGGCATCGGACGAGACCCAGTTGCCCGGCGTACGCGAGGGGCACCTGGCCGTGCTCTGCGAGGCCGCCGCCCTGCGGAAGATCGCGAGCGGGTCGCTGACGGTGCACCTGCAGTTCGCGACGTTCGAGGAGTGGTGGGGGCCGTTCACGCTCGGTGTCGGCCCCGCCGGTGCCTCCGTGACCCGGCTCGACGACGCGGGCCGCGCCCGGCTGCGGTACCGGTGCGAACAGCTGCTCCCCGCGGCCCCCTTCGAGGTGTCCGGCACCGCCTGGTCGGTCCTCGCCGTCGTCTGATCTGAGGACGGAGCGCCGGGAGTGGGCGCGCCGGGACGCATGGCCCGCGGACGGTGCGGTCCATTCGGATTCTTGCTGCCCGGGGGTGGAGGCCCTTCTGTGGCGCACTCGCGAACCAGATGCGCGCGGCGCCCCGGGGTGCGTCACTCCGCCGCCTACCGGAGCCTGCGGAGGCACTCGGCCGTAGAAGCGGTGGGCGGAAGGTCAGTCGCGTTTGCCATAGCGGCGGCGGGCTGCTTGGACGGTTCGGCGCACACCTCGCGCCGCCAGTCCAAAGCCTCGCACCCAGATCCGCTCGGCTTCTGGCTGCCGGTCGTTGATCTTCCCCCGCGCTCGGCATTGCGACTGCCGCCAAGATCACCGGACGGCAACCGTCCGGGACACGCTCTAGCCTGTCCGCATGCCTGCCAGGACCTCCACGGACCACCTCACCATCCGGCCTCTCTCCCCCGACACCTGGCCCGCCTTCGCAGACCTCGTTGCGCGGCACAACGGCGTGTTCGGCGGGTGCTGGTGCACCTGGTTCCACACCCTGTCCCGCGACAAGGACCGCACCTACGAGAGCAACCGTGAACTCAAGTGCGGCCTGGTCGAGGAGGGGCGTGCACACGCCGCGCTGGTCTTCGACGGCGACGAGGCGGTGGCCTGGGCGCAGTACGGGCCGCCGGAGGAGCTCCCCAACATCCACCACCGCCAGGAGTACGAGGCAGGACTGGCCAGGCCGCCCGATTACCGGATCACCTGCATCTTCGTGGATCGACACTACCGGCGGCGCGGGGTCGCGGCGCTGGCCCTACGAGGAGCCCTCGACCTCATCGCCAAGGCCGGCGGCGGGATGGTCGAGGGCTACCCGCACGACATGTCGAAGCAGCCGGAGGGGAAGAAGATGTCATCCTCCTTCCTCTACAACGGCACCCGCCGGATGTACCAGGAGGCCGGCTTTACCTACGAGCGGTCCAAGGGGCAGAAGAACTGCGTGATGACCCGGACAATGCCCCCCGCCTGACCGCGTCACTCGCGCCCAACGACATCGCGACGGTTTACGCCGTACGCCACCACCGGGACCCGGTGCCAACACACGGCGGAATGACACATCTTCTGGCCACCTACGGCTCGAGGCTCGCAGGGCCAGGTACGCACCCGCGTCCCCGACGTCATCAGGTGCGTTGCGCCCCGGAACGCGAGGACCTTGACCAGGTTGCCCGCCGCCAGCCCCCGCGCGGCGTCACCGAACCGCCCATCCGTACGTCGTGCCCAATAGCCAGCTCCGCCGAGACATCCGGCCAGGCGGGCACCTGCTCCCAGCCGGCCGACCATGTCCGCGACCGACCCGGTGCCGACAGGGTCAAGCAGTTGGCGCCGCAAATGGCCACGTCAGCGCCCTCACCCACGTCAAAGCCACCGTCGCAGGCCAGCCCCGTAGCCGATCTGTCTACGGGTCGCTCCTCTCGGGCCGGTGTGCGTCACGGGAACGAGACGTCACGCAGCCCACTGCCAAATGACTCGATCAATGCGGCAGCGGTCCGTCCGGGATTGCTTGTAGCGTGCCGTGCACAGCTCATGAAGGGATCGAACGAATGAAGATCGCCAGGCAGATCACCGTGTTTGATGCAGCCGATCTCGCCGCCGAGAGTGCGTTCTGGGCGGAGCTCTTGGGCGGTGAGGTTTATGAGGACGATGACTTTCATAGCGTGATCGTCGATGGCAAGTGGCGGTTCGGTGTTCAGCTTGCGCCGAACCACGTCCCGCCCGCGTGGCCCGATGGGGCACAGCAGCAGCAGATCCATCTCGATCTGCATGTCGAGGACATCAGGGCTGCGCATGAGCACGCGATCTCGCTCGGGGCCCGATTGCTCAAGGCCGCCGACGAGTTTGATACGGAGGAGGGCCATCAGGTCTACGCGGATCCGGCTGGGCACCCGTTCTGTCTGGGCTGGCACAAGAACGTGCCTGCCGTCCATGACTTAGAGGCCTCGGCGGGCCTCAGCCCGGCGAAGTACAAGCACGCGAAGTAGCCCTCGACGGGAGTCGCGATCTCCCGCACCGCGCTGAGGAGCGCTCTGGCCGTTGCCGGGTTCACGACGACTCGACGGTCGACGGTCTCCGTCGTGGCTGGAGCTCGCCAGGCGACGTAATCGAGTGGGTTCGAGTCGAGGTGTCCCAGCTCGACCGCGAAACGCACGGCGCTGTAGAGGGCCGACCGCTTCCTCCGGATCGTCGAGGTGGAGGCGGGGAGCCGGCTCGCTTCCGGGAGATGAATCGAGTGCGCGGTGCAGGGTGCTCGGCTCGCTCAGCCGGTCGATGGTCAGCGAGTGGCTCGCGATCCAACGCAGGTCCTGGGCCACCGCTTCCGTTGCTGCCGTCGATCGCGCGGGAGAGTTGAACGACCACTGGAACAGCGCGTTCCTCAATGTCGCCTCTGAAGATCCCGGTTCGGCTCCACGAGCACCAGGACTGCAAATCCGTCGGTGTATGCCTACGCAGGTTCAAATCCTGCACCTGCCACACAGCGTCTCACCTGCGGGAACGCGGCCCGAAGACAGGCTGTGGAGATCTCTTTATCGTACGTATGGTCGAGTATGATGGGGGTATGTCAGCTGAGTCGGTGGAGCCTTTGGTCGGGCACAGCGTGCCC